>JAESGC010000067.1_pt1 | contig 44074 bp, 37 predicted proteins | sample 9266221 | NCBI WGS metagenome assembly JAESGC01 (sample SAMN14515568, study PRJNA621660) | algae metagenome | isolation source: Trichormus sp. ATA11-4-KO1 and co-occurring heterotrophs from soil, at the... | place: Chile: Atacama Desert, Tarapaca Region | collected 2009-05-22 | reverse complement strand
TCAAGAGACTTAATACTACTTATTCTCATTAAGTCTCTGGAATCTTGAATCTAACTTAGTTCTTATGTACTACTCCGTCAGCTTTTTGTTGATGTGTGACAGTTAGGGTGCGGAAGGTGGGTTAAAAGAGAACGCCCTGTTTTCGCTATCCTATAAAAGTAAATCATTCCCTAATCGCAGCAATGGTTGCTTTACCCGATCACATTTTAATGAGTGCAGAGGAATATCTGATTTGGGAACCCACTCAAGAGCAACGCTACGAGTATTGGGATGGTGAAGTTGTAGCGATGAGCGGTGGTACACGCAACCATAATCGGGTTTCTCTCAATTTCTCTAAGCTTTTAGATGATGCCCTAGCCGATCGCTCCTGTGAAGTATACATTGTAGATGTGAAGGTGCAGGTAGAACCGGGGCAAAAGTATTTTTATCCAGATGTGGTGGTGACTTGCGATCAGCGCGATCGCGATCCACAATTAGTGCAATTTCCCTGCTTAATTATCGAAGTGCTATCACCTTCCACGGAAGCAGCCGATAGGGGGAAGAAGTTTGCCAAATATCGCCAATCTCCCACCTTCCAAGAATATGTCTTAGTACAAGTAAATCAACCAAGTGTGGAAGTGTTTCGGCGCAACGAACAGGGGAAATGGGTGTTATCGGAGTACAATTTGGGCGATATATTACTACTCGAATCGGTGGATGTAGAAATAGCGCTCGCAGACTTGTACCGACAAGTGCAGTGGGAAACTGAAACCACCGAAAATTAAAGAATGTACACCTTTACCACAAAGGTTAAGAACATGGGCATCAATCATCGTAGTTTTCACATGTTTGTGTCCTAATAATTCTTGGACTGTGCGGACATCATCACCATTTGGCAGGAAATGCGTAGCAAAACTGTAGCAACAATATATGAAAACGCATTTTTTTAGCTATTTTGGCCGCTCCTATAGCTTCTTTTAATGCTTTTTGTAAACCAATTTTATGAAGGTTTTGATTCCAGCCATGCCATTATCCCTAGACAAAATTGAGAAGACAATAGAAATAGTTGAACGTCTTGTTGACCCATCAAGTGAGCGCTACGGACGTTTACTCAACTGGCAGAATCTACCTGATCCATTCTGGCACTATGGGATTGGTCTTTCGGAAACACACATTTTTGATACAGGCCAAGGGTTGTGTCCATTTGAGAAGAAGCAGGCAAAATTTGTTATTGGTATTGACGACATAGCTTTTGAACCAGAACAAAGCATTAAGCGGTTAAAACAAGCCCTTCGTGTTTTTTATAATTGGGAGTACACTTTCACTGGCTGGAATTGTGAACATCTAAGTCGATTAATTGCAACTGACCAGCCAAGATGTTACCAAAGCAGTTTTCTGTGGTGGTTGTGTAATATGTCTCCAGAAGGTGATCACAAAACTGCACATCAAATATTTCGGGATTATCTAAGAAGGGTTGATCCTAGTCTTGTAAGATAGTCATAATGCGTTTCTGTATGTATCTATCGAATCCTTTTCACTGTTTTGGATAATCAAGACGCATCAACGGTTCGTATTCTTCATATCCGACACGCATCACAGCAAACACTTGGTGAAGAACCAAAGGAACCCAATGCAACCTAACAAATCGTTATGTAATTTACTGGCGTGGCAAGGCTACAATGTTGCAAAAACATAATGATTGTAGGGTAGGCTTCTAACCCGCTCAGAACAGGCAAAATGCCTGTTCCACAAGAAAAACATAATGCACCGTTTTAGGTTTGCCAGTCCACTACATATTGACCAATTGGCTATTTTAAAGACAAAGTAATTAATAAAGGTAGTGGGGAATAGGGAGTAGGGGGAAAGCAACTTTTCTAATACCCGATACCCAATCTCCCATCACTTGTACATTAACGATGCGAAGCACATTGCAAATATGAAAGAGGCGGGCTTTTATGATGAAAGCACTAATAAGGTGGTTGTAATGGTCGAGCCATACAGCCAAAAAGCGCAAATACAGCAAGTTGTTTACCGCATTTTAGACGCCAATTTAGACCGCGCTCGTGAAGGTTTACGGATTATTGAAGAATGGTGTCGCTTTGGGTTAAATAACGCTCAGTTGGTTGGGGAATGCAAGTACTTACGACAAGAGTTAGCTCACTGGCATACGGCTGAACTAAGGGCGGCGCGAGATACACCAGGTGATCCCGGCACTGAGTTGAGCCATCCCCAGGAAGAGCAACGCTCTAGTATAAAATCACTATTACAAGCGAACTTTTGCCGTGTCCAAGAAGCATTGCGGGTGTTGGAAGAATATGGCAAGCTTTATCACCCAAATATGGGTAGAGCATTTAAACAGATGCGTTATCGAGTTTACACCCTAGAAAGTAGTTTAATGGGTTACCAGCGCCATCAACTGCTGTGGCGATCGCACTTATATCTTGTCACCTCTCCCTCAGAAACTTTGTTGGCTACTGTCGAAGCTGCTCTCAAAGGTGGATTAACTCTGGTGCAATACCGCGATAAAATGGCTGATGACACTTTGCGTCTAGAACAAGCCACAAAACTAAAACAACTATGCCATGCCTACAGCGCTCTGTTTATCGTTAATGACCGAGTGGATCTAGCTTTGGCGGTTGATGCGGATGGGGTGCATCTGGGACAGCAAGATCTGCCTATTGCTGCGGCTAGACAAATACTTGGGCCTCAACGTTTGATTGGTCGTTCCACCACAAATTCGGAAGAGATGCAAAAGGCCATTGCTGAAGGTGCAGATTATATTGGTGTAGGGCCTGTTTATGAAACTCCCACTAAAGCAGATAAGCCTGCTGCTGGCTTAGAATATGTCAGCTACGCCGCCGAAACTAGCTCAATTCCCTGGTTTGCGATTGGGGGGATAGATGCCAATAATATCAATGATGTGATTGATGCAGGAGCAAAACGTGTGGCGGTGGTACGAGCTATCATCCAAGCTGAACAGCCTACCTTGGTGACACAATATTTACTCTCCCAACTCAATCGCGTCCAACCAGAACCTTAATACTCAGCACTTTGCTATGTAGAGCGTCTGAGGAGATAAATAATAATTCCTGACTCAGCACTCAGCACTCAGCACTCAGCACTCAGCACTCAGCACTCAGCACTTTAAAATGTCTAATCAGATTACCCTCCAGGTAAATGGGGAAACGCATAGCTGCTCGTCCCAAACCCCTTTACCAGATTTACTTCAGCAGTTAGGTTTTAATCCTCGCTTGATAGCTGTGGAATATAATGGTGAAATTTTACACCGTCAGTTTTGGTCGCAAACAACAGTGCAACCAGGCGATCGCTTAGAAATAGTTACCATTGTCGGTGGTGGCTAATTTAATAAGCCGTTGGGGAGAGGTTCAGATATGTAAAGCGATCGATGAAGGGTTTTGCGCCTAGATAATTCTTTACCTTTGCGACCGAGTTGTTCACGTAACTCTTTGTCTGTACACAATCGTTTAAAAGCTTGAAAAACTTCGTAGCCAGATTTGGGATTTACCAAGATGCCATTTTCTTCATGGCGAACTATATCTATGACGGAGCCTAAACGCGAAGCAATCACAGGTTTACCGAAGTAACTCGCTTCTAAGTTGACGATACTCAAACCCTGTAAACGACTAGCTTTGGTGTTTAACAAGTTGAGCATGGCAAATATATCACAAGCTGCATAATAGCCAGCTAACTCGTACTCAGGTACATATCCAGCAAAGTGTACTCGTTTGTCTACCCGCAGGCGCTGCGCTAAGGATTTCAGTTCGGGTTCACATGAACCCTGGCCACAGAGTATGTAGTGAACATCAACTCCAATAGTTAATAGTAGTGGTAAGTTCTCAATCACGCGGTCAAAGCCTTTATATTTTACTAGCCTTCCCACTGAAAGAATCACTACTGCTGTTTCTGGAATATTGTACGTCTCGCGCACATGCCCACGTAAATCATCGAGATTACCTTGATTCTTTGCGAAACCAAATTTTTCTGGTCTGATCACAGGTTGAATGACATGGGTAGGGGTTTCTAAGCGGAAAGTATTTCTGAGGTAATCTTGTGTAACGTAACTGTTACAAATAATTCCTGCGGCGCGTGTCAGTGTCAATTTAAAGAGCGATCGCCACACGGGGTTGTGTAAAGTATCAAGAATATCGCTACCATGCAGATAGATAAAAAAGCGGATGGGTAGGATATAGCTTAATAACAACAGCGCCGGAAACTCGTAACTGTGTCCCCACTCAATATAACGGTAGTGATAGCGAAAATACAGTTTAATTGCTAAAACGAATGAGCAAATCAAATTGAAAATAGGCTGCAAAAAACTCCCGATAAGACTACCCAGCCAGTACCTAGGATTTGGCCAGCGATATATAGGAAACTGTTGGGCTTGATCAAATACTTTATCACCTGCATAACCAGCAGCTAGCACAACTACCCTTTCTGGATCTTGAAGACAGCGATTATAGAGATATTCCCCAATTGCAGCTTTTTTTGGTAGAAAGAGACGGGATATTACCAGAATTTCCGGGGATGCTGTTGTATCTCTAATTTTTGCTGCTAATTGTGAGATATGTTCCATGTTAATTTTGCTAAAGTTAACTTAAGTAATCTGTAATTATTAAGACTAAAATCCAGGTGTAGTAGTTAGGGATAATTAATGTGTAGTAATTTGAATTATCAAAAGATATGGGCAGATATCTTTCCCTACACCTTGTTTTTGACTCTGCTGTAGCTAAAGCAAGAAAGTCAAATGATTTCACTGGGGAATTTTTTGGCTCTGTATCTTATTTTCCCCATTTTGGTCATGTTAGCTAACAACTATGCTCGAAAAAATAGGATTTTACAGATTTTTTGTGAGAAATTTTTACAAACCGTAATTAATGCAGGTAAGACAGAGAGATGTGTAGTCATGACTGTCACTTTGTAGTACATAACTTTTAAAATTATAAAATTATAGTTCTCCATCTTTGTTTGAGCAAATGCATTACAAATAACTCAAGAATATTTTAGAACATTAAATATGGAGTTTTTCTTATTATTTCTGTGAAGTGTTTGTTAATTATATTAGTAATTGATAAATTCCCCAAAATTGAGAATTCATTTAAACAAAATTAATGAAAAACAATAAATAATTAAAAGTTGTCAATTATAGCTAAATTCATTAAGAATAAACTGCTATAAAAGTTACTAAAATCAGCTATCAATAGACTATCCTAAATAACCGTGGATGTGATGCCAAAATGCCAAAACGCTCATGAGACTTGCGCCAGTATCTATACTTGAGATGAGATTACTAGATTGCATTGTCGAAATGTCATAATGTTATTGTACTAGCATATCAAGCAAATTGCCACTCCACATGATGTTCGGCTACCTGCAGATGATATTGGTAGATGTAGAATCCTTCTATATAGAGACAATGATAACTGAAATATTTCCCAGTATCAGCTGCAATGATCGCGATCGCTGGCAAAAAAGCAAGTTAAAAAAATCACTAATATTTAAATTATCTATGTACTAAAAGTTTTACCCCAAGATAAATTTAGTAAGTATAGCCGTAGTCACATAGATTAGGACATTATTAAATTGATTGCTCAAAGTACTGAAGCCACTGGGTTTATACTCAGTACTCCCCTTCGATTTCGCTCAGGGCAAGCGCACTCAGCACTTTGCTCTATCTTGAGACAGAAATCATTAATTGATTTTAAAGTTCCCACAATAGGCCACATGTTATGAGGTACGGTTATCTACTACAGAAATCCCTCCTCCGCTTCCTGTCTAAACAAGATAAGACGCGGTAAATTAAAGATGTAGCCGAAAAAAATGAATGTTATAAACAGCTACTCAGTAATTTATTACAGGCTGGCTGCAATGATGCCAGCATAAGATTCCTGCCAGCCTAGGAAGCAATCATAAGCAATACATTTTCCCACGCCTGTGTTATGCGTACAAAACTACAACAAACCATCAAACCGCTTTGCAAAATTTTCTTAGTCTTCAGCCTAGTGTTAGCTTTAGCACTTAGTAATGCTGATGCAGCCGCCGCCCGTGGAAGTGGTGGTCGCATTGGGGGTGGTTCCTTTAGAACTCCTTCTAGCCGCACCTACACACCGCGCACCTACGCACGCCCTGGTGGTGGAGGATACTATCCTGGTGGTGGGGGCTTTGGCTTTCCGTTCTTAATTCCCTTCTGGGGTATTGGCGGAGGGTTTGGCGGTATATTTACCATCTTAATTTTCTTAGCGATCGCTAACTTCTTAGTGCAAACTTTCCGCCGTGTGAGCAATGGCGAAGGCGAAGAAGTAGGCTACAGCAGTAACCCTCCTGTATCTGTAACTCGTTTGCAAGTCGGTTTGTTAGCTCAAGCCCGTGGGTTGCAAAATGAACTTAACCAAATAGCTGAATCTGCTGATACCAACTCTCCAGAGGGAAGAGCACAAGTTTTGCAAGAAGCTAGTTTAGCTTTGCTCCGCCATCCAGAATACTGGGTGTATGCAGGTGGTGGTACACAACAAGCTAAATTAAATTCAGCTGAAAGTCAGTTTAATCGTTTGTCACTGGCGGAACGCAGCAAGTTTAGCGAAGAAACTCTGTCTAACGTCAATAACCAACTCCGAGCCGCCTTGAATAAAGATAGTTTACCGCCTGCCGATGAACTAGATAATCCAACCCGCCTCATTAGTGAAGGACCTGGAGAATACCTGATTGTCACCTTGTTAGCTGCGACATTAGGTAAATTTGAAATCCCAGAAATCAACAGCGTTGATGACTTGCGTCAAGCCTTGCGGCGAATTGGTAGCCTACCCAGTGACCAACTTCTAGCGATTGAAGTTCTTTGGACTCCCCAAGCTGAAGGTGATACTCTGACATCGGATGATGTTTTAGCAGAGTATCCTGATTTGAAACTGGTTTAATCGTTGGAAACTCCCCAGGATATTATTCCTGGGGAGTTTCCATAAAATTTGTTTAATTTACAAGTGTAATTAAAAATTCTCCATTAAAAACTTAAAAAATGTGACATTTTAATTTTCAATTTTGAATTCTTAATTTTATTCAACTTCGTTAAAAAGATGTTCTTCTAACAACGGTTGCACTTTCCTAAATTCTTCTGGAGAAAGTAATACAGGTTGACCTGTTGTTGATATTCGGGCAAAAAACAGCAATGGATCGAGGGGGGTATAAATTGCGTACTCTTGATCTTCATGATAGAAGCTAGCAAGTAACTGCAATTGTTCTGGTTCTAAATCTGCCTCTTCATCTTCAATTTCTAAGGTGAAAAGTTCTGATTCATCAACTGCTGGTAAATCACCCGCCACTGTCAGAGCATAAGCAGTGTTTTTTACTAACAAGTTCTGTTCAGCTAAGACAGCTTGAGCAGTGCCAAAAATTTGGTTAATGATGGCATCATCATCTACCAGAACCGCCTCTTCTTCCTCTTCTTCACCTTGCCAAGCAAAAATTTCTATAGGTGAGTCTACAGGAAGCAATAAAACATATTCTTGTCCATCTACCGAGAGCGAATGTTCAACATAACATTCGAGGGTTCGCCCTGTGTCATCGGTCAGAGTGATAGAACTTGCTTGAGCATGATCATTGTCTTCAGGAAATGGAGAGGAAAACATAGCCGAGGTGTAAAAATTTATAAATACCAGCAGATGTAAAAATGTCTTAACTGTTTCGTGATCAATTATGTCAAAAAAATAGCTTTAGACCGAGATACAAATGTTGGTTATTAGCTTTCAGAATATCATGTTCAAAGGTATCAATACTCTAAGGCTAGCACCGAACGGTGGAAATTGGCTCGCCTAGTATCTAGCCATTGTTGCAAAATTAAAGATGCTGCCTTACGGTCAATTAAACCTTTATGACGTGATGGGGAGCGATTTTCCGCTATGAGCATTTGCTCTGCTTGAAATGAAGTTAATCGCTCATCAACATATTCCATAGGCAGTTGCAGTGCCTTCGCTAGTCTTTTGGCAAATTTTTGTACTTGACGAGCCTGGAATCCCAAAGAACCATCCATTGAATAAGGTAAACCAATTACCAGGATTTGCACCTGACGTTCATTGACGATATTTTGGATTTGCTCGACATCGCGAGCAAATGATGTCCGCTCAACAGTGGTGATACCCGTGGCAATTAACCCCGTGCGATCGCACCCTGCTACACCAATCCGCTTGTGACCAACATCTAATCCCAATGCGGAAATCAATGGCTGTGGTGGCTCTTGGGGTGTCAAACTATTTCTCCTGGTGTGTATCTGTTTCAGGAAGGGGCGATGGTTCTATCTTACAGTTTTTGCACTTAAACGCCATAGGTTCTGACTTGCTTGGTACTAACCTTTCTGAGGTTGGTTGCGGCCTTGGTCTTACCCATGACATCCCACCTGGTATTGGTTTACGCGCTGGTTGCAAACCTTGCAGTACCTCAGTCCACTGAATTCCTTCTAAGGAAACAAATTTAGATTCCCGGAGCTTATGCCAAACAGAGCGAGACATAATCAGTGTATGTTCTATGCGCTTTGCTCCAATGCGTTCTAGATACTCTTCTCTTTCTGCTTGGTAGTCTGAGGAAGCTAATTGTAAGCCTTGCTGGGGAAAATCTTGAGCAATGCGGGCTAATTGAGAAAGTAACTCTGGATACAACCAAGTATAAGCAGGGTGAACTGTCAAGGTAGCCACATGAGGAGTTTCACCTTTGCGGTCAAGTTGTACCTGAAAATAGCCAATTGCGGCTTTGCGTTGGGGTTCAAACACATAGCCACTGACGACTTCTGTTTTAGTTACCCATTGCTTGACAGCATCAGTCAAAACGCCAAACAAGCTGGTTTTAAAGTCGCGGATGTTGCGATCAAACACTTGGCGCACCAAGGGTGGCATGGATGCTGTATCTAGTTGATAAAGTAACTGAGCATCGGCGTTACTCACCGGTAGTAAATTAGGCAAGTCAGGTTCCGCTTGTGCCAATTCAGCTAGCAATTCTGGTTCAATTTCCCAGTAAGTCATTTCGGCCAGACGCTGAAATCCGTTTTGCCGATACAGCGCCAGCGCCTCTTTATCATTCACGTTGACTTCTAATAACCAAGTGCGCGCTTCCAAAATCGACTCGAAGCAATGGCGCAAGAGTTGAGAACCAATTCCTTGCTTCTCAACTGCACGATCCAGAATTACCCGATCAATCCGCCAAGTACTGCGTGTACGATTAAACGGTGACACTTGAATCATGCCTAGTAGTATTCGCCCTTGCTCCGCTACGTAGGCACAGAAACGATATTGTAGTGGGTTGGGAAACCAACTCAAAAATTTAAGTAACCCATACCAACGGCGTAGCCATTGCATCTGGTTAAGGGCAGAGTTGGCTTCTTTAGGGGTTAGGGTGGTAAATGAGTCTTGAGTTATTTGCTCTATTCCGTCCAGATCCCGGTATTGGACTGGCCGGATGACAACGCTGAGGTTTCGAGGAATTAATGAAGTCATTTTGATTCGAGCTGCCATTTAGCCTTAACTTACTGGGTCTGTTGGAACTGCTGCAATAATCTTAACGGCTTTCCGCTTTTGGCTACTGCTTCCAAAGGGTGATTTTTGTAACTAAATACTAAATATAATGTGTAAAAACTAGAAAAAGCAGATTTGATGAGAACACCCTTGGCATTGTCCCAACAATATCTGCTTTTATTTTATGGGAATTTTGATGAAAATTTGTATGTATTATAGCCCTTGCCGGGAAATTAGCTTTTCAAAGTTGGCTTGAGTTTGGTGAAGCAACTGTTCGCGACTATCTTCAAGTGTTTGCTTGAGGGGTGGAACCAGATTGCGAGCTTGCAGAGTCATGTGAAGTTGTAGGTGGGCAACATATTCGCTGAAATCTTCATTTGCTACAACTGCGCCCGTTGATAAATTTGATTCCATTGCCACTGTGTTCTCCTTTCTTAAACCTTTGCTGTTTCTCCACATCATCAGAACTTATCATGTTGTTTTGCTTAACTTCTTAATTCGCAATGAAGTTTAACGGTTTTTTAACTTAGTACAGATTTGCGTAAAATCATGGCGAATTGAGGTTGGAAATTTAAACGCAAAGGGGAGACAGCGCGCCCTGCGGCTTTGCCGACTTGTAGCGACTGTCGTGCGCAGAGGAATGCACAGAGGTACGCAAAGAATTCGCTACGAATTAATGAAATGTTGTACTTAGCGAGTACGGCTGTGGGTAAAAGCGTAGTGTTTTTCAACGCATCACGCCTTTCTCTGGCTGCACCAAGGGTCACTCAGGTTAATTTCTGTGCCTCGGTCAAATCTGTAACATCGTACTGTCATTGCCGCATAGTCAAAAATGGGCGGACTCACTATGGAAAACAACGGTTTAAATGCCAGAATTGTGGACGACAATTTGTCGAAAGTGCAACACGACAACCGATTGAGAACTCAACACGTGAATTAATCGACAAACTCCTACTTGAACGGCTTTCATTGGCAGCGATCGCTCGCGTCACAGGAGTTTCATCACGATGGGTGTCTAAAATTTTACTGCATTCAACCTTTTAGCGGAAAGTCTAATGCCTTCAGCCTCAAAATCATTGTAGGATGCGGCAATAAAAGCGATCGCCAAAGGTTTGAGCTGTGGTCAAGGAAACTGGTAAACAAATAGTTCAAGAAGCCTGGCAACAAGAAGCTATCACCCAGCAGGCTCAACAGCAAGTGCGCTCTAGGGTTAGAGTACCAACAAGATTCCGTTGGGTGCAAAAATTAAGCTGGGTTGTCCCCATAGTTAGAGAAAAAACAACCCCCATCGCCGAAGGTATTAAAGCCAAGTTACCTAAGAGATTTTTTCAAAAAGCACAAAACCCAGCAGTTACAAAGTCTGAATCTCTTCCCACTACAATCACTCTTCCAGCACCAGTCTCTCCTGGAGTTGATTCAATTTATAGAAAGTATCACTGCTGGAATGGGAATACTTTAGCTTGTGAGTGGACACAAAAAACATTAGAACAAAATCCCACAGCTAAGAAATGTTTGCAATGTGGTTTTCCGACAATTTTGCTCCCCAAAACTGAAATTCGTGGATATCGTGGTCGATATTGCATAAATAGCTTTTTGGGACATCGAGGAATGGGGCGTTTGTACCGGGGAATTCAGGTTACAGATCAACAGCCTGTAGTCATTAAAGAATATCTTTTACCCAACATTTGTTTTAATCCAGAGGAAACTAAAAACCGAAAACAACTTTTTGAACATATTGCGGGATTGAGTTTAGCAGATGGCAGAATTCAGGATATTCGTTTGAATTCGCCTTGGGATGCAATTGCTGATCCCGTGGAAGAACGCTGTTATCTAATTACCAATGGTAATCAAGATACATATCCCACCCTCAGATATTATCTTGCTACCAATGGCGCGATGACAGAGGGCGAAGTACGCCGCTTTCTCAATCAAGTACTGCAAACTCTGCAATTTCTCCACACCCAAAAATTTAGTCTTCCTTCCGGTCAAATACAGCAAGGAATAGCACACGGTAATATTAGCCTTGATAGCCTATTAATTATTGCAGATGCTAAGTCCTTCTTTATCCATATTAGTGATTTAGAACTTTGGGAAAATCTGTTTGATCTGCCAACCACAAAAACAGTAATTCCCTCATTTGCTCAAGACTTGATAGGTTTGGGATACATTGCCTTTTACCTATTAGCAGGAAGTGAAGTAGACTCAGTTAATTATCAGCCTCTTGATCCTAAACTAGCGCAGCATTGGACATCAGTAACACCTGCAATGAAGTCATTCATTCTGCGACTTTTAGAACTAAATACACCATTTAATAGTGCTGAAGAAGCAAGACAAATACTCTGGCAATTACCCCCACTTCCCACCAATGAAATCTTAGTAACTACGGGGCAATCTGAAGCAGAAAAACCTAAACTGCGTCGCCCTAATTTGCTCGTTTTCGGTATACTTGGCTTGATATTGTTAGGTTCACTAATCTGGTTTCTGATTCAAATGTTTCAAAATCAGGAAATTTCTGCTGAAGACGTGACAGTTTGTTGCCTGAAAGATGTACCTGGTGTTCCTCCCGGAAAATATATTTATACTGGCGAAAAAGATGGAACTTGGAGTTATATACGCGGACAAAGAAATTTAATATTCCAGAATGAAAGTCTGGAAGAAAAGCTCCAAGCAAGTCAGCCCAAATTGGAGATAATTTATCAGCCAGAAGATTCATTTACAACAGTAATTAATAATATAGAATCAGGTAAATTTGACTTTGGTATTACTAGTCTATTTAATCAATTAGCACCTCAACTGAGACACAAAGAAGTTGCCTATGACGGCTTAGTTGTATTTGTAGCTTTTAGTTACTCAAAACGTGAGCAAGGTCTACCAAGAGCATTAAACGGACAGATTAGTATTGAGCAATTACGAGATTTATATACAGGTAAAATTAAATATTGGAATCAATTGCCAGGTGCTAATTTACCTAATTTACCAGTAAAACTTTATATACCATCTGAAGCGGAAGTATTAAAGGTTTTTGAAGACCGGGTACTTAAAGAGGAAAGAGCGATCGCCACTTTTAAATCATTACAGAATCGTCATCAAAACTCAAGTACATTTACTCCCGATCCAATTGGAGATATTACTAGTCTTCCTACCTTAGAAATGCTGCGGCGAGTCTTGCAAGACTTCGAGCAAAACAATACTGGTAGTATTGGTTTTGCCACACTCAGCCAAGTTTTTGGTCAATGTTCTGTCTATCCTTTAGCTTTATTAGATGATCATAAACCTGCGGTACAGACTTTAATTCAAGACAATGGCAATTCAATCAATCCAGATACAGATTTATGTAATAACAAAGGTAAGTATAGTCCCAATATTCAAGTATTTAAAACAGGAAGTTATCCCTTAGGATATCCAATAGTCGTAGTGTATCCAGGAGACAACAATCGTCCCCCCATTGGTCAAAAATTTGCTGAGATGCTAAAAACAGAAGAAGTACAACAACTCTTAGAAAAAGCTGGGTTAGTACCACTACAAAAAATTAAAAATTAGACTTTTGGCTAATGGTAATTATTTAAAGTTGCTTGTTAAAATGGAAACTATTTTATGAGTTTTGATGATGATTACTTCCAGAAATAGTGAAAATGACCATAAAGCAGTTGCAAAATTAGCTGCTAAAATTATGCGCGATCGCCAACTGATGGTGATACTGAGTGATAAAGTTTATCAATTAATGCAGGATGACTTGCATCACCAAAAAGAACGCAGGAATAATTATGGGAGATTGTCATAATGGCTAATTCTAGCCGTGAGTTGAACTACATTACAGCCAATCGTTTTTATGTAGAAATAGAAAGTAGCCTCACTGCTTGCTTCTGTGAGTGTCAAGGCTTAGGGGTGAATATAAAAACTGAAAAATTTTCTGAAGGTGGAGTCAACGATCAACAAAGAGTTCTATTAAATCCAGCAGAGTTTTCGGATGTAACACTCAAGCGTGGTATGACCAACGATTTAACATTCTGGAATTGGATTAGTAAAATTTTGAGCAGTACAAAAGAACGTCGCAACGTCAATATTTTAGTTTTTAATCAAGCAGGAGAAACAATGCAATGCTGGACACTAATTGGTGCTGTTCCTACCTCATGGAAAGCCCCAAGCTTAAGTGCAGATTCCAGCACGGTTGCTATTGAAGAATTGACTTTAACCTACGAAGGACTAAAAATTGATAAAACAAGATCAGGCGGTGCATCTATTCTTTCAGGACGCGACAGTTCGGGATATTTTCCTAGTAATTAATAGCGTATGGCAGAAAATCTAGAAACAGGTTCTAGTTTCAATCCTCCAGAAGGCGAAATAACATCCTCAGACCTAGGGATAAAAAAACCATTACTTGCTCATAAACCTTTAGGTCAAAAATTACTCAGTCCCAAATTTTTATCGCCATTAGGATCTAAAGCATTATCAAATTTTGATCCTGCAATTTTTTATGCGCCAGAAATATCTGATTACACTCTGTCAGAAAATTCATTTCAAAATTCACCATTTTTTCCTGAATATCAATCACAACAGTTAAGTAAATCGAACATATCCGCAGCACAGTCACCCAGTGTCATGCATTTAGATAATGCTCAGCCAAATACAATTCAACCACAACTGGAAAGACAATCCTCTATCTCTCCAAAATCAACATTTACAGAAGGAATTGTAGCTGAAAATCTAGTGCAACAAACTCAATCTCTTTTCCCTAAAAATAGAAAACTTCCCCCTTCCACGACACCAAAAAATCCGCAAGCAGAACCAACAATTATTCAACCGCAACGAGAAAGCGAAGAAACTGCATCGCCAAATCCTACGGTAAGCGCAGCCATACCTGAAGGACTGATCGTCTCTTCTACAACACCCGCAATTCAACCGCAACAAGAAAGCGAAGAAACTGCATCAGAGAAGGTTGCGGTAAACACAGCCATGTCCGAAGAAGTGAGCAGCTCTTCAACCACACCAATCAATCCGCAAGCAGAACCAACAATTATTCAAGCTCAACTTGAAAGTAGAGAAACTGCATCACCAAATCCTACGGTAAGCACAGCCATGTCCGAAGGACTGAGCAGATCTTCAACCACACCAATCAATCCGCAAGCAGAACCAACAATTATTCAAGCTCAACTTGAGAGCGGAGAAACTGCATCGCCAAATCCTACGGTAAGCGCAGCCATACCTGAAGAACTTATCACCCCTTCCACGACACCAATCAATCCGCAAGCAGAACCAACAGTTATTCAAGCTCAACTTGAAAGTAGAGAAACTGCATCGCCAAATCCTACGGTAAGCGCAGCCATACCTGAAGGACTGATCGCCTCTTCAAATACACCAACTATTCTAAATCAATCAAATATTAAAAATACTGCCTTAATTGCAGAGAACATAGATAATACTCATACAAATATTTCAATCAATTCTCAAAAAGAATCAATAGAAGCTACAGTTATTCAACCAAAGACAGAAACACAATCTTTTCAAGAAAAAACAGAAATTCCTCAATTGCCTCAAGTATTGAAAAACATCTCTGTTTTCAGCCCCTTGTCGCAAACATCAGATTTGCTAACCAGCAATTTTGTAGATGAAACAAACTCCATAGATATATCTCCCCCTACTTCTGTCTCCGCGTCTCCTTCTCCATCTCACCATATCCAAAAATCATCCACTCAAGACTTACCCAACTCATGGTCTAGTATCGCTGAATTACTTGGTGAAAGTACTGCCGTAGATACTAGCCCCAATACTGTTGTAAAACCCCTTCCAGATGAAAGGAGATGGAACCATGAATCTACACCTCTGACATCCACTATGTCGCAGTACAGTAAATCACAACCAACAGTTAATTCTCCAAAATTCAGTACTTCAAATAAATTAATTCAGGCATACACTGATCCTGCAAGTTCCACATCAGTACAAAAAAACGAGGATACTTATACTGAAATAGTTACTAATAAACAGTTATCGGAAGACGAACTAGAAAGCCTAGAAATTCTTGCACAAGAAATTTACAAAATACTTCAATATCGAGTGAATATAGAACGAGAGCGTCGAGGTAATAACTATTTAGGTCGTTTACCTTGGTAGAGAATAAAAAGTAGGAAGTACTGTTTCACAATTTAAAATTCAACCTGGTATAACTTAGATAAAAAAGCCATGACTACTACTCGTTTAGTAAAGGCAAAACTGATAGCCACAGAACAAGCCGCGCCAGATATTGAGTTCATGTTTAACCCAAATCAACTGGACTTTGCACAGCAAATTAACTTAACTAAAAGCAGTGGTGCTCGTACTGGTAGAGGATTACCTAAAGTCAGTTTTGCTTATCCAGAGCCTTGTAAATTAACTATCAATAATATCATTTTTGATACCTACGAAGAAAGTACTAGCGTCCTCACACACCTCAAAAAATTTGAAAAAGCTGTTAACTTTGCTGAAGCCGGAGAAGGTAGAGAAAAACGTCCACCAATTTATGTATTTACCTGGGGTGATCAACAATATATCCGTTGCTTTGTGCAATCTCTCAACTATAGTCTCACCCTGTTTTTGCCTGATGGTACTCCAGTTCGGGCTAAAGTCAACTTGACGCTTGAGGAAGTAGATGAATCTATTACCCAACCAGGTATGGGTACACCTGCTAATGTAAACCGCAGTGGTGATAGCCGAGCCAGTCGGAGTTAATTCGACCTTTGGGGAATACTCCATAATCAAATGTCCCCATAGGCTATGAGAAATCAACCCTTCACAATATGTATGGCTGTTCTTTACATACCAGAGCCACTATTGCAAATTGATGGTAGTGATGCGCCCAAAGATTTGCTCGATGATATTCTGCAAATCTCGGTAGAAGAGAGCCTTCACCTACCGGGAATGTTTACTTTAGTTATCCAAAACGATTACTTTCCCGGACGTTCACAGCAACAGCAGCAAACTTGGCGACACCAGAACTTGTTTGCAATTGGCAAAAAAATTAAAATTGGGTTCGTTTCCAGTACTACAGAAGATGCAGATTTTGAAAATGCAGAGCGAGGGTACGTATTAGAAGGGGAAATTACAGCCATAGAAACTGAGTTTACTAGTGAGTCACAGGCTCCCATAGTGATTCGCGGTTACGATATTTCCCACCGTTTGCACCGGGGACGTTATAACCGTTCTTTTCAAAATGTGACAGATAGTGACGTTGTGAACCAGATTATTGGTGAAGCTGGCATAGCATCTGGCAGTATCACTTCTACTAGTATTGTTCATAAATACGTTTTTCAAGAAAATCAGACCAATATGGAATTCTTGCGGGAAAGGGCGGCCCGTCTTGGCTTTGAACTGTATGTGCAAGATGCTAAGTTAAATTTCCGCCAACCCGCACAAGACCAAGCGTTAACTCTCAAGTGGTTGGAAGACATCCACAATTTCCGTGTTCGAGTTACCAGCGCTGAACAGGTAAGTTCGGTTGAGGTGAGGGGTTGGGATTACAGCAAAAAACAATCAATTGTGTCCACAGCTTCAACAGAGCAGGTAATTACCAACACAGATAATGGTAAGGGTAGTCAATCCAGCACGAAATTTAGCATTCAACCTAAGATGATTGTGGTGGATCAACCTGTCTTCAGTACTAATGAAGCCCAGAAAATGGCTCAAGCTCTGTGTAATGAACTTGGGGGAGAATTTGTTTATGCTGATGCTAAAGGTGAAGGTAATCCTAAAATTAGACCGGGACGGGTGGTGAAGCTCACAGAGATGGGCAATTACAGTGGTAGTTATTACGTCACTGAAACACGCCATTTATTCCATGAACGCAAATATATCACAGAGTTTAGTGTCCGTGGCTTGCGCGGTGGAGACCTTTTAGCTACTTTATCACCCCAAACTCATTTGCAACCAGGGCAAACTCTCTTAGTGGGAATTGTTAGTAATAATAAAGATCCTCAAGGCTGGGGTCGTGTCAGAGTTAAATTTCCTACTCTGACTGAAGAGCATGAAAGTAATTGGGCGAGAGTCGTCAGTGTGGGAGCAGGCCCTAATAGAGGGTTTGATTGTTTGCCAGAAATTAATGATGAAGTATTAGTAGCCTTTGAACATGGTGATATTCATCGCCCTTATGTGATTGGTGGCGTATGGAATGGCACAGATACACCATCAGAAAAAGTGGATGATAGTGTTGTTGGTGGGAAAGTACGTTTACGGACTTTTAAAACTCGTGTGGGGCATAAATTACAGTTTGTGGAAGAAGATAAAGGAACTAAAAAAGGTGCATATCTCCAGACTACAGATGGTCATAATTTACGCCTGAATGACAGCGACAAATTTGCCGAATTAGAAACTACTGGGGGTCATAAGTTTCGCTGTGATGATAGCAATAAAACTATTAGCTTAACTTCAACAGGTGATATTACAGTTAAATCTGGAACAACTGGAACGGCTAACAAAATTAGTGTTAATGGTGGCGAAATTGCTTTGACTGCCACTCAGAAAATTACCTTAACTGTTGGTTCGAGTACGATAGAATTAACTCCTAATGGTATTACTATTAGAACTGGTGGCACATTGAGTGTGCAAGCTGGCAGTTCAATTAGTGTTCAATCTGGAGGTTCCTTGAGCGCTAATGCTGGGGGTTCCTTGAGCGCTAATGCTGGTGCAACAATTAGCATTAATGCTGGTGCTTCGGTGGGAATTGCCTCACCGATGATTCGATTGAATTAATAATAAATAATTGTCCAATAGTCAAAAGATTAATTTGTAGATTAATCCTGATTAATAAAAGAAGATTAATTATGTTTCCAGCAGCACGACTTACTGATTTAACTGTTACAGGCGACCCCATAACGGGGCCAGGAATGCCCAATGTACTAATTATGGGTTTACCAGCAGCTTGTGTAGGCGATTTAGTAGCGGGACCTGTGATTACTGGAAGTATTGTTATGGGTTCTTTCACTGTCTTTATTGGTGGACGTCCAGCAGCGCGGGTGACATCTCAGGTAGCGGGAGCTAATACAGTGACTGGCGTACCATTAACTACAGTGGTTGGGGTAGGTGCGCCAACTGTGTTAATTGGTGGGTAAATTACTTTTATGTTTTGGGTCGATGGCTGCTTAAACATTAGTAATGACGTTGGTAGCAATTGTAATTTGGTGTGTATAAAATTTGTAGTCTGCGGTGCGATCGCTTTAAGCTCGACTTTTGGCGAATGGTATTGGTTTGACGTGTGAGCGTAAAGTAGCGTAGAGACGCAAGCTCGTCAAAATTTACTTGCTATGCCAGAACTCAATCAAAATCAGCAGAGTGGTCACCTGGGTACAGGTTGGTCTTTTCCGCTAAGGGTGAATGTACAGGGAAATTTGCAACTCAGTATAGCAGAGCGAAATATTGAAGAGTCGATGCTTCTGATTCTACGTACCGATTTGGGTGAGCGGGTGTATCGACCTAATTTTGGTTCGCGGTTATCTGAGTTAACCTTTGCACCGATGAACACCCAAACTTTATTACTTTTGCGTCTACACGTCCAGGAAGCTTTGGAAATGTGGGAGCCGCGCATTGTTTTAGATGCAGTGCGTGCTGATCCTGATCCATTGCGAGGTCGGGTAGATATTCTCATTGAATATCATCCCAAAGGTACTCATGATTCTCGCAGTTTAGTTTTTCCTTTTTATCTCAACGGCAGAGAAAATCAAGAGTAAACCAGCAAAAAAAGCATAATAAAAACTAACGCGGTGTGCAACTTTCTCTCAAACCTAACCCCCAACCCCTTTCCTAGTAGGGAAGGGGAGCAAGATTAAAAGCCTCTCTCCGCTTCGGGGAGAGGTTTGGAGAGGGGTTCTAAGAATAAGTCGCACATCGCGTAAACTACTAATAAACTACTTTCTTACTTCATAACTCTTTACTCTTTACTCAGCACTCAGCACTCAGCACTCAGCACTTAGAAAAAGCCGTGGAATTTGATTTTTTACCGAAATTACCAAAACCTGATCTAGACGATCGCACTTTCAAAGATTTAGTAGATGAATGTATTCTCAGGATTCCCCGCTACTGTCCAGAATGGACAAATTACAATCCTAGTGATCCGGGGATCACACTCATTGAGCTATTTGCTTGGTTGACTGATCAAATGCTGCTGCGGTTTAACCAAGTACCGAAGCGTAATTACATTACCTTTTTGGAAATGCTGGGAGTCAGGTTACAAGCGCCTACTCCCGCTATGGTAGATATTACTTTTTATCTCAGTGCAGCTTTACCCAATACCTACACAATTCCCGTAGGGGTAGAAATCGCCACGGTGCGAACCGAAACAGAAGAAGCGATCGCCTTCACTACAGATCGTCCTTTGGTAATTGATAAACCCTACATTCGCCACTTTCTCACATCCCCAACAGTAGATCAGATACCGCAAATACTGCGCGATCGCTTTACTAATTTGTGGACAATGCGCTCTGAAGGTGATTGGTATGGTAGGGAATTAGCGTTTTTTGACGAGCAACCCCAACCGGGAAACAGCTTTTATCTGGTGTTTGATGGTGAGTGCGAAGGTAATGTATTAGCCCTGCAATTAAAAGGCGAAGCCGCCACCGCCACAGGCATTAATCCCGATGCTCCCCCCCGGCGCTGGGAAGCTTGGAATGGCGTGGAATGGGTGTCAGTGCTGCTGAGAGAATCTGACGATAGCACCAAAGGTTTCAGTTTTAGTGAATTGGCTGCCCAAGGTATCAATCCCCTCCAAGGTGCAGATGTAGTGCTGCATTTGCCGCAATCTTGGCCTGTAACTACCTTTACTGCTTACCAAGGACGTTGGTTACGCTGTATTTACACCTCACCGCATCCCCATCAACCTGGATACAGTAGCTCTCCCCGGATTGTGGGTTTGTCTGTCAGAGCCATTGGCGGTACTGTAGGCGCTAGTCAAAGCGAACTGATTCGCAATGAAATTGTCGGAGAAAGCGACGGTACACCAGGGCAAACCTTTCAATTACAAGGTGTACCGTTATTGAGTCGGCGAGATGATGAATATTTACTGATTTCACCCCCTGGCGGTATTCCCCAAAGATGGCAAGAAGTCAACGATTTTGCCAGTTCTGGCCCCCAGGATTTGCATTACACCATTGATTCACGCACGGGGACTGTGCAGTTTGGCCCACTGATTCGAGAACCTGCCCAACTCCAACACCAAACTCAGTTTCGGGGATTTGCACAAACAGGCATAACTCACAGCATGTTACAAAATCCCGCACTGAGTAATGAGTTAGAGCGTCAATATGGAGCCGTACCGCAGCGAGGTTCAGTGATGCGGATGGTCGCATATCGCACAGGTGGAGGACGGAAAGGTAATGTGCAAACAGGAACTATTACAGTTGCCAAAACAGCAATTCCCTACGTTGCCAGATTAATCAACCATACACCAGCACGTAACGGCTCAGATGCCGAATCCTTAGAAGACGCAGTGATCAGAGTCCCAGCAATGCTCCGCACCCGCGATCGCGCCGTCACCCCAGAAGACTTTGAAGTGCTGACTTTACAGGCTGGGATGGGAGCAGTTTCCCGTGTGCGTTGCTTACCACCCACATCGACAAAAGAAGCCGGGACAATTAGATTACTAGTTGTACCCGCCGCCAATACAGATGTGTTATCGCGTGGTGAAGGCATGGAGCCAGAACTATTAAACCTGAGTCCCCAACTACGCAGTCAGATTTTGGCTTACTTAGATGAACGACGGTTACTAGGAGTACAAATAAAACTGCAAGCACCCGAATACGTAGGTGTAGCAGTGCAAACAGAAGTAGCACTAGAGCCAGAGTACAACAACCCCTCCGCCCAACAAGAAATGCTCTGGAAATTGCGAATCGGCCTTTACCGCTTTCTCAACCCCATCACTGGCGGACATGAAGGTAAAGGCTGGCCTTTTGGTCGTCCTGTGTATCCTTCAGATATTGTCACTTTATTCCAGCAATTTCCAGCTGTGCGCTATTTAGGAGTAGTACAGCTATTTGAACTGCGGTACACCGGACAAACCTGGGTAAGAACACTACCGCAAAATCCAGTCATCGATCCAGGTTCCCTCGGACTCATTTGTTCCTGGCAAAACAATCGTTTACGCTCCGGTCATGTCGTTAATCTTATACAGTAAGTGCTGAGTGCTTTTCTAAGTGCTGAGTGCTGAGCGAAGTCGAAGGGGAGTGCTGAGTAAAGAGTGATGGAGGTGAGTAAATTGAGTAAAGTAGAGCGCTTTGAGGATTTGATTGCTTGGCAAAAAGCGAGGATTTTAACTCAGTTAATTTATCAAATTACCCAACAGGAAAAATTTAAGAAAGATTTTGGACTTTCAGGACAAATGCAAAGAGCAGCCGTATCAATAATGTCTAATATTGCTGAAGGTTTTGAGCGTAACAGACCTGGTGAATTTCATCAGTTTCTTTCTATTGCCAAAGCCTCTTGTGCTGAACTACGTTCTCAATTTTACGTAGCCTTAGATATTAACTATATTCAACAAAGCGAATTCAACCAAATTTTAAATCAAGCACAAGAAGTTGGCAGAATTATCGGTGGGCTTCGTGCATCTATTGACAGAAGCAGAAACGAATAACAACTCTATTATTCAACTCTTGACTTTTTACTCCCCACTCAGCACTCAGCACTCAGCACTCAGCACTTTTTTATGACAAGTCAAACTCTGCACCTCCAACTTACACCAATGCAATTATCTGATGCAGTACAACCATCAGCGCTCGCCCAAGGTGCAGCCGACTTCAAGCAAACAGCAATTAGCACTTTTAGAAACACTCAGCACTCCCCTTCGACTTCGCTCAGGGCCAGCGCACTCAGCACTTTATTCATTCATCCCCAAGAACCCAGCGAAATAATTTTGCAGCTAGAAAACCTGGGAAGTCGTAATCTGCGGTTAAACGTGCAAATTGAGGGTAACTTTCCCTCACAATGGTGTCGCATTGGCATGGAAGGCTATGAACTAGCTCCGCGATCGCGGATGGATGCAGTGTTATACTTCCAAATTCCCGCAGATTTTTTTGAAAATCAAGCATCTTTGGGATTAGGTCAATCCTTGATGTTGGATTATCACAGCTTAATTTATGTTTATTACACAGAGGAGGATACAGGTAGACAATTAGTGGAAACAGCAGGTGTGAACTTATATGTTCGTCCCCGCAGTTTATACCTGAACTTTTTACCCGTACTTTATCGAGAAGTAGACTTTATAGGTCGCTTCTTGAAAATTTTCGAGCAGGCTTTTGAACCCGCAGTCCAGACAATGGATGTCCTTTGGGCTTACCTAGACCCCATGACTGCACCACAAGCATTACTGCCTTTTCTTGCTCACTGGGTAGCTTGGCCAATGGATAGTCGTTGGACGGTAGAGCGACAACGCTATCTGATTAGTTCTGCTGTTGAACTTTATCGCTGGCGCGGGACTCGGAGAGGTTTACGTTTATACATACATCTTTATACAGACTTACCCCTAGATGATCATATAACCGTAGAAACAGACAAACACATTTGTATTGAAGAAATCCTCGGTCAAGGCTTTGTTCTCGGCAAAACCCACCTAGGACAAGACGCGATGATTGGCGGTGGTCGCCCATATCATTTTATTGTCCGCCTGCGCCCCGATCGCCCAGACCAAGTAGATGAACAACTAGTACGCCACATCATCGACCAACAAAAACCCGCCTTCTGCACCTACGAACTTTATATAGAGTGCTGAGTGCTGAGTGCTGAGTAAAGAATTATTTATCCCCTGTCACCTATCTCCTATGTATCCCCCACCCCAAATTCAACCTTTAGAACGTTTGCAAATTCAAGATGGTTTACTGGTAAATGCGGAACGATGGAAGCGATCGCATGATTACCACCGTCAGCGTCAAAATATTCATTATCAGTCGCTCAATCAACCGGGGATTGTTTGTGGTTTGGGTGTGAGTTTGATTCCTGCTCCCAAAGATGTCCCCTCGCAATACAATGATCAGCGATGGTTGCAGATTCAGCCAGGGATCGCCATTGATGTAGTTGGTAACCCGATTGTTGTATCACAACCGATAGACTTTCGCATAGCGGCGGATATTACAGAAGAAAAACCCCGCCTGATTTACATTGTGGTGAGTTATGTAGACCCGGAGAACTTGCAACGTCAGCAAGTAAAAGAGTTTGAGCCGGAAACTTTTCGCATTGACGAAAAAACCACGCCTCCAGATGCTATGGAAGTGGAATTGTGCCGGATTTTGTTGCAATCGGGATTAGTTAATCTTAAAAATCCCCAAGATGTATTTTATCCAGGTTTGAATTGTTTGGACTTCCGTCATCGTCCAATAGCGCGATCGCGTCCTAGTGCGATCATCAGTGTTGCTCACCTGGAAACTGTCCCAGCACAAGACCCCAACAGTTTTGCTAATCTTTCTTTTTTACTCAAATCCACAGCCAATCTTACCAGCACCTTCCAGGGAGCCGAGCAAATTGCTCGACTAGCCTTTCCTCTACAGGATATTACTAGAGCGATCGCCTATGATTTGCTCTTCACCACCGGTCGTCAAGCAATACCTCTGGATATACAAGAATTAACTGACCTCAAAAGCTATTTAGATGCTGGCGGAGTCCTGCTGATAGAATCCCCTACTGATGCTATCGACCGACTAGATAGTATTTTGGATCTCACCGAAAAATTAGATACGCCTTTAGAAGATTTGCGTCGCTTAGACCGCCATCACCCCATGCGGACACAACCGTTTTTATTTGCAGCCCTCCCCACCTTTAACCAAAAGCCCATTCAAATGTTAATTGCAGGCGGCATTGTTGTAGTAATTGGTGATTTATCAGCCGCTTGGGGATTAGATGAAAACCTATCTTTACCACGAGAAACGATTCGCACTGCACAAGAATTAGGAATTAACATTTTACATTTTGCCTGGGCTAGACGACAAATGACTCAGTTACAACGACAGACTACTTTTACTGCATCAACATCAACCACACCAGCCAAACCCGACGCTTTAAGAAACGTCTTTAACAAGTTAGAGCAATAACTCCCAACTCAGCACTCCCCTTCGACTTCGCTCAGGGCGAGCGCACTCAGCACTCAGAAAGCCACTCAGCACTCAGCACTCAGCACTCAGCACTTACTTATGCCAGTTAAACTTATAAATACCAATATTTCTACAAAAGTACTTCACTTTAAACCAGGTAGTTCACCAGCATCTTTTGAAGTAAGTGTTGTTAATGAAAGTAATCAGTTTGCTTCTTTTCAATTAGAAATCATCGCCGCAGGTAGTAGCTCTAGTTTGGGTTCTAATTGGTATGGTATTACACCCGCAGTTAGTGCCAAAAATCCACCTGGAGATATTACAAAATTTTACGTGACTATTACTGATACACCTATTGCTGGTTTTGTCGGCAAAATGAACGTCATAGTCCGTATTTTTTCATTAGAACTGGGAGATGAAGATAGACAACTATTACGTCTGATGATCGAGCTGGGAACGGATTCTATACCCATGCACGTGGAGTTACCTGTGCGAGAGTTTTCGGCTTTACCACAAACACTAATTGAAATACCAGTTCGCGTTACTAATTCTAGTCAAATTCCTGCTAGTGTTTCGCTGCGATTTTGTGGTTTAGAACCAAAATGGCTGCTAGATGGTGTTGAACAACAATTACAAATTGCGGCGGGTGCTAAAGCTGAAACATCTTTTTTGTGCCAATTACCAGTTCCTGAGGAAGTCGCCAGCAAGGTATATCCTTTCACTATTGAAGCTACACATCTCAACGGTTACCCATCTTCTAGTCCCGAAGGGTTAATTAAGGTGTTACCGGGGGGATTTATTGATTTTCAGTGCATTCCTGAAAAGCAACGAATACCTGCATCTCGCACTTGGTTACCCCAGTGGCGAACTAACTCTACTACTTACATTCTAGAGTGTCAAAATGCCAGCAATTTAAGCGAACAAGTACACATTGAATTCAAAAAAGGTGATGAAGACCAGCCAAAATGTTTCTGGGAAATTACACCCGAATTTATAGAATTGCCACCAGGTAATACAGAACATTTTCAATTATTGGTGAGTAAGCGGCGACGGTGGTTTGGTCTAGCTCAAAAACTTTCTTTTATAGTTAAAGCTATTGTATCAGACCAGCGCATGAATGTTACCAATGAAAACCAATTTTTAAGGCTGACTATTCATCCTGTACTTCATCCCTGGCTACAATTAATATTATTAATTCTGCTGCTTTCTTTACTCTGGGCTGCATCATGGCTCAACCCCAATAGCCCTTTTTTCGGGCATCACCGTTCTGTAAATTATGTGCAGTTTAATGGAGTTGGTGACAAAGCTGTAAGTGGTTCTCAAGACCAAAGTATAATCAGATGGCGTGTTGCTGGTTTCACTAATCCCTTCATTAATCAACACGATGGACAAATGTCCAAAGATGCTGGCAAATCTGTACGCGTTGTTCGTTATAAACCTGTAGATAATGATGTAGTGGCAGCAGGTTTAGAAAATGGTGAAATCCAACTTTGGAATGTCCTTGGTAGTACTAATAAACCCAAAGCTAGTTTATCTGTTAATAAAGATGATCGCGTTTTAGCACTGGAGTTTAGTCAAAGTTCACGCTCTTTATTTAGTGGTCATGGCAGTGGTTTGATTGTGCAATGGGATATGAATGATGCTCTTTTACGTAGTTCCACAAGTTTTCAACAACTTGTGATGATTAATCAACCTTTAAAGACACAGCAAGTTGATTTTGCTATTTATGGTTTTGCGCTTATTGGGCAAGAGAGACAAAATTTATTAATCGGAGGTAGATACAATAATTTAGTCATGTGGAATCGGTCACAGGATAATTTAATACCAATACAATATAATCCTCCAGGAGGACAAAATGATTATATTGTCGGTGTAGATAGTGCAGAATACAAACCTAATCGGTTAGTTACGGCTGACAATAATGGGCAAATTACGTTGTGGGATATGCAATCATGTGTGAGTAATAATAATGGTCAATGTGAAGTTATTGATCGCTGGTCTAGTGGTCATGGTGGTAAGGCGGTACGCTCGGTTGCTATTAGTAATGATGGTTGTTATTTGGCAAGTGGAGGAGATGATAATCGTGTGATGTTATGGCCGTTAACAACGGCAGGTGGTCGAGCTGTTCCGAATGGTCAAGTAGTACGTTCTGCTGCTCAAAAATTTAATAGTGTTGATATTAAAGTGGTTAATCAACGTGTTTTGATTATTAGTGCTAATGATGATAATCAGGTGAGGGTGGATGTGAAGCCAGACCAAAATTCGCAGTGTGGAATATGAATGAATTGCCTTTTATTAGGATTTTCGAGAGATAAATTATTCAATTTTTTATAGGGGGATCAGCATGACTACTACAAATTCAAGACCTGGTTTGAGTATGTTAGAGGTGCTGACGCTACCGCCTCAACAACGTAAGCTTGTGCAGTGGATGATCAAGCGATCGCCTGAAGCTGTAACTTTAGCTGAAGCGTCTTTTGAGATCGATTTGAATCAACAAGCTACTTTGGATTTGTTGGATGAGTTGGTTGAACAAGGTTTTGTACAGGAAGTGTTAACTTCTGGTGAGGTGAAATACCGGATTAATCTTGCTGCTAAAAGAGGAATTCAACAACAAAATATCCAACAAAGTTTGGCTCCTGGTAATCCCCTGGCGATAATTTTTAATCCTTCTGGGGATTATGCTGTACAGGCTGGTTCTCGGTTTGAAATTTCTGTGACAGTGACAAATAAAGGTGTTGAAAGTGCATTAATTGATGTTTTTATTGATGAGTTATCCCCCCAATTAATTCAATGGTGTGATGCACCTCACCAAAGATTGGCATTAGGGCCTAACTCATTGGGTGAAATATTTTTTCAGTTTGATGTGCCTGTAACGGCAATTCCTAGTACTTACAATTATCTGATAATTGTTGATGCACCTCTGCACTACCCAGAGCATACACCAATTCGTCATCAGTCACGGCTTCAGGTTTTGCCTGCAATTGAAACGGTTGTGCGCGTTAGTGATCCGACATTTACACTTCTACCACCGACTAGTTCGCGATCGCCTGCACCAATTCCACCGGGAGGTATGCTACAAGTTAGTGTCAATGTCCACAACCGTTCTGACCGAGTAGACCGTTTTCGCTTGAGTTGTCTAGATTTTGATGAAAATTGGTTTAGTGTTCGTTACCCAGAAGGTTTGGAAAGAGCGGGATTGATTATCCCCAACATGGGTTTGAATCTGAATCCTGATGAAAAGGGTGAAATTACCCTGCTGTTTAATCCGCCAGTAAGTGCGATCGCTGGTGTTTATTATCCCACGCTCCGTTTGCACTCTGCCAACAGTCCAGACTTGGCGCTGTTGGATGTGGTGTATTTGGAAATTTTGCCCTCCTACCTGCTGAATGTGGAACTAATGACAGTTGTGGGTAGGGTGAGACGCAAAGGAGGGGTGTTTGCAGTCAAGTTGATGAATGCAGGTAACACCGCACGAGAAATTGTTTGTCAGCCGATGGCGGCTGATGAAGAGAAATGCTGTACTTATACAATTTCTCCAGCACAGATGCGCTTGTTACCAGGAGAAAAAGCTAATTCACAATTGACAGTGACACCAGTTCAATGGTGGCGGCGGCCGATTTTTGGCGCAGGTAGATTGCTGAATTTTCGCCTTGAATTGGCAGACCAACAGCAACTGCCTTTGTCTTATAATTCCCTACCAGGAACTTTAATTTGGGAACCACGCCCTTGGTGGCAATTTATCTTGCTGTTGCTAACGGGTTTGGGAACTTTAGTAGCGATCGCCTTTTTGCTATGGTGGTTATTGCGATCGCCTGCACCCCCGAAAATTCGGCAATTTAATTCGCCAGATACTGCATATCAACAAGCTAATAATGACTTTATTCGCCTGAGTTGGCAAATTCACAACCCTAAAACACTGCAAAGTTTATCTCTCAGTGGTTTGTTTGCCGACGGTACTACAGCAGTGCAACCAATTATTTATAACTTTAACAATGGAATTCCCGATGAACTCCAGCAATTTTGTCAGATGGGGGCGGTATTAACTTGTTCTTATGTACCCACAGATGCTCGTAAACCTGGAGATTACATTTTTGAACTGCAAGCGTTTAATAAAAGAAATCCCGAAACAGCAGCTGATTTGGTGAAAACTAATACTATTAAAATTACTCCAACTTCTCCTGTTCCCCCGCCCAAAATTTTAGAGTTTGCTTCTACCTTGCCTGTATATCGAGAAGCGCCAGTAAATTTAGCAAATAATATTGGAATTAGACCAGATACAATTCGTTTGAATTGGAAAATTAATGATTTAGCCAAAATAAAAGAATTACGAGTAATTGGGCGATCGCCTGAAGGAGTAGTTAATAGTCAACTCCAAACTTATAATTTCAGTCAAGGTATTCCCAATCAACTTAGTGCTTTTTGTCAACAACAGCAAAATCAACTCAGCTGTCAAAATGTTCTGGCGAATAATCGTGAGCCAGGAAACTATATTTTTGAACTTCAGTTATTTTCTCAAACTGATACTGCTGAACCAACAGCATCACAAAAAACAGATGTTATTCAAGTCCAGCCACTTATTAGTAATATTACAACTTTCACTATTAATGGTGCAAGTCCCCCGCCTAAATATTCAATTCTGATTAATCCTAATCAAGCTAGTCAAGCTATTAATTTATCTTGGCAAGTAGAAGGTAGTAGAAATCTCAAAGTTGAACTATTACCGTCTCCAGGAGATGTTAGCCGCGCAGGTACGATCCAATACCCCATTAGTCAACAACCCGGTAGTGAAAAAATTACTTTACAAGTGACTAATCCTGCTGGTGAAATAATTAGTCGCTCAGTCATTATTGAAACTTTTCTCCCACCTGTTTCGCCAATAATTGCACCACCAAATTTACCTCCTGTAATTCCAACACCTCTACCCGGACAATCTACACAAACCCCTGGTAATGCGGGTGCAACTCAAGTTACTCCAACCCCTGCTTCCAGTTCTGCTCCGACTCCAACTCCTGGTTCACCTGCACCTTCCCAACCAGGAAAACTTTCGCCTTTAGAATTACCGCCGGGGTTTGATTAAAAGTGCTGAGTGCTGAGTAAAGAATAATTTAATTTATTTTTTTATCAATAAAAATATGAAATTAAAGTCTTATTTTTTGGCTACAAATATCCTATTTTTAAGTTATGGTTTGAGTTTGAGTTTTACTTGTTTACCTTTATCTGCATCAACGCCAAATCAAACTCTGGAAGCTCGTCAATATCGTGCTAATCTATTGTTAAATTTAGGTAATAGACAATTAACTACAGGACAATTTGCGGCAGCTTTAGCGACTTTGCAAGAGTCTATGCGACTTTATCAAGAAATAGGCGATCGCACGGGTGAAGCTAATACTTTATTGCGATTAGGTGAAACTAATTTTACTCTCGGTAAGTACCAACGGGCAATTTCTTTATATCAACAAAGTTTAACAATTATGCAAGCGTTGGGCAATCAACCAAGTATAGCCCAAATTTTTGAGCATCTCAGCAATACTTATTTTCATGTTGGTGAGCAAGAGTTAGCTAAAGAATTTCAAGAAAAAGCTGTAGTATTAAGACGGGAAATTGGTAATCCCAGTAAAGAAGCGGCGTTTTTAAGTAACGTTGGCTTGGAACATCAGACAGCAGGTGAATATCAACAAAGCATTGCATTTCACACTCAACAGCTAAAAATTGCTCAAGAATCCAACAATCGTCAATTGCAAATTGATTCTTTACAAAATATCGCTTTAGCTTATCGAGAATTAAGGGAATTTCCCCAGGCGATCGCTTTCTATCAGCAAGGATTAGAAATTGCTAATCAGGTGGGTGATGTTGCTTTGGCAAGTAACATTTTAAATCAATTAGCCCAAACTTATGAATTACAAGGAGATTTCCATCAGGCGATCGCATTTTATCAACAGCAGCTAATACTGGCAGAAAAATCTGATTATACTATTAATAAAGCTGCTTTAATTCAACAATTAGGGCGTGCTTATACTTCTTTAAAAGAGTACGAAAAAGCGCTGTCAGTTTATCAAGAGCAATTAACATCCGCCAAAGCTACCAAAAATAGTTTTATAGAGGGAACAGCTTTAAATAATTTAGCATTTGTGAGCCTAAAATTTGGTAATTTTACTATTGCTGAAGAAAATCTCCAAAAAAGCATCAAAATTTGGCAATCTCTCCGTGCTAATTTAGGCAATACAAATGATTTTGCTGCTGAACAAGCTAATACATATCGTCTATTACAACAAGTATTTGTTGCTCAAGAAAAACCGGAAGCAGCATTAGAAGTTGCTGAACAAGGTAGCGTAATATCATTTTTAAATTTACTAGGAATGCGTTTAGCTGATGAATCAACCGGAACAAATTTAAAAGTTGCGCCCAAGCAAATTATATTACCAACAATTAACAATATTCAAACAGTTGCTCAAGAGCGAAAAGCTACTTTAGTTAAATATGCAATTATTTCAGATGAGGAAATTTATGTCTGGGTGATTCAACCAACAGGTAAAATTACATTTCGGCGAATTAACCCCGAATCGGAAAATACAATTTATCCTATTAATTCCATCACCGAAGTTATTGCCAGTATTCCTGCTTCTTTGGGTTTACCAAATCAGGAAAAAATGCCCAATAATAATGCTAAACCTTTACTACAACTCAATCAGCTATTAATCAAACCAATTGCTGACTTATTACCAAGAAATCCTACAGAACAGGTAATTTTTATTCCCCAAGATGAATTATGGTTGATTCCCTTCCCGGCTTTGGTTGATATTTATGGCCAATACTTGATTGAAAAACACACAATTACCACAATACCAGCGATTCAAATCCTTAATTTAACTAAAGAGCGCCGTAACAGAACTGGTGGTAGTAAAGTTGTAGTAGTGGGTAATCCTACCATGCCTGCAATTGCCCAATCAATTAATGAAACACCACAGCTATTACCACCATTAGTCAACGCTGAACAAGAAGCATTAGAAATTGCCGATTTCTTCAAAACTACCGCTTTAATTGGTAATCAAGCAACGAAAGCCGCGATTGTGCCTTTGTTAGCAAATGCTAAGACAATTCATTTAGCAACTTATGCTGTATTAGATGATGTTAACAGACAAGGCATACCAGGCGCGATCGCCCTGGCTAGTGCTGGTGATGCTAACGGACTACTCACCGCCAGCGAAATTCTCCATTTGTATACCCAACCCAAAGGAAAGCGTTTACGGGCTAATTTAGCCTTTCTCAGTGCAGGTGAAACTGGTAATAATAGTACTGGTAATGGCGTGCTGGGTTTATCTTTAGCGTTGATTCATGCTGGTATTCCCAGTGTGATTATCTCCCAATGGGCAACACCTGATACTCCCACCCCTGCGTTCACTACTGAGTTTTATCATCAGTTACAACAAAATCCTCATAAAGCCCAAGCCTTGCGTAATGCTATGTTAGCAACGATGAAACAATACCCTAATCCCAGAGATTGGGCATCATTCAGTTTAATTGGGGAAGCGCGGTGATGGTATCCCTTATTTTGTTTTAATTTTTCAATATTTAGATACGGCTCTCCCTTGATTCTTTTCGGCATTTCTCATACTTGCTCTCTCCTTCTTTATCATAAGCAATTATTCGTGCATAATATAGAGTTTCCTAATCTGCTGAAGTACTGAGTACATCGCTAACAAAATTGGGCAATCTTTGCGTAACTCTGCGCTACCTTAGCGTCCTTCTGCGTTGAAAAAAATTAGTTCTGTACCTCACTTAAATGGGAATCGCTATATGATACAATAAATTGTGATAGTAGCTAAAGTGTCATACTTAGTAATATCACAAGATAATGTTTAACCAAACAGCACGCTTAAACGTGTACAGATAATGCAAAATAGTTCAAATTTAATTCCCGAATTTGAAACATTATTTAGACAAAAATTAAAATTAAATAACTGTAAGTTGAGGAAGAAAAAACAAGAGAATAATTATGAAATTATTACTCCAGCCAAAGATATTTTTTTAATGTATTGGTGCAACTTTCCCGAAATTAACTTGATATATCAGCCTATAGGCATACGCACAAAGCAGACTATAGTTTATGAACGAGCCATCCGCTCTCACATTAATTCTTGTGTGAGTAGTATTCAAGATAATCCTCAGACTCCTGTTTAAGGTTAATTGATATCTTGTCTTATTCTCAATACTTGCAATCAGGTAACTGATGTAAGATATATTTTAAGGATGTTTGGGGTGGGTAGCACCCACCCTCAAGCATTACTTACTTACGGGTACTTCAGTAGATGTCTTGCCAATCAACATGGCAGCATTTTCCTCACTTTCAAGGATACCAAATTCAATCAACAATTCTTCTAACTCTTCCATCTCAATGGGTGTGGGAATAGAAAGCTTATCGTTGTTGATAATTTTCTTAGCTAATGTCCGATATTCGTTACTTTGATTGCTGTCAGGTGCGTACTCGTTCACGGTCATCCGGCGCAACTCAGCGTGTTGCACGATGTTGTCGCGAGGTACGAAGTGAATCATCTGGGTGTTTAAGCGTTTTGCCAGGGTTTCAATCAATTCGACTTCCCGGTCAACGTTACGGCTGTTACAAATCAGACCACCTAAACGCACACCACCAGTGTGAGCATACTTAAGAACACCACGAGCGATGTTATTAGCTGCGTACATCGCCATCATTTCACCAGAAGTAACGATGTAGATTTCTTGCGCTTTACCTTCACGGATAGGCATAGCAAAACCACCACACACAACGTCACCTAGTACGTCGTAAGATACGAAGTCAACATCTTGGTATGCACCGTTTTCTTCCAAGAAGTTGATGGCGGTGATGATACCACGACCAGCGCAACCTACGCCGGGTTCTGGGCCACCAGACTCCACACAACGTACATCCCGGAAGCCGGTCAGCATTACTTCTTCAAGTTCGATATCTTCAACAGCGCCTCTTTCAGCAGCCAATTGTAGAACACTTGTTTGGGCTTTACTATGCAGCATCAAACGGGTGGAGTCAGCTTTAGGGTCACAACCGACAATGAGAATGCGCTGACCCATTTCTGCCATAGCTGCTAGGGTGTTTTGAGAGGTGGTAGATTTACCGATACCGCCTTTACCGTAGAAAGCTATCTGTCTAATTTTTTCGTCAGTCATGATTAATGTTTCCCTACAATTTTTTTGTTGATGGATGTGGAAGTTTCTGTCAAACTTTCAGGCTTGGTTAGGTATAGTCAAAGCATTACGAACACTGTTACCTCCTTCCAGTTAAGAAACTTGCAATCGACAACCTAAAAACAGTTAGTCATCTGGTATGCAGCAAGTTCTCATCCACACATCACCTCAGCCAAGAAGTTGCATAGATGCAGAGTAAATTTTCAAGACATCGCTCAAGAGATATTACCAGTGTTACCAGATGCACCCATGATGCATCTATGAAAAACTTGACTCAAGCATTATCGGTTGTTGTAGCAAGTTGGTTGCTCAAACCTCAAGAGTAGTTACAGCAGGAATTCCAGTTAATGTAGAATACATTCCTGAACTAGATAACCAACCAATCATTGCAATCTACTCTCGATATTTACTACAAATTTCCTGATGTTACTTATGTTATGGATGCCAAGAATTTCTAATTAATGGCACTAGCGATAAATCTCAGCCTAAAAGTGTCACTACTGCATCGGCAAAAGTTACTATCCTACCTAGCCTGATTTTACCTATTCGTTACAAAAAGCGATAAGAATTGAAGTGGATTTACCAGAGCAAAAAAAAGCTTTATTGAGCTGATCTCAATTATTTTGAAGTCTTTTTCTGCTTTTACTTTTTTGATTCCTATACGCAGCATAACATATAAATTGCTAATCTATTTAGCGAATGATAAATTATTTTTTTCATGCAACCGAAGCGAATATTGTTATTAGTATCATGAATAGCAATATGTAATTAGCTAATAGTTTGCCAAGTTATAAAACCATTATTCATAAATTATTGTTTATTGTAAACGTACTGTTAGATCAGGTTTGCCCAAACGTGTTGACGCGATCGCGCCAGCTTTAAATTTGTACATACATGGTATTGTTAATTATTAATGGCGATGGAGCTCGCCAAAACCGCCGTTTTTCAGGCTGATGGCTCCTACTTTTCTGTTTGGCTACGGGAGAGTAGGGCTTTGTTTTATGCATTATCTGACTCTCCTGTAGCAAATATCTGTCTACAAATCACACCTCAAGGAGTCATGGGAATGCTAGCCAGTATCTTGTGGATTTTAATGATGGGCTTTTTTGTTGGTCAACTTGCTCGTCGTTTGGGCGCTCCCCCTTTAATTGGCATGATTGTAGTGGGAATTATTCTTGGCCCCCAAGTTTGGAATGTGATTAGTCCAGATGTGCTAAATGCTGCCGATGATTTAAGAACATTGGCGGTGATGATTATTCTGATGAAAGCCGGACTGGGGCTAGATAGAGAAAAGCTATCTCAACAGGGAACCGTAGCGCTGCGGTTAGGATTTTTACCAGCGACAACCGAAGCGATCGCGATCGCCTTTGCTGCTATGGTAATTTTTAACTTTGATTTTTTCACTGGGTTACTTTTAGGCTGTGTTATTGGTGCAGAATCTCCGGCTGTGATTGTCCCCAGTATGCTCAGACTCAAAAGTTTAGGTTTAGGCGTTACCAAAGGTATCCCTGATGCAATTTTAACTGGCAGTGCTTTATCAGATGTGCTGCTATTACTAGTCTTTAGCTTGTTGCTGAGTTTCTTAGGCGATGGCGGCGTTGAGCAGATTGTTTTACCTGGAGGGTTGATGTTGACTCCCCTGCAACTGCTTCCACTACAAATCATCATGCAAATTGTATTGGGAGTGCTATTTGGTTATTTAGCAGCTAGATTATTATTTATTTTACTAGTCAAGCAAAACTGGACTCAAAACGCCGTTCAAGATACTATAATTGCCGCCAGTATAGCCTTATTGCTAGTCATTGCGGCTCATTGGTTACCTTACTTTTCTGGTTATTTAGCAGCCATGTCAATGGGTTTTTTCTTAATAGAATTAGATGCTCCCCTAGCTAGGAGATTGCGCGGCGGGTTTGACAGTTTATGGATAGTAGCTGAGATTTTTCTGTTTGTTTTATTAGGTGCATCTATTCAACTGCAAGTATTGGAGAAAATTTTCTTACCCGGCATTTTAATTCTGACAATTGGTTTACTTATTGGTCGGATGCTGGGTTGGTATCTTTCAACTGTGGGCAGTAATTGGAATTGGCGCGAAAAACTATTTTTATTACCAGGAAACTCACCCAAAGCTACAGTCCAAGCCGCCATTGGGGCGATTCCCCTTGCTCAAGGCATTGCCGGAGGTGAGACAATTTTAGCGATCGCAGCTTTATCAATTTTAGTCACAGCACCTTTAGGCGCTTGGGCAACTTTGACCTTTGCACCTAAGTTATTAGAACGGGGAGAAGTTGACCCGACAAAAGTGACAATTGCAACTCGTACCTTATTAGTAGCAGCAGTTGATACTTCTGGTTTAGCCACAGCAGTTTTAACCAAGGTAGCAGATTTAGCACGACGCAGTAACGGTGAGGTGATCGTTTTGCATGTAGTTAATCTGCCTAATCAGGAAGAAATTCAACAACTAGAACAGCAAAGTCAACAATTGCTAGCTGATATTAGATATGAATTTTTAACTGTATCAGGTGCTGTTCCAGAAGAGATTATTCGTATCGCTCAAGAGTATAAAGCTACTGCAATTATCATCGGGAAACGTGGTCATCAACCTTGGGAAGATGTACTAATTGGTTCTGTATCCCAAGCCGTTTTAGAAGCTAGTTCTATACCTGTAATCCTAGTCCATAATTCCTAAAGTTATCGGTTCTGTTAACTTTGTACCGAGAGTAGGCGATCGCATTGGTACCGTAAAGGTATCACAGTAAGTAGCTCTTGTATCATAGAAGAGTGATTCAGAGGAAACAGGCAATGACAATTACCGTTCAAGCAATTTATGAACAAGGGGTGCTTCGACTTACAGAACCCATAATGCTAGAAGAAGGAACTCATGTAGAAGTAATTGTTATTACCAAAGAATCTCAGTCTGTAGAAAAAACTCCAGCAGAAATTCTTGCTGAAATAGCAGCTATGCCTTTAGAAGGTAGTCACAATGATAAATTTTCTGGTCGAGATCATGACAAAATTCTCTACTCTGAGCAAAACGCATCATGATTTTTGTAGATACAGGTGCATGGTTCGTCAGTGTATTTCCTTCCGACTCAGATCACAGCAAAGCCTCTACATGGCTTAGTCAGAACACCCAACCACTATTAATAACAGACTATGTAGTAGACGAGACACTCACTCTTTTGAAAACTCGTAGGGAAGGGCAAAGAGCAATGATTTTAGGAAATGCTTTCTTTGCTGGTAATGTGGCTACTATTTACTATCTGACGGAGGAAGATATTCAACAAACCTGGCAAGTTTTTCATCAATTTTCTGATAAAAACTGGAGTTTTACAGACTGTTCCAGTAAGGTTGTAATTCAAAAACTTAGGTTAACTCAAGCTTTTGCATTTGATCATCACTTCCATCAATTCGGTTCTGTTAACGTTGTACCGTAAGTAGGCGATCGCCTCTGTTGGGGTGTAATGTGAAGAACTACAGATGGCAAACTGCTCAGGTTACTCATATCATAGGCTCAAGTATAAATCTATAGCTTCAGCTTGTGTATTGAGTAGGAGATATTACGAGCAAGATGAAAAGCCAAATTTTAGCCACAGGTGTATTTTTAACTACCATTAGCCTGACAACAACTGCCCAGGCAGCTAATTTTGAACACGTTCAAAAGTTATTAGCTACCAAACAATGTCAAAACTGTGACCTTACTAATGCAGGTTTAGTCATGGCTGACTTATCTGGAGCGAATTTAAGTGGTGCTAATCTTGCAGGTGCTAACCTCAGTCGTGCTAATTTAAGCGGTGCTGATTTGCGGGGTGCCAACTTAAGCGGTGCTGGATTATTTGGTGCTAATCTCAGCGAAGCTCAATTCAGTGGGGCAAATCTAGCAGGTGCAGATTTGAGAAACACCTATTTAGCCAATACAGAATTTAATGGTGCTTACCTCAATGGTGCTAACTTCCAAGGTGCCATTGGTATACCCATGCAAATTGCTACACCAGAAGAATTTTATGCCTTGGGTGTGGCCGAAGCCCAAAAAGGCAATCAACACCAAGCCATTAATTATTTTAATCAAGCGATCGCCTCTCAACCAGAATATGCAGGTGCTTACTTAGCCCGTGGTGTTGCTCGTTACCAAATGTTAGATCGACAAGCTGCATTTCAAGATGCTCAGATTGCTGAAAAAATGTTTAAATCCCAAAACAATGAGTCGGGAGTAGAAACAGCACAAGCTTTTATGACAGAACTGCAAACACCCTACTCTGATAAAGTGAGTACTGGTAAACCCAGCTTTTTCGACTTTGTAGGTAGTCTTGGCTCAGTTTTGCTTCAGTTTTTACCTTTCTGAGTGCTGAGTGCGCTTCCTCTGAGGGAAGTAGGAAGTTAGTAGTAAGGAGTGTTGAGTAAAAAATATTAATCCCCAATCCCCATGACTTTATCTACTGAACTGTGGGTAGCAAATCAAGATTTAGCACAAGCTTGTCTGGAGCATCCTTTTGTTCAAGGCATTGGTGATGGTACTCTAGAATCAGCGAAATTTGCTTACTATGTCGGACAAGATGCTTTTTTCTTAGAAGCCTTTGCTCGTGCATATAGTATTGCCGCAGCGAAAGCCCCAGATTGGCAAGGTTTTACAACATTTCATGCTTTAGCTGATGGAGTTTTAGCAGAACTGCGGCTACATGAAGGCTATGCTACCCAATGGGGGGTTGATTTGCGTTCTGTGGAACCTGGAACTGCTACCCGTCGCTATACTGATTTTTTGCTAGCTACCGCCTGGAGTAGAGATGTTGGTGTCACAGCTGCAGCGATGTCTCCTTGTATGCGTCTTTATGCTTTTTTGGGACAACAGTTAGCATGTGATGGCATTCCTCATCATCAATATGCTGATTGGATTCGGACTTACAGCAGTGCAGATTTTCAACCCCTGACACAACAATTAGAAGATTTGGTAGAAAAATATGTTACTTCTAGTTCCATAATTCACTCAACTTACCGTTATGCCATGTTTTGTGAGTTAGATTTTTTTCAAAATGCTTTTAGTAATTCGTAAGTACTAAACCTGGATTTTTCACCAGAGCCGCACCCAAATACTTTTGCTTGAAAGTAATAACTGAAACGCCTAAGAAGTATCTCTGGAATATTGGCAAAAGTTGCGTTCTCAGTATGATGAGGAATAAACATGACTCAAGTACTACCACAACAAAAACTATTAACCATTCAAGAATTTTTGGAGCAAAAGCCAGAAGGAAATCGCTATGAACTTCATCATGGGATAATTATCGAGATGGCCCAGCCTTCAGGCAAGCATGAAAACGTAACAGGTTTTTTAAGTGTTCAGATAGGGGTTGAATTTACCCGATTAAACCATCCTTACAATATCCCAAAAACTGGATTAATAGCGTTTTCAGATGAAGAAACCGACTTTGCTTACTGTCCAGACGTCCTAGTTCTTGATCGCACAAACTTAAAAAATGAGGAGCTATGGGAAAAATATTCTACTGTACAGCAGCCAGAATCAATTCCTTTAGTGATAGAGGTAGTAAGTACCAACTGGCGTGATGACTACTACAAAAAATATGCTGACTACGAAAAAAAAGGCATTCTTGAATATTGGATTGTCGATTATGCAGGTTTGGGAGGTCGTGATTTTATCGGAAATCCCAAACAACCCGCTATTTTTGTCTGCAAGTTAGTTGATGGCGAATACGTCAAAACTCTATTTAGAGGAAATGACCGAATCGTTTCTCCCTGTTTCCCAGAACTGAAACTTACCGCACAGCAGATTTTTGATTCGGCTCTGTAGCTCTCACATTATCAATTACATGGGAAAATCAGATAATACAATCGCCATACAAGCGATGATGGCACGGAAGGAAAAAAGATGTCGGAGAATTTGAGAAGCCAAGTTGTAACGCAAGGGGTACAGCGATCGCCTAATCGAGCTATGCTGCGTGCAGTTGGTTTTAAAGATGAAGACTTTAATAAGGCCATTGTAGGCATTGCTAATGGCTACAGTACTATTACTCCCTGCAATATGGGAATTAATCAACTAGCACAAAGGGCAGAAATTGGCATAAGAGAAGCTGGGGCAATGCCGCAGATGTTCGGCACAATTACCATTAGTGATGGTATTTCCATGGGAACTGAAGGGATGAAATATTCCCTAGTGTCAAGGGAAGTTATTGCTGATGCTATTGAAACCGCCTGTACTGGGCAAAGTATGGATGGCGTGCTGGCGATTGGTGGCTGTGATAAAAATATGCCAGGGGCAATGCTGGCAATGGCTCGGATGAATATCCCTGCTATTTTTGTTTATGGTGGCACAATTAAACCCGGTCACCACAATGGTAAAGATTTAACCGTCGTTAGTTCCTTTGAAGCAGTAGGTGAATACAGCGCTGGTAAAATTGACGGTGATGAACTCTTAGCGGTAGAACGTCAAGCTTGTCCTGGTGCTGGTTCCTGCGGTGGTATGTTTACAGCTAATACTATGTCCTCTGCTTTTGAAGCACTGGGTATGAGTTTACCTTATTCTTCCACAATGGCAGCCGAAGATGCCGAAAAAGCCGACAGTACAGAAAAATCGGCGTTTGTCTTGGTAGAAGCCATCCGCAAGCAAATTTTACCACGCCAAATTATCACTCGTAAATCTATAGAAAATGCCATTTCGGTCATTATGGCTGTGGGTGGTTCCACAAATGCAGTGTTACACTTTTTAGCGATCGCTCGCGCTGCTGATGTTGAACTCACCATAGACGACTTTGAAACTATCCGTGGCCGTGTCCCTGTTTTATGCGATTTAAAACCCAGTGGTAGATATGTCGCTACAGACTTGCACAAAGCTGGCGGTATTCCCCAAGTCATGAAAATGCTACTGGTACATGATTTACTACATGGTGATTGCCTAACTATTACTGGTCAAACAGTAGCGGAAATCTTAGCAGACATCCCCACAGAACCACGCACCGACCAAGATGTCATCCGACCTTGGGATAAGCCAATGTATTCCCAAGGACATTTAGCTATCCTCAAAGGTAATCTCGCCACAGAAGGGGCTGTAGCTAAAATTACTGGTGTAAAAAATCCCGTGATTACTGGCCCAGCACGGGTATTTGAATCTGAGGAATCTTGTTTAGATGCGATTTTGGCAGGCAAGATTAAAGCAGGTGATATTCTCGTCATTCGTTATGAAGGCCCCAAAGGTGGCCCAGGAATGCGCGAAATGTTGGCTCCCACTTCAGCAATTATTGGGGCTGGGTTAGGTGATGCAGTGGGCTTAATTACCGATGGGCGCTTTTCTGGCGGTACTTATGGCATGGTAGTTGGTCACGTAGCCCCAGAGGCAGCCGTTGGTGGTGCGATCGCTCTTGTCGAGGAAGGTGATAGTATCACCATTGATGCCCCAGCTCGTTTATTACAGATGAACATCTCCGATGAAGAACTAGCCCGTCGTCGTGCCAATTGGCAACCCCGTCCACCCTGTTACACTAAAGGCGTACTAGCCAAATATGCCAAATTGGTATCTTCTAGTAGTGTTGGTGCAGTCACAGATTTAGACTTATTTAATGATTAACTGTTAGTCAACAGTTTAATTAATTGGTTTTGGTGGCAACCCGCGCATCTGTATTGGCATAGCCTTTGCCAAAATGGAAATGAAGATTGTTGCTGCCCATCTGCTACGCAGCTATCATTGGGAATCTTACCCTAATCAAAGTTTAGATGCGGTAAGGATTCCCACTAATCATCCGAAAGATGGGTTGCGGGTTTGCTTTCAGCCTTTGTGAGATGTGCTATGGCTTCTCAAATAGACATAAACTTGTCCGCAGAAGTTTTACAACGTTGGCAAACAGCGAAAAATGTTGTTAATCAAACCGTTAAATCAATAACTAACTCAGCACAGCAGTTTGGCCAGTCTTTAAAGGAAACAGCCAATACAACGACCGATCAAGCATTGGATACAGTTACGACTACCCTAGAACAAGCTAAAGGTTCCATAGAACAAACTTGGCAAACTGCTGTTACTTCCTCTGTAAATGATTGGCTGAACCAACATCCTGCATTTTTGCGGTTATTTCACGTCCTTAGCTGGGCAGCTGATCACCCTATTATCAGTTTAGTTATTCTGCTTTTTGCTATTGCTCTGATTTGGAGCATTATCAAAGTAATTATCCGCCTGATTGAAACAGCTAGTTGGTCAATACTCCAAATTCCACTTAAATTAATCTGGGTGCTGATTAAAATTATCTTTGTTTTCTTAACTAAATTAAAAGGTTTTGCTGTGCAACCAGAGACAGATGCTAAAACAAGTAACACACTGGCAGTTTTGCCCATAAACCATCAAAGCATTTATCAAGACAAACACCAGCGACTAGCAGAAATCTCCAACCGTTTAGAAACACTTCAAAAAGAACAACAAGAACTTTTACAAGAAGCAGCAGATTTGATTGCTACAGAAAATATTGAATTAAAAATCAAAGAAGTAAACATAGAGAGGTAGCAATTCTCAACTCTTCCTCCTGTTCTCTCCTCGCCTCTGCGCGGCAGTCGCTCACGGGGGAAACCCCCAAGACCGCGCTGCCTTGTCTTTGTGTGACACCCACCCATCATTACTGACGTGCAGGCGATAATTGAGCAATAATTTCATCGTTCTTGCCAGCGACAAAATTAGCAAAGCGTTGTGCTAAAGGTGGTACAATTATTAGAGGGTTGCTAAAACCAGAAAAAATATAAACACCTTCAAATCCTGGGATAGCACCAATCAAAGGTAGGCCGTCGCGACTAAAAGCCACCAAGCAATGATGCCAAGTTCCGGGTAAATTCGCTAGTTTCGGTAAGACTTGTTGAATACTTGTTCGCAGCCACTTTTGACTTTCCTCAGAGTTGACTTTAGCATGAGGATTTGTGAAGACACGGCTAATTTGACCTAAACGCAAACTACCATCTGGAAATTGAATCGCACCCACGTCTAAAATCGGCGGTACTGGTTCGTTACCTGTATCTTCCCATAACTCATCAACTTTAGTCGATTCTGCTTCTAACTGAAACCGTTGCAGATTTGCTGGCATTACCAAAGTGCGTAAACTTAATTCAACAGGTGGGGTTTCAATTATCTCTGCATGAGTAAAATACAGCTTGATGGAAATACCAGCCAATTTGAGTAGCTGTCGGCTCAAGCCACCCGCGCAGATAACAATGTTAGCACTGTGATAAGTGGCAATATTTGTTTTGACACCCGTCAACTTCCTCTCGTTTTTAGAAGATGAGGTAGTTTGCAAATCCAAAACTTGAGCTATTTGCCATTCACCCCCAGCACGCACAAACCCTTGGATATAGCCTTGCACTGTTTTTTCTGGATTGATATGACCATGCTTAACAGTTAATGCACCGGCGATCGCATCCCGATTCAGCAGGGGTTCCAACTCACAAGCTTCTTTGACAGTAAGTAAACGTGGTGGTGTGGCAACATGAGCATACGATGCAGCAGTTACATCTGGGTCTCTATCAGCTGCAATAGTGAGCAATAAGTCTAGTTCGCGCAATTCAATCTCAGTATCTAATTCTTCAGCCAGATTTTGGTAACGGGCGATCGCTTCTTGACACAATTGGCGAGTTAACGGCGTAGTACCAGACCAATAGGCAAGACCACCATAACTATAACGAGTTGCATTCTGTAGCTTTCCATATTGCTCTAGTAACAGTACGGAAAAGCCTGTTTTCACCAATTCGTAGGCAAGAGCTGCACCTGTAATTCCAGCACCAACCACAATCCAATCATACTTCTTCATGTCAGCCTCATGTGAAATCTAGAAAAAGCATCCCTCTTAATTGATGTCAAACCCCCAATAAACTCCAGCTAAGCAAAATCGTTTAAATATAACTGGAAAATGTGTCATTCAGTCTAAATCCTTGCAACACTGCCTATATCGCCATAGCAACTATATATTATGTGGAACACCCAATATCCTGCAACAACGGCTGTAGGCATGGCAAATGAACCATAGTTTTACCGCTCAAAAAAAATTTGTTTTACCCCTTGACGAACCAAAAAGGAATCGCTATATTAGATAAGTGCCGAAGAGAAACACTTGGCACCTGAACCGCGAAAAGATAATACTTTGAAAGCTTAAAGAATACCAATCCTCGTCAAAAAGATTTGTTCTTGGGTGAGACTCAAGAGACTGATCACAAATTATACAGGATTCCGAAAAGAATTTGTTCGGAACCTCAAACTCTAAGCACAACAAAACGGAGAGTTTGATCCTGGCTCAGGATGAACGCTGGCGGTATGCTTAACACATGCAAGTCGAACGGAATCTTAGGATTCAGTGGCGGACGGGTGAGTAACGCGTGAGAATCTGGCTTCAGGTC
>JAESGC010000066.1_pt1 | contig 45386 bp, 43 predicted proteins | sample 9266221 | NCBI WGS metagenome assembly JAESGC01 (sample SAMN14515568, study PRJNA621660) | algae metagenome | isolation source: Trichormus sp. ATA11-4-KO1 and co-occurring heterotrophs from soil, at the... | place: Chile: Atacama Desert, Tarapaca Region | collected 2009-05-22 | reverse complement strand
GTAAGCTTTGACTCACCGGAATATACGGTTGATGCAGTAGGAATGGGAACGCTGCGTCTATTAGAAGCAATCCGCGACTACCAACAACGCACCGGCGTGCAAGTGCGTTTCTATCAAGCGGGTTCTTCAGAAATGTATGGTTTAGTACAAGCGGTTCCTCAAAGCGAAACGACACCGTTTTATCCCCGCAGCCCTTATGCTTGTGCCAAAGTTTATGCCCACTGGCAAACGGTGAATTACCGTGAGTCTTATAATTTGTTTGCTTGTAACGGGATACTTTTTAACCACGAGTCTCCGCGTCGGGGTGAGACCTTTGTGACCCGCAAAATTACCAGAGCAGTTGCCAAAATTGTGGCTGGTAAACAGAAAAAAATCTACATGGGCAATCTAGATTCCAAACGTGATTGGGGTTACGCAAAGGATTACGTCCGGGCAATGTGGCTAATGTTGCAGCAAGACCAGCCTGACGACTACGTGATTGCTACTGGTGAAACCTACTCTGTGCGGGAATTTTTGGAGAAGGCATTTGGCTATGTGAACCTCAATTGGCAAGATTATGTTGAGTTTGACGATCGCTATCTCCGTCCGGCAGAAGTAGACTTGTTAATTGGCGATCCTACTAAGGCCAAACAAAAATTAGGTTGGAAACCGTCAGTAACCTTTGAAGAACTAGTCGCCCTCATGGTGGAAGCCGACCTACAAGCATTGGGTTACACTTCACCCAATGGCAATGGTGCAACTATTCCTCATGATATTGCTACTATTCGTCAAGAACTGGGCACTCTCCACTTCTGATAAATATCACAGAGGATAAAACTATGACCGCCTTAGAATTAAAAAATAAACGGATTCTTGTCACTGGTGGGGCGGGTTTCCTAGGTCGTCAGGTGATCGATCAGCTGTGTAAGGCTGGGGCTGATAGGGCAAAAATTACAGTACCGCGATCGCGTGAGCATGATTTGCGTAACTGGGAAGTTTGCCAACGTGTAGTTGACCATCAAGACATTGTGGTTCACCTAGCGGCTCATGTCGGTGGTATCGGTCTCAACCGCGAAAAACCCGCAGAGTTATTCTACGACAACTTGATCATGGGCACCCAGCTGATTCATGCTGCCCATCAAGCTGGAGTAGAAAAATTTGTCTGTGTTGGCACAATTTGTGCTTATCCTAAATTCACTCCAGTACCATTCAAAGAAGATGATCTGTGGAATGGCTACCCGGAGGAAACTAACGCTCCCTACGGGATTGCGAAAAAGGCGCTTTTAGTCCAACTGCAATCTTATCGCCAGCAGTATAACTTTAATGGCATTTATCTACTGCCAGTAAATTTATATGGGCCTGAAGATAACTTTGACCCCAGCAGTTCCCATGTGATTCCGGCGTTAATTCGCAAAGTTCACGAAGCCCAAATCAAGGGAGAAAAACAACTTCCTGTTTGGGGAGATGGTAGCCCAACCCGCGAGTTTCTGTATTCAGAAGATGCGGCGCGGGGGATTGTTATGGGTACTCAATTTTATAACGACTCTGAACCAGTGAATTTGGGTACAGGTTCGGAAATCTCCATTCATGATTTAATTATGCTGATCTGCGAACTAATGGAGTTTGACGGCGAGATTGTTTGGGAAACCGACAAACCGAACGGTCAACCCCGGCGCTGTTTAGATACTGAACGGGCTAAGCAAGCCTTTAACTTTATGGCTCAGGTAAGCTTTAGGCAAGGGCTAAAGAATACGATTGAGTGGTATCGTCAAAACGCTGCTTAACTACTGTAGGGTGGGCGTTGCCCACCTTTTTTATTTAATTTCAAAACTTGAATTTTACTAGGGGGCTAATAATAGTCATACCAAATTATGAATTACGGAATCTTTCTAGACATTGTTTAAGAAACTTTTGCGGCATCTGTACACTTTGTCCCCAGTGTAAATGAATATAAGAGGCGTGAAGATTCACAGGGCAACCCCAGCCCTCACATCCCATGTTTTCGTTGCCATCATAGCGATAAGTTGCAAATAATGGCTGATGGGGATTTGAAGTTAACCGGGAACGATGAAACTCATGTCCGTAAAAATTTGTACCTGCTGTTACTAGTAAGCTATTTTGCCAAGCAACTGCGCGGCGATATCCTAAAGTTAAACGTCCATCCATGACAGCAGATGTGGGTAAAACTCCCACCATCGACCAAGGTTTATCGTCAAAATCGATAATTTGCTCACATAAATACATCAATCCTCCACATTCGGCAATTGTGGGCATTCCGTCTAAAATTGCTGTTGCTACTGCCTTACGAGCGTTGATATTTTCTGCAAGTTGCTGGGCAAAAACTTCTGGAAAACCGCCACCAAAATACATTCCCTGCACACCCGTTGGTAGTTCAGCATCTACTAAAGGACTCCAGAAAACTAATTGTGCACCTAATTGTTGCAGTAAGTCCAGATTATCTTGGTAATAGAAATTAAAAGCGTGATCGCGGGCAACTGCAATCCGTAGAGGGGAATGGGAGATGGGGGGAGTGGGGGAGTTAAGGAGTGGGAGATGGGAGGATTTTAATAAGGGTAATAAATACTGCCAGTCAAAGCAAGTATCGCCTAAATCAGCAAGACGATTAATTACAGCATCCAATTGAGGAAGTTCGGCGGTTGGTACTAAACCCAAATGGCGATCAGGTATGGTGATGTTATCTTGACGACGCAATACACCAAGAACGGGTAACTGTAATGGTTTTAGAGAATCTTTGAGTAAAGATAAATGGCGATCGCTCCCGACTCTATTTAATACCAGCCCAGCGATTTTAATTCTCGAATCAAACGAGCAATAACCGTGGGCGATCGCCGCTACAGAACCAGACAAGCGACTACAATCAATCACCAAAAGTATAGGCAAATCTAACAGTCGTGCAATGTGTGCCGTACTAGCAAAATCGGTGGATAGTTGAGAATCTTCTTCTTGATTTCCTACGCCATCAAATAGCCCCATTACGCCTTCAACTAAAGCATATTCACTGGTTTGACTATGAAGAGCAAAACATTGTTGAACATAAGCTTGTGAAGTTAGCACCGGATCTAAATTGCGACAAGCACGATGAGTAACGTGCTGATGAAACATCGGGTCAATGTAGTCTGGGCCGACCTTAAAAGATTGCACCACCACACCACGACGGCGTAAAGATGCTAAAAGGGTGAGCGTAACTGTTGTTTTGCCCACCCCACTACGTTCTCCGGCAATGACTAAAGCCATAAGCTTGTGCTTTTATTTGGTGTCTTGGTGTCTTTGTGGTTCATACAATTCATTTTTTCACCACAAAGACACAAAGAAGACTCAATTTTAAAAATGACTTTACGCTTCTAACTGCAAAATTTGCCCAATAACTGCCAGACTTTCTTCAAACAGGGATTCTCGTCCCCAGCGTTGTACTTGCTGACTTAGCAAAGCTTCAGCTTTTTGTTCAGAAAGTGAACTCACCTGTTGAAATAAACCAGCAGATTGAGCACCACCGTGGGTTTCCATTCGCATACAACCGCCAGTTTCCGTACAGATAACTGTACCACAATCTGCCTGGGGATTAGTGGAGCTAAGGCGTAGGGCAATCAAGTCACCGACCACTTCACCCACATCAGCTACAGGTACTCCGGCTAACTCGGCTTCTACTTGTCGCTGGTCTTGGGCTACAAAGCGAATTTGCGTAATTTCATAATCTCCATTTTCCCGTTTATAGGAAACTGGTAACCATTGCAAGCGACTCGCTAACCAACCCAAAAACAGCAATGCTTGGGTAGGGTTGCCTTTTTCATAGTCAATCGTCACGCGGTCAATTTCTTTGAGGGCTGCACGGCGATGGGGTGAGTCGTACGCTTGGGCTGTCAATTCTTGCCAGGCTGCTAAACGTCGCCAGTTCAAGTCAGCCAAGGGAATACCAGTTTCTACCAATTCTTGGAGGCTAAGTAAATCGCTTTCTGGCTCGTTAAAGTTGCACGAATCAACAATTACATTGTTGCAGACAGCTGCTAGTCGCTTAAATAGATGGTTGTTAGGATCTGGTGTCGCCTTCCACCACAGAAACTTGGGTAAACCACCAATTAACAATGCCGGAATCATTCCTCCCACCCGTTCTAAGGCGGCGGCGGTGCCACTTAGGGTAATATATTCGCAGCAAATGAGTGTACTGGAAGATTGCTTTTGGATGGGGCAATAAGCAGAAACTTGAGCTTTCACACCTTCATCTTCGCCAGCAATGGGAAATAGAGCAATAATCCGGCAGGGATTGCGGAGGGCAATTTCATCGGCGATGGTAGGACTGGTGGGACTAAAGTTATAAGCAACACTTTCTCCTGAAGCCCCTGTTCCCTGACGTTTGGCGAATTCTTCCCGCAATACAGCCAGTGTTTCCGGGTTAGCTGTGCCAGTTTCCGGCAGTCCATATTTTACTTGTACTTGCCGTAGAGCCGCGCCCATTTGTGGGCCTAAAATCCCATCAATCGGGCCGTTATAAAATCCTAAAGCAGCTAACAAATACTGAGTTTCTTCTGGTTCGTAAACCACCAAAGTAAAAGTTGTTGCTCTAGTAGCAGCAGGAAGACCTCCATCTGCACCAGTAATGCCGTAACTTTGCCAAATTTGATTCAGTTCCGTTTCGATTTCGTTGAGCGAAATATCCTTAGGTGCCTGAAGTGAAAAAATTGTCGGAGCTTGGGAAATCATAGTAGTTTAGTCATTAGTCATTGGTTATTGGTTATTGGTCATTAGTCATTGGTCATTTATTATTACTAATAACTAATTCCAAGTTTGAATGAAGAGTGCTAAGTCAGGAAGAAAAAACATCACCCATTTTTGATAAAGCACATAGATGCTATCTTCACTCAGCACTCAGCACTCAGCACTCAGGAAGGAAGCACTCAGGAAGGAAGCACTCTTTTACAGTCTGCGCCAGCGACGACCATCTTGATTGATCAATAATTCTGCTTCTGCTGGTTCCCAAGTACCGGCTTCGTATTTGGGAATCGTGGTTGGATCTGCGGGTATATCCCACACAGAAAGCGCTGGGGTGACTACCTGCCAAGCTGCTTCTACTTCATCTGCTCTGGTGAATAATGTTTGATCGCCCATCATACAATCAAGGAAAAGGCGATCGTAGGCATCAGAAGTTGCTTGGATGCCAAATGATCCATAACTAAAGTCCATATCAACAGAACGGGTGCGGAATTCTGCTCCTGGCATTTTCACATCAAAACGCAAGGAAATTCCTTCATTGGGTTGAATCCGCATAGCCAAAACGTTGGCATTTCTCTGTTGCGCGGCGGATTGAAACATCCGAGAAGGAACATCACGAAAGTGAATGGAAATTTCACTGACTTTTTTCGGCATGCGTTTGCCTGTACGCAGGTAGAATGGTACACCCTGCCAACGCCAGTTGTCCACCTGAAACTTCATGGCTACATAAGTGGGTGTGGTGGAGTTGGGATCAACGCCTGGTTCTTCATGATACCCTGGCACTTGTTGACCTTTCATCCAGCCAGCACTATACTGACCACGAACTGCTGAACGTGACAGATTGGCAACATCAGCTAGCCGAGTAGCTTGTAGTACTTTAACTTTTTCTGTCCGAATACTATCGGCATCCATGGCATTGGGTGCTTCCATTGCCGTGAGACAGTAAAGTTGCATCAAGTGGTTTTGTAACATATCCCGTAGGGCGCCGGCTTGTTCATAGTAGCCAGCCCGGTCTTCCACACCTACGGTTTCTGCCACAGTAATTTGTACGTGGTCAACAAATTGCCGATTCCACAACGGTTCAAAAATCGCATTAGCGAAGCGAAATACTAGGAGATTTTGAACTGTTTCTTTACCTAAGTAGTGATCAATGCGGTAGACTTGATTTTCTTTGCAATATTTCTGCACTACTACGTTGAGGCTTTGGGCAGATGCCAAGTCCCGACCAAAGGGTTTTTCAATTACCAGACGATGTTTGTAGGGATCGTCTAGCATCCCTGCTCCCCCTAGCTGTCTGATGGCTTCCGGAAAGAAGTTAGGAGCCACGGAGAGGTAAAACATCCGGTTTCCCCGTGTGCCTCGTTTTTCGTCTAATTCACTCAGAAGTTCTTTCAGTTTTTGGTAGCTTTCAGGTTTGTCTATGTCTCCAGGACAATAGAACAGACCTTGAGCGAAGTCTTGCCAGAGTTCCCCTAATTCGACATTAGCATGAGCCTCTTCCATACCCTTCTGCATTTGTTCGCGGAAGTAGTCATGGCTCCACTCTCGACGTGCTACGCCAACAATAGTGGTCTCTGGTGCAATGCGTCGTTCTCGCCGCAATTTGTAAAGTGCTGGTACCAATTTGCGCCAGGTAAGGTCACCAGAAGCGCCAAAGATAACGATAATTTGGGGTTCAGGCATCCCTTGCTGTTGCAGACCAACGCGCAAGGGATTTTCTAGTAGACTAACCATAAAAGTTTTCAGTGGGGTGTTGAGTGGTGTGTGGCGTAGATGCAATTCATTGCGTTTATAAGGGAGTTGTGCCCTTCGGCAAGCTCAGGGTAAATGTTGGAGGTTTACACTGGTGACAATAACTTGACTTTGTTTTCTAAAGAGTTCATCAAGGACTGGAAAGGCTTGACGAACTTGTCAATACCTTCAACTAGCAGTTCGTCCATTACGACTTTGAGGTCAATGTTGATGTCTGGATCTTTGAGACTTTCCATCAGATGGTAAGCTGCTTCAACGCCTGTTTCCAGGCGGTTAGCGACATTACAGTGGTCAGCACAGGCTTTAATTGTCGCGGGTGGTAAGGTATTAACGGTATCGGGGCCAATTAATTCGTCAACATACATCACGTCGCTGTATTTGGGGTCTTTGGTGCTAGTGCTGGCCCAAAGTAAGCGCTGTACTTTAGCTCTTTTTGCTGCTAAGGCTTGCCATCTATCGCTAGCAATAATTTTCTTGTATTCTTGGTATGCAATTTTGGCGTTAGCGATCGCGACTTTGCCTTTGACAGCTTGCAATTTTGCTTCATGGGCAATATCATCAATGCCGCGCTGCAACTTTTCGTCGATTTTGGCATCAATGTTGCTATCAATCCGGCTCAGAAAGAAGCTCGCTACTGAAGCAATGTTGCTAATATCTTGACCTTGTGTCACCCGTTTTTCTAAGCCCCGAATATAAGCTGCTGCTGTGTTAATGTAGCTGTCTACCGAGAACAACAGTGTAATATTGACATTGATCCCTTCAGATATTGCCTGTTCCACTGCTGGTAAACCCGCTTCTGTGCCAGGAATTTTAATCATCACATTTTCCCGCCCAATTTCTTGGAAATAGCGACGGGCTTCGGCTATTGTTGCTTGAGTGTCATGGGCAATGGTTGGTGGGACTTCGATGCTCACATAACCATCTTGCCTATTCGAGGCTTCATATACAGGGTGCAGGATATCACAGGCATTGCGGATATCTGCAAAAACTAGGGATTCGTAAATTTTGTATGTGGGTAATCCAGCGCGAATGCCAGCTTTGATATCGGCATCATACATCGCATTATCGGCGATTGCTTGCTCAAAAATGGCTGGATTGGAGGTAATTCCAGATATTCCTTGATTTTCCACCAGGTTTTTCAGTTCACCTGATTGAATCATGTCACGGGTCAAATTATCCATCCAGATACTTTGACCATGTTGTTTAATTTCTAGTAAATGATTGGTTGCCATAGCTGTAGTTTCTTCCACTCCTGTTAATGATGTTTCTAAGTGAAGTTAGCAAAACTCATCTAACAGTTATTTAGTTGTTAGTTATCCTGATTGATAACTGTTGACTATTCACTGATTGTTGATGGTTACTTTTGAATTGTGGCGTTGCCAATCACTTATCACATCGGCCAGCTGAGGTAATCTTTAATTCACATCCAACAAGCGCTATTGTGCATCTCCAATCCCAAATAGCCAATAATTAACTTTTCATGACTAGCTGACGCTGGTTGTATTTAGTGTCCATTTTGAATAAAAGACTCCACTTTTGCTACATCCTTTTTGCTACCAATAATTAAAGGTGTGCGTTGATGCAGTTTTTTGGGAACTACATCCAAGATATCTACCAGTCCTGTGGTAGCACGACCACCTGCTTGCTCAATCAACATAGCTAGGGGAGCAGATTCATAAAGCAGGCGTAATTTCCCTTCTGGTTTTTGAATTGTACCTGGGTAAAGAAACACGCCACCTTGAACCAAAATTCGATGGATGTCACTAACCATCGCCCCACTATATCGAGCGGTATAGCCTTCAGTGCGATGGACGTAACGAATGTATTCTCGCATTGATTCTTCCCACTGCCAAAAGTTTCCCTCGTTAACGCTGTAAACAGAGCCATGATCGGGAATTTGGATATTTTCTTCGGTGAGAATAAACTCTCCCAAGCTAGGATCAAGGGTAAAAGAATGAACGCCACTGCCTATAGTATAAACCAGCATTGTGCTGGGTCCATAAAGTATGTAGCCTGCGGCGATTTGCTTGCGTCCGTTGGTGAGGAGGTCAGTTGCCTTACCATCGCTATCATTGCCTTCCTGTTGGCGAATGGCAAAAATGGAACCCAAACTGAGATTAGTATCTGTATTTGATGAGCCATCAATGGGGTCATACAACAGGGTATAGCGACCAATGGGGCAGTTTTCGGGTATGTAGTAAGGTTCTTCCATTTCTTCGGAAGCTAGGCGACAGACTAAGCCACTTTGCTTAAATACTGAGATAAATACGTCATTGGCATAGACATCCATTTTTTTGACGGATTCCCCTTGCACATTGACATCGCCTGTAAATCCCAGAACGCCTTCCATTAAACCAGCGCGGCTGAGGCGACGAGCAACTAGTTTGCCTGCTAAGGCAATGCGATTCATTAGCGCACTCAAATCTTGTGCATCTGGAGAAAAACTGTGAAGTTGCTGTAGAACGTGACGGGATAAGGTTGTACAATCACGATCTAGAGCTTTGTCTGTGAAATCGTTGATCGATAAATCCAAAGATTCTGGCGCTTGAGTCATTTTGACCTTCTTCCTAGCGACTGGCTGTTAGTTGGGCTGATTAATTTGTGGGCAACTTTATGGTTGCTACCTCTATCTTAGAAAGGTAATTTGATAACTTAGATGTGATTTTAGATAAACTAAAGAAATGAATTTTTTGTGGCTTTCGTGCCCAAGGCGTAGATGAGCACAGAGTAGTTTGCTTTAAGTTGACTGGCGATCGCACTCCGGCCACTAGGCGTTAGTTCACACAACCCAGCCTGAACTACTACAAGTATTTTGACTCAATAGCCAAAGACAACCAGCCGTGATTAGCAGGCAACGGTCACGACTGGTCGGTGGTAATTTTATAGGATTAAGTATTGTTTCTAGTAGTTTCTAGCAACTTAAATATAGTGCGTAACTAGAGAACAATGTAGCTATGGTGATCTTTCGTACTGATTAAAAGTCTTGATTTTTTGCCCAACTACCTCGTCGGTTATCCTCTCGTGGTTTGGCTTTATTGACTCTAAGTTGACGACCCATCCATTCTGCGCCATCTAATTCAGTGATAGCAGCATCTTCTTGGGCATCTTCATTCATTTCAACAAACGCAAAGCCACGCATTCTGCCTGTTTCGCGGTCAGTAGGTAAAACTACTCTTTTGACTTCGCCATAGTCGGCAAATACGGCTTTTAAGTCTTCTTCAGTAGCGCGGTAGGAGAGGTTTCCAACGTAAATAGTCATGTGGGATCACGTAATTTTCAACAAAGAGCGATTAGTTCAGCATGGGAAACAGATTTAAACAAACTGCAAATATTGCATGGTCTCTTCTGATTCACCGATGGCGAATGTTGTAGGACAGCAATTTGAGGATGCTGGCATCGTCTTCAACTAAATGGGCCATGTGGCTGAACTCACGCGTACGCTCATATAATAACTGATTGTGACATTTTTCAAAGTATGAGATTTTACAAACTCCAATAACATAAAATCAGCCGTCCTTATATGTTTTCTGCTATACAAATTTTCGTGTTAAAATTAGTAACTTTTTAATTTGCTAAGTAAGGTTTTTTAGTAACGGACAATGGGTTTAAACCTGTTATGTATTCCAGATATAAAAACTCTCATTGTGCTGATGATTAAACCTCACCTGCATCTCTGATTGTGGGAAGTAGAGTCGCAGGTGAAGCAAAGTACCAAGAGAAAATTTCCAGATATTAAAAAAACTGAGAAAAAGACAAACCTGTTTTTTACTCCCCACTCTCTACTCGCTACACTCACCCGTCTAGTTTGGGGTGGTCGATTTGGCAATTAACCAAAATTTCACTCAATCGAAATTTGCTGAGGCCCAGTAGCTTTGCCATTGTGTGCCCCAGTATTTGGGGTAGTATAACTAGTCGAATGGATTTGTTGATCCAGCCAGCCTTTAACGGGGTCGTCCTTAAGGTTGAGTCGCAGCACACCAGAGAAAAACCCCCCCATAAATGAAACTGGGTGCTTGGTCAACTGTTTAAATATTGGTGACAATTCATCAATGAACATTACAAGTCTCCTGGTGTTGTCATAAAAAATTATCAGTTCTTAATTGATCGTAACCTGGAAAGGCAGGTCATGGGATAAGGGGACAAGGGGATGGGGGGACAAAGGGACAAGAACAAAAATGCTCCCCCGCATCTTCCTACTCCCTAATTACTTGGTTGCTGATCTGGAAACATACACTTATCAGAGTCACAGCCACTCGGCCCAGCCTCTGTTAACTCACCTGAATCGTAGCGGCTGAGGACTGCACAGAAATCATCTGTTTTGCGTCGTGCTTTTACTTCTTGACTCAAGCGCTCATAAGTTGCTTTGTCTATTGGCTCAAAGGGTAAACGGGGGAATGATTGCAGATCATCAAAACGAGCTAAAAGCGCTGCTGAGATATATCCTTCATCATTCTGGATAGTTTCGTAAATCTTTTGTCCTAAAGGCTCAATTTCTTCAGACCGTAACTCCAAAGTAGCAGATGTATTATGAGTTACATACCAGCGCTGAACTTGCAGAACGAAATCGAATTGAGCCAACACAGAAAACTGAGAAACATCTATTTCATCGGCTCCTGGTAAATCAGCCCAAGGTACAGCAACAGGGATTTCCACTAGCCATTCACTGACGCGGGGATCAAAGGGATCATTTAACAAATTACCCTGTTCATCTTTGTCAGATTGGGACGGGATGACATTGTAACCGTAATCAATACAAGCTAAGGCTACTGGGTCATTTTTACCGAAGGTGATCCGACGAATAAATCTTTGTGCTTTGGGGGGATGCCAGCCGGGACTAGCACCAGTTAATAAAGATTTAGTGCCACTGGGTTGGACTGTAGTACAGCGATTGGGACGTTTGAGATTATGGCGATCGCAATATTCCCACACAACTCGATGCACTGTATCTTTCCAGAAACTTAAGTATTTTTGTTCCTGATGCTTAAAGGCCAATCCTTGGGGTGTTGCGGGTCTTCCTTCCTCCCACCAACGCAGCCAGTCAATACCAAAAGCATGGACAAAGAAATCAAATAACCCTGTGAAGGAAACCCCAACAATTGGGTCTAGTTCTCGGCTTTCTTGGTAGCGAGTTTCTAAAAATTTGTGATGCAAAAGCGCTGCTACAGATAGCGCCCCAGCTGTAAAAGCTTCCTCTTGTTCTTGATAGTTATGTGGGTCAATTTGATTGAGGTGAATCTCAGACAAATTGCAGTGGAAGTTGCTACCAATAATTTCCATTTTTGTTACCCTAGAGGCTTTTTATCCTCTAGTTCTATGAGTTCTTGATTCCTCATAGATCCGACTATATTTTCTACTAACGAAAAAAGCATTAGTAGCCGGAGACTCGTGGAGCCGTTGTTCACAACGGAGGTAAAACCCAGATTATATTCTTTTTAAATTATCAACAAAATTTAAAAAGGTTCACTCTCTAGTCTGTACGGTGTCAAAGGTGCTTGAATTCCTCTGATTACCTCGGTATTCCCATCGCAGGGTTCACCGATTTTCTCCGGTGTTTAACGTGAGGCAAAATTACTTACCACACGGATTTAAACCGTAGCGAGCCAAACGATGTTCTAGCTCATTAGCATTCAGATCAGGATGGCGTTCTTGTAACCATTGCTTGGCTGTTCCTTGTGCGTAGAATTTCAAGAAATCAACTTTCAAGGCTTGTGTTGGTAGCAAATCACAATTGGCTCTGGCTACAGCTTCACCAGCCCATTGAATCGCACCTTCGCCACTGTAATATTGTTTACGAACGGCTGCAATAGATTCTTCTAATGTGGGCTTGCGGTGAAATACTCTAGTATGATTTGCCATCCGTAAAGCATCACGCTCTGGGTCAATGCGCCAGTTGCCATTTTCATCCTGCTGCCATAGGTTATCTTTAGCTGTGGCTGCTAATTGATCGTCAGCAGTGAATTGACGCATTCCCGCACTTCTTCGGATATTGCCTGCAACAATTGTTACGGCAGCTTGATCAATTAATAAACAGCATTCTACAGAATTTAATTGTCTTCCTACAGCTTTATTGAGGATGGATGCGCAATTTTGGTAAAGTGTGGGTAACTTCACAGGATTGGCAACTCCGCCAAAGCCACTTAAAGTTTCTCCGGCTTTCCGGACATCACCGATATCAACTACTACTTCTACTTGTGCAGTAAATCTTTCATTTGTGGAAAGTTCTAACAAGGTTTTATATGATTCAACCCAACCTTCACGACTATCTCCTACATGGATAGTGACGCTGTTACCTTCTATATGGGTTTCAGTATATTCACGACGCTGTTGTTGAGGAGTACTACCAAGCTCACCCTGTACATTTACATTTAGGTAATTGCGGATGATAGGCAACTGATTAATATATTGTGGTTCAATGACGGCTCCAGTGCCACAGCCCATCATTGCCAAATCCATCATCAATCCAAACGCACTCCAATCCTGGAGGTTGGTGGAGGTGCAATTGTAAGCCCCCGAAAAGTTTTTGGGTTTAGCGATCCAGTCTGTACCACCAACCCACAACCAGCGCCCACTGGGTAAGGCTTTGAGGTTACGTTGCATTTGCTCGAGAATGGCAATTTCTGCTGGGTTAAGCTTCCCCAGATCAATAATGCCTTGGAGCGTGCGATCGCACACCTCATCCCATGTTTCTCTCAGTCCTGCCTTTGTCCGACGGCTATAGGTTCTGAAAAATACCGGATTAGCAGCTGGGGCAGTTTCTGGAAACTCTGCACTCTGACGTTTTCGTTCTAACTCTCGAACCATAGATCAATTCTTGTTGCTTGCTAACAGATTATGACTATACGCTAACTAGATTGAGGATAAAAGATTGCCAAATTTTCCAATTTGCGCTACCGCTTCAAATGTCTTAATTGCAACATAAATTTATGTTGTATAATATCAAAACTCTGCGGTTGAATACTTGTACTCCAATCTCTTGGTAAGTGGGTGATTTGGGCGCTCGCACTCTGAGCAACTGTATCAAGTAAGCGATGTCTGGCGACAAGAAGCGTAGCTCTCTACGCACTTGTGATGATGGAGTTAACGAGATTCTCCACACTTACCAAAGTGTTTTGATATGTGGATAGTTGAGAATTTTTTGATCGCAGGTCATGAGTTCTATATTGCGGCGGTAGGCGATCGCAACAATCATACGATCGGCTGGATCTTTGTGGAAGTCGCCGGGTAATTGTGTGCTGGCGATTGCATCTAGTGGATCGAGTGGTTCTATGGTGATTCCAGGTCGAGTTTTAGCCAGTGCAAACCATTCATTTACGGCCAGGGGAAGTGGTAGTTTTCCCACACTATGCTTGAGTGCAATTTCCCAAGCAGAAATAGCAGAAACTATGAGCACGTTTTGGTTTTCGCCTATGGTTAACAGGGTACGTCCACGATCGGAAAGCTGTTCTGGAGTATGGAGCCACCAAAGCCAAGTATGAGTGTCCAGTAAAATCATTGATCCATTGCATCCCATAATTCAGGCATGGGTTCGTCAAAATCTGGAGGAATTGTAATGGGGATTCTGCGTAGGGGATGCTGAGGACTGCGGTCACGGTTTAAATCAAGTTCGTCAGAGGATCGGGATGGCTGTGATGCTGAGGGTGCTGTCAGGCTTTGAGCCAAAAGCTGGAGGATGCGAATCCTTTGTGCTAAATCGAGGTTGAGGAGTTGTTGTTCTAATTCTTGAATGCTCATAGCTTCGCGCCTCATGAATGTGTTATTTATTTTAGCGAATCTCTCCAATCCATCCGATTACAGGTAGGGCGATTGTTCTTCCTCACCTCACTCGCAAGGGCGTAATTTTTGCCTACAAACATTTTTTGTAAAAGCTTAAATTCCAATTGACTAACCGCGATCGCTCAATTCTTCTAATGAAAAGCTATCTCCAGCATTCTCATCAAACTCGGGTTGAGCTTTGGTAGTTTGAAGTTTATCCCCGCCTTTGAGGGTGAGGATGACACCCCTTCATCAACGTGACCTAAGACGGAGTAGATGTATCTCAGTAATAGCAAGATTAGGTGGTAAGGAATTCCTTAGGTAATATCCATACAGGATTTTATACCTACATCTTACAGGAGCCAAGATTGGGGAAGCACGCAGACGCAAAGCGGCGAGTTAAGAGATATCGCCTGTGTCTTCCCATCTTGTTCCCCAAGTGCGATTGCACAGATTCCCCACATGTGGCGATCGCTAGTTCTACTCTCATTTCTACTGGGTATTTAATACCGAATATTCAGTATTTGGGAAAATACTTACGTCTCTTTAAGGATGTGATAACTGATTTTCTGGTGTTAAAGTTTGAATATTGCCCAAATTTGTTGAATCATAATCACAAAACGTCGATTATGGCAATATTCTTTCAGGAGTGAACGTGAATACTACTTTTCTTCGCCCAAGTTTTTTTTACTTACCCAGTTTAGCTGCACTTGCAGTTTTAAGTAGTGGTTTATCTGCTGTTGCTGAAACAGTAAATACAACAGTAGACAATCAGCAGTTAGCTGAACCTGTGGTAACAGCAACGTCTACGGATTTGATTGATTCACAGCAGTTTGCCGACGCTGCTAACCAGGAATTAGCAAGGCGAACACTCACACCTGTACCAGGGACAGCATCAACCTTATCGGTAGCCCTTGCGGCTGAATCAGAACCAACTGAACAACCTACTACTACTCAAGTCGCACAAGCGGATATTAATCTAGGTAGACCTACCCGTGGCGGTAGAAGTTATATCGGTGTTGCTGGTAATGTTGGTTTAGGTGGTGGTGACTCATCTTTGGGTGACGGCAACTTTGCGGTTGTCAGCAAAATTGGGTTGACAAATGCCATATCAGTAAGACCATCAGCCGTGTTTGGTAACAATACGACAATTCTGCTTCCCGTAAGCTACGACTTTTCCTTACAGCAAGCAGATCCATTTGCAGAACCATTAGCGATCGCTCCTTTTATTGGAGTAGGTGCAGCCATTAAAACTGGCGATGACTCACAAGCCGCCTTCTTAGTATCTGGCGGTGTTGATTTTCCTCTAACTCCTCAATTTACAGCCACAGCTTCTGTAAATGCTGGATTTTTCGACCAAACTGATGTCGGTTTGTTGTTAGGAGTTGGTTATAACTTCACTGGCTTCTAATCCGATAATTTGTCAAACAAAAGGCAAAAGTGAAACGTACTTTTGCCTTTTGCTATTGTTAACTGTATTTATTGAAGATAAATACAGAATTGATTCTGGAAGTGAGATAATAGCCATATCAGCGACAAAGAAGCGAACTTGCTAAATTAGATAGTTCTTTATGTTGATGCGATCGCATAAATTTGCCGTTCATACCCACATCCTTTACTATCGCAGGTAAATTGCCAAGAAGATTAGCACAAAGGGTTTTCCAGTAATCCGGCTTTATGTGCTTTGATCTGTTCTTAGTTGTTATTGGGATTTATTGAAGTTTGTACAATTAAATGTAAATTTTTTAGAAAATCCAAATTTACACACAAAAAAAAGTTTATGTATAAGCCCACAAAAACATCAAATGAGACAAAATCTGTGCAAGAGAAGCGCAGAGAAGAACAACTTATGCATGACGTTCTTTTGTCGCTAGAAAATTTAATTTATAGAGAAGAAATTACAGTTAAACTCATCTTAGATTATCTCTATGATGTAGGGTCAATTAATCTGATTAATCAAAGATTTCGTTCTCGAACTCTTAATAGAACCCTGAAATTAATTTCCAAGACATCTAAGCCAGTCTTTAAAATTTTAGCTTGGCGCTGGTTCAAGAAGAATTGTCCTGAGTTAATTACTGACTGGCTCCATAGCAAAGTGGCTTTCAAAAGCACAAAGAAACCCAAAACAGCACCAACACAATTAGTTTTAGAGAATCCAGATACAAGCTTCAATTCCCTTGCCAAAACCCAGTATCAAATTCAGGAAGTAAAACATCTTCGCTCCCAGGTAAAATTGCTCACTGGTATTTTGGCTGGAGTCGTTACCTTGTTTGGTGGTAGTTTTCTCTGGTTTGGTTATTCGCTAGAGCGTTCAAATCTGCAAATGCAAAGAATTGAAGAACTACAAACCCAGGTCAAAACTCTAGAGGCTAACGTTAATCAGCGCTAGTAATGCTCGCTCATTCTTTGTGCCTTTGTGGTTCAAAAGTCTTTTCACCACAAAGATACAAAGAACAGGAAGAGTTGAAAATATCCAGAAAAATTATAAGGCTACCAATTGCGATTCTATTTCTAAGGATTTTAAATCACGCCCAATGAAAACTAAGCGGGTTTGTCTTGCTTCTTGTGGTTGCCAGGGACGATCATAGAATTTATCGAATCGGGTTCCTACGCCTTGCATCACTAGGCGCATAGGTTTGTTAGGTACTGCGACAAAACCTTTAATTCGGTAAATTTCTTGTTGATGTGCTAGTGTTTGCAACTGTTGTTGTAGTTTTTCTGGATCAAAGGCACGATCTAAAATCAGGTGAGTTGAGGTAATTTCTTCGTCGTGGTCGTGGTCTTCTTCAGTGTCGTGATGACAGGGGCGACTATCTAAATCATCTTCAACTGCGGCTTGGAATCCTAATAAGATAGAGGTATCAAGTGTCCCGCGATCGCTTTCCACAATCTTCACAACTCTAGGCAACTCTTGCTTAATCCATTCCTCAACTTGAGTTTTTGTCTCAGCATCCACCAGGTCAGTTTTATTCAACACCACCAAATCTGCACAAGCAAGCTGGTCTGCAAATAGCTCTTGCAAAGGTGTTTCGTGTTCTAGGCTATCATCTGCTTGCCGTTGGGCGGCGATCGCTTCAGGATCACTGGCAAATGTTCCTGTTGCTACTGCTGCACAGTCTACTACGGTAATCACGGCATCCACCGTGGCGGCGGCGCGAATTTCTTGCCAGCGAAAAGCTTTTACCAACGGTTTTGGTAAAGCCAAACCAGAAGTTTCAATCAAAATGCAGTCAATGCTATCTCGCCGCTTGATTAACTGTTGCATTGTGGGATAAAACTCTTCCTGTACGGTGCAGCATAAGCAACCGTTAGTTAGTTCAAAAATATTACCCCCACCGTCATCTTCTTCGGGGCAAATCTGACAGGATTTCAATAATTCACCATCAATACCGAGTTCGCCAAACTCGTTGACTAACACCGCAATACGGCGACCTTGGTTGTTTTGTAGTAAATGACGAATTAGGCTGGTTTTACCACTACCTAAGAAGCCTGTGATGACTGTGACAGGAATTTTTGTAGCCATAATTTTGCCCGATTTTCTCAGTATGGCAAGTTTTAAGATTTATAACTCTAAATACTGAGATTAAGCTGGTTTTTAAGTTTGACTTAGTTATTTTAAGCTGAAATCTCACAGGAATTCTCAAAAAAATGATTTATAGCAAAGTGCTGAGTTGAAAGACCATCCACACTTCGAGCCGCTCAGTGACTACAAAGGGCAGGCTTTTACTAAATACATAAGTACTGAGTACTTTTTAATTTACTCAGCACTCAGCACTGACGGTGATAAAAAGATTACCGTCAACATATCCAGTACTTTTTATATATAGGTAACCAGCCTAGAGGAAGACGTTAGTTCAATCAAGAATTTTCTAATATTCAAGCATTTATTAAAAACCTAGGAGACAATTTTTACCATGTTGGAAAACAACAAAATCTTTAATCAATTGCGTCGCCAAATCTCGATAATATTGCTAACTGGTTTAGTTTGGTTTATCAGCTTACCCACCAGTTCAACTCAAGCGGCTGGTTATTATTCAGATAAAAGCCACAATGTAGAAATATCTCAGCCCTATTATATTACTAAGGAACGGAGAATTTTAGTACAAAAAGAGCCTGCCAAACCTTACTATTCAACTAAAGACCGAAAGAAAGAAAAAGTTATTATCAAGACACCAGAAGCTGAAAGTAATTATATCGAAAGTGGTAAGCGAGCAGGAGCAATGATGCCTAAAGATTCAGAAACTGGAATCCGACAAAAAAAATAATCGCGAAATGATTTGGCGCAGAAGCATGAGTTAAGGAAGGAAGAGGGAAGTCCCAATGAAACGAGTTTCACAGCCAAGTATGAAAGAGGGACTAGGGACTGGGGAACTCGGTGCCCCCTCTGGGGATAAGGGGCAATGGGGACTGGGATTTTTACTCAGCACTCAGCACTTAGCACTCAGCACTTTCAAGTCAGAAGGAAGAAGGAAGAAGTCTTCTTTCTTCTTGCCAAACGGGTTTAAATCCCCACTTCGACAGGTGATACAGTGAGCAGCTCGAGTGACTTGTACTGAGCCTTGTCGAAGTAGCCTTCGCCGAACTCTTGTCGAACTGCTCAGTGACCACCACCAATTTTCTCTCTGACCTCAACAGCACTTCTTCTTGAATATTTCTTCCTGCGCGTCTTTTGCGGTTTGATGCTTAAATCTTGGCAAAAATGCGCGATCGCCCCTAACATACATAGCCCACCAAAGGCGATCGCCCACTTTTCTACTGATAAGTATCCATAGGCAGACAAGAACAAACAAAATTCCGATCACCAAAAGCCGCATCAATTCTGCCCACACTAGGCCAGAACTTATGTTCACGAGTCCAAGGCGCAGGATAAGCAGCTTGTTCACGAGAATAAAGATGATTCCATTCCCCAGCAATCAGACTTTCAGCAGTGTGAGGTGCATTCTTCAAAACATTATCTTGAACATCCATCTTGCCAGATTCAATTTCCGCAACTTCCCCACGAATAGCAATCATCGCCTCACAAAAACGATCTAATTCTGCTTTTGATTCGCTTTCTGTCGGTTCCACCATGATAGTACCCGCCACAGGCCAAGAAACAGTTGGTGCATGGAAACCATAATCTATCAGCCGTTTGGCAATATCATCAATTTCGATACCCGCAGATTTTTTCAGCAATCGCAAATCTAAAATACATTCATGGGCAACTAAATCATTTTTGCCTTTATACAGAACAGGATAGTAAGTACTTAGTCTGTGGGCGATGTAATTAGCATTGAGAATTGCCACCTTAGTTGCTTGGGTCAAACCAGCCGCACCCATCATGGCAATATACATCCAAGAAATCACCAAAATACTAGCACTACCCCAAGGCGCAGCTGCGATCGCGCCAATATGAGAGTGCTGAGTGCTGAGTGCTGAGTGCTGAGTTGTGCGTATAACTGGGTGTCTAGGAAGAAACGGCACTAAATGAGCAGCTACACCAATGGGCCCCATACCAGGGCCACCGCCACCATGGGGAATACAAAAAGTTTTGTGCAAATTTAAATGACAGACATCCGCCCCAATATCACCAGGACGACAAATACCTACTTGGGCATTCATATTTGCCCCATCCAGATAAACTTGTCCACCGTGATCATGCACCACAGCGCAGATTTCCTGAATTGCTTCCTCAAATACACCGTGAGTTGAAGGATATGTCACCATCAAGGCTGCCAATTCTAACTTATGCTTTTCTGCCTTCGCTGTTAAATCATCAACATCAATATTACCTGCCGCATCACAAGCAACGGTAACTACCTTCATCCCACACATTACCGCACTCGCCGGATTGGTTCCGTGTGCTGAGGTAGGAATCAAACAAACATTACGGTGTCCTTCCCCACGACTTTCGTGATATTGCCGAATCACTAAAAGTCCTGTGTATTCGCCTTGAGAACCAGCATTTGGTTGTAGAGAAATTCCCGCAAATCCAGTAATTTCAGCTAACCACGCCTCAAGTTGCTGGAACAGAATTTGATAACCCCGCGTTTGAGAAAATGGGGCAAATGGATGAATCTTGCCAAATTCTTCCCAAGTAACAGGAATCATCTCCGCCGTTGCATTCAACTTCATTGTGCATGAACCCAAGGGAATCATGGATGTAGTTAGGGATAAGTCCTTAGTTTCTAGCTGATGCAGATACCGCAACAACTCAGTTTCTGAATGGTAGCGGTTAAAGACGGGATGGGTGAGATAGCTGCTGGTGCGGAGAAGGGGGAGGTGGGAAGATGAGGGTGAAGTTAACTCTTCTATGGTGAACAGGAGATTATCTGTACCTGCGAAAATTTGCCAGAGGTCAATTAAATCTTCTGGTGTAGTAGTTTCATCTAGGGAGATACCCACAGCCGTAGCATCAAAAATCCGTAAGTTAATATTTCGCGCTTGACAAGCATCAAGGATTGCTTTTACAGAGTGTGTACCTAACTCTACTCGCAGAGTATCAAAGAAATTTTCGGAACTGATGCCATAACCCAGTCGCTGCAATCCTGCTGCTAAAGTTAGAGTGAGTTGATGGATGTTTTCGGCGATCGCCTTGAGTCCAGCAGCACCATGGTAAACTGCGTACATACTGGCCATGACTGCTAACAACACCTGGGCAGTACAAATATTACTAGTAGCTTTTTCACGGCGGATATGCTGTTCACGGGTTTGCAAAGCCAGACGTAATGCAGGCTTACCCTGAGCATCTTTAGATACTCCCACAATTCGCCCTGGAACCTGCCGTTTATACTCTTCTTTCGTGGCAAAGTAAGCGGCGTGAGGCCCTCCAAACCCCAAGGGAATGCCGAAGCGTTGAGTACTACCTACAGCAATATCCGCACCAAATTCGCCGGGTGGTGTGAGCAAAGTTAAGCTTAAGGGGTCTGCTGCTACCGTCACCAATGCACCCTCAGCATGGGCTTTTTCAATAAAAGCACGGTAGTCGTAAATAGTGCCATCACTAGCAGGATATTGTAGAACTGCCCCAAAAATCGGTTGAGCAAAATCAAATGTCTGATGGTCGCCGACAATGATGTTAATCCCCAAGGGTTTAGCTCGTGTCTGCAACACATCAATAGTTTGGGGATGACAATCACGAGCAACAAAATAAGCATTTGCCTGAGTTTTGCAAACACCATAACTGAGACTCATTGCTTCTGCTGCTGCTGTGGCTTCATCGAGTAATGAAGCATTGGCAATTTCCAAACCTGTGAGGTCGATAATCATCGTCTGGAAATTCAGCAGTGCTTCCAGTCGCCCTTGAGCAATTTCTGGCTGATAAGGAGTGTAGGCTGTATACCAACCAGGATTTTCCAGGATATTACGTCCAATTACAGGAGGGGTAATGCAATCGTAATACCCCATCCCAATATATGAACGACACACCTGATTTTTAGCAGCAATTTGTTTTAACTTTGCCAGTGCTGCATACTCACTTTGTGCTGTCGGTAACTTCAGCGTTTTATTTAGCCGGATAGTCTGCGGTACTGTTTTCTCGATGAGGGAGTCCAGACTGGGAAAACCCAAAACTTCAAGCATTTGCTGGATTTCATCAGAGTTAGGGCCAATATGTCGTTGTGCGAAATTACTTGACTCTAGACTCCTTTCACTCAGCATCTGTTGATGGCTTGATTGAGGAATAGGGGCGAAAGATACCACAGCTTGAACTCCAGACGTAACTATTTAATATTTTGCAACAAATACTCTTGACAAGTGGCAGTCGCTTAATTAATTCATTTATACGCCCTATGTGAGATGGGGTGGCAAAAAGGAAAGGGAAGCCACAAGATAAAGGTAACGACACCAAAGCTTGAGGTCTGCCAATGAATATGGTAGACGGTTCGACCCTGTTGACCACAATTTTTGTGCTAGTAGATGACTGGTATCAGCAAAAAGGCTATCGTTATGTACCGTTATACGCCTTAAGTCAACTTCAGTATAACTTGAAATTTTGGCTCAACTTGAGTTTGCAGATTTGGCGAAATTTCGATAATTGGCGATGTAGTTACTTACAGACAGAGAACAGCACTAACAAATCTGAGTAACAGATGTCGTTGCTCAGATTTTCCCTTGATAACAAGAAGTCTATAGCTATGCGATCGCCTGAAATAAACAAGTAACATAAAATCATACACTCACAAAGAGAGGGTGAGATGATTTCTCAAGTTTTAGATACCACTTCAGAAACTACAAAAGGGGGAAGGAAGCGGCTGCCGATGGCAGCCGCTTACATCCCCCACACAATGATTATCATTATCTTGTATGGGATATTTTATTTTTTGGAAGTCCCTATCAATGGTTACAGACTGGAAGGTTTTGAAAAGTTTACCTACTGAATAATTTCACTTAAGCAGAAGAATATAGATGCAGTATGATAAATATGCTCACATTCCCTCAAACGGACAGAATCTATGTCGATTTTAGAGTCCAGCAAGCTAGCATTGCCCTTAGCCATTGCTTCAGTTGTAATATTTTGTCACTCTAATTCTTCAAACACAACCACCTTAGCAAGTAGCGAGGCTAAATTAATGGCACAAAACTCAAACAAAGGTTCAAGCAATAATGAAATTAGATTGCCTGACAATGTATTAAAGCAGATAGAAGAAATGGAGAGAAAAGCTCGGCAAGAACAAGCCGATGCGTTTGCGCGTGACATGGCAAGAAAGACACCAAAAGAGAGAGAAGCAGCAGAAAAAGAAAGAAAGAGATTGAAAGAGGTTGAATTGGCTCCAGAAGTAAAAACAGACGAAGAGCTTAGGAGAGAAGATGAAAGAGCGATCAAAGTGTTGAGAGAATTGAAAGCAAAGAAAAAGAGTGAGTGAAGTCTACCAATCAGCCGTTCTCTTCCTTTGCGTGAAAGGAAAGCTCTGAATTAGGCGATATGTGTTAAATGCCGGGAGAGGTTTTGGCACAAATTGCTTTATCATCACAAAAGCCTTGACTGTAGAATTGTAGACATAAGATGCTGAAGCTTCTGAATTACCGCATTGTTTCGCCTTTGCTTATTGGGATGTTAGGTTCTCAGGTTGTCGCGAGTTATTCTTCACTAGCAGTAGAACCTCAGAGTACAATTAATGCACGCTCATGCGCTGGTTTAGGCAACTCTTTAACGAAAAATGATATCGAATTGCGAGGATCAAGACTGGGATTTGCGTTGGACGCTAACACGATGGGAACGGCTTTTGAGAACTTTGCTCTTGATAGCCTTCGATACCCGAAGAATGCAAAGCCCTATTACTCCCCAGTTCGCGAAGCAGTAACTCTAAACAGTAGCGAAGGCGTACAAAGAAACATTGTGCCAGAAGCAGTAGGTCCAGTCACTGTAGCTGAATACGATTCAACAAAGGGCGCAATTACTTATATTCAGACTTACCCTGAAAGCTTTTTTACTGAAGTGAAGTTTCATAGAGGTCCGATTTATCTAAGCTCATTTCAGCATCAAATTATTGGCTATGTTGATGTAGCCAGCAGGAGCCTTGCAGGAGTTGCCCCTAGCAGCTTAGGTACACGTCGTCCAACTGCTGGTATAGAAATTGTGACACCATCGGATGGAACTATTGCCTTGAGTGTCATAACAACAGCTAATGAACAAAGAGTCGCAATCTACCAGCGCATTGCCTGTGATGCACCATTAACACCCAGTACTACAGATATGATTGTAGGTGCACAAGTGCTACTTAACCCTGAAGTGTATGGAAACAGTTATCCCGCCGTTTACAGAGGTGGTGGAATTGTATCAGGATTGAAGTAGAGCTAATTCATCTCCGGGCGTCGAACCGTCTACCATATTCATTGGCAGACCTCAAGCTTTGGTGTCGTTACCTTTATCTTGTGGTTTCCCTTTCTTTTTTGCTACCCCATCTCACATAAGGCGTTTTATATTTCATTACTGATTCGTAAGGGAAGATGAGGAAGCAGGGGAAGATGAGGAAGCCAATTAAGAATTATTCCCCCTCATCCCCCCCCTCATCCCCCTCATCCCCTTACTCTCCCTCTACCTGGGCGCGATACTCATCCGCAGTCAAGGCATCCAACACTTCATCGGGGTCATTAATACGCACCTTTAAGAACCAGCCTTCACCATAGGGGTCGTCTGCCACTTCTTCAGGAGATTCAATCAAAGCTTCATTGCGTTCTATAACTGTGCCGGTGATTGGTGAACTCAGGTCTTCAACGGCTTTCACAGATTCAATTGTGCCAAAAGTTTCTCCCTTGGTAACTAAGTCACCAATTTCTGGTAGTTCCAAAAAGACGACATCACCCATTTGGTCTACAGCAAACTCAGTAATGCCAATAGTGGCAATTTCACCATCTAGCCGCACGTATTCATGAGTATCCAGGTATCGGAAATCCTGAGGATATTCAAAAGACATATTACTTCCCCTTCGATATCAAAATAGTTAGCGCCCCAAAGTCATCCAAGTGATGGTTGGTAATTAACCATACTGTAGATTTAGTAACTCAAAACACATTATTCCTTAAAAACATGGGCGGTTATCAGTTAATAACACGATTTTTTGAGCGATAAAAGGGACGTTTCACAACAACGGCCGGGTAAACTTTGTTACGAATTTCTACTTCCAGTTGTGCACCAACTGTTGCTAGCTGAGTGGGAACATAGGCTAAGGCAATAGGATAACCAAGTGTAGGTGATAAAGTCCCACTAGTAACTTCTCCCACGACTTGACCTGCTGACACAACTGGATAACCGTGACGGGCAATGTTACGTCCTGGCATTTGCAAGCCGACTAATCGGCGCTGCACTCCATTGGCTTTTTGCTGTGCCAATACTCCTCGACCAATAAAATCATCTTTGGTATCGAGGTGAACCAGCCAACTCAAACCTGCTTCTAAGGGAGTAGTAGTCTCATCAATATCTTGCCCATAAAGTGCCATTGCTGCTTCTAGCCGCAGGGTGTCTCTAGCACCAAGTCCGCAGGGAATAACACCAGCTTGATAAAGTTTTCGCCACAATTCTCTACCGACATCTGGATCTAGCATGACTTCAAAGCCATCTTCTCCGGTGTAACCTGTGCGGGCAATAAAAGCAGGTTTACCTAGTATTGTGGCTTGGAGGTGACCGAAGGCTTTGATTGGTTGTAGGTCTTCTTTTACTAAGGGCTGAAGATATTTAACCGCTTTTGGCCCTTGCACGGCAATTAAAACTTTTTCCAGCGACAGGTCTTGGAATTGTACCTCATCTAGGTCAAGATTTTGTAATAGCCACGCTTTGTCTTTATCAGTGGTTGCCGCATTGACAACGATCGCAGCTCGTTGTGTACCAGTAGTATCTTCTCCCTGATCATAGACAATGATGTCATCAATAATTCCCCCTTGGGGATTTAACAATACAGTGTATTGTGCTTGACCTGATTGCAACCGATTTAAGTCTGAAGGCACTAAACGCTGAAGTTGGTCAATCAGGTGCTGACCTTGGAGGGTAAATTTGCCCATATGGGAAATATCAAACATCCCGGCGGCATTTCTCACAGCTTCATGTTCGCGATTTATGCCGACAAATTGTATAGGCATTTCCCAACCACCGAAGCTGGTAAAGCGGGCTTTGAGTTCTGCACCCATTTGATATAAAGGGGTTCGTGCTAGGGATGGGGTGATATCTTCTTGATTAACCACGGGTATTTTTTGCGATCGCACGTCAATATCTATATATCCTACGGGATGGTTTATGGTTTGACAGGCGGGTATCTTTAGGTAATTAACAAATCTCTCCCAAATCAGAACTGTTGGACTTTGCCGTAAGGTTTAATAGTTAATAGTGCAAGTGTTGAGATTTGTTAACAAGAGATTATGAAGTATTGGCAACTACTGGCTAGCTTTGTTTTAGCTATGGTTCTTTTTTTGTTTCCCCTATCAGCGCAAGCCGCTAGTTCTTCTAGCATTACCCGTTCTGTGGGTGAGGAACTTGAGGCTCAGGATTACTCTGGTCAAAATTTGGTAGGAACTGAGTTTACCAATGTAATTTTAGAGAATACTAATTTTAGCAATGCTGATTTTCGTGGTGGCGTGTTTAATGGCTCTCTGCTGGAGGGAGTGAATCTACATGGTGTAGATTTTAGTGATGGCATAGCCTATTTGACACAGTTTAAGCGCGCTGATTTAAGTGATGCGATCTTGACAAATGCCATGATGTTACGTTCTGTTTTTAATGATGTTGACATTACAGGGGCTGATTTTACGAATGCAATTTTAGATGGGCCGCAGATCAAAAAACTCTGCGCTCAAGCCAGTGGAGTGAATTCCCAGACTGGTGTGGATACTCGCGAGTCTTTGGAATGTAAGTAGAAATACGGTTTAATTATTTCACGCAAAGGCCAGACAGTGTGTTGCTTTGGTTTTCCCAGTTGCAGCGATTGCTGTGGCAAAGAGTCATTTTGCGTCTTTGCGTGATTTTTAACTCAGACTAATGAGTCAAAATTAACCGTATAAGGCTCCTCCATTGGTTGCTGCGTACTCGCTTTAATCGCATCTAGATAGCGACGCAAAACTAGCAATTGGGGGAAATTAGGACGATAAGTAAGATTTCCTTGCTTGGCAAATAATGGTGCAGCTGCGATCGCCTGATAGTCAGAATTTTCTTGAGAACTTTGGGCTAACCAAGTAGCATCTGGAGTTACAGGTATTAAACCCGGTGGTAATTCACCTTCTAAGAAAGCCAACAACCGTTGCTGACAAATACTGGTATTAATGCCTCTTTCCTCAAATAACTGGAGAATATCGCTAAAAGATAAAGTTCTATCTGGCAAAAGTCCCAGTAATTCGGTAAACAGGAAATAGTCGGTATACTGTTGCCTGGGTTCTTCTAACACCTGGGGATATAACGGCAACATCGCTAGACCATAAGCAACTCGGCTACAATTGGGAGCGCCGTTGTCACCAAGATACAAATCTTGAATAATTTTGGCGTTGGGGAGTTTTTGCCGCAGCCAATTGTGCACAACTTCTAAAGAAGCCACCCCACCAGTTAAAAGAACTTGATTAATTGCTTCTGTGGGTATACCACGAGCTACTAACAACTTGTTAAGTTCTCGGTTCAAGCGGCGCACAAAGGGGACAAACACCTGATTTTCTAAGTCTCGTCGCTGTAATACCCAGCGTTGATCAGCTAAATCTAGGGTAAAAGAGTCTTGATGTTGCAAAATTAGCTTCAAGGCTAGTGCTGCATCTAGTACGGCCTGTCCCAACAAAGAACTTTCTAAACGCTGTTGGAGACGAATCCGAGCCGTGATATCTGGTTCCCCTACTCGCGGTAACTCTAATTCCTCCAATGCTAAACTTTGCCAATGCATCTGATCTAAACCAGGAAAAGCAGGTTGCCATTGCCAAGGGTTACTGGTAATTGTTTTGCTTTCGCCTTGGTTTTCCAACCGTGTTTGACGGTATTTTGTGGGCAACAGCAACTGACAGATAATGTCTTGCTCAATTCCCTTACTCGCATAGGCAAAACTATGGAGCATGAAATCATTGTGATTTAATTGCAGCAGGTTATTTGGCAAATCTACCAAAGCCATTTCGGTGGCAGTTGCCCCAATATTCATGACAAAAGTGTTTCCTTCTAAAGGCTGATCACTAGTTTTAGCGGGACGTAAGCCTTGGTTTTCGCTTAATTGCACTGTTTCCCCATTCGCACTATCGAGGGTGCTCAGTAGACTAGCGATCGCTTCTTCCACAAAAAATACTTGCTGGGGATGTTGCACTAATTTGCTCGTCAGTAAAGCTTCTCGGACATTAAAGCGATATTGTTCTGACCAGCTAGCTGGGCAGGTGCAGATCACCCCCGTAATATTATTAATAATGCTATGGAAATTTTTTTCATTTAAACCAACAGCAGCCGCAATTAAACCTTGAGTTGTACTGTGGCGATCTGACTTGAGGGTTAATAGGAGTTTAGAGAGCGATCGCACAACCCAGATTAAAGGCCCGGCAGAAAATTCATTGAATTGCAACACAGGTTCCCATTTTTGTTGTGCACTCTTGTAAGGGATTGCTACCTGTAAATACGGTTTTAACTGGGCTGAGTAAAAATTATTTTTGGGATTGTTTCCTGATTTAGTTAGCTCATGAGGCTCGGTTTCTTTACCTTCAGTCTCTCCCTGAGGTACAGAAGCAGACGGCAAATAAACCTCTGCTGGTAACCGAAATGATTGCTGAAAAGAAGTAACTTCCTGTTGATTTTCTGCTGACCAATAGATAGGATACACAACAGATATGGAGCGATTCAGTAGTGCCGCAGAAATGCCAGTTGTGCCTACATCAATTCCCAAATACCAAACTGAGTCGAGAATATTAAACGTAGTTTCTAGATTATTTACAGGACTGGAACTTGAAACTAAAGAGATGTCTTGTCCAGAAGTTGTCACTTCCGTTTTTTTTTCAGTTGTGGGGCTAAAGTCTAAGTCGGCTTCCGTTTGTGGCCAAGATATTGGCGCAACCTGTGATATCTCTAAACTAGAGAAAGCCAAATTTGGCATACTGGGGTCAGTTAAACTTTGCTGGTCAATGCCATCCTCTAAGCCTGCAAAAATATCCCAGTTAAAATCAGGCTCAAGCAGCTCATCAAAGTTGGCTAAATCCTGATTCAATTGCTGCCACTGTACTTCATCCAGAGAAATATCAGGTACGTTTGCAGACTGGTTCTCTTCTGGTGACAGTAAATTTTCCTGTGGCGAAGCCGGAATGTATTTATCTACCAATTTTTCCTGCTCGTCATCATTAACTACTACTTCCGGTGTGTGGGTAACAGTCGTCATACTTGGTGTAACGACTGTGGTTTCCGAAACAGTAGAGACTCCCAACCACTGCTCCTCGTCACTAATCTCAGCAAATAAGTCACTCAGCGCTGTAATTGTATCAGCATTGCTGGGCTGAATAAGGAAATTATCAATAGCTACAATTTCTGCTTGCGAAACCCCAGACAATAAAGATTTACCTGATTTGGTATCTTCCTCAAAAAACAATTCTTGCCACAATTCTGATGATGAGTCTTGTGGTTTTAGGGGATTATCTGGTGTTTGTTGTAGATTAGTGTTGCTCAGTCCTAAAAAATCTGCATTTGTTTGCTCAAACCAAGGATCTGGCAACTGTTCTACTGGTTGAGTTGGAGATGCAGGTGTAGTATCTGCAATATTTGATGACGATGATAACTCTTCTGTAACAACCCCTGGTTCTACTGGTTGAGTTAGAGATGCAGGTGTAGTATCTGCAATATTTGATGACGATGATAACTCTTCTGGAATGACATCAAGACTTGAATTAGTAAAATTATCAGTACCCAACAAGCTGGCATAAATTTGATCTACTTCATCACTAATTAATTCCAAATTATCTGGCTGTAATTCGCTTACAGTAGCATCTAATGATAGCAACTCATCTATACCAAGCTCTAAAAGCATTGCATCCAAATCATCCGTGACAGCAACATTCTCATCTTCGTCATTAAATGTGAGTGCAGATGAAGGTTCTGGCTCTATAAATTCCCCAGACTGACTCGCCATCTCAGAACTTGGAGTAACAGTATTCGCTGTGGTTGATAATAATGACGATGAAGTTAATAGCTCATTTTTTTCTACCCCCAGGAAAGATGCCAAAGTATTAGGGGATTGTTGCTGCAACTGCTGCGTTAAATTATTAAGAAAATTCATCATCAACTGTTCGCCCTGCACTCCCGTACTGTGCATTCTTGTCAGCGATTGACATAAGGACTCGTGATAAGTGTTGATATTACGCTGTAGTGCTTCAAAGACGACATTCACAGTTCCATCTAGCGATAATAAACGTTGATCCAACTCCCTGGCCAGATGTGTTAATCGCTCAGCCTGTGCTGATGATTCCCAAACAGGTTGAGTTGTAGAGCTTGCTAGTTCCATATTGCTGTAATTACTAACACTACTAGCAGTAGAGGAATTAGCGACATTCTGCGCTATGTGTGGTGTTAAATTAGGTACAAGACGGCTCATCAGTACCTGTAAGAAATCAGCAATTATCTGCTCCTGGTTTGCCCATTGCTGGCTTAAGGAGTAATTATGCAATCGCCTTTGCTCTAGCTGCCTAATTTCCTGTACAAGAGTTGCTCGCTCTTGCATCATTGCGGCTAATTCTGCTTGCAGGGGCTGGATTAATACCGATAATTCACTTTTTAATTGTTGAGATAAAAAATTACTTTGTTCTTGGTCAAGTTGGTTGTGCTGTGTTGGAGATGAATCGTTACCTTGTTTAACAAATTTCACCAATAAAGGTGATCTTTGCGCCTGTCCACTCAGATATTTGTGGTCATCACTTTTTAAAACCTCACTTTCTTCTAGCTGGAGCAGGAAGTTACGAATTCTTTCTAAAACCTCTCTAGGTTCTGGCGCCTGACTAGACAACAGCCTAGACAGGCGCTTGCCACTACTATTGAGTAAGTTGTCAATGTCTGCAATCAATTTTTGAATTTCATTTGCGCGGGAAGTCACTTTAAATTACCTTAGCTAGAACTGTACTTTAACTGGTATGGGAATTACTTGACAATTATGAAAGTTACAAAGGTGGGAATCATGCGGATTTCTCACAGAAATTATGTTATGGATTACTAAGAGACTTAGTGGTCATCAATCAGCACCCGTTTTAGAAGATTAACTTGACAACTAGTTGAAGTCTAGAAATACAAAAAATATTCCGAATTTGGTTTATACCCGGTGCTGTGCCTTCTCACCAAACAAATGATGTTAAGGCTTCACGAGCTTCATATTATAAAAAACATCCAAAAATGCAACAGTTAAGCAAATAGTTTTGGATAGACGAATGCCTTGACCAGGACATCAGTCCTACAAAGCTAATTTTCTTCACTTTGCACCCATACGAGCAATTAATGTAGCCAACCAGTAACTGAATGGCAAGAGGGCATCTTTTAACTTGATTTTTGATCTCTGTCAATGGCTAAAAATTTTACGTTAGCAAAAATTAACCACGTTGAGTATCATTGATCTTATCTGGCATGTTTTTAAGTAATCATGTTTGCAATGTAGTTGCCCCTCAAAGAATACTCCCAGAGGTGAGCAAATGCTCTGTGCAAAAGGTTTAGGCAATTCTAACCCATAGGAAAAAATTGTTTAGAAAAAATACACTTGTAGCTTGCTTGCGTAACATAGTTTAATTTTCTTATTTAAAGGGGTTGTGCTTTGATAGCTTAGGCTGAAGATAGCGCTCTTGTTTGTTTTATACATAGCAGCTTTAATAAACATGTCGTAATGGAAGACCGATATAGCTTGCAAGCACCCACCAATCCCTGGATCACCTCGGCTCCCTTCTTTCAAGGGTTGCCAGATGCTGCCGTGGAACTGGCTCTCACCCATCTTGTGACTCGCACACACCCAGCAAATCAAGTGATTCTGCTGGAAAATGACTGGGGTGGGTCTGTATATTTTATTGTAGATGGATGGGTTAAAATACGTACTTACAATATGGAAGGTAAAGAGGTAACGCTAAATATTATTGGCAAAGGGGAATTATTTGGTGAAATGGCGGCGCTAGATGAAGTGCCTCGCTCCACCGATGTGATTACTTTGACTCCAACAATTATTGGCAGTATGCCATCTCAAGATTTTGTCAAGTTACTTCATACAGAACCCTTGGCGGGTGTCCGATTGTCACAACTGATGGCGCGACGCTTGCGGCAAGTAAATCGGCGGCTGAGATTGCGGGAATCTGATAGTCAGTCACGGGTGGCAGATACTTTGTTATTTTTGGCAGATGGGCAGGGAAAGCAAGGGCAAACTGGAACCGAAATTCCTAATTTACCCCACCGCGAGCTGAGTAGTCTCAGTGGACTGGCGCGGGAAACAGTTACAAGAGTATTAACAAGGCTAGAAAAAAAAGGGCTGATTAAACGGGATCAAGACACAATTTGTATTCCCGATTTGTCAGCCTTGGAAGGAATAATCGTTTAACAATTTTTCCAAGATGAGCATTTTAGATTCTCTGCCAGATGAAAATCCATCCCCTGAAGCTCAAAACCCCCTACAGAAACAGTTAAATCAAGAGCAGTTAAGGCGACCTAGACTCAAAGTTGATGCACCTTTGCGGATGGTGGAAACAGCATTTTTAGCCAGTACGGCTAGCCTGATTTGGTTTATTAATTTCTACTTTCCTTTGGGACCAGTTTTGCGGATATTTTTCCCTGTCCCCATTGCTCTAGTTTACCTGCGCTGGGGCAAAAGAGCAGCATGGATGGCAGCTGTTACTTCCGGGTTACTACTATCAGTGCTGATGGGGCCAGTCCGGAGTTTATTATTTGTCATGCCCTTTGCTTTTATGGGCGTGCTTTTAGGGGCAACGTGGCATCGTCGGGTTCCTTGGGTTGTATCCATCACCTTGGGTACACTTTTGGGTACATTAGGAGTGTTTTTTCGGCTGTGGTTGCTGTCTGTTTTATCGGGCGAAGACCTGTGGATTTATGTGATTAACCAGGTAACAGAACTAATAGAATGGGCATTTTTGAGGCTGCAATTATTAGCTAGTCCTAGTGTGTTTTTGATCCAAGTGGGAGCAGTAGCTTTAATTGTGATTAATAACTTTATCTATCTGTTTATGGTACATCTGGCAGCGTGGCTGTTACTGGATCGCTTGGGAAATCCCATTCCCCGTCCGCCACAATGGGTGCAGGTTCTTATGGATTATGAAGGGTAAGTAATTGATTCGTATTTATACTCAAATAGAGCAGGGTAAAGAATGGATTGCTAAGTATCGTGGTTGTTTACCCGTGTTTGCTTGTGTATTAGGTTTTACTGACACTGGGTTAATTCCCGGAATTTCGGCAGCTGGTAGCACCCCAAAGGCTCGGAAATATACTGCTTGTGCTGATGCTGAATTTTTATATTCCGGCCCACAACAAAAGCCTCTATATCCCCTACCACCACTAACTGCGGGTGCATCACCTGTACTTATTTCTCGTGCTGTAGTTGAGGCACTAAACATTCCAGTTTATTTGTTTAATGCTGGTTTACCTCAATCGCCTGCTGTCCCAGCGATTGATTTAGGTGGCTATCCAGCTAAGTGCTTAAGTGGAGGTGCAGCGATGGAGATGACAACGGTACACCATTTGTTTAAGCAAGGGTTACTTTGGGGAGAACGTTTAGCTGCCAATATCCCAAACGGGTATTTAATTTTAAGTGAATGCGTGGTTGGTGGTACGACAACTGCCCTAGCAATTTTAACGGGCTTGGGTATAGACGCAGTGGGAAAAGTCAACAGTAGCCACCCTGTTTGTAATCACGCACAAAAATGGGCAGTGGTGCAAGCTGGGTTGGAAAGGATGAGGGGGAGAGGGGGACAAGGGGAGAAGGGGACAGAGAAATTATCTCCCTCATCTCCCCTGATAGATCCCCTAGAACTTGTGGCGGCTGTGGGTGATCCGATGCAAGTGGTGGTAGCAGGAATGGCGATCGCCGCTAGTCGTAGTTGTGGTATCTTGCTGGCAGGTGGTACACAAATGCTGGCAGTTTATGCTTTGATGAGTGCGATCGCTGATGCCTATGATTTATCTTGGCAACCAGCAGCAGTAGTTGTAGGTACAACCCGTTGGGTAGCAGAAGACTCGACTGGTGGCACTGTTGATTTAGCCCTCAATCTAGGTAAAATTATTCCTCCTTTATTTGCAACTGAGTTAAGTTTTGCTAATTCTCGTTATCCTCAACTCCAAGCTTATGAGCAGGGATTTGTCAAAGAAGGTATAGGCGCTGGAGCCGCTTGTATAGCTGCTTATCTCAGCCAAAATTGGCAACAACCTCAACTTTTAACTGCTATTGAAGCTCAACTAGAGGGGCTTATAGCAAAGTGCTGTTAGCGGTAGCGGGGCGTAAAGCCCTGCGGGCATGGATGGCTGCGCTTATAGCCCGTGCTGAGTATAAACCCAGTTGCTTCAGTGCTTTGAGCAATCAATACACGCCCGATTACATTTCTCCTCCAGGGGAAACTCTTAAAGAAGCAAACAAATTCTCTGAGGATATACTTATTCCGCCTGCTTGATTTAAAGCGATTTCTAACATCAGTGCAACAATTCAGTAAAGCACATATGGAGCAAGAGCAGTTTGCTACTGAAATAGGCATCGCACCAGGGATTGTAGTTGGAAGACTTCAGCATGACAAGGTTCTACCACCTAGCCATTGCAACGACCTGAAGCAAAGATGGGAATGGTCATTAGATGAGCAGTAAGGCTGATTATTTCTCAATCACTGGGTTTATTAAACACCTCTAAAATATGTCGGCAAATTTGTTTGAGTTTGTCCCCGACTTGTGGTGACGGTTCAGACATACCTACAAAACTCCAGTTTTCCACTGTAGACAGTCGCCACGCCTCACCTCGATGGTCAAATCCAGCTACCTCCAAACCAATGGCACGACGTGAATGATTTATGGGATCTTGATGAAAACGGATTTGAATCAAGATACTGCGACTGCGCCAAGATTTGCTGATCCCAGGAAAGTGAAAACCGATATCTATAGAATCTGGATCGATCAACTCTCTGGTTTCTGGATCATCCTTCCAAGGCTTGAGATCCGATTTAGCATCGGGGAACTCAAATTTGAACAAATTCACTACCGTCGCAATCTTGCTGGCGAGTTCAAGGTTTGTTGCTTGTTCAGCTGCATTCACGAAAAAACACTCCTATATTTTGCCGAGCTATGGGGAATGTTACAACAGAAAAATCGCCAGAAGGTTTATAATACTGGTGTTTCAGCTTATCAATACCTTTTAGATTTAGCAACTTTGAAATTATGCTTTCCTAACAATTACGATTACAAAAAACTGCTAATTAAATATTTTTGGATTAAGCAAGTCTATCTTGAGTAATTATACTTAATTTTTTTTCCATAAACATGCGGTAACTGCGTCTTTAATCAAAAATCTCAACGGAGGAAAGAGGATTTTTGGCAAAATCCCTTCCTAAGCAGAACGATAAATCACCCCAGCGATCTAAAATGACACTGTTAATTGGCACACACAAAACAAATTAAGTTCAGTTTATGGCGCGTCAACGCTCAATTTTTTCATTAATTCTCGTATTATTGGCCACATTCCTCATCAGTTGTGGTGGCCCTAGCGTCGCAGTTGCACCTCCAACTTACACCGCAGTTCAACTGGAGAGAATTCAGGAATATGTTCCGCAAATTCAAGCTGTGCGCGATCGCGCAGACGAACTGGAAACCCTGATCCAAAAGAAGGATTGGATTAATGTCAGTAATTTTATCCATGGTCCCATTACAGAAGCTAGGTTGAGCATGACTTATGTCACTCCCAACCTTCTACCTAAAGACCAACCTACAGCACGTCAAATAACGCGAGATTTGCTTAACCACCTGGTTAAAATCGATCAAGCTGCTGGACTTGGTAATACTCAACTTGCTTTGAGTAACTACCAAGCTGCTGTCGCAGACATTGACAAATTCTTCCAATTGCTTCCTGAAATAAACAGTTCAGCAGAGGTAGGTTAGGCACAAGGTAAAATGGGCACCGATAGCAGATAAGCAGAAGAAAAAACTTTGTGCAAGTCTTTTAACTCTGCCACATTACCTAAATTCCTATTTTCTTGTAAATTGGTGTTCAGGTTCGGTTTTAGTGATCCGAACCTGATACTAAAAACCATGACAGGGATAAATCGTTACGATATTCATGGTTGGTTAATTCTGGGAAAGAAAGTACTAAAAATTACGAGCTAACAACAGAAACAAAAAGCCAAAGTTTTCCTAACTCGCTGGTAGCTAATACTATTGGGTTTGAGAAGCAGGAATTTTTTCCAGCCACAAATACTGATGTCCCCCAAATTCCCTCGCAATAGTCAACGAAGTCAGAAATCACAGTGAAGAAGAATGATCCTCCTTCTTGTTCAGCAGCACCTATTTTGGGTGGTGTGGGAATCCCCATACTTATTCATCCTTCTTCACTTCGGCCACGCTCAGTACAAGCCTCCTGACTCCAAACTTCTTCCTTATTGTTCAATAAAGACCAATCTCAAAAAAAAATGCATATAGTCATTATCGGTTGTGGTGTCGTGGGGGCGGCGATCGCTTATGAACTTAGCCAAATTCCAGGGCTAAAAATTACAGTTATTGACCGTCAACCGCCCGCCCAAGCTGCCACAGGGGCAGCACTGGGCGTTTTAATGGGTATCATTAGTCATAAAGTTAAGGGTCAGGCTTGGCAAAGGCGAGAAACTAGCATTCAACGCTACGAAACTTTAATTCCCGAATTAGAGGCTGTGACCAAGCGTCAAATCCCGTTTAACAGCCAAGGTATTCTTGGTCTTTTTTGGGAAGCAGAAAATGTTGCAGGGTGGGAAAACCTAGTAGAAATCCGCCAATCTCAAGGCTGGAGATTAGAAATTTGGGACACGGCGAAACTCCAAAATCTTTGTCCTCAAATCGCTAATGCCAAAATTACGGGTGCTGTCTATTCTCCCCAAGACCGCCAACTTGATCCCACTGCCCTCACTTTAGCTTTAGTTGAGGCTGCCCAACACAATGAGGTGACGTTTAAATTTGGTGTGACTGTTTTGGGGATTGAACAGGCTAACAACTGTAGTGTAGTGGAAACGACAGAGGGCAAAATTACCGCCGATAGGATTGTCATATCTGCGGGACTGGGTTCCACGCCACTGACGGCGCAGTTAAACCAGAAGGTTGATATCCGTCCAGTATTAGGGCAAGCTTTACAAGTCCGTTTAGGGCAACCATTAGGTAATCCAGACTTTCAGCCAGTGATTACGGGTAATGATGTGCATATTGTTCCTATAGGCGGCTGTGATTATTGGGTGGGTGCAACGGTGGAGTTTCCTAGTAATGGCGACGAAATCCCACCAAATCAGGAATTATTAAATCAAGTTTGGCAGCAAGCGATCGCCTTTTGCCCAGATTTAGCTACAGCCACGATTATCCGCACTTGGTCGGGTTTACGTCCCCGTCCTGAAGGTCGCCCTGCACCAGTTATTGGGCAGCTACCAAGGTTTAGTAATATCCTTTTAGCTACCGGACACTACCGCAATGGCGTTTTACTAGCACCAGCAACAGCTGTCGCGATTCGTGAGATGATTACTTCTAATGATTTTCCCTAAAAAATAGCTTTTCATAAATTTGAGCTTTGGCAGTAAAAATTCATAGGAAAATAGCGTGTCTTTAACAGAACATAAAATTACAGTAGATTCTCTAGAATGGTTTTATCGTGAATCTGCACCAATTGGCAGAAGTGACTTGCTACCTGTAGTATTACTACACGGTTTAGTCTCACAAAGTTACAGTTGGCGTAATATTATGCCTGCTTTAGCACAGCAGGGAACCAGAGCGATCGCACCTGATTGGATTGGTTATGGCTTTTCTGCCAAGCCAGAAAAACGAGATTTTGCTTACACTCCAGATACATTTATTACCGCCTTAGCAGGATTTATCAAAGCGTTAGAATTAGAACGGTTTTCTTTAGTTGTCCAAGGGTTTTTAGGTTCTGTAGGTTTACAATACGCCTTACGTCACCCTGAACAAATTGCTAACATTGCTATCTTAAATACACCGATTTCCACAACTGCCAAATTACCTTGGAAAATTAAACAAATGGGTTTACCTTTGGCAGGTGAAATGATTACCCAAGACCCCCTCTTAGTTGATCGGACTCTAGAAGGTGGTAGTCGTTACCGCATTGAAGATCAAGATTTAGATGTTTATCGCCAACCATTTTTGAAAGCTTCGGCTACAGGGCGAAGTCTTCTAGCAAGTATCCGCAATTTGCAACTCGACTCAGCAATGACAGAAATAGCATCTGGCTTTCAGCAATGGCAGCAGCCTATTCTTATTCAATGGGGTATGATTGACCCTTGGTTGCCAATAGACATAGCAGAAAAGTTTGTGAACTCTGTACCGAATACCGAATTAATAAAACTTAATAACGTCGGGCATTATCCTCAAGAACACTATCACAAGACGATTCTGGAAGACCTTTTGCCCTTTGTGCGACGCACAAATGACTAATGATCATATAAATCGGGCAAAAATCGATATTCTAAAAAAGAAACAACAGATAAACGCAGAGAAACACTGAAAAATGATGAGTGTTTCTCTAACTTTAAGTAAGGTTAAGGTTAAGAAATTATGGGTTTGGCGCGGATTTATAATATTATGTAAGACTGCATTAGTAAACTTTTTATTACAACTGAAAAGGTATCAAAATCACACTGATGGAGATTTGAGTTCATGGCTTATTCCTGGTTTAAAGCATTTCATATTATTGGCATTGTAGTTTGGTTTGCGGGGTTATTTTACTTAGTACGTCTGTTTATTTATCATGCTGAAGCTAACCAAGAACCAGAACCAGCACGGACGATACTAAAAAATCAGTATCAAATTATGGAAAAGCGCCTCTATCATATCATCACTACTCCAGGGATGTTGGTGACGGTAGCAATGGCCATAGGTTTAGTAAGTACTGAACCGGAAGTTTTAAAACAGGGTTGGTTGCACATCAAACTGTTGTTTGTTGCCCTTTTACTTGCTTATCATCATTATTGTAGTCGTCTGATGAAACAGTTAGCGACAGATGAATGTCGCTGGAGCGGTCAGCAGTTGCGTGCTTTAAACGAAGCCCCTACAGTGATGTTGGTGGTGATTGTCCTGCTAGCTGTGTTCAAAAATAATCTCCCTACAGATATTACAGCCTGGGGTATTTTTGCCTTGATTATTTTTATGGCAGTTACTATTCAGCTTTACGCCAAAAAACGCAGACGAGATAAAGAGAAACTGATAGGACAAATAGGACAAGTTGTCCAAGAACAAAGTTAGAGAAAAATACCTGGGATATCAGCCAAATTGAAATTTTTCCAGGAACTGGGTATTAGAGGATGTTTTAAAAGTTTTGGGCGAATATAATAGAGCCTCCGATGTCGCAGGCTGTACGCTACTACACAAGCAAAGTCCACCTCCGTGGACTAATGAAAAAGTGAGGTTTTTAACCCGCGCAGGTGGTTACTGAGCGGCTCGAGTGACTTGTACTGAGCCTTGTCGAAGTAGCCTTCGCCGAACTCTTGTCGAAGTGCGGGTTTAGTTTGTATAGCCGCGACTTCTAGTCGCCAGGGCTAGTAGTAAATTAGACTTTACAAACATCCTCTTAGGGGAAAAGACTTCCCCAATCCTTTTTTCTGCCCTCTTGGAGTAGATTATTTAGTGAAAAAATCTCCCACTACTAAAAAAATAGCAGACAGGAGATTTATAGTTAAAGTTCGTCAGGTGATCGGAATAGCTATTTATTTAGTATTAATCACCTATACTTTAATTCCTCCTAGAGATAGATAAATACTCTTTTTATAGTTTAGAGAATCCTGGAAGTATTGCTAGATAATAGCTGAAAAAGCCCCATTGCTGTTGAACAGTAATGGGGCAGTGGTATGATGTGAGGAGCAAACAATTTGTTTGCTTAATTTTAGTTTATCAAGTGAATGTGACAATCTAATCACAATGGTATGAATATTGCGTGTTACTGTAAGTCAGTGTAGCGATCGCAGTTTTGGCTAAATTGTCATATTTCCAGCACATCTTTGAGCATAAAAAACTCCCCCAGTCTGGGAGAGTTCTGAGGAGGAATATCTTTCAACAAAATAGTTATGCAGGATGGGGTTGGGTTCTATTTTGTAATAGCTGGATAATCGCAGTTTTTTCTAATATTCCCACCAATACACCATTTTCTCGAATTACAGGTAATGCCGATAACTTTTGTTGTTCAAGTAGCTGCACTACTTCCAACAGAGGTTGATCAGATTTTACTGTAGTGGATTGTGTATTGGGTTTCATGACTTCTCGGACTTGAGTTGCTGACCACAGGGTTGTGGGAATAGTTCGCAAATCATCAATCGCGATCGCACCAATTAATTTTCCATCGTCATCGGTAACTAAGAACCGCCGCCAGTCTTGATTATGCAAAATTCGTTGGTCGGCAAACTCTCTCAGGCTGAGATTCGCAGATACAATGGGGCTGTTGAGGGTTACAGCATCGGCTGCGGTCAAACCTGTGAATTTTTCCTGTACTCTGGCAAATTGCGCGGCGTTACCTGCATTTTGTAACAAGAAGAAACCGATTAATAAGTTCCAGAAGTTGGCGAAGCTACCAAAGAATAGTAGGGGAATTAAACCAGAGGCGATCGCCACCCAACCAAATATTTGTCCAACTCGACTGGCAAAAGCTACACCTCTATAAGGATTACCTGTAATCTTCCACACAGCAGCCTTAAGGATATTACCACCATCCAAAGGCAAACCAGGAATCAGATTAAATAACGCTAATGCCAAGTTAACAGAAGCTAGGACACCAAGAATCGCTGCGGCTGCGCCTGAAGCTGCGGTAGTCACACCAATTACTGTAAAGATCCCACAGAGCAGTAAACTCACTAAAGGCCCGGCGATCGCTACCCAAAATGCCTCAGATGGAGTTTCTGACTCTTTTTCTAAGCTTGCCAAGCCACCAAAGATAAATAGTGTGATTGACTTGACATCAATTCCTTGGCGAATTGCCACAAAGCTGTGTCCTAATTCATGGGCGACGACAGAAGCAAACAATAACAACGCTGTCATCAATCCCAGTAGTAAAGTTAATCCCCCCGATAACCAGGGAAATTGCGCCGCTAGTCCACTGCTATAACTCCAAGCTACCAAGCCCAGAACTAAAAACCACGACGGATGGATATAGAAGGGAATCCCGAAGAGATTACCAACGCGAATTGTGCCATTCATGCCGTACACCTTTGAATTCATGTTGCGAGAGGTTTGCTTCCTCTCAATGTCCTTATTGTAACGGAATATTAAGGTGTCTTAATCTTTGATGTAGTCGTGGTGTCCGCCCTTTATGGTGCGGTTTTTAGGAATTTTGGGAAAATATCCCCACTTTTCCGAAATGTTGGGACGGTAGTAAGTAGACAAGGATGTGTTCAAACAACACAAGTTATTCAGGTTGGGGAAGCGCAGGCTTTTCAAACTTGAAACCGAAGGAAGGATTTAGGAAAAAGAAGGATGAAGGAATAGCTAACAAAAACTTTAGCTACTCATTTGGTTTTCTCAATCTATTAAAATTATCAAGGAATTTTTACATCATGAAGAGCGATCGTCCAGCACGTCCAGAACGTCCAGAGCGCCCAGAACGTCCGGATCGTCCAGCACGTCCCACACATCCAGAGTGTCAAGAACTTGGCCCAGAAAACAATAAACAACGACAAAGATCATCTCGCACAATCCGCCGTCAGGCAGCACAAATTGCCTTTAACCGAGGAATTGAAGACCATGTTTGTAATGGTGAAGAACAGGACTATCTGGGTGCAGATGGGTCTCCTAACTTTATTGCCAACTTCTCTAAAGGTTTGCCACACAATGAACTTGGCGAAGTGGATGCCAAAGCTTACAATGCTCTGCTCAAAGCTCTTAAAAGTGGCAAACCACAGGACTTTGAAGCTATTCCTCTGGGTAAAGGTCGCAAGTTGACCAATCCGCAAGCTGGACTAGGTTTTGACCTACAAGGCCCTGACGGTCGTTCACTCGTCATGCCTCCCGCACCCCGCATTGACTCACCGCTAAACTCAGGGGAAATGGCTGAGATTTACTGGATGGCGTTGTTACGGGATATTAACTTCACTGACTTTAACAATCACGCCTTAGTCAAAGAAGCAATTGAAGATTTGTCCAAATTCTCTGATTTTCGCGGGCCCAAGGTAGAAGGGAAGATTACCCCAGAAACCCTTTTCCGAGGTAATTATGCTGGTGACTTAGTTGGCCCTTACATTTCCCAGTTTTTGCTCAAGGATATTCCCTACGGTTCCCTAACAATTTCTCAAAGACAGGAAACTGTAGTCGCAAATGTTGATTACATGACTGAATACGATGAGTGGCTGAATGTGCAAAATGGCGGTTCAGTAGGTCAAGATAAATTTGATCCACAACGCCGCTATATCCGCAACATTCGAGACATTGGTCAGTATGTCCACGTTGATGCTCTCTATGAAGCTTACCTGAATGCTTGTTTGATTCTGTTAGGATTAGGAGCGCCAGTAGATGAGGGTAATCCTTATAAGAATTCTAAAAATCAAATCGGGTTCGGCACCTTCGGTGGCCCCCACGTTCTCAGCTTGGTAACTGAAGTAGCAACCCGCGCACTAAAAGCTGTGTGGTTCCAAAAGTGGTTTGTCCATCGCCGCCTACGCCCAGAAGCATTTGGTGGACTAGTTCACAACCAACTCACCGGACGGGCAAAATATCCCATTGATGAGGAGATTTTTGGCTCCAGTGCCCTGAAAAAAGTCCACAGCCGTTATGGTACTTATCTACTACCAATGGCATTCCCTGAAGGTTCCCCCACCCATCCTGCCTATGGCGCTGGACACGCTACAGTAGCTGGTGCTTGTGTGACAATTCTCAAAGCTTGGTTCGATGAATCATGGGTGATTCCTAAACCAGTGGTTCCCAATAGTGAAGGCACTGAGCTAATTGCATACACTGGTAATGATGTCGGCAAACTGACTGTAGGTGGTGAATTGAACAAAGTTGCGGCTAACATTTCACTAGGTCGCGATGGTGCTGGTGTTCACTGGCGCACTGACTATACTGAGTCAGTAAAACTAGGTGAACAAATAGCAATTGGACTTCTGCAAGAGCAGTCACTTACCTATAACGAAGATAACTTTTTCACATTGAATAAATTCGATGGTACGAAAATTAAAATCTCTCGTGACGAAGTGAAACACTTAATGAGTGAAAGTGAAAATGATTAATAGTTATTAGTTTTTCATCATCAATAACTAATCTTTACCCTCGGCTTGATCCGGGGGTATTGTTTTTTATGTTTGGGTCTATCGAGATTCGGGAGCCTTTTGCAGGCGGATTAATGTATTGTAAACTTGGCGTTTTAAGTTATTGTTGTTTTGGAGTTCTACAGTAATAATATTAAATTTATCAATACTGAGACCATTATCTTCGACTATTTTTTGCGAGCGGTTACAGTAATTTACTGCGATATCTTGAGCCTTTCGGGGTAGACCGTTCATACTGTTAGGATCATTACAAACTATCTTGGGTATTTCTCCACCTCCAATTAGTTTTTTAATTTCGTCAAAGGCTTGTTGACGTGGTGTCTCCATCGCTAACACTGCTTGGGCATAGCTAATAATATCAGTATTGTTAACTGATGGCGTTTGAGCATTAGCTTTGGAACCGAAGGAAAAACTGCTGGTAACCAAACTAGCAGTGGCAAAAACGCCGAAAAATAAGCTCTGAGAAAGTATATGTTTTAGGTTAGTTCGGGCAAACAAATGAGGAATTCGCTTCATAAGGTGTGTGACACAGAACCATAGTAGGGAGATGTTAATGGCTTTGAATTATTTTAGGAGTGAGAAGTTCCAGAGAATTATCTGTCAATTAAATTTTTATATTTAATGTCTGTTAGTTTGGCAGACTTGACAAAGTTCTATTACTTTTGTCTGAAGTACAGATATTTCCTCAGATCCTTGCTTAAGACTGACTTCTAACTTTAGTAGTAGTGGTAAACAAGAGATTAGTTGCTGCACAGAAAGTGATTTGACTTCTTGCTGTAAAAAGTAAATCCGCTTGGGGTTGCTAACCTCGGCAGCTTGAGCGATCGCTTGGGGATTGCGTTCACCACTTTCCATCGCCATCCTTACCAGCAACCAGGTACGAAATTGACCAATTAAAGTCGCCGCTATCCGCAATCCTGGTTCGGCAGCATTGATGAGACCAGCCAAAATAGTTAAGGCTTTTGCTGTATCTCCCATTCTAATGGCTGCGGCCAATTGTAAGCTATTTTGGGTAGTATTTCTGACTAATTGCGTAACTGTATCTACGTCTAAAGACTTACGGCTATCCGAAGAATAAAGTCGTAGTTTCTCAATTTCATTGTAAAGAAGTCGTGTATCATTACCTACAGCTTCTGCGATGATTTCCGCAGTCTGGGGAGTCAGTTTCACTCCCACAGTTTGAGCCACTTGATTGACGGACTGTACCAGCAATTCTGTCTTCCAGGGTGGGATGAGGGGAAATTCCCGAAACTCATTGGCTAATTTTTTCAGCAATTTTGTGGATTTCAGGCGTTCATCGGGTTTGTTGCGGCTGGTGAGTAATAAAAATGAGTTTTCGGGAATGACTGGTAGGGTGCGTGTTAGTTCGGCTAAGACATTTTCTGGACAATTTTGGCAAAGAGTGGTGTTCACTAGCCACACCAAACGTCCACCCGCGCCAAAGGCTGGTGTCATCACTTGATTTAAACCCGCAATTGCAGCGTCATGTTGATCTGGAGGTAGCGATGTGTAGTTAAAACTTGTCCAGAGAGGATCAAGGACGCGATCGCGCAACACAGCAACCGCTTTTTCCATAGCAAAATCATCCTCACCCCAATAAACATAAACTGGCATAGCTAAACCTCATAGCAGATGCGGGTGCGAGTAGACAGAAAAAGATAATATCCTAGAACCATCTCGATATTAATACAAGCAGTCAGATTTATGAGTACATCACAAACAGTGCAACAATTACAATCTGAATGGATCACACCAGAAACTTTTCGCCGTTATGGACAGGTAATTTTTGCAAGTTCAGATGGTAAGGCTTTTGATGTGGAAGATGCTCAATTAAATTTACAAAATGGGACTCCACGCTTTTATATTATGAGGCTAGAAAAACGCGGGCGGAAGTTTCATAAAATTACTCGTCATTTGCAATGTACTCAATGTTTGGGTTCCTTGGAGGGAAAAGATTGGTTGATTGCGGTTTGTCCTCCTCATAATGATGTGAATGAACCAGTAATAGAGGAGATTGCAGCTTTCCGCATACCAGGAAATTGTTTTATCAAATTGCATGAGGGAACTTGGCACGCTGGGCCATATTTTGACCATGAAGTTGTAGATTTTTATAATTTAGAGCTTGCTGATACAAATACTGTGGATCATTTCACTCATGATTTTTTACAGAGTCAGCAGTTAGCGTTTGAGATGGTTTAGATGAAAATATGCCTAAGAGGGTGTTTGAAAAGTCAGAAAGGTTGTAAAAAAGCTCTCTCAGTATAAGCTGTGAATGAATAGTAAACAGCACCGAGAGAGTGACATGAGTAAAGCTTACCCCAGCAATCTGACCCGTGACC
>JAESGC010000065.1_pt1 | contig 46371 bp, 42 predicted proteins | sample 9266221 | NCBI WGS metagenome assembly JAESGC01 (sample SAMN14515568, study PRJNA621660) | algae metagenome | isolation source: Trichormus sp. ATA11-4-KO1 and co-occurring heterotrophs from soil, at the... | place: Chile: Atacama Desert, Tarapaca Region | collected 2009-05-22 | reverse complement strand
CGGCAAATGGTCAAGAAGCGATCGCTCAATGGATGGCATGGCAACCACACCTGATTTTCATGGATATGCGGATGCCTGTGATGGATGGTTACGAAGCTACAAGAATCATTAAAGCTAGCAAAATCAATCATGGGTTACAGAAAACTCAGGTTTCATCTGAAGCAGGAATCAAAGAAGCCAGTTATATGGCTACTTATACAAAAAAAGACAGTCAATGCCAATTGCTTCAACGTCCGAAACCTCAGGTTAGTTGCTATCCTTCGGGTGTCTACAATTCTCCAAAATTGGATGTCAGTAAACCTCAAACAGAAAACCTTTCAGCAGTTTTGCCTATTTCCTCATGGGGAACCTCTCCACCGCAGTGCTGGACTCACCAGGCGACCTCACCTACATGTTGGCACTCCCACACACTGACTTCACAAAGTACTATCTCACAGAGTGACTGGCTTCCCAATACTCATACCGTCATCATTGCTCTGACTGCCAGCGCTTTTGAAGAAGAACGCCAGAAAATTTTATCAACTGGTTGCGATGATTTTATTCGCAAGCCTTTTACACGAGAAGTATTACTAGCAAAAGTGAGCCAACATCTAGGTGTAAAATATATCAGCCCAGTAGAAACCACTAAAATAACAGCTATTAATCCCAAAACACAGATATCGACCAGCGAAACTGACATTAAGTGGCATTTATCACAAATGTCGCCTAATTGGTTGAAAAGTGTATACCATGCCGCAGCCAGTTGTAGCGACGACTTAATTTTAGAGTTACTCCAGCAAATGCCGCCAGATAAAAGTCAGATTTTCCGACTTTTCAGTGATCTAGCTAGCAAATATCAGTTTGAGACAATTATGGAATTGACTAAAACAAAGGCAGAATGAATTACAAGCGGTCAGACCTTGATAAAAAAGATATTTTGATCATTGATGACATGGCAGATAATCTGCGAGTTTTGTCCTCACTTTTAACAAAAGAAGGATATAACGTCCGCAAAGCTTTGAACTGGCAAATGGCATTAACTGCTTGTCAAACAGTATTACCGGATCTAATTCTACTCGATATTATGATGCCGGATGTAGATGGTTATGAAGTTTGTCAGAGATTGAAAGCATGGGATATCACCGCAGATATTCCAGTAATTTTCATCAGTGCTTTAGATGATGTTTTCGACAAGGTGAAAGCCTTTAAAGTCGGAGGAGTAGACTATATTCCCAAACCGTTTGAATTTGAAGAAGTTTTAGTGCGTGTACAAAACCAAATGGTATTGAGGGCGGCGCAACTAGAAATATTAAAATTAAACACCGAACTAGAACAAAGAGTAAAACAGCGCACTTGGGAGCTAGAAAAGGCTCTGCAAAAACTCCAAGGAGAAATTGCTTCGCGTCAGCAACTGCAAAGTAAATTGCTAGACATGGTGTTGCATGATTCCCTCACTGGGTTACCAAATAGATTTTTGTTTATTAAGCGACTAGAAAAAGCTCTACATCTGGCTAAGCAAGAAGCCAATTATCAGTTTGCTGTCTTGTTTTTGGATTGCGATCGCTTTAAAGTTGTCAATGATTCTTTGGGTCATTTAGTCGGAGATGAATTACTCATAGCCATTTCTCGCCGCCTGCAAGCATGTCTGACACCAGCTGATACTTTAGCACGATTAGGTGGTGATGAATTTGGGATTCTTTTAGAAAAGTTGACAGATATCAGCACAGCCATCCAAGTTGCCGAGCAGATATTACAACAGTTATCACTTAGTTTTAAACTGTCAAGATACGAAGTCTTTATGAATGCTAGTATTGGCATTAATTGGGGTAGTAAAGACTACGATCAGCCAGAGTATTTGCTCCGAGATGCTGACACGGCAATGTATCGCGCTAAAGCTCTAGGAAGAGCTAGATATCATGTGTTTGATCCAGCCATGTATCAGGAAGCAATTCAACTTTTAGATTTAGAAAACGACCTGCGTAGGGCTGTGGAACGGCAAGAATTCCTCATCTACTATCAACCAATTATTTCGCTGAATACAGGCAGAATTGCTGGATTTGAAGCACTTGTACGCTGGCAACATCCAGTTCGTGGTCTTATCTCTCCTACAGAGTTTATTCCTGTGGCAGAAGAAACAGGTTTAATTAATGCTATTGATAGATGGGTATTGCAGTCAGCTTGTGAGCAACTACGTATCTGGCAAGATTACCTAACAACACCAAAAAATCTCACTATTAGTGTGAATTTGAGTGCACAATCGTTTTCACAATCTAATTTAATAGCACAAATCGATCAAATTATTCATGAAACTAAAATAAATCCAGCCAACTTAGAATTGGAAATTACAGAAAGCGTAATTATGGAAAATACTAATGCAGTGAAAACAATTATTCATCAACTAAAAGATAGAAATATTAAACTAATCATGGATGATTTTGGTACAGGTTATTCATCTCTAAGTTATCTACATAGTTTTCCTTTGAATGCCCTAAAAATTGATAAATCATTTGTCAAAATTATGCAGGAAAATCAAGAAAATATGGGGTTAGTACCAGCGATGATTGGCATTGCGGAATCAATGGGTATGACGGTGATCGCAGAAGGAGTTGAAACCACAGAACAATTGGAAAAACTGAGAACTTTAAATTGTGGCTTTGCTCAAGGATATTTGTTTTCTCAACCACTAGCACCACAATTAGTACTGAAATTCATTGATGCATTACCTCAATGGTAATGACCGGAGCAAAAGTAATGTAATGCTAATTAGCTATTTAATCTATATATTTATCTACTATCCCAACACCAAAGGAAAATCAGATTAGCGCATCCCGGCAGTTGATATGATAAATTTTGTTAGTGGTGTCTCCAAGAAGCTTCACTATCCTTAATGATGATAAGTATAGCTTTTGGTTAGAAATGCATTTAGATAAAAATCACAACTATAAAGGCAATATTTTGGTGGTTGATGATACCCCAGATAATTTGCGCCTGTTGTCGGCAATGTTGACAGCAAAAGGTTTTGAAGTTCGCAAAGCCTTAAACGGTAAAATGGCACTGACTGCCTGCCAAATGATGTTGCCTGATGTGATTTTGCTGGATATTAACATGCCTGGTATGGATGGCTATCAAGTTTGTCAACAACTGAAAGCAGATGATCATACTTGTGGTGTGCCAGTAATTTTTATTAGTGCCTTGGATGATGTTTTAGATAAAGTAAAAGCCTTTGATGTCGGGGGTGTAGATTATATTACTAAACCTTTTCATGGTGCAGAAGTAATATCCCGAATTGAAAATCAAATTAATTTGCGATCGCTGCAAATCCAACTTAAAGAAAAAAATCAATTATTGCAAGCAGCTTTTGATAATTTGCAAGCAGCTCAAGTCCAACAGATTCAGAATGAAAAGATGGTGGGGCTAGGACAATTAGTAGCAGGAATTGCCCATGAGGTTAATAACCCCATCAGTTTTATCTATGGTAATCTCCAATATGCGCGTCAATATGTACAAGACTTAGTGAATATTATTGAGGCTTATCAACAGGAATATCCCCAACCCAACCCCCAGATTCAAAAAATAGTTAACGACATAGACCTAAATTTTGTCATTAATGACCTACAAAACTTGATGGGTGCGATGTACAGAGGATCTGATCGCATTCGGGAAATTGTCCTGGCGCTACAAAACTTCTCTAGGCACGATGAAGCTCACATGAAGCCAGTGAATATCCATGAAGGCATCGATAGTACTCTAGTGATGCTACAACATCGACTTAGAGAAACAGCCAATCGTCCCGCCATTGCTATAGTCAAGGAATATGGTAGTTTACCCCTAATTACCTGTTATGCAAGTGAACTGAATCAGGTATTTATGCATCTATTAAATAATGCCATTGATGCCTTAGAGAGAGGAGAAAGTGATGAAAATAAGTCAGATAATCTGTTTGTTAGTATCCATACTTCAGAAGCAATGGAGACAAACCAGAGAGTTAGCTCCCATAGCCAGGTAAATGCTCAAAGGGAAACCTTTCATAGAGTTGAAATTAATCATCAAACATCAGCACTTCCCAGAAAATTGGCAAAAGTGACCAACCCCAATCCACAGATTCGCATTCGTACAGAATTAATTGAGTCTCATACTGTCAAGATTGCGATCGCTGACAATGGTCCTGGGATAGATGAATTATTACAATCGCGTTTATTTGACCCATTTTTTACCACAAAACCTGTAGGCCAAGGTAGTGGATTAGGATTATCAATTAGTTACCAAATTATCGTGCAACAACATCGGGGCCACCTCACCTGCGCCTCATCTCCTGGGCAAGGTACAGAGTTTGCGATCTGCATTCCATACAGCGCGGAGGGCATCGCCATTCCCATCAAACCACCTGAAAAATAAGTTATTGAATATATTTACAATTCGCAATCAATATAAAACTATACCTAATTCACAAAAATGACAGCAGAATCTTTTACTATGTAGGGTTGACAGCCGATGCCAAGAGTGGGACCCTAGCTACTAAGAACTAAGAATGAGGAAATCAACACTTTTTATATGGTTAGAGACTACTATTTTTAGTCCTATAAAAGCATAATAGAAATGTGACTGATTTGTTCGCCCCTTTACAATCTCTGAAAGAAGGTCACTGGTTCAAGCTCATCTGCGGAGCCAGCTTCCAGCATCTACCGGCAGTCAGAAGTTTAACATTAGCCTACACCTTGGCAGGCGCTGACTGTATAGATGTGGCAGCTGATCCGGCAGTGATAGCAGCAGCACAGTCAGCCTTACAAGTAGCCAGGCATCTGGCGAGAGATGCTAAGGAGCGAGGCTATGGCTATAAAGGCAACCTACCCTTTTTGATGGTCAGCTTGAATGATGGAGAAGACCCCCATTTTCGCAAAGCAGAATTTAACTTTACTCAATGTCCCACAGATTGCCCTAAACCCTGTGAAACGGTTTGCCCGGCACAAGCGATCGTCTTTAACCGTATAGACAACACTTCGGCTGCGCTCAGTGTAAATTTTTCGGGAGTGGAATCCCAAAAGTGCTATGGCTGCGGTCGTTGCATACCAGTTTGTCCATATGATAAAATTTATACAAAATCATATATGTCTACTGCGACAGCGATCGCGTCATTGGTAATGTCAACGGGAGTAGATGCCGTAGAAATTCATACAAAAGTAGGACGGTTGGCAGAATTTCGGCAATTATGGCAAGTAATTTTACCGTGGGTTAATCAACTCAAGATAGTAGCCATTAGCTGTCCCGATGGTGAAGGCATGATTGATTATCTACATGCAATTACTGATTTAATTACCCCATTGTGTAGTGCCTTAATTTGGCAAACTGACGGTCGTCCTATGAGTGGTGATATTGGCAATGGCACTACTTTAGCAGCAGTGAAATTAGGGCAAAAAGTTTTGGCAGCTAAATTACCGGGATATGTGCAGTTAGCAGGTGGCACGAATAGCTACACCGTTGCTAAGTTAAAGGCAATGGGACTGTTGAAGAGAGCTGAGGATAGTACTCAGCACTCCCCTTCAACTTCGCTCAGGGCTAGCGCACTCAGCACTCAGCAATATGTCTCCGGAGTAGCTTATGGTAGCTACGCCCGTGTACTGCTGTCACCAATTCTCGAACAGTTAGAGAATCAGGAGGTGAATCACACCAGTGTCAAGGCGAAAATCCGCCTCGAAGAAGAACCCGAATTACTCTGGCCAGCTGTAGAGCTAGCCCATTCTCTTGTTTCCCAGATCAAGTCACAGCAGGAGCGCTAATCGCTCGTTCGTTATCTCTCAAAACGTCACCATAGAAAGCATGACGATTAAAGAAGATCTCCAAAAGTTATTAGACATTTTGCCTCAAGACCTGCGACAAGTACTAGAGAATCATCCTCAACGAGATAGTTTAGTTGAAGTGGTCTTGGATCTGGGTCGTTGCCCAGAGGCTCGCTTTCCTCATCAAGCTGAGTATCTGAGCGAAATACCCGTCACTCAAGCACAAATAGACGATTGTATTCAGCGAGTTGGCACCTTTAGCGGAGATAATCGAGCAGGAATTGAGCAAACATTGCATCGCATCAGCGCTATGCGTAACCGCAGTGGTAGGATTATTGGTCTAACCTGTCGCGTTGGTCGGGCGGTATTCGGCACAATTGGCATGATCCGCGATTTGGTAGAAACTGGTAAATCAATTCTTATGCTGGGACGACCTGGCGTGGGTAAAACTACCGCTTTAAGAGAAATTGCTCGTGTTTTGGCAGATGACCTGCATAAGCGTGTAGTAATTATTGACACTTCCAACGAAATCGCTGGGGATGGTGATGTACCTCACCCTGCCATTGGTCGAGCGAGGCGAATGCAAGTAGCACAACCCGAACTTCAGCATCAGGTAATGATTGAGGCAGTAGAAAACCATATGCCAGAAGTCATCGTCATTGATGAAATTGGTACAGAATTAGAAGCTTTAGCGGCGCGTACCATTGCTGAACGGGGTGTGCAATTGGTGGGTACTGCCCATGGTAACCAAATTGAAAACCTGATTAAAAACCCCACTCTTTCTGATTTAGTTGGGGGAATACAGGCTGTGACTTTAGGAGATGACGAAGCCAGGAGGCGGGGCAGTCAAAAGACTGTTTTGGAACGCAAAGCTCCTCCCACCTTCGAGATTGCTGTGGAAATGTTAGAAAGGCAGCGCTGGGTAGTACACGAAAGTGTGGCTGATACAGTAGATACTCTTTTGCGGGGGCGTCAGCCTAGTCCACAAACGAGAACTGTGGATGAGCAAGGGAAAGTTGCAATTACACGCCAGTTATCCGTAGTCAATGGTCGTGGTGGAAACGTAGCGGCAGAAGAAGGATCTTTCCCACCAGCACGACAGACTAATGGCTGGCGTTCATCAGGACAAATGATAGCACTGCCGCCATTGTCTCTAGAGCGAGAGCGGATGACTGGACGCAGTGAATTTGACCGATTGCTGGATGAATCTTTCAATTACTCTGAAAGCATTGAAATCAGTACTAGCAGACAAGCGGGGCCAAACGGCGAAGATTTGCCACTGCACATTTATCCCTATGGAGTCAGTCGCCACCAATTAGAACAGGTAATTAGCGTACTCACTCTGCCAGTAGTATTGACAAAAGAAATTGATAATGCTGATGCAATTTTGGCACTGCGATCGCACGTCAAAAACCACGCTAAATTAAGGCAAATGGCCAAAGCCCGGCATGTGCCAATTCACATGATTAAGTCCAGCACCATACCGCAGATTACCCGTGGTTTGCGGCGGTTGCTGAATATTGAAGACCCAGAAATGACCGATGACCGAGAACTGCAACTGTTTCTACACAGTGGCAGCGATGATGAAATGGATGCCCTAGAAGAAGCTAGACTTGCTGTAGAGCAGATTGTCATTCCCAAAGGACAGCCAGTCGAGTTATTGCCCCGTTCTTCCCAAGTACGCAAAATGCAACATGAGTTGGTCGAACACTATCGGCTCAAATCTGATAGTTTTGGTGAAGAACCAAATCGACGTCTGCGAATTTATCCGGCTTAAAGAGTACTGTAAAGCCTTGCGGCATAGCTGCACTTATAGCCCATACTAAGTACTAAAACTGTCAGTTTAAAGTCTCTTGTCAAGAGCTTTTGGCGGTATTTGTAAACCCATTGCCACCAAACTGTTTAATTCAGTTGGGGGTAATTTTTTTTGATCTTTAATCACCCATGTTCCTAGGGTAGAGTTATGGCAAAGTGCTGATACCAATTCAAAATTCAAAATGTAGAGACAAGGAGCAAGGAGTACTTAAAAACTTCAACCCTGAGATTTGTTGCTATTGTCACTAATCTTACTTTTGACTCCGGTCTAGGGTTAAAATTTTATCTAGGGAACTCCAAAAACTAAATTACCATTATCCTGCATTCAGGACGACTATTCTATTCTTCTTACCCTGCTTCCCCTGCTCACTCAGCGATTGGTTATTTTTTTATTTGTCAGTCCCTTATGTCCCCATCTACAATTACGGTCACCGTCAAGTTATTCGCTGCTTATCAAGAAGCCTGTGGGGTATCAGAACTAGTACTAGAATTTCCTCATGGTACATCGGTAAGTGCGGTGTGCGATCGCCTGATTGCTGAACATCCAGAACTTACCCAATGGCGCGATGTTACCCGTTTTGGGATTAATTTAATATTTGTTGAACCAGATAGCCTGCTGCAAAATGGTGATGAAGTAGTGCTAATTCCACCCGTAAGTGGTGGTTAAACTTGTTTTACGCTTAATTTAGCTTCTGTGACTAACAGCCTTACCGAGACGCATTAATCCTTGAGAACAGTCGAAGCGGTCGAGATGAATTTCCACAAAAGAGACACAGTTAGTATTCGCCTGGGCTTTGACTAGGGCTGCTTCTAATTCGCCTTCCGTCCAGACTTCACAACTCCAACTTTCACCAAAAACTTGAGGTATCTGATGATATTTCCAAGGTTGAATATCATTGTAAGGGCCATCTTGAATCACTCGCTCAATGGTATAACCATCATTATTAATTAAGAAAATAATGGGGTTCAGTTTATGTCTAATAATGGTGGATAATTCTTGAGCAGTCATCTGAAAAGCGCCATCACCCACAAAAATCATCAGACGACGTTGAGGCGCAGCCATAGCTGCACCCAAACAGGCTGGAATTGAATAACCAATAGATAAATAAAAGGCTTGCCCAATAAAATCGGTTTCTTGAGGCATTAATAAATCCATTGTCGAGACAATTGCATCTCCGGTATCGGCAATAATAATGAATCCATCTTCTAAAAAATGGTTGATGCGTTCATAAAATCGCCGATTCGTAAGTTTTGCCTCAGATTGGGGCATAAAACTTTGGGAAAGTAAATGAAATGCTGGCATAATTTCCAACATTTCAACGTCTTTTTTCTGGAGATTGGCAATTAAACCATCAATAAAATCTCCTAAATAAACAGGTTGATAAAAATGATGTTTAATCTTAACTTTTTCGGAGTTGGCATTAATTAACTTGCGCTCATCAAGGTTAGCCGTATATCCTCCCAAATTCATATCAGACATAATCGCACCCAGACACAGCACACAGTCAGCCGTTTCGATGCGTTGACGGACATCATCTCGACTTAAAGCACCTACATAATTACCAATAAATTGCGGGTGCATTTCGGAAATGCAAGATTTACCTAGCATCGTGGTAGCTAAGGGATAACCTGTAGTTTCTAAAAGTTTTAGGAGCTGATTTTGTAAATGAAAGCGATTAAACTCAACACCTGCCAGAATTACCGGACGTTGTGCTTTTTCTAACAAGTTAACTGCTTCTTCTACTGCTTCTTCTAATGCTGCTGGTAATGTTTCTTGATTTGTGAACTTGAATGACGAAGGCGGCTGAATTTCAGGGAGAGTACAAGATTGATGCACCAAATCTAGGGGAATTTCAATATATACAGGTCGTTTGTAATGCAGACAGGCTGCAAGGGTTTGATCTATTTGATTCGCTGCTTGACTTGCATTAGTGAGAATGACGGAAGCAACTGTAACTTTTTCCATAATGGAAAGCTGGAGATTATAGTCTCCCGTGGTGTGGTGCAATAGCAGGTTACCTTTTCTCACAGAGCTGTTAGGCGCACCACTAATTACTACCAGGGGAACTCGTTCTGCATACGCACCAACCACTGCATTCACTAAGCTAAAGCCACCAACACCGTAGGTAACACAAACAGCACCTAGTCCCCGTACTCGTGCATAGGCATCAGCAGCATAACCAGCATTTAATTCATTGCAATTACAAATTAAATTGATCGAAGTTTGATTTAAAACATCCATTAAATCTAGAACGTAGTCTCCCGGTACACCAAATATATGTTGGACACCTAGGCTTTCTAATCGATGAAATAAATATTCGCTAACTGTAGTCATGAGAGCAAGCTGTGAGTTAAGAAAATTTATCCACAATTTTAGCTACATTAAAAAGCAGTTGGTTCCATATGCCAACCGCTTTTTTTTACCAATTTAGCTCTAAGTATTAAGCAGCTTCAATCAGGGCACTCCAGTCAGCAGGTAGGCGTGATGTAAATTCGTTGATCTTATCTTTTACTGCTTCCTTTGTAACACGTAGGGTTTGCTGGCTAAAATTCCGAGTACTGCTTTAACAGCAGCATCAGCTGTCTCTTTATCCTGAATAAAAGGTAGGCTACACGCTGCATCAACAAATCTTTCGTACTCCATCTGTATTCCTCGTTTAACTTAGTTGATTGAAGCAAAATCGTGAGTTTAGTTGTTCCTCAAGCGTAGACAGATAAGTAAGGATAAATTTTGTTGGTATAAGTCTTTTCCAGAGAAGGATTTCAGCAATAAAATGTAGTTTCCTTGATTTAAGCTCGTACTTCTTCCGGCCAGAGTCCTCGTAGAGCCGGCGGCATCATGTGTATGACATCTTCAATTTCACCTCTGGTAACGCGCTCAGCTAGTAGCTGGAATACAGCACGAACAACACGCTCCGCATCGATTTCTGGATCGCTGTTGCGGAAGTAATCACGGATATGTTGGAGAAATTCTTCTTTATTCCGTTCTTTTGTGGGGGTAGCTCCAGGTCGCCAGTTTTCGTAATAAAAGCCTCCCAAGAGAATGGGTAACTGTGCGCCTAAATGCGCGGCTTCTGGTACCGTCAGGCGATCGCGCAAGGCGTGTAATGTAGCGCGCAAGGCTTGGAAAACTTGGTGCTTATTTTCCCAGCCCAGCTTATGACCTAAGTCATTTACCCAAGGAATCGTCTTCTGAACGGTAGCATCGAAGATATCCAGTCCTGTCGTTGTCATAATTTAAATAGCTCCTGTCTTGTGCCTTGAGGTTGCCAAGGTAAGGTGGAACGAACCGAGCAAGTTCCAACTCTCAATGTTTCAAGGCTTTTAATGCTTTTTATTTTCTAAGGTCATCCTAAAAAGCGAAAACTTTCTTATCCTCTGGCTAATGGAGTGTGATGCTTGATCTACTAGTCTGTCTGGGGGATTGAGTTAGTGTTAAACCTGACTGTGAGATGGATTACAGGGATGAATTTTCCATACCCGACTATTTTTATCGGGTATGTTTGACTGGTATTTTTACTCGTGTTACTATCAGGCGACAGTTGACGGACAAACAGGGAAAGCTCATTTATGACTCAGGCAATAACCACAGAAACCCAAGCAACGAACGCTACGTTAACAGCCTTGAAGTGTAAGGAATGTGGCGCGGAATACGAACTTAAAGCCAGCCATGTTTGTGAGTTATGCTTTGGCCCATTGGAAGTTAAGTATGACTACGATACGCTACGTCTGACTGTTACCCGTGAAAAAATTCAAGCTGGGCCTAATTCGATTTGGCGCTACCGTCCCTTTTTGCCCGTTACAACTGACAATGTGATTGATGTGGGAACTGGTATGACTCCCCTGGTGCGTTCCCACCGCCTCGCTCGTCGCCTCGGTCTAAACAAGCTTTATATCAAAAATGATGCCGTGAATATGCCCACCCTGAGCTTTAAGGATCGGGTGGTGTCAGTTGCTCTCAGCCGAGCCAGAGAATTGGGTTTCACTACTGTTTCCTGTGCTAGCACTGGTAACTTGGCAAATTCAACAGCTGCGATCGCCGCCCACGCCGGTTTAGATTGTTGCGTGTTTATCCCCGCAGATTTGGAAGCTGGTAAAATCCTGGGAAGCCTGATCTACAGTCCTACCCTCATGGCAGTTAAAGGCAACTACGATCAAGTCAATCGCCTCTGCTCGGAAGTAGCCAATACACATGGTTGGGGTTTTGTCAATATTAATCTGCGCCCCTATTATTCTGAAGGTTCCAAGACCTTAGGCTTTGAAGTTGCAGAACAACTGGGTTGGGAACTACCAGATCATATTGTTGCTCCCTTAGCTTCTGGTTCCTTATTTACTAAAATTTATAAAGGGTTCCAAGAATTCGTCGAAGTCGGTTTGGTGGCAGCAAAAGATGTGCGTTTCAGTGGCGCGCAAGCAGAAGGTTGCTCACCTATTGCCCAAGCATTTAAAGAAGGGCGCGACTTTATCAAACCAGTGAAACCGAATACAATTGCTAAATCAATTGCGATCGGTAATCCCGCCGACGGTGTTTATGCTGTAGAAATTGCTCAAAAAACTGGCGGTAACATTGAATCAGTCAATGACGCAGAAATTATTGACGGCATCAAACTACTAGCAGAAACCGAAGGCATTTTCACAGAAACAGCTGGTGGTACAACCGTTGCTGTCCTGAAAAAATTAGTAGAAGCTGGCAAGATTGATCCAGATGAAACTACTGTGGTTTACATCACTGGTAATGGTTTAAAAACCCAAGAAGCAGTCCAAGGCTACATTGGCGAACCTTTGACAATTGATGCCAAACTCGATAGTTTTGAACGTGCCTTAGAGCGCTCTCGGACACTTGACCGCTTGGAATGGCAACAAGTCCTCGTTTAGTTAGAAGTTACGAGTTAAGAGTTTTATTCCTAACTTTCAACTCCTAACTTGACTCTTAACTCCTCCCTTTTCACTTTTAAATTTCTACTGCTATGGCTGTTACAGTTTTAGTTCCTACTGCTCTGCAAAAATTCACGAATAACCAAGCTACCCTAACTTGTAGTGGTAGTAATATTTCTGAATTGTTCGATTCCTTAGAGCAAAACTGTCCTGGAATTAAATCGCGGTTGTGCGATGAAAAAGGACAGCCACGACGCTTTTTGAATTTGTATGTTAATAGCGAAGATATCCGCTTTTTGGAAGGAACAGACACGCCTTTAAAAGATGGCGATGAAGTGAGTATCGTGCCGGCGGTAGCTGGTGGTTGAGAAGTAGAAATATCTGTCTGCTGCCAAAGGACTCCCGCGACAAACAAAGTTTTAGCGGTGAGATAGCAGTGGCTACAAATCGGCAGAGCCTGAAGCCCTGCCTGGTCAATGTGCGGGCAAGGACGGAAAACATCTCCCATTTTCCGTTTTCCCACTCCCTAACTGTGGCACAATAAAAAATTGTAATAAGAAAAATATTGTTAAGGTAATTTAGTGACTCCAACTGCTCAATCCACGGCAAGTGCGCGTCGCGTGGTATTTCCATTTACGGCAATTGTGGGCCAGGCAGAAATGAAACTGGCGCTGCTGTTGAACGTGATTGATCCCAAAATCGGTGGTGTAATGATTATGGGCGATCGCGGCACCGGCAAATCCACAACTATTCGGGCGCTGGCTGATTTGCTGCCAGAAATCCCTGTGGTTGCCAATGACCCCTTTAATAGTGACCCCAACGACCCCGATGTGATGAGCGATGAAGTCCGCCAAATGCTAGAACAAGGGGCGGAAATTCCCGTAGCTCATAAAAAAGTCCAAATGGTAGACCTACCATTGGGAGCCACAGAAGACCGAGTTTGCGGCACCATCGACATCGAAAAAGCTTTATCTGAGGGTGTGAAAGCTTTTGAACCGGGACTGCTGGCCAAGGCTAATCGAGGCATTCTGTATGTGGATGAAGTCAACTTGTTAGATGACCACTTGGTAGACGTGCTACTTGATTCCGCAGCCAGTGGGTGGAACACCGTAGAACGGGAAGGTATTTCGATTCGTCACCCAGCACGTTTTGTGCTAGTTGGTTCCGGTAACCCGGAAGAAGGTGAATTACGTCCCCAACTGCTAGATCGCTTTGGGATGCACGCAGAAATTCACACAGTCAAAGAACCAGCCTTGCGGGTGCAAATCGTGGAACAAAGGGCGGAATTTGACCAAAATCCCCCAGGATTCTTAGAAAAGTATCAACCCCAACAAGAAGCACTACAACAAAAAATCATCAACGCTCAAAACTTGTTGCCAAAAGTGAAAATTGACTACGAACAACGGGTCAAAATTTCTGAAGTTTGCTCAGAACTAGATGTGGATGGTTTGCGGGGTGATATCGTTACCAACCGTGCAGCCAAAGCATTAACGGCATTTGAAGGGCGTACCGAAGTGACTGTTGATGATATCCGACGTGTCATTACATTATGTCTGCGTCACAGATTGCGGAAAGACCCTCTAGAGTCCATTGATTCTGGCTACAAAGTAGAAAAAGCCTTGGCGCGGGTTTTTGGTGTAGAACTACCAGATGATGCTGCACAAAAAAACGGCACTGGACAAAAATTAGGGGCGAGAAATTAAAAACTTGAGGTGTTGAGTGATGAAATAGCTTTTCAAAACTCAGCCTCAACACTTAGAAAAGCACTAAATATGAGATTGTGGAACTTCTGGTTAAACAGCTTTATTTTAGCTAGCCAATACAACCCACCCCGATTTGTAGAATTATTGATGCTGACGCTAGCGATCGCTATGTTGATAGTAGCGACCATTTTACCAGATAGACCTTATTTGGTGCTGGGCTTGAGTTTTGTAGTTGGGGCCTCAATTTCCATCATAGTACGAGAAGCGATCGCTCCTTCACCCCAAACAAGAGTCACCCAACTCACAGCATTATTATTGCTGCTTATTAGTGTTTATGGCTTTGCTGATTTGCTGCAAACTCTTTAGTGGCGAGTAGGGACTAGGCAGATTTTGCTTTTCTAGTAGCGCACAACCTATGAAATCTAAAGTTTCAGGCAACAAAAGATAGGTTGACGAGGTGGCAAAGATTCTATAACTCACGAATGAGTTAGATTTTTTCAGTACTTCCTAACATCAGGGAATATACTCTAAATTTTTTAACTTCTGACTATGGAAGTTTATGATGTCGTCATTATTGGTGCTGGTCATAACGGTTTAGTCTGCGCTGCCTATCTACAGAAAGCTGGTTACAATGTCCTGCTACTGGAAAAGCGTTCAATTCTCGGTGGTGCCTCCACTACTGAAGAACTTATGCCTCAAGCCGCACCTGGGTTTAAATTTAATCCTTGTGCCATTGACCACTTGTTTATTTTTTTAGGGTCTGTAATTCAGGAATTAGAACTGTATAAGTACGGTTTGGAATATCTTTTCTGCGACCCAGTAGTGTTTTGCCCCCATCCGGATGGCAAGTATTTTTTAGCTCATAAGTCGGTGGAGAAAACTTGTGCGGAGATTGCGCGTTACAGTCAGCGTGATGCTCAAAAGTACAGTGAATATGTCAAATACTGGCATCACTTTATTGGCTCAGTCATTCCCTACTTCAACGCACCACCCAAGTCCATTGTTGACATTATTGGCAACTATGACCTGAAAAAACTTCAAGACCTTTTTTCACTGCTGGGTGGCCCTAATGAGACACTGGATTTGCTACGCACAATGCTAACCAGCCCAATTGATAATATCAATGAGTACTTTGATTCCGAATTTCTCAAAGCACCCCTAGCTCGACTATCTGCGGAATTGAGTTCGCCTCCCTCCCAAAAAGCGATGTCCTTCGGGGCAATGATGATGGTGATGCGTCATCACCCTGGTCAGGCTAGACCACGCGGCGGTACTGGTGCCTTGACAGAGGCTTTAGTTAATGTAGTGAAAAGTCAAGGCGGGGTGATTCTCACTGACCAACATGTTGAGAAAGTCTTAGTTGATAACGGTCAAGCTGTGGGTGTGCGGGTTGCTGGCGGTAAAGAATATCGTGCCAATCAAGGTGTAATTTCCAATATTGATGCCAAGCGGTTATTCTTGCAACTAATGGATACTAACGATGTTGATCATGCTGACCCCAATTTACGAGAAAGATTAGACCGCCGCATTGTTGACAATAATGAAAGTATCCTGAAAATTGATTTGGCATTAAATGAGCCACTGCGATTTGAACACCACGAACACAAGGATGAGTATTTAATTGGCTCAATCCTGATTGCAGATTCTGTCAACCATGTGGAAAAAGCTCACAGTGACTGTGTGCAGGGGAAAATTCCCGATGATGACCCCTCAATGTATTTGGTAATGCCGACTGCACTTGACCCCTCAATGGCACCGACGGGCAAACACACAGCCTGGATTGAGTTTTTCGCCCCTTATAACATTACAGGTACAGCAGGTACAGGGTTAAAAGGTACAGGTTGGACAGATGAACTGAAAAATCAGGTTGCAGATAAAGTGATTGATAAGTTGGCACAGTATTCCCCTAATTTGCCACACTCAATCATCGCCCGTCATGTAGAAAGCCCTGCTGAGTTAGCAGAACGCTTGGGCTTCTATCAGGGGAACTATTACCACCTTGATATGACTTTAGAACAGATGCTATGTTTTCGTCCGTTGCCGGAGTTGGCAAATTATAAAACACCAATTGAGAATTTATATCTCACTGGTGCAGGGACTCATCCAGGTGGTTCAATTTCTGGGTTGCCAGGGCGTAACTGTGCTCGTGTGTTTTTGCAAGAAAAACATCCTATTTCCCAGACTTTGAAAGATGCACGGGATTCGATTAAATCAACTGTAGAGTCAGTATTTGGAAATTAGTTAATTTTATTTAAACTTGGAAGCAGCTTCCTCTACGGAGCGACTTAACTCATCCCAGGCATTTTTTAAACCTGCTTGTAGGCTAACCCAAGCCTCATCTCCTGAGGATTTCATTTCTTGTAACTTCTGCTGCATGGCATGGCGTCTTACTTTTAAATCTTCAACTTGCTGATTTAAGTTAACTTTGGCGTCTTCGCCAGCTTTTTCGGCTTTGGCTTGCAGCTCGTCAATTTTTGCACCTAACTCGCTAAATTTAGCTTCCATTGAGTCTTGGTAAGTTTTTCTATCTTCCATTTTTGCCTAAATACTATATATTTAAGTTTTTGTACACTAAAGAATATATCAGGTTTATTCCGAGATTCTACGATTATCACAGAATTTTCAGCACTTCATTTTTTCAGAACTAGTTCCGCCGTTTTTATTAAGCACGTCATACTTGTAACCGATGGCAAATAAGATGAAAAACTGCTCCAATGAAGGTTAGTGTTGCCTATACTGGAGTAATGACAGATCGTATTTTGATACTTGGTGGCAGAGGGCGGATTGGTAGCAGTGTTGCCCAGGATATAGCTACTCATACGCAGGCACAAATTACAATCACTGGACGTTCCCCAGAGACAGGAAGGGTTGTCAGCTCGTCTTTGGGCGAAAAAGTGCAGTTTTTGGTGTTGGACTTGGCGGAAGTTGATAAATTGAGAGAGGCGATCGCTCATGCCAATTTAGTCATCCATTGTGCTGGCCCGTTTCATTATCGGGATGCTAATGTTCTCAAAATCTGCATTGAACAAGGCGTTAATTATATAGATGTCAGTGACCACCGTTCTTATACTAGCAAAGCACTAAATTATCATCAACAAGCCGTTGCTGCTGGGGTAACGGCAATCATTAATACTGGCATTTTTCCGGGAATTTCTAACAGCATGGTACGTCAGTGTATCGAGCAATTTGATCAACCAGAAAAAATACATTTAAGTTATTTAGTATCCGGTTCTGGTGGTGCTGGCGTTACAGTCATGCGAACAACTTTTTTAGGATTACAGCGTCCTTTTGCAGCTTGGATTGATGGCAAATGGCAGCAAATTCAGCCTTACAGTGAAAGAGAAGTAGTTGATTTCCCGCAGCCTTATGGCAAAAGTGGAGTTTACTGGTTTGATATGCCAGAAACCTTTACTATGCCCCATACCTTTTCATCAGTGAAAACTGTAGTTACCAAGTTTGGCTCTATTCCTGACTTTTATAATCATTTAACTTGGATTGCTGCACACATTTTCCCGAAGTGGTTAATGCAGCGTCGTTACGCGATTGAATTTTTGTCTCGTGTCAGTCATTTGATGACAGACGTTACCAATAATTTCAGTGGGATTGGGGTAGCAGTGCGTTCAGAAGTTACAGGACAAAAAAATGGTGAAACAGCTATTTATTGTGCAACTTTAGTACATGAGAACACGTCCGTGGCTGCTGGGTGTGGTACTGGTAGCATTGCCCAACTCGTACTAGAAGGCAAACTCAAAAAACCAGGTGTTTTGCCTGTAGAAGAGGTATTGCCCACAGATTTATTTATCCAAGCTATGGAAAGTAGAAGAATTAAAATTAATCAAAGTTGGTTGACTAGCACACAGATACATCATGCAGATTACTCAAACTCTCCACACAGCGATTCTCGTGACTGACTTAGAAAAATCCGCATATTTTTATGGAAAAGTGTTGGGATTATCTAAAATAAATCGTTCCCTGAAATATCCTGGTGCATGGTATCAAGTTGGTAATCATCAAATTCACCTGATAGTTGCAACTACTGTCCCTACCGAAAACCCTCACGAAAAATGGGGACGTAACCCTCACGTTGCCTTCTCTGTTACTGATTTGGATATTGCTAAACAAGAGTTACTTGATCAAAATTATCCTATCCAAGTTAGTGCTTCTGGTCGCGCGGCCTTCTTTACTCAAGATCCAGATGGAAATGTTATTGAACTGAGTCAGCAGTGATGAGGGAATGGGTAATGGGGAGTAGGGAGTGGGGAGTGGGAGACAAGGGGATTGGGAGAATAACTAACTAATGACTAATGAGAATTATTGCCTACACTTACACTGACCCCTTACTAGAACCTTTTCCTGATCAAGATGATTGGGGATGGGAGGTGGATCGGGTTTATCAAGATTTGGGTAAGCGAGAATCTTTCGGACGTGCTGGACACGCTGCGCGATCGCAACTACAGCAATTATTGAGAGACTGTAAAACTGAACCAGCAGACTATCTTCTCATTCGTCGCTTGGAAGAATTGGGGGATACTGTAGAAGAAGTCAGCGATCGCTTGAATGAATTGGAAGCAATGGGGGTAATGGTAATTGCTACTGAACAACCCTACACCTCAGAAAATTCTCAAGTCCGCGCTGATTTGTTGAAATTATTACAAGAAATCCAACGTCAGCAGCGTAGTCGTCGCATTCGCCAAGGACACGCCCGTAGTCGTCTTGAGTCCTCACCTCCCCCAGGTAAAACTCCCTATGGTTATCGCCGTGGTAAAGATAAGTACATAATTGACCGCAGTACTTCTCCAGTGGTCAAAGATTTTTTTGAACACTTTTTACTCTACGGTTCCCTGCGGGAGGCTGTGCGTTACTTGGCGAAAAAATACGGTAAGAAAATTTCTGTCACCACTGGGCGGCGTTGGCTATCTAATCCTGTTTATCGTGGTGATACAGCTTATCTCAATAATGAAATCATTTCTGACACCCATATTCCCATAATTTCTAGGGAAGAAGCTGCTCAAGTTGACCGAATTCTTCGCCGTAACAGTCGTTTACCATCTCGGAGTGCGAGTGCGCCGCGTTCTTTAGCTGGGTTGGTTGTCTGTAGTGAGTGTCAGTCAAATATGACAGTTACTCGTGTCACCCAGCGTTCTCAAGACAAAGAGTATCTTTATTTACGTCCTATTAACTGTGCTAAACGTCCTAAGTGTCGGGCTATTCCTTACCAAGAAGTATTAGAACAGACTATTACAATTGTTTGTCGGGATTTACCTCTGGCGGTAGCAGGGATGAATTTTCCTCAATTGGATGCCATTAAAAATAGTTTGGGGGAAGCGATCGCCCGTCAGCAAGAAATACTCCAGCAGTTACCCGCTTTAGTGGAAACTGGAATTTTGGATGTGGAAACAGCAAAGTTAAGGGCTTATAAACTCCGCACAGAAATTTCTCAACTTCAAGCAAAACTAGCGACTCTTCCCCCGGTGAACTTACGTTCTGTTGCTCAAGCTGTTTCAATTCCCCAATTTTGGTTAGACTTGTCAGAAGCTGAACGCAGATTTTATTTTCGAGAATTTATTAAACAAATTGAAATTCTTCGCCAGGATCAAGCGTGGGACTTGCGAGTGATATTTATTTTTTAGTTTCACCCAAAAGTTTGTAGTGTAAAGCCCTGACGGGCATGGCTGCGCTTACCGCGAAGCGTCTCTGCGAAACGCTATGCGGTTAACAAAGCTATGCCCATAGGGTGCAAAAAAGGCTATTACCAATTCAAAATTCAAAATTAAGAAAGCCTGATTTCACAAGGGTTTCCAAGTTTGGATCTGTTTCCTTATTTTAGTGAAATGGTATAAAGCCGCTGACTACGAACTTAACATTAGCCTACTTCCCATCCTGATCTTTACTAGAAGATGCAGGTGGTTTACCTGCATTACGTACATTGACAACTTTACCAAGTAAATCAAACCAAAATGGCGCACCCATCGAAATTGCAATACCACTGACAAACCAGCCGAAAATCATAGTTAAAATTTTCCAGAATGAAAAGTGATTCTTTTTGCCTAAATTCCAGTCAATTTGCTGTTCTAAATTAATCGTAGTCCAACCAATTGGTAAGGCAACATCTGCTAAAACTTGTTCAGTTTGCTTTTTCAAAAGCTCTAAATCTCCGGATGGATTATTAGTATTTTGTTGCACTATTTGTCCAGCATTATTGACAATGGCAATACGTACAGAAGAATCTTTTGATAATCTGCTGGCAATATGAAATGCATCAGCATTGGCGATAATCGCAATGCCAAAACCAATTAAAAGTGCTACTCCTTTGGCATTTCTTCTGTAAACGCCAGCAGCTCGATCCATTGATTTATCAAACGTATTTTCTATTTCTCTTTGTAATATATAAATTCCTTCTTCTGTAGTTTTAGCTTTTGTTTGGGCACGCTTGGCTAACATAGCCATGTTGGTTACTACAGATTGCGGCAGCTTTTGTCTAAATTGTTGCAATTTTTCACTAAAGTATTGAAAGGTTTTATAGGCTTCACTATCTTGGTCTTGAAATTCATTGACAAAACCTTGATGAACATCACTACCTATATTAATTAATTGCACAACTTCGTTGATATTAGGACGTAAGCCTTTGAGGGAAATAGTTTGTTCAATATTATCAAATAAGTCTTGCCGGCAAAATCTCAGTTTTTGCAATGTTTTCATAGCAAATTCATCTTCTGGCATATCTGACTGAAAGATTTCTATGTATCTATCAAGGCTTTGTGCCATACGGTTCATGCTAGTTACTAAGTCGGTCTTGTTATTTTGGAAATCTTCAACAATTTTTGCAAAACTTTGTTCAATGATGACTGTAAATTCTTGGTAGATTTCCACTGAAAATTTAGTTGTATGGTCATCTATATTATTTACTTGATTATTAAATTTCAATAAAATACTTTGTATTTCATGTAACTGTTCATCTTTAAAATTGATAAACCTTGATTCAGTTAATTTTTGCACAAGTGCTGGTATTCCCAATGTATCGAGTAAAGTGATAGCAAAAGTTTCCCCAGGAATATAAGACGGTGCGCTGTGTTTAATTTGGTCATCGTTGATATTTCCTTTCTCATCTTGTGTATATCCAAAAATACTTTTAGTTCTTTTTTCTCCAGATAAGGAAAATTTTACTGGAAGAGATGATAAGAACCAAACTAACTTACGAGGTAAAGTCGTTAAAAATCCTTTTGCCTCTTGATTAACACTTTTTAGTAAAGGATGGTTGTATAAGTCATTAACCAGGTTGATTACACTGTCATCTTCTGATTTAGTTGCATCACCTGCTATCAGCACTTCAATTGATTTTTTTAAGTGGACAGCACGCCACTGTAAAACCGTAGTAATCAATTCCTGAATCTCGGAAGCTAACAAGCTTAAAATTAAGTAAATAAAAATTAACCCAATCGTTATATCTAAGATAAAAGGTAAACTCATTAACAAATTCCTCAATAAGTGGTTAACACATCCTGGTTGGTCTTATTTGTATCATTTTTATCAAAGCATGATTGTTAAAAAAATTGAAAAAACTTAGGCAAATTTCTCCAAGAAATTATCGCTGTCCAGAGAAAATTGAGCTAACCTGGGAACTTAGCAATTGTAGGAACACATGTTGTTACTGGGTGGCAGCATTAGAGATTCACTTTGGTCTCTATGTAATCAAACCAGCAAGTAAAATGATTATCATAGAATATGCAAGAAGGAAGCTTTATTTGGGGTCATCTAGAAAAACAGCATCGCGCAGTTAGCAAATGGATTGATCGGGTATGGCTAATAGTGCTACTTTTGGGAGCATTGTTGCTGTTTAGTATTAATCTAGGGGGATTACCACTGCAAGATTGGGATGAAGGTACCCTCGCCCAAGTTGCCCGAGAAATTTGGAGTGCCCCACCAGATTCCATGCGATGGCTTTACCCGACGTTAGGAGGTGAACCTTATCATCACAAACCTCCCCTAATGCATTGGCTAATTGCTGGGGCTTATTCCTTAGGCGGCGTGAATGAATGGACAACGCGCTTACCCGGCTCAATTTTAACAGCGATTTCCGTACCATTGCTGTATTGCATTGGGCGAGAGCTATTTCGTCAACGTTGGGCAGCTATATATAGTGCCTTGATTTACCTGACAATGCTGCCCGTAGTGCGTCATGGAAGATTGGCGATTTTGGACGGGGCAGTGGTAAGTTTTTTGATGGTGATGATGTTATGTGTATTGCGATCGCGCCGTGATTTACGTTATTGCCTTGGTATTGGCATCGGTTTTGGGTTAATTTGCCTTACTCAAGGGCTATTAGGCCTATTACTAGGTGCAGTTGTCATTGTATTTCTGTTTTGGGATACACCAAGATTGCTTACCAATTACTATCTGTGGGTAGCCATCTTCATTGGTGTTTTACCTGTGGCTGCTTGGTATAGCGCCCAACTGATTCATTATGGTTACAGTTTTATCCAGGTAGGTTTGATCAATCAATCCCTCAGCCGCATGGGGACAATTGCTGAAAGTAAGTCTGCACAACCCTGGTACTACATCCTGGAAATTCTCAAATGGACATGGCCTTGGTTAGTTTTTTTACCCCAAACATTGCGCTTAATCTGGGAAAATCGCAATCTTAGCTGGGCCAAACTCCTACTGGTATGGAGTAGTGTTTATCTGCTAATTATTTCCTGCATGGGCACAAAACTTCCTTGGTACATATTCCCGATTTATCCCAGCTTAGCTTTAGCTTTTGGTGCCCAGTTAGCAGAGACAGAAAATTTGCCCATTTTCTCGTCCTATCCTCGTACTTGGGTGGCTGGTTTATCGATACTGGCTGTGGTAGCTTCTGCTGGTAGCATTTACTTTAGTAGAGGTTCAGAACCAACAACCGACTTACAGCTAATTTTTGCAGCCGTAGCTTTAACTATGACGTTAGCAGCCATCTTGGCAGAACGAGGCGACGGGCAATTCCTGAAAATTTTGTTTTGGGGAAGTTATATTTCGCTATTGCTGTTGATGAAATCTAACTACTGGGCTTGGGAATTATGGGAAGCCTATCCGGTTAAACCAGTTGCGGCCATGATATCGCGAGCAGAGCCAACCGTCAGGAAGATTTACACATCTTTTCCCTACCATAGACCCTCATTAGATTTTTATAGCGATCGCACCATTATTCCCGCTACTGTTGGTGAACTGCAATATTATTGGCACTACACTGCACAACCCTACTTCCTACTGAATGTATCTGATATCAAAAAACTCCAACTAGAATCCATGAAGCTGATTGATCAAGCTCAAGATTGGACACTGATTACAAAAGATACTAATAGATTGTAAGGAAGATGAGGGAGATGAGGAAGTATTTTATTTTTATTCATGTCCCCTCGTCCCCTCGTCCCCTTCTTTAATTTCCTCCGTTGTGGGAAGTTGCTGGTCGTAGCTTGTGCTTTGTTGGGTTATAGTCATCATGCCTACGAAAATAGCAACCCCCACAGCCAAGCTTAATACAGGACGCTTGATCAGGATAAAATCCCGTATAATTCTAGCTAAAGGACTGCTTTGACGGCGTAGTGCCGAACATATCATTATTTGTTTGAGCGTAAACGGATCGCGCACATAATGGCCACTGCGACAGACTACTAGTCTTTGCTGACAATAAGGACAGCTAAACAAGCCAATGTATGTCTTGGCTTGTCTGTGCTTGGCATTTCTTTGGCAAATTGGGCAACTAACATAATGATTATCAAAGGTGTGTATATTCATTTACCTCGTCCGCCTAGTCCATTTATGCGCTCTATAACAATAGCTATACAATATTGAATCTTGAAGGAATGCTGAGTAGTCGGTCATGAACTGTCTATACCAAATAACGGATGAAAAAGGAGCTAGGGGCTAGAGACTAGTATTCTTACTCAGCACTCAGCACTCAGCACTCAGCACTCAGCACTCAGTACTTAGAAAGGCACTTAGCACTTTTTCAGGCCGCAACACGAGTATAGCTAGATTTGAGTGAGGATGGCTCCTGTTTACTTTTGGCCTATAGTGCGTCCGCTAAGTTCACAGATCCTATATTTTATCTACAGATAATAAATTTGCATTTCCTCGCATCTTAACTAGCGATTGTTGACCATTAATTATTAATTCTCTCTTATTTAACCATTCCTATGATCAAAATTTTGAGCCAAAGAATGTTTTTTAACCAAAGCTTTGTAAAGCTATCAAGTCAAATTTACTTGTCTGGTTGATAAAGAATGGCTCACAATGTGAAATAACAGGTAAAAATTTAAATTTTTTCTTACATTTACCCCGCCTCTCCATGACTCTCTTGCCTCCCACCGAACTTAGGAAGGTAACGGAACAACCTACCCTTCCTACATCTTCTGCTCGTTTAACGCACCTCATTAACCGTTTTCAACTATCCCCAGAAACTGTTGTGCTATTTCTCGCCTTGCTAATTGGCGGTGGTACTGGAATGGGTGTAGTCACGTTTCACTATTTGATCGAGCTGATTCATCACCTGATGCTGGCAAATTTTATGAGTGCAATTAGTGTCTGGGGTGCTTGGACTTTAGCCTTTGTGCCTATACTGGGTGGATTAATTGTCGGATTAATGCGCTGGTATGCTCAAGATTTTGGCCCTGGCCTTTCATCTTTAATTGCGGCCTCCCAAGGAACAGAAATTAAGCAACAATTACGACCAGTGACGAAGATGCTAGCTGCATCTGTTTCTTTGGGGAGTGGTGCTTCTTTGGGGTCTGAGGGGCCAAGTGTAGAAATTGGGGCAAATTTTGGGATGCTATTGTCTGTAATCCTGAAAGTATCTCAAGAGCGACAGCGATTACTTTTAGGTGCTGGCGCTGCGGCTGGGTTAGCGGCTGGATTTAATGCTCCCATTGCGGGAGTATTTTTTGCTCTAGAAGTGGTGATGGGGGCAACATCTTTTGCTACTTCTGCTGTGAGTGTAGTTCTTTTAGCCGCAGTCGTAGCGGCATTAATTGCTCAAATCGGTTTGGGGGCACAACCTGCTTTTGCTTTACCTGTTTACCAAGTCCGCAGTCTTTTGGAACTACCGCTTTATCTTGGTTTGGGTTTAGGGGCAAGTTTAGTTTCTCTAACTTATACACAATCAGTGCGTTTGGCAAAGAGCGGCTTTGCTGGCTTAATTCCTGGGTTTGACTTTTTGGGACGCATTCCTCAACCCATTCATCCCCTAATTGGTGGCATTATCCTCGGTACAGTAGCTTGGCGATTCCCGCAAATTTTAGGTATTGGTTATGAAACTGTGGAAGCCATGCTTCAGGATGTGGAGTTTTCTTTGCACCTATTAGTTGTCTTGTTGGTTGTCAAGCTGGTAATGACTGCCATCAGTGCTGGTAGTGGTTTTGTGGGTGGTTTATTTGCACCAGCAATGTTTTTGGGTGCTTCGTTTGGATCTGCTTATGCCAAAATTGTCACCCTTGTATTTCCGGCTGTTGGTGAACTGATGGCGGCTCCCCCGGCTTATGCAATGGTAGGGATGGCGGCAGTTTTAGCTGCGAGTGTGAGAGCGCCGTTAACAGCTATTTTGATGCTGTTTGAATTAACCCGTGACTACCGGATTGTTTTACCTTTAATGGCAGCAGTGGGTTTAAGTGTATGGCTCATAGAACGGATTAAGCCAAACTTTAACTCTAATTCTAATCTGCAACAACTTGGTCTTGCTGAATTGAAAGATAAACAAGCAGAAATTGTGCAGCAAATCTTGGTAGAAGATGCTGTGCTATCGTGCCCAAAAAAATTGCCTGCAACTTTGGGAGTGTTAGAAGCTGCTATGGAAATGACACGCGATCGCTGTCGTAGTGCTTTAGTAATTGACCAAGCAGAGCAATTAATTGGCATTGTATCTCTAGAAGATATTAACCAAGTTCTTTCTCTATGGCAAAATTACCCGAATTCCTCAACTGAAATTCAGATTAATTTATCCCATCAAACTCTCATCGATATCTGTACTACCGAAATTCTTTTTGCTTGGCGGGATGAACTTTTATCTGAAGCTTTAGACCGCATGGCGCTGCGTGGTTTACATCAGTTGCCTGTGGTCGCACGAGATAACCATGAGCAGATTTTAGGCTTGCTAGAACGGGAGCAAATTGCTTTAACATGCAGTTTGGCAGTAACGCGCAAAGTACTGCAATACTTTAGTCATTAGTTATTAGTCATTGGTCAGTAGTCAGTGGAAAAATCAACAACTGACAACTGACAACTGACAACTTATGAAGCTGTAGCTTCTATGACTTCAATATCTTCCTTCTCATCTGCATCTACCTGCCTGAGACGAATGTGCTTTTTCCCTAAGGTGATGAGAAACTCATCTCCTGGTTTAAGATTCATCTGTTTTGTATAAGCTGAACCTATCAGTAAATTACCGTTTGATTGCACACTAATTCTATAGCTAGCACTGCGTCCACCACGTCCATTGGCACTGGGTGTACTGTCCAATTGAATGCCTTCGGCGTCAATGAGGGCATTTAAAAATTTCATCATATTGACGCGCTCTATACCATTTTTGGTAACGGTATAGTAGCCGCACTGCTTGGCCTTTTCTTCTTTGCTAAGGTTCTCTAGCTCTTTGACTTTTTTGAGCAGTTCTTCACCGACTAGCGGTTCTATTTTTTTCTGTTTAGGCATCAACTTAGATAGAAAATGAATGGTTGAAGTAGTTGAATCGATTTTATTTTAGCTGACATTGAGCTAATAGGAACAGAATCCTTTAGTTTTTATCTCAGCCTTGCCAAGTATATTACACTGATAGACAAAATTGTTGCACAATTATCAATATTGTCAAAACAATCTATTTTTTAGAATGCTGATAACTATATATAGTTTGTGAATCACTGCTAGACTATATTTGTTTAAGTTTCCTAAAGCTGCGCTACAAAGTCGTCTATTTGGTCAACTTGATAATTGGAGCAGAGGATGATAAGCAAAACTGATCGGGAGCATCTCAACTTTGTTAGAACAAAAGAACTAACAGCACCTAAAGCTTGTCATTAAGATAAGCACAGCGATGCATGAGGACTTGAGAGACATTAGATTCATTCCATTGTGCGCCAGAGATTTTTAATCGCCGATCAATCTGTTTAATAGTAGACTCGATAGCACCAGAACCAATAGAACAAATATTTTCGGTTTGATAATAGTCATAGTTGACAATTCGATGTCGATGGGTTGACAAATACTGGCAAAAGTTTTAAGCCGCTTTAGCTTTAAGTGGAGAGAATAGAGCGAGAGTTTCATCAACTTTTCCTTGCCAAAGAAAACTTTCAGCAGCTTTGAGTCGTTTGAGAGAACCACCTACTTTATGTAGATTTTCCACGAGATGAAACCAATCTAAAATCTCGCGTCTCTCCCCAGGACAATTAAATTGTCGAATTATTTGCCAAATTCCTGGATGTCCATCACCCAAGCAAGTTAATGGGTCTGCCAACTGCTGTTGATTTACGTAATCAAAGCCGCCTTTGGCAGCAAGGCAGGAGGCATTCGGAATACTACCTCCTGCCCTTTGCCGCGACCGGAGGGAGCAAGGGTTTGAGTCCCCCACTGAAATCCTAGATTCAGTGGCACTTATTTGGTGGGGGTCTGAATGCCTCATCAAATTCTTCCCGAATGCCCTCTGCCTTCCCTACGGGACGCTACACGAACGTACTTCTGCCTTCTTCAAGGGAATCTGAAGAAGACTTTGGGTGACCTGTATGGATTAAGAACCTGGGTAGAATATGGTTTTCGACAGTGTAAGCAGGAACTGGGCTGGACAGATTATCGGTTCACTAATTTCCAACATATTGAGAGATGGTGGGAGATTATTTTTAGCGTTTATACGATGAAATGAATCAATTTAAACCCTGTTATGCTTCTGGATGATTTAGCTTCTTTACTAATTGCTTATTCCGAAGAGTGACAGAAGAGGGTTAAAAAATGAGGCGTTGCTGAATCAAGGGATGATTTTTCTAGTGGACTAAACGGACTAATTTGGTGCATAAAAAAACCAGCGCAGCGCGCTGGTTTCTTTGATATTTAGTGTAAAAGTCCTAATCAAACTGACTCAAAACCTTGCTGACATCAACGGCTAACTTTTGCCCTAACTTGAGCAACTGACGGCATTGATTATTGTCTTCTTTATTGGCAAGAGTAGTGAGACACAACGGCACAATGTGACTGTGAAGACAACTGAAGTATAGCTCTTGGGATCGGTGCAAAGAAATACCAATATTTAGCTGATAGCCGACATCAATCAACCTTTCTAAACATTGAATTTCTGTAGCAAAAGTACCATTAGCATCGTGTAACAATTGCCAGAGTAATCGCACAATTAATTGTTCTAATATCTGCTTGCCTTCGGGAATATTGAGCCGACAACGCAAATGTTTAGCTTCAGTGGCGATCGCTTCTAATTCGACAATGTGATTTAAACTTAATAACGGTTCGGTGATGTCTTGCTCTAGCGATCGCAATGTCATCATACAGCGATAACCTAAAGCAATCTCTGCTGCTACTTGCAACTCTTGGGGAACCTCTAATTCATCCCGGTGAAAGGCCATCAGCACGCCATAATTATCCCGGTATGCTTGGGTATAAAGCTGGTCTAAACGTGTCAGCGTTTCCTGACTTAGCAGACGCATAATCCGGTGGCGTTCTTCGGCAAAGAGATTCTGCAAGTTGAAAGTCTCTTCTCTAAATAACTGCGTCATTGCCAATATTGTTTGAGATGCACTCGCTTGTTGCAATATCCCAAATAATTTTTCCTTCAATTGACTGTAGTCACGTCGTCCAGTAAATAGTTGTGTGCAGCAGTGGAAATCCCAGCCTCCCAAATGCAGAACCGCAAACACTAAACTTTCACTTTCCCAGGTAATTTCTGATACTAGCTTCAAATGACCTACAGCTAAAGTCAATGATCCCATGCGTTGCATTTGGTAATCTATCTCATTGACTGTGTAGCAATAAACTCGCTTTTTATGAGTGCTGAGTGTCGATTCCTGGCTGTTAAACAGGGAAGTAATGGCGTAATGGGCTGCTACTTGCTTAACGCTAATTTGGGCAGTTTGCACCATTTGCCGATAAACTTCTGCACCATGTTTGAAGAGATCCACATTACTGGGGGCTAAACCCAAGCGTTTGAGGAAACTCTTTTCTAACTGTACACCCGCCACATCTCCAGCCAATTCCAAAGCACGGGCGGCGTAGCGGAGAATCTGCGTTCCTTCTGGGCGAGAAATTTCTTCAAAAAACCATCCACAACTGGTGAACATCAGCAAAGCATGACGTTGCATTTCCAACAAGCGTAAAGCATCTACTTGTTCGGCTGCTGTAAGTTTGTGGGTTTGATGGCGAGAGAGAAAACGGTTAACATTGGCAGGAGAGCGATCGCGCATGACTTGAATATATTCATCGCGTGCTTGCCAGGGATCACGAAATAGTTGCCTACCATGTTCCTCATACACTTCAATTAGCTGATCCCGGAGCCAATTTAAAGCATTCCGCAACGGGCGACGCCATTTCTGATGCCACACACCACCTTCACCACCGCAACCACAGTCATCCTGCCATCTGCCGACACCGTGGGCGCAACTCCAAGCTGTGACTGGCTTTAATTCTACTTCCCAGGTAGGAGTATTCAGGCTGAGATAGTGAGCAAAGTTCGTCACCGTCCACCCGTGCTTGGGAAACTCGCCGATAAAGGCATAAGCTAAAGTTTTCTCAGTTCCCTTCTTATGGTGTCCAAAGGTTTCTCCATCTGTGGCCACCGAAATTAATTGTGCTGGACGGTGATCCCCACGGACTGCGGAACCGATGCGTCCGGCAAAGTGACTGGAGTTATAGACAACATCACTAAAACCCATGTCCCGCGAAATCGGGCCATCGTAGAAAAAGATATCAATGTAAGGACGGGAGTCCCTATGATCCCCACTCTCTTCCTTAATCGTGCTGAGGGGTGAAGCCGCAGTACTGAGTTTTGACTTTAAATAACAGCGATAAGGGCGGGTGGGATCAATTTGACTCCCGCCAACTTCATGCCATTGTGGGTGGGGATCATCCTCAGTTGGTAGGGGACGACAACGCTGTGCCTGAGAGGGTGCCAGGATAATGAAGCGAATTCCTTCGGCAACCAAGGCTTCTAAAGTGGCATAGTCTACACCTGTTTCTGCTAGCCACATCCCTTCGGTATCGCGGCCGAAACGGGAGCGGAAGTCTTCTTTGCCCCAGCGAATTTGGGTGTATTTATCCCGTTCATTGGCCAGAGGCATGATGATGTGATTGTATACTTGCGCGATCGCATTACCGTGACCTTGCAAGCGTTGGGAACTTTTAGCGTCCGCCTCCAAAATGCGCTGATAAACCTCTAAATCATAGCGTTCTAGCCACGACATCAGCGTTGGCCCTATATTAAAACTAAAATATTCGTAATTATTCACGATCCCCACTACTTCGCCCCGGTCGTTTAAGATCCTGGCAAAGGCATTTGGGCGATAGCATTCCCAATGAATGCGTTCATTCCAATTATGGAAAGGTGCGGCACTAGGTTGGCGTTCAATCGCGTCCAAATAAGGGTTTTCCCTTGGTGGCTGGTAAAAATGACCATGCACCGTCACATAAACACCAGTTGCCTGTTTCAGGGGATCAGTCTGGTGATGATCTTTGGGAATTAAATGTGATGTAAATGTCGAGCCAGAGCTAGCTGGCATTTCAGCAGCAGAAGTCATGTATATTTATCCAAACAAAAAACTTACATTTGCGCCGAAAATCTGGCATTTAAACCTTTCTACAGAGGTTTTAACACAAAATCCGGTATATAGGAAAACTATGGGTATAGAATACAGTTAAATCTCCAAAAAAGCTGTCTGACTAGAGTGGGAAATCTGCGTTATCGCACAGCCATTTCCCAGATTACTCGCAATAATCAGCCATTGAACAACGCCTCAGTTTGGGTTTTTTCGTTGACAAAGCCAGTAAAAAAATTAATTGTCTTTTCATTTATTAAACCCTATATTTGGCATGAAATACTGGCTCAATTTGATATTTTTACTACGAAAGATTGCAAAAACTCCATATATTGCAATTTTATTTTACATATCTTGCACCAGACTAGAAACAGTACAATCTCTGAATGGAACTGTGAACACTTGAGAGTATCCTAGAGTTTTGAATAGTGCTGAGTGCTTTCTCAGTGCTGAGTGCTAAGTGCGCTTGCCCTGAGCGAAGTCGAAGGGGAGTGCTGAGTGCTTCCTTCCTAAGTAAAGAATTCGCCTTTGTCTTTTTGTCTAAGATTGAGTGGTGATTTTTTACTTGCAAGTCCCTTATGTTTCACTGCTATTCTCACTTTAAGGTAGTAAATGTCAGTTAAAAACGCTATTTTTCTCGTTTTCTTACTGTTTATCCCGGTTTCCCTAGCAGCTCACTTTCTGGAGTGGGGAGAATTGATCGTTTTCATCACAGCTGGATTAGCAATTTTGCCCTTAGCCGCTTGGATGGGTACAGCCACAGAAGAAATTGCTGTCGTAGTGGGCCCCACACTGGGAGGGTTCTTAAATGCCACCTTTGGCAACGCCACGGAACTGATTATAGCTTTAATTGCCTTAAACGCCGGGTTGGTGGATGTAGTCAAAGCCAGTATCACAGGTTCGATTATCAGCAACTTACTACTGGTGATGGGTTTTTCCATGCTTTTGGGTGGACTGCGCTACAAAGAACAAACATTTCAGTCAATTGTGGCGCGGGTGAATGCTTCATCGATGAATTTGGCGGTGATTGCCATTTTGTTGCCAACAGCAATGAACTACACCTCTATAGGAATTAGTGAAAAAACTCTGCAAAATCTGTCGCTTGCTGTTGCAGTAGTATTGATTTTGGTCTATGCTTTGACGCTGCTATTTTCGATGAAAACTCACGCTTATCTATATGATGTGGGTGTAGCAGAGATAGAAGCAGAGGAACCCCCTCATACTAAACCTAACATTTTGCTGTGGAGTGGGGTGCTACTAGTATGTACTCTGCTGGTGGCACTGGAATCGGAAATGTTGGTGGGTTCTTTAGAAGTAGCCACATCTCAATTAGGTTTGACATCACTGTTTACAGGTGTGATTTTGGTTCCTATCGTGGGTAACGCTGCTGAACACGCCACCGCAGTCACCGTGGCCATGAAAGATAAGATGGATCTTTCCCTATCGGTGGCTGTAGGTTCAAGTATGCAGATTGCCTTATTTGTCGCCCCTGTTTTAGTGATTGCGGGGTGGGTACTCGGTCAACCAATGGATTTGGATTTCAATCCCTTTGAATTAGTTGCTGTGGCTGTATCAGTGCTGATTGCTAATAGCATTAGTTCTGATGGTAAGTCTAATTGGTTAGAAGGCACTTTACTCTTAGCCGCTTATACAGTGCTGGGATTGGCCTTCTACTTTCATCCAGTCATCGATGGTATTGGATAGTTAGTTTTAGAGGCGATCGCTCTCGGTTAAACTTAAGAGCGATCGCTTTTTTTGATTGAGGTAAGAATGGGTAGTAATTTTTCTTACTTAGTTGGCAGTCACAAAGTGATATTTTCTCAATCAATAACTTAATTGCGGTTAAAAACTGCACAAAATTTTATATTACTTTGATCCCCCCAAATGGTTATTAATCATACTATTTTAGATTTTAAATTTTAGATTTCGGATGATATTTGCGTCATGTATCGCCGGAAAAGAATTACTGGATAAACTTTTGGAGACTTCATGTTTTACCATCGTTGTTCAAGTTGATTTTAGTGTTTGATACAATTGATTACTGACTAAATTATTTGATAAATATGTTTATTTAGTGTCTTCAATTACTTAGTAACTTAATGCGACTTTGGGGGGAAGAAAGCGAGTAATAGGCTACTGTAGATTTAACTTGCGTAAAATTAAATTTGCCAAAATAAGATGCTGCCAAATCAACTCTTCTATGAAATAGTTTTAGTTATTGTAATGAAGCCAAAAAATTATCAATAAGCATGTAGCTTTGATGACAATTGTCATGTTCAACTATTTATGGGTAAAACTTTTCTAAAAAATTATTACATCATTTTTTTTGTATTTATCCGTATAAACTATTCCGGACTAGCAACAAGTTTGTTTGTCAAGAGAGATCAGGGTGTTAGTAAAATGAATTACCATGAGTGAAATTGGCCTGCTGATGTCGGGCGTATTAACTACAAGACCAGCTTCTTTGCCCAATAATTTACCGAAGCAGCAACCATTTCTAATGGAAAATAGCTTGCCGAAGTTAACACAGAGTAAGTTAACTCAATTAGCTCCAAATACCCAAATCACACCACCTGAATTCATCCAGACAGATGAAACTTCCTCAGCGACTTTATCCGCACTTCAATTAGAGCAAGACAAAATCCTTCAGAAAATTTCCCAAAAGCATCTGTCTCAAGGTTCGTTGACCTTAGCTAAAGCCCGCTATGCCCAAGCCACAGTCAAAGCAGGGATAAAAGTAGCAGCACGACCTCAAAGGTTTAGTGGCCAACCTATGCCAATTCTGCGTTTTGGTAATTCAGGTACTTCTGTCAGAGTTTTGCAAAGACTTTTAGTCTCTAATGGCTATGCCATTCGAGTTGATGGGGCGTTTGGTCCACTGACAGAAACAGCTGTTAAAGCCTTCCAAAACCAGCGAAGGTTAGCAGTAGATGGAATAGTTGGCCCCAGAACTTGGCGCGAGTTGACAATCTAAGTTGGTTGGGGAGTTGATGTACTGAATCAAATAGAAGAAGTGAGTATTGATCTCTGGTTGCCTTATAAAAAATTAGTGGAAGAATTAATGCCAAATGCTAATATCACGGCTGACAGATTTCATGTAATGAAACAAGTTACAGACGAATTAGATACAATGCGGAAAGCTGAGAAAAAGCAGCTATGTCGTTAGAAGATGAATCAGCAAAAACACTCAAATTAGCGGCATTAAATCAAAGTAAATATAGCTTACTAAAAAATGAAGATTCCTTAAACGAAAAGCAGACAATCAAATTAAAATCTGTCCGAGAAGTGTCGCCTAATCTAGCCAAAATGCACGCACTTAAAGAAGAATTTCGGCAAATATTTGAAACAACTACATTTTGGGGAGATAGCATAACAAAATTGTTAGATTGGATGTATGAAGCACGTATATATTTTCCCAAAGCTCTAGGTACAATGGTGAGATGGTTCGGTGAAATAGTTGATTATTTTGACGGAAAAACTACCAGTGGTACTGTAGAGGGAATTAATAATAAACTCAAGTTAATTAAAAGACTTGGGTATGGCTTTCGTAACTTTAGTAATTTTAGATTACGCAGTTTATTAAACTGGCACTTTTCTGTTAATTCTCCATAAAAGTTCCTGAAGAACCCATTATTTTTACTAATTTAAATCAAATGTAACATGCATCCCAGACAGTTGAAAAATTCCTCCTATTCTTCTTCAAAAGATGTCATTGAGCAATTACCGTTTTGGCAATTTTTTAGCCTTTGAAACAGGACGCATCGCTTCTCGACCCAGAATAAACATTCCTGTTACACCCAAGCTGACAAACCAAACATATTGATACCAGTATTGGCGAATTTGCTCAATCGTGTTGAGTGCTGGATGCAACGTGTTCAAGTAAAGCAGTAGCACAAGTATCATCAGCGCCCCAAAACCAACAAAGCTCAAGCCAATACAAATCCGTGCAGGTCGTAGGTCAAAGTCGCTAATTTGCTCCAGATTGATGTTTGCCAGTTCCTTGAAGGCGTTATCAGCCACAGTTGAAGCTACTTGCAATTTGTTGCTGAGCTTGGGTGGTAATATCAGCGTTAGTGTCGCTACAGTAGGGCGACGTAGCAAAGCCTCAGTAGATCGCAGCAACTCCAGTGGCTGACGAGCAGTAGTTGGTTGAGCAAATTCCATATTATTTATCATGGTTGGGGCGGTGGCTTTGCTTTCAACATCCATAGCGCGCCTGAGAAAAAAAAGGATATCAATAGCCTAGCGAATCAGTTAGCAGCTATGCAAAGGCTAATATGTAATTGTGTTACAACAGTTATCAAATCAGGACTAAAGTCTTGACTACGAACTGAATTTCAACAATTTACATTACTTTACATAGTTTGGTTTTTTCAAGTCATTCTACTTAACTGAAAATTATCTAGTATCAAAGTAGCGAGTTAATTCTACTATTTGATAATGGAAGTAAAACAGTTTTGTGCCGATCACGTCACCAAATAAGGTGAGTTAATTGCCGCTACACGACCAGCATCTACTAAAGCTTGATACACCATCACTGCAACTTCTGCCCGTGTGGCATCGCGAGTGGGGTTGAGTTGCTTAAGATTTGGGTAGTTGACGATGAGTTGCTTTTGAGTGGCTGTTGCTACTGCATTCTTAGCATAGCTAGGAATTTTCACCTGGTCATCGAAAGTTTTAATGGCAGTTGTATCATCAGTAGATAAATCCAGTCCATTTACCAGTGAAACAAGCACTTGCACTCGCTGGATATTTTGGTTGGGGCCAAACTTATTGTCGGGATAACCAGAGAGAAGTTGTCCTTGATAGGCTTGTTGAATTACCTGAAATGCCCAGAAACTTTCTTGTACATCCTTGAATTTAATAGCAGAGCGTTTAACAGGTGGGTTGAAAGCTTTTACCATTAATGCAGCGTATTGCGCCCGTGTCATTGTCGCATCTGGTTTAAATGTGCGATCGGGAAAACCATTAACTATCCCTTGTTTGACTAATTCCCGAATAAACGCAGCCGCCCAATGATTACCAATATCGGTTAATTCAAGGGTAGGCGTAGGTGTAGGTGTTGGTATAGGTGTTGGTGTAGGTATAGGTGTTGGTGTAGGTGTTGGAACCTGAAGATTTACAAACTCTACATTTCCCGTCACTTTATTTGGATCTAGTTGATTTCCGACAGACACCAACTTGTTGGAACTGGCATTTTGCAAATCAAATTTACCGTTATTGCGTATAATATTGCCCCCAGGGGTGTTGGTATTGCCAATATCCGGTAAGGCAGTTGCAATTACCGTTAGACCATCGTCAGTGTTGTTTTCAATGAGATTATTACGCAGGATGGGAAGCGCACTACCAGAGACGATAATTCCAGAACGGTTTTCGTAAATTTTATTATCTAAAAGAGTGGGTGATGCGGCATCACTAATTGCAATACCAAAACCTGTGTTGTGACAGGTGTTACCTTGAATTTGACCTTGAGAATTTTTAGCGATCGCAATTCCGTTAGCTGCATTCTCAGTGAACACGTTACCTAGAATAACTGGATTAGCATCGCCTGTAGCAAATACTCCCTCACGCTTACAGTTGGTGAAAGTATTATTAGCAACAGTGGGAGTACTTGACTCAATCCAGACACCACTACCTCGGCTAGCTAGATTTGTCACAGTCACTCCTCGGAGTTCGGCGTTATTCAGCAACACAAAAGTCACGTTTTGACCAGCAAAAGTGCGGCTGAGATAGTTACCACTTCCTTCAATCAATATGCTGCTACCTTTGTTGGCTTCATTACCTACTACTGTTACGCCAACTGGAACTGTTAAAGGAAAAGCTTCACCACTAGCGACGCTATAATTACCATCTGTTAGTTGAATCTTGGTGTCAGGTGTGGCAACCTTGAGGGCTTGCGTAAGTGTTTTGAAAGGGGCTTGTTGGCTACCAGGGTTGGTATCACTGCCTATCACTGGATTTACGTAAAAAGTTTGTACCATATTTATACTGCCAAAAAATACATAGCCATCTTAGCGTTAACGATGAAAATAAGTAGCAATACTTACGGCGAGCTACGCCTACGCTAAAGCTAAAACTTAACTTGCAGTTTTTACTACCAAAATTACCCGCTAAATTCCCGAAAATATCGGAAAAGCCGTTTTTCTTGCTTGATTCGTGGTCTTGGATTGCAATACCTTTCGGTTAAGAGGAACAGACTAAGCTGTGAATTCACAGCTTAGTCTGTTCCCAGATCATAAGCAATGTCCTTCATTCATCCTATTGTTATTGATCTAGCTTGTGTAATCTTTCTGCAATCATTTCTTATTGAGAAGATGAAATGTTACAATTAGGTTAATGCCTAATCTATCTAAAAAAATAATACTTAAATTAATTTGTTCCTATGAAAGAAGTTATTAAAAATGTCAAAGTAGCAGAAATTCCTGGATTGATTGCTCAATTAGGATTGTCTTCAGAACAGAGAGTCAATGTTACTATTGAACAACTAGATCATGACTTAATATCAATTATGGAACAAGTGGGCAAAAAAGCCCAAGAAAGAGGCTTGACAGAAGAAAAGCTAGCCGAACTTCTTAGAGATGAATCCTAATATAGTAGTTATTGATACTAATGTTTTTATTAGTGCTTTACTCAATCCTCAAGGTACACCAAGAAAATCTATTGAACTTGCTATTCAAAAGTTTCAAATTATCCACAGTGAGGAAACTTATCTAGAATTAGTCACTAGAATCCACAAAAGGAAATTTGATAAATATATTTCAACACCTGAGCGGTTAGATTTTTTAGAAGCTGTCAAAAACCAGAGTCAGTTTATCGAGATCAAACATCAAACAAATATTTGCTCTGATGCGGATGATAATAAATTTCTAGAATTAGCTGTATCTGGAATGGCAAGTTATTTAATCACAGGAGATGATGATCTGCTGTGTCTGAAAGCCTATGCAGAAATCCAGTTTGTTACGCCAGCAGAGTTCCTTATCAAAAGTCATTATTAAAGCTCAGCCGTACCTAATTTTCCTGCCCTATCGCCTTTTAAATCAACACTTCTACTAGGCAACTTAGACCCACACCTTTTACAAAATCCAGCATCTACATCATGAAAAGCTAAACCGCAACCCGAACAAACTATTTCTACCTGATTAGCAGTTTTGATTAATCGCTTAATTAAATCACCCACTTGCCAAGGAATCAGGGCAATACCTGTTAAAATCATTAATACTGTGAGCAGGCGACCTAATTCAGAAATTGGTGTTACATCACCAAATCCCACAGTTGTCATAGTCACAATAGAAAAATAAAACGCATCCAAAAAAGTAGCGAATATGTTAGGATTAACTGGATGCTCAACTTGATAAATTAAGCCAGAATAAACAAATATTATAGTAAATAAAGTAAATAATATCCGCGCAAAAATTACACCATCTTCGGTAGTAATAGTACCAAATAAAAATTCCCTATCTATAAATCTAATTAATCGTAAAATCCTGAACCATCGCAGCAAACGAATAAATCTAATATCAACTATTCCCAGAAAAAATGGCAAAATTGCCATTAAGTCAATAATTGAATAAAAACTAAAAATATGTCTAATTTTATTTTCTGCACTCCATAGGCGTAGTGCATATTCTATGGCAAAAACTATGACTATCGCAGTGTCGATTATATCTAATTGTAAGCGAATAGCATCAGGAATATTATAAGTTTCCACCACAAAAATGCCTGATGATATTAACACTAAAGTGGCAAGTGTTAAATTAATTGCTTTGCCTACAGGTGTTTCCAAGTCTGTTAAATAAAATTCTGTTTGTTGTCTGCTCAGTAACATAATTATCCAGAACTAATTTTCATATATTTGCAGAAATCACATTGGTAATGAGATATTATTGACCATTATCCTTTTGAACTTATCAGCTAAAATGAACCAAGAATATTTTATGCGTCTAGCATTAGCAGAAGCTAAGAAAGGTGATATGCCTTATGGTGCAGTAATTGTTAAAGATCAGGAAGTTGTTGCAGTGGCTCATAATACTGTAAGACGAGATAATGATCCATCAGCCCATGCGGAAATCAATGTAATTCGCAGTTTAGCAGCTAAACTAAAGAATCCCTCTTTAGACGGTTATAGCATATATACAACTGGTGAACCTTGCCCAATGTGTACAACTGCTTGTATTTGGACGGGTATATCGGAGATTGTGTATGGTGCTTCAATTCAAGATTTAATTTCGGTCAATCAACCACAAATTGATATTTCTTGTGAAGAGGTGATTGCTAAATCGTTTAGAAATATCAAGGTGACAAGGGGTGTATTAAAACATGAATGTCTAGAATTATTTAAATAAACTGTCTAAATTTTTATTTTTGATGATTTATTTAGACTCATTTAAATAATCTAAAAATGTATTGGCAATGATAGCAGCTTGGGTGCGATCGCGCAAATTTAACCTATTTAAAATATTTGTGACATGATTCTTCACCGTCCCCTCAGAAATATATAGCTGTTGAGCAATTTCTCTATTATTTGCACCTGTAGCAATTAACTGTAAAACCTCTTTTTCTCTGGGAGTCAGTTCAGTTAAACTAGGTGGTATTGGTGGTGACTGAGTTGGTGCATTAGTAGAAAACTGAGTCAAAAGTTTTTTGACTATTCCTGGGCCTAGTTGTGAATATCCCTTATAAATTGCACGAATAGCAACAGCTAACTCTTCTGATGGCGTATCTTTCAGTAGATAACCCATTGCCCCATTCTGTAAAGCTGCTGTCACATATTCGTCATTATCAAAAGTTGTCAATACTAAAATTTTAATTCCCACAAAACGCTTTTGAATTTCTCGTGTAGCTGCCACACCATCCATGATTGGCATTCTAATGTCCATCAATATCACATCTGGTTGTAGTTGGGCACTCAAATTAATTGCCTGTTCACCATTTTCTGCTTCTCCCACTATTTCTAAGTCGGGTTCTAGTTCTAATAATACTTTTAATCCTTGACGGATTAAATTTTGATCATCTACAAGTAACACTTTAATCATCGTATTAAGCTCGGCAAAGGAATATCAACTATAATTTGACAGCCAGTACCAGGGGTACTATTAATCTTAAACTCACCGCCAATTGCTAACGTGCGATCGCGCATACTTTGCAGTCCAAAACCAGTAGTATTTTGTTTTATATCAAAGCCTATACCATTATCTTGAACAATCAACTGAAAATTTTCTTTATTTGTGGTAATTTCTATTTTAATTTCTGTTGCTTTTGCATGTTTAGAAATATTTGTCAGAGATTCTTGGATAATCCGATATATGGATATAATAATGTCTGGTGGTAAGGAATACTCCAGATTAATTTGGCAAATCGGTGAAATGCCATTGGAGCGGTGAAAATCTTCTAAAATAATAGCGATCGCCTGTTCTAAAGATTGGTCTTGCAATGGATTAGAACGCATGGTAGAAACAGACTGGCGGACATCATTTAATGATTTAGAACCGAGTTCTTTAGCTCGTGCTAAAAATTCTTGAGCTTTAGTCGGATTAGATTGCCACAGTTTTAAAGCAGTTTCTAACTGTAAATTTAAAGCTGTTAAAGAGTGTCCTAATGAATCATGTATTTCACGAGCAATACGATTACGTTCTTCTAAAGTCGCTTGATTTTCAATCTTTAAGGCATATTGACGCAGCTTTTCATTAGCAATAGCTAGTTTTTCTCGACTTTGCCGTTCAGAAATTACTGTATTCATCAACAATAATATAAAAATTAAACTCAAACCAAATATCAGCGCCAAGCTGAGAGGAAAAAACCGAAATCGCTCTTGTGCATGTGGTGGTAGTGGTGGTTTAGGGAAGCGATGTTGTAGTGTTACCAAAAATAAACTAAACGATATACTTGTAACTAATAAACGTCCAGGTAATTGAAAAATTAGACAACTGCGAGTTACTAAAATGATGTAAAGAAAAGGAAATAGTCTCGCAATTCTCCCCCCAAAAAATCCAGTTGTGACAATCAAGAAAATTTCACTAGCTGTATAAATTAGTTTACTAAAGTAATTACTAGTAGGTAATCTTAAGCCCATTAAACCAAAGATAATTAGACTACAAATAGTCAGTTCTGGAAACTTGGCTGTAAATCGTGGTGAAGCAGATGGTAGCGCAGCTGTAAAAACGGCGATCGCCAGTAATACCCACTCCAAATACAGCAGAAATCGAAAAGGATGATTATTAAATTGAATAGGACGACTCATATAATATTTTGGAGTTAAATAATTAAAAAAAAATCTAATTAGACGAAGCTAATTTCTATATTTACTCTAATTTAGAATTAATTAACAGTCACATCTCTCAGTAATTGAGCATGACTTTAGTCATGGTTATAATCATGACTTTATCCTCATGTCCCTAATGAAAGTAATTTCCTATGATGGTCACATCAACTGGGAAATCACACGAGGTAATCGATGGAACTCAAGGCATTATCGTTAGTAGCTGGAGCAATTGCCCTCACTTTAACTACAATCCCCTTCGCTGCTCAAGCACAAATGAGATCCTCCTCACCCCTACAACTTGCACAAATGCCCAAAAAAGAAAGGGGTCAAAGGGGTTTTTGGCAAAGCTTGGGTCTAACGGATGCACAAAAAGCCCAAATGCAGACAATCAAAAGCAATACCCGCGCCCAAATTGAGGCATTGCTTACCCCAGAACAAAAAGCCAAAATGGCAGCTGCAAAGCAAGCACGTCAAGCTCAACGGCAAGGAAATCAAGGTCAGCGTCCACAGAAGGGTTGGACTGACTTGAATCTGACTGAACAACAAAAAACCCAAATGCGCCAAATCCGGGAGTCATCTAAACAACAGATGCTAGCAATCCTCACCCCCGAACAACGGCAAAAAGTAGAGCAAATGCAACAAAACATGCGATCGCGCCGTCAACAACGTAATTCCCAATAATTTCCACCTATTCCCCAAATACATAGCAAGTCTGGGGTGGGCAAAGCTGCCCATCTCATTACAGAATACTTATGATCCAACCTGTTGCTAATTACCCAAATCCTACTCCTCACCTACAACAGTTTTTAGATTTACTGGATCGCACAGCTGAAGCGCAAGGGCGAAATGTTCCCCCAATTGTGGATTTAGAGAAATTGCGTCACCTCCCTCCTGACACTTTTGGCAGAAATTGGGCTGATTTCCTTGATAAACATAACTTAAAACCTTTCACCACAGGTAGCCGCTTATTTTAGGGCTAGGACTATTACGAGTTATCCACAAAAATTTGGATGATCGACAACAATTTAGCTGGGACAGATTGTGGCAAGCATATGAACGCGGTCATAACTCCCATTTTGACCCAGATACTTGGCAACCAGAATTACTTTGGCACTTACCCTTGATTGATGTGCAATCATTGTTTTTTCTAGCCAAAATTTAACAGACTTCTTGCAGAAGATAGGAAAGGGGAAATCATGCCATCCCCTTTCCCTTTCCCAATTCCCACACATCAAATAAATAGTCATCATGAACTGATGAAAAGCTACTTTGCTGACTCTATTGACTTTTACTCAGTACTCAGCACTTTCAAGTAACCCCCTAGTAAAAGTTAGGATTTATGAGTTAATCAAAACTCGTAACGTTTTCAAGATGTCTAAAGAATTCGCCATTGGTAGCAAAGTTCGAGTCGTAGCACTCCCGCCTTACGTCAAAACAGCAGAACCTATGCCCATGTTACGCCCTCCCGATGTCATTCACATGGGCGAAGAAGGTATAGTCCTTGACCGCCGTCCTGGGGGATACTGGGGTGTCCGCTTTACGAAAGGAGCTTTTCTCCTGGATAGCCAATACATCGAGAGTATCGATACCCCACCTGAATCTCACTTGGAGGAAGAACACAAGTAACCAAAAATTATAAACTTGTGTAAAGTTATATTTTTGGTCTGCACCATGATTTCTCGGCGCACTTTTTTCAGCATATTATTTGCCAGTTGTTTTACTATCATTAGTTGGTTGAATCTTACCTCTACTGCTAATGCGCTTGGTGGCAAACTGCCAGCAATCAATCAGCCAGCACCAGAGTTTACATTGCCAACCAACACAGGTGATGGCAAAATTTCCCTGTCTGACTTGCGTGGTAAGTGGGTAGTTCTCTATTTTTATCCCAAAGACTTCACTTCTGGTTGCACCATTGAAGCTCGTCGTTTTCAGCAAGACTTACCCAAATACATAGACAAAAACGCTCAGATTCTTGGTGTTAGTGCTGATGACGTTGATTCCCACGCCGAATTTTGTGATTCAGAAGGATTAAAGTTTCCTTTATTAGCTGATACCACTGGCGCGGTGAGTAAAGCTTATGGTTCTTGGATCGGTTTTGTATCTATGCGCCACAGCTTTATCATTGATCCCGAAGGAATTCTGCGCGAGACCTTTGTCAAAATCAACCCATCAGTCCACAGTACAGAAGTTCTAGCGCAACTTCAAAAGTTGCAGTCTATGGCTACGCCACGCCAGCTATCAGCTTCTTAGCAGTCAGTAATTTAGGATGAGGGGGTTTTACTTCCCCTGCTTCCTCATCTCCTCTAACCTTTTTCCCGAAGGAGCGATCGCCAGTCTTTGATTGCCTCTTCTGTCCATAACCAATTGTTACTTAATTTATTAATCTGGAAATTGATGGGATCATCGGCGATTACCATTTGTCGCAACTTGATCGCTTCATTAATATATTGTCTTTGTTTATTATTAGGCGGTTGATTATATGCAGTTTTATACAACCCAAGGGCTAACCCAGCATAGGAAGTTAAAGCTTCTTGAGGTATTGCTGTTTTGATAGCCACTGGCTCAGTAGAGGCTGTATTTTGCTGTTTGAGAGCTAAATTCAAAGCTTTAAACCAAGAGTCGTTGGCGCGATTTAAATTGCCTTCTGCATAGTAGGCAAATCCCAAAGCGTTAGTATACAACAGCGAATCTGGCTGAGATTTCACAGCACTTTCCCAGTAACGACGGGCATCATCGATGCTATATTTTTGGTCTCCAGTCTGGACGAACTGCCATGCTAATCTCCCTTTAAAAAAGTTGACAGATGGATCGTCAGCTTGCTGTTGTGGAACCAGATTTAGGGCGACTTGAGCAGAATTAAGTGCGCCACGATTCAGTAGTTCTTCCACCAATACAAGCCCGCCTGGTAAATCGCCCTGACTTAATTTTTCCGTAGCTCTAGCTGTAATTATGCCAGTGGGAGCATTTTGAATGTCGATTTCCGCATTATTTGGAGCTGGTAGAGATTGAGTAGGAATTGGTGGTATATCAGCTAACTCTGTAACTTGTCGATTTTGCCACCACCAACTCAAGCCGATGATCGCCATAATCGCACTGGCTCCCACAATACCCAAAATCGGCCGCAGTTGCCAACGGGCGCGATGTGGAAGTTTTGAGGCAACTGATGGCGATCGCCTTAAGGAAGGATTCTCTGCATTTTGTGGAGAATTGCGGGTAGCTTCGGTGATGCTTGCTGGTAATTCTCCCCATAACTCTCCTGATCTATCCAGGGAAGTCATCTCTTCGCTAGTCGGTTCTTCCTGAAGATGATTTTCTCGAATCGGTTGCATAGGTCCCCGATTCAGAGGCAGTTGTTCATTTGCTGCTTTTTGGTGATCTAGCTGACGAAATAAATCCGAAACTAAAGCCGAATCTTCTGCATAGTTGGGATCGTCATCATACTCAATTTCATCAACTAGATCGCCCCATGTCTCTTCACCTAGCCAGTCCAACCCTGAAGAATCATGACCTAAGCCAGAAGGCATCATGTCATCAATGGGTAAAGGGATGTCGGTATTATCTGCCATGGCAAAATACATCGCAGTGGGATTGACCCTCAAAGGGGGATGGTGACTATACCCGTTAAGTGCAGAATCACTTAAAGCTATTTCTGGACATAAAAGACCGTCAAAATCCTGCTGAAGATATAAAATTGGTAACGCCCAGTAACTCTGGTGAGAACCATAAGCAGAAATTAATCCCTGACGTACCCGACTGACACACAAATCCACTGGATAACCCTGGCTGAGGTTGCGGTAAAACAATTGTGTCAACGTTAACGCTACTTCATCGGGAATGCGTTCTGACATTGCCAAAACGCCTCTAATACCCCGCCTCACTAGGCTTTCTGTCAAGTTACGTTCACCTGTCATATCCCCAATGGGATCGGATGTAGCTGTGTATGCTCCCCAGCAGGAGTTAAATACAGCCATTTGAATATTATTGTTGACCAGCAAGCCTGCTAAATCATCACCACTCAGGGTTTCTGTTAAGCCAGTTCTTCTACTGACAAGATAAATTTCTCCGCCATTTGGCCCTAAGTTACTGTGACCTGAGTAGTGTAGAACTTGGTATCTTCCTTGTTCTAAAGCTTGCGTCAATTCTTCTCGTCCTGGTTGGTCTAACAGGGTGAGTTCAATATCTGGGAAATGATTGCCACTTTCGTCAGTTCGTGGTGTTTGACGGTGAAGTTCTGCTTGTAGTTTAATAGCTTCTTGTTTGAGGAGATCGAGGCGAACTTGATCAGGAGGGGAAGCCAGCACCATCAAAACTTTCACTCCACCTGTTTCTGGTAGTGTGGGAATGTTTCTGGATGGTAACCGAGATGTGGCCATCATGCCGCTTTGGTAGCGAGAAAAAGCAATGTAAGGGCCAGTAGCCAAGGGGCGATCGCCTGCGTGCATCACTTCCCACGGCAAACGTGCTAACTTGATATCTTTTAGCCCTAAACGTAGGCGCAGTACTTGTTGGTGGTTCTGGGCAATACCTTGGGCAGTAATCCAACTGTCTCTAAGAGTGCCTTGAAACAGTGCATGATAAAATTGCTGTCCCAATGCCACCAGGTTAACAGAGTTTCTCGCAAAGTCGCTGGCGCGATCGCCAGAGGCGAAAGCTTCTCCCTGCAACACCGATTTCAGTGGGTCATTCATTAAGTGTCCAGCAGATGCTAACCACTCAGCGACAGGCCAAGTTACCAATTCTTCTGCCAATGGTACCCCAGGCGCGACTTGTTCCGTCCGCACCAAGTAGTCATTTTGCCCTACTGGGGTTACGGAAATGTGAAATTCCTGGGTCACAACTTTTCCTGTTCGCCTCCTAAATCTAGTTTGAAACGCGAAAGTTTCAATTCGATTTTTCGCTCCTTCTGATACCTTAGATGCATCCTGTCACTGAATGTTTCTGAACCATGTTGTTTTGCGGCCTTAGCTTATAACTTTATCCGGATTAGTTAGCACCCACCTAGAACAATTTATTGGTAGATGCACCTTGATCTTCAACTCCCCCAGTAGGCTTTAGCCAACTAGGGGTTTTTTTATTTTGGCAGAAATCAATAATCTTTAACACAGGTATTTTTGACCAAAGTAATCATAATTAATCCTAGAAGATTGCACCCTGATAACTAACTCCCCTCGCTGGCTAACACCCGTTGGGGGATTTTTTTTAGG
>JAESGC010000064.1_pt1 | contig 49313 bp, 42 predicted proteins | sample 9266221 | NCBI WGS metagenome assembly JAESGC01 (sample SAMN14515568, study PRJNA621660) | algae metagenome | isolation source: Trichormus sp. ATA11-4-KO1 and co-occurring heterotrophs from soil, at the... | place: Chile: Atacama Desert, Tarapaca Region | collected 2009-05-22 | reverse complement strand
AAAATATTTTTGATTTTTTTGATTGTCTCACTTTTTTGACTGGAAGTTTCTAAGTATTTTTACTCAGGTATATCTGAGAATAACTCTGTAGTTCTTTATGCTACTTTTGAAGTGCGGAATGTGGGCTGAAAAATGAACTTTAGTTGCAACATATGAAGTAATATTCACATCTGAGAAGTCTCTGTATCATCCCGTAGTTCCCGAAAAAGACCAACCCAGTGCCATGATGAATAAATCCCCTCAGCAGCTCAGTGTATCCTGGTTACCTCTGAGTTTGTTTGTATTGCTCAACAGCTTAATTTCTCAACCAATGGTAGCCCATGCTATTGATGATACACAACTACCAAATAGCAATTTCATTTTGTCGCAACAACTCCCACCACCGCAGGATCTGCAACCAATTGTACCTGCTCCAGAAGCACCGCCGAAAGCACCACAGCAACTACCACCACCAGCAGAACTACTCCAGCCTTCTGACACTCCCACACGAGAAATCCCATTACCGGAAAATGTGCCCCAAACTATTACTGTGGAGAGGTTTGAAGTTGTTGGCAGTACAGTATTTAGTCCCGAAGAGTTAGCCCAAGTGACTGCTGAGTTTACTAAACGACCGATTTCACTGGCTGAGGTTTTTCAGGCTCGTTCTCAAATCACTGAACTATATATTAACAAAGGCTACATTACTTCTGGTGCTTATATTCCACCGCAAACCATTAAGTCCGGTGTGATCAAAATTCAGGTAGTCGAAGGTAAATTGGCAGACATCCAGGTAAGGGGTACTCAAAGGCTAAACTCCAGTTATGTACGTAGCCGCCTAGCGATCGCCACATCGTCGCCGCTAAATCGGCAAAGTTTGTTAGAAGCACTGCAACTTTTGCAACTTAATCCTTTGATTGAAAATCTGTCTGCTGAACTGTCAGCAGGATTGCGTCCAGGTGAGAGTATCCTCCAAGTCGAGATCAAAGAAGCAAAAACATTGAGCGCCCAAGTAGTTCTGGATAATGGGCGATCGCCTAGCGTTGGCAGTTTCCGACGGCGATTACGACTTAATGAAGCTAACTTACTCGGACTGGGAGATAATTTGAGTTTAAATTACACTAACACCGATGGTAGCAATGCCTTAGATGCCAGTTACACATTACCTCTTAATCCTCGCAACGGAACTCTCACCTTTAACTTTGGTACTGCATCAAGCAATGTTATTGAACGTCCTTTCAACATCCTCGATATTCAATCTTCTTCCCGCTACTACGAAGTGACATTGCGCCAGCCATTAATCCAAACTCCCACCCAGGAATTCGCCCTTGGTATCACAGCTTCTCGACGAGAAAACGAAGCTACTTATGTTGCAGAAGAACGCCTACCTTTTCCGGCTTTGGGAGCTGATGAACAAGGACGCACACGCATATCTGCGTTAAGATTTTTCCAAGAATGGACTACTCGCAACAGCCGGGAAGTGATTGCTCTCAGGTCACAATTTAATTTGGGTATAGGTGCATTGAATGCCACAATTAATGCAGATGCTCCCGATAGTCGCTTTTTTGCTTGGCAGGGTCAAGCCCAGTGGGTAAGGCTGTTAGCTCCGGAAACTTTACTGCTACTCCGTGCAAATACGCAAATAGCATCTAGGGCACTTTTGCCTTTAGAGCAGGTGGGATTGGGTGGTGTGGATAGTGTTCGAGGCTACCGGCAAGATTTGTTGTTAACTGATAATACCGCTTTAGCTTCTGCGGAAGTTCAAATCCCCATTCTCCGCTTACCCGAAATAGATAGCCTGTTACAAGTCACCCCGTTTATTGATTTCGGCATTGCCTGGAATAATTCACTGAGAGATAACCCAGATCCTAACACCTTAGCCGCCGTTGGTCTTGGTTTGCAGTGGTCACAAGGAGATCGCTTAACTGCTCGTCTTGACTGGGGTATTCCTTTAGTACCTGTTAACTCTCAAGAGAATACATGGCAAGAAAATGGATTGTACTTTTCTTTACTTTATAATCCTTTTTAATATTTGGAGTTTTACTTATTTAGCTAATTGATGAATGGCATGGTTGAGTTTGGGTATAAGGGTATAAAATTATCACTCTTATTCTCTACCCCTCTACTGCGCTAATCTACTATGTTTAAATCCAACTCAGCATTACTCTCTCAGAGGCATTTCTCAAATGAATCAAGTCGTCATTAATGACACAACCTTGCGGGATGGTGAACAAGCGGCGGGTGTGGCTTTTAACTTAGAGGAGAAAATAGCGATCGCTAAATTTCTAGATACTATTGGAGTTCATGAGTTAGAAGTGGGGATTCCAGCGATGGGTACAGCCGAACAACAAGCCATAGCCGCAATTTCTCACTTGGGTTTGCGCGCTCAATTGCTGGGTTGGAACCGCGCTGTCATTTCAGATATTCAAGCTTGCATAGCTTGTGGTTTGCAACGGGTGCATATATCTATTCCTGTCTCTGCAATCCAAATTGCTGCTAAATTTCAGGGACAGTGGCAGGTGGTTTTACAGAAACTTCAAGATAGTATGAACTTTGCCCTCGATCATGGACTTTTTATATCCGTAGGTGGAGAAGATTCCTCTAGAGCCGATGAACAATTTCTTTTTGATGTAGCGCTTTATGCTCAAGAATGTGGTGCATCACGGTTTCGCTTTTGTGACACAGTAGGAATTCTTGATCCTTTTACTACTTATACGAAAGTTAAAAAATTAGTCACAGCCTTATCGATTCCTGTGGAAATGCACACCCACAATGATTTTGGTTTAGCCACTGCTAACACTCTCGCAGGGATCAAGGCGGGGTCTTTATCAGTCAATACAACGGTCAATGGTTTAGGTGAAAGAGCTGGAAATGCTCCTTTAGAAGAAGTTGTGATGGCTCTCAAACGCATCTATGATACTGATTTAGGTATTGATACCTCACGTTTGTTGGAAATATCCCGACTTGTAGCATCAGCATCAGGGTATAATGTGCATCCTTGGAAGGCAATTGTTGGTGAAAATACCTTTGCTCACGAGTCAGGTATCCATGCTCATGGTGTACTACAAAACCCCAATACTTACGAGCCATTTGCCCCGGAAGAGGTAGGTTGGGAACGGCGTTTGGTTGTAGGTAAGCATTCTGGGAGGCATTTATTGTCTAACCTGCTGCAACAGCACGGGATTTTTCTTGACTCAGAAGCAATCCAGTCTGTCTTGGATGCGGTGCGACTAGAGTCAGTAGAAAAAAAACGTAGTTTAACTACACAAGAACTTTTGTACTTAGCACAAGCACAGCAGCATACCCATGTTAGTTAATCAAAAACCACGTCCACAAGGGGAATGGGGAATAGGAGAAAAAGTTTTTACTGTCCTACTCCCCATTCTATGCTGTATCTATCAGCATCAATGAATCACTCATGAACGGAATCCCAAGAGGTAGCTAATAGCTTGAATAACACTCAGATAAAAATTGCCTTCTCTTTCGCGAAACAGTTGAAAGGTAGAATCAGGCGCACCAAAAAAAGGTCTGAGAGTCCATCCTAGCTGACTGCCTACGAAAGCATATAGAAGTAGCCAAAATTGTAAGATTTTCTTACGTGTTTTGCTACCTTCATTATCTTGCTCTAAAACTAAATTCATTGCCTGATATAAAGAAGATATACCAATCAATCCGGTTATAGAAAAAATTACTACATTTAACAAAATCAAAAATTGATAATTATTGGTAGTAATTAAGAAAAATAGTGTAATTGGTGCAAAACTAAATAAAAGGACACTAGTAACGGAAACAGCAGTTAAAACTAGTGAGAAGTGCTGACCAAAAGTCCGTTTGGAACCAAAAATAATATTAGAAAAGTACAATGTTGGGAGACAAATTAGCAGTGTAATCAAATAAAGCGCTGGTAATTTGATGGCGGAAGATAAAGCTTGCATCCAGCTATGGTATGCACCAATAATGCCACCATAAATAGCTAGAAAGATGGAACTACAAACCAATAAAGAAATAATTTTATTTGGTAATCTCGCACCTTGACGAATTTCGTCAAGAAACCCCTGGCGATCGCGCAAAAAGCCAATCAGTACTGTAAAGTATTTTATGCCTACAGATTTTCGCTCAATCATGTTATTCTCACACACCTAATATTTAAGTTTTTAGCAGTTATTGATCAAAATAGTCAGCACCAGAACCATACTTCCAAGCATCAATTAAACGCTGCCAATAATATTGTTGTTCGTTTGATTGATTATTCATCCATGTTTCTAGCATTGGACTGAGTTTAAATAAGGCAGTGTAAATACCTAAATTACCGTAATGCAACATCCAATCAAGCAAACTTCCTAAACCCACTTGCGGAATAATTTTGGCAATTAATCCCGGATGGGATAAGCCAGTTTTTAATAATGTTTGTGTCAGTCCCCCAAACTGTACTACATCTTGTAAAAATGGTTTAAGTACTGGTGTACCCAATTTTTGCATTTCCTGAAATACCGCCGTGAGTAATTGGTTAATTTGATCTGAGGGAATTTGCTGATTTACGCCCACACTCATGGCTTTTTGAAACAACCAAGTAACCGCCAGATTTGGTTGATAAGGTTGCAGCAATCCTAGCGCATTTGCTGATAATTGATTTGTTTGCAATGCCTCATCAATACCAAATGTTAAACGCTTGAGGTGACGCACCATCGCCCCAAAACCACCAAAACTTAAAGGAGATTGATTACCACTGCTATCTCCCACGGTTAAAATGCGATTCCCAGGAGTTTTCAATGGGCTTTGGCGGTAGGAAGGAAAGAAGCCAAACAGTGCGCGTTGAAATTGCAATTGATTTAATTTTACACCTTGATATTCTGGTAGTAGACGCAGATATTCTGCAAACAAAGCTTCTAAACTCAAACGTTGTGGATGTGCATCCATGTAGGTAAATAAGTAAGTGGTTCTACCATCCCTAGCTGGAAAAGCCTCCCAGAAGTACTGGCATTGATTTTGCAAAGTTGTGAATGATAATAACAAGTCGCCTGAGTTATTTTCCGGAAAACCTTGAGCACAACTTCCTACTACCAAACACAAAGCATCTGGTGCTTTTCCTTGGCGTGCTTGGCGGGTGATAGGAGAAAAATGTCCCATCGCATCGATTAATAACCTAGCCTTCAACTGGGTGTTGACCATCACCCCATCTGGATGAATTACCGCTTCAGTAAAGGGTGTATTTTCCCATAAATGCCCACCGACAGCCAAAAATTTAGTTTTCAATGTAGCCAGTAAATAAACTGGATCTACACCAATATTCAGAACGTCCTCTACCCAAATTTCTCCGCCACCTTGAAAGCTAACTCTAGCTGGGTTATATTGAGTAGCGATCGCTTGCTCTAATTCTGCATCTGCCAGCAAGTTCAATTCCAAAAATACTTCTAGTTCTTTACGGGAGATATTCCATTCTTGTTCTCTCCCACGCAAAATTCCCCTCTCCATTAACGCTACTTTCAGCCCTTTCACCGCCAAGGCGCAACCAATTAAAATCCCTAATGTGCCACCGCAGACAATCACATCCCAATCTACATTGCCTAGCATCTGCTGACTTTCTTGAACTACTGTTGGTACTGGTGCTGTGTTTTCTCTGATAGATGTAAGGATGCGATCGCTTTGACGCAAACCTTCTAAAACATCACCTGGTAATTGGGAGAGAATTTCTTCAGTTAAAGATTGGGACATAGTAGTTAATTCCAGCAAAGTTAACCTTCTCAATCAACTCTTTGCTAAATTTGCCGTCGTGATTTATGAGACCAACATTTAGCATCTTCATTAAAAATTCATACTTGTAGTATATGCTTAAGTACACTTATGTGTTAAATTTGCATTTGGCTAATTAAAATATAAATATTTTTTAATTAGTACGCAAAGCGATTTTTTTATTATTAAAAGTCGTGATAAAACTGATATATAACTCTTACAATAATACTGTGTTATGGCGATTTAATTCATTAAATTAAAAGATAAATATGTCCAAAGAATGATGTTTAATTCAATTTAAATTTGATAAAAATTTCAGTAGCATGAAACAAGCTTAATAACAGATAGAAATTTTTAGGAGATTAGTGATGTAAACTACTTTAAATAATTGATATCCTCCTAATTTAAATCCGATGATGATGCATAATTTAAAATCAAGTCTGATTTTGTGGTTAAATCAAGCCTGAATACATATAGCTACAGTTACTTTATCAGTGCTGCTTAAAAATCTTATATTTGTGCTTGTCTCAAAATCATTTGTTAGGAAAATGCTGAAAAGCTCACCAATCAGTTCAAGCACTAAAAACTCATCAAAGTAGCGCAGAATAAAATAGCCAATTAGAGTCAAATGATATGTTGAGAATAGCAATCATCGCCGGACAATTTCCCGTAATATCGGAAACATTCATTTTGAATCAAATTACAGGTTTGATTGCACGGGGGCATGAGGTTCATATTTATGCCAGTAAACCAGAAGATACCTCGAAAGTGCATCCAAACGTAGAAAAATATCAGTTATTAAGGCAAACTCACTATACACCCACAATCCCTGAAAATTATCTCTGGCGTTTCCTTTTAGGAATGATGCTATTATTAGTAAATTTTCCTAAAGCTCCCTTGGTATTATTGCGATCGCTCAACTTTTTTAAGTATCGTAAAAGAGCGGTTTCTTTAAGACTACTGTACGAAGTAATACCGTTTTTAAAGTCTCAACCCTACGATATTATTCACTGTCAATTTGGGTTGTTCGGACTACATGGTATGGTTTATCGGGACATTGGTGCCATCAAAGGAAAATTAATCACATCATTTCGGGGATTTGATATCAGTAAATATCTTCAAGAAAAGGGCGAAGATGTTTATAATCCACTATTTGTTAAGGGAGATTTTTTTCTCACTAACTGCGAATTTTTCAGGCAACGAGCAATTAAAATAGGTTGCGATGAAAATAAAATTGTTGTCCACGGTTCAGGTATAGATTGCAGTCAGTTTCCGTTCAAGCCAAGGCAATTATCTTCAGATGGCAAAATTCGGATTGCTACAACAGGCCGTCTCGTAGAAAAAAAAGGCATAGAATATGGTATTCGTGCTATTGCTAAAGTAGCAAAAATACATGCAAATATTGAATACAATATTATTGGTGACGGAATTTTAAAAGAACTCTTACAACAGCTAATCGAAGACTTAGATATTGCTGATAAAGTGAAGCTTCTAGGTTGGAAAAATCAGCCAGAAATTATTGAAATCCTCAACCAGACCCATATCTTTATTGCCTCAAGTGTAACAGCTGCGGATGGCAACCAAGATGCTCCTGTAAATACATTAAAAGAAGCAATGGCGATGGGTTTGCCAGTCATTGGTACTCGTCACGGTGGTATTCCTGAATTAATACAAGATGGAATTTCTGGATTTCTAGTTGCAGAACGAGATGCTGATGCCATAGCCGAAAAATTAAGCTATTTCATTGAGCATCCAGAAATTTGGGCACAAATGGGCAAATCAGGTCGTGCTTATGTAGAAAAGCACTACGATATGAACACATTAAATGATGAATTAGTGACAATTTATCAGCAAGTATTGTTGAAGAGTTCACAACCGTGTCCAAAATTTTCCGATACTTCAGTTAATCCTGAATATGTCAGTTAAAAAAAAGTATAAGGTGCTACCATAACCAAAATGGATATCTTCAATTAGTGTTCTTTGCAATCACATTAAATCGTTTGATATTAGCAGAGGATTTAGCTCATGAATTCGCCAGTAACCGCAGAACCGCAAGTAACGATTATTGTTGTTCCACGGGAGCGTTTTAGCTGCACTCGTGAATCACTTGAAAGTATCTACGAGAATACAAATTATCCCTTCAACTTAGTTTATGTAGATGGTAATTCTCCACCTCATATCCAGCGTTATCTAGAAGAACAAGCACAAAAAAAAGGATTTGAACTGATTCGTACAGATTACTATCTCTCGCCCAACCAAGCTAGAAATATAGGCTTGCGTCACGTCAACACCAAGTATCTAGTTTTCTACGATAACGATGTGATAGTTACACCAGGCTGGTTGCAACGATTGGTAGAAACTGCTGAAGAGACAGAAGCCGCAGTAGTTGGCCCGCTCATCTGTATTAATCAGCCTGTGCATGAACTAATTCACAATGCTGGTGGACAAACTCACATTGCGGAGGAGAAGACAGAGGATGGGATCAGACGGCGTATTTATCAAAAAAGCCAGTTGTGTCACAGGCGAGTTGCTGATGTCCCCGATCAACTTCAGCTGGTGCAGTGTGATTATGTAGAATTTCACTGTATATTAATTCGCACGGATATATTTGAGCGCACCGGGCTGGTTGATGAAGGGCTACTAGCTACTAGAGAACACCTGGATTTTTGTATGGTGGTGTCAAGGGTTGGAGGTACTATTTACTGCGATCGCCGCTCTGTTGTCACCTACGTTCAAGGGCCGCCGTTTGAATTGCCTGATTTAGCCTACTTTATGCTGCGCTGGAGCGATGCTTGGGAACTAGCAAGCTTGAAGCATTTTCGTGAAAAATGGGATCTGACCGAAGATAAGTATTTTGAAAGACGGTATGAGAAATTGGGACATCGGCGACATAAAGCATTTATTAAACCCATGATTCGCAGTCTACCTGTGCCACGGGGTAAGAAGCGAATAGAAAAAATGATCGTAGCGATGGAGAAACGGCTAAATACTATTATTAGCGATCGCTTCGCCCACAAACATCCTGAGCGTGTCCAGTCTCCAGTGTCCGAACAGCAGAAGATTGAAATCTCGGCTTGAGTACTTATCCTTGAAAAACCATAAGCAGGCACAAAGACATTAGCATATGACAGATCCACAAGTAACAATTATTGTTGCTCCCAGAGAGCGATTTAGCCACACTCGTAACTCCCTAGAAAGCATTTACCAATATACGGAGTATCCTTTTCAGCTAATTTATGTAGATGGTAACTCGCCACCTCATATCCAGCGCTACCTACAAGAGCAAGCACAGGAAAAAGGATTTGAACTAATTCGTACTAATCACTACCTCTGCCCCAACCACGCCAGAAATTTGGGTTTGCGTCAAGTCAACACTAAATATGTTGTCTTTATTGATAACGACGTGGAAGTCACCTCTGGTTGGTTAAAGGCTTTAGTCGATTGTGCTGAACAAACAGGAGCCACCATAGTTAGTCCCTTAATTTGTCAGTACCAGCCACTGCATACAGAAATACATTGTGCAGGTGGCGAATCCGGGGTGAAAGTCGAAACCAAAGGCGAGACTACCAAACGCCGCATCATAGAAAAAATTTATCAGCAAGGACGGCAGGTAGCTGATGTCCGTCCCCAACTGCAACGGCAAAAAACCGGACTCGCAGAGTTCCACTGTATGATTGTCCGCACAGAGATATTTGAGAAATTAGGTCTATTGGATGAAGCACTACTAAACACAAAAGAACACGTTGATTTGTGTATGCTTGTGACCGAGGCTGGTGGTTCCATCTACATCGAACCCGAATCTATCGTGACTTACGTACCAGGGCCACCTGTTAAATGGTCAGATCTACATTTCTATATGCTGCGTTGGAGCGATGGATGGGAGATGGCTAGCCTCAAGCGTTTGAGCGAAAAGTGGAACTTGACTGAAGACGAGTACTTTCAAAAAAAATACAACAGTTTAGGAAGAAGACGCCACTATACAATCGTCTCACCTCTAGTGAAAAGTATTTTTGGACGGAGAATTCACCGCCTAGAAAAGATGGTAATGAAGATTGATCATGTACTGAATAATTACCTAACTAGTCGCTATGCCCGCAAATATTTACAAGTTAAACAAAATCCCATCCAAACACAACCTGCAAAACCTGCACTGAGGGCATCATCTCGAAATTGAGTCATTTTAAATTCAATAGGTAGGGTAGAAAATCCACACCCTACCTAAAGTTTTACCAATTTGCCAAAAGAATGCGATAGATACAAAGGGTAAAAACCCAGATAAAATCTGACAAATCTTAATTACGTATTACATCCATAAATTTTGCTGTAAAGGGTGAGAAGTTTTTGAAGCGAAATAAAAGTTTAAAATCTCAGCCGTCTGGGGTCAAGATTTACACACCTGAAAGTATGCTTAGGCATCCGGTGGACTTGTTGAAGCAAATGTGGCGAGACTTACTAGCCTCTCGCGAACTGGCTTGGCGATTAATGGTCAGGGATATTAGCGCTCAATATCGGCAATCATTTTTAGGCATAGCCTGGGCTTTTTTACCGCCTATTGTTATGGCTACTAGTTTTACCATTGCTAGTAACGCTAAAGTCATTAACGTTGGTGTGACAGATATACCCTATCCTGCTTATGTTATGTTTAGCACTGCATTGTGGCAGACCTTTGTCGAAGCTTTAAATGCGCCAGTGCAAGCAGTGACAAGTGCAAAACCAATGTTAGCTAGAGTAAACTTTCCCCGGGAAGCACTGATTTTGGCTAAGATGGGCGAAGTATTTTTTAACTTTGCCGTTAAGCTAATTTTAATAGTGGCATTGTTTATCTGGTTTCGCATTCCTGTAGGTTGGACTGTAGTTTTAACTCCAGTACCATTAATTCATTTAATTTTACTGGGAACATTTATCGGTGTTTTATTAGCTCCTTTAGGAGTGCTGTATCAAGATGTATCTAAAGGATTAACTCTCATTACAGGCTTTTGGCTGTTCCTAACTCCTGTGGTTTATCCAGTTCCCAAAGATGGAACATTTGGGTTCTTAGTACAAATGAATCCCGTCACTCCTTTATTGGTAACAACACGAGAGTTAGCGACAACAGGAGTAGTATCAGAACCTTACGGTTTTTGGGTGGTTAGTACACTTACTTTAGTAGGATTAGTATTAACCTGGGTTGTATTCCGTCTTGCTATGCCTTTTGTGGTTGAGAGAGTCAGTTCCTAATGATGACTAATTTAATTGATCAAAAAATTTCGGTTCAGCCTGAAGATACTGAAGTACTTATTTCAGTAGAAAACGTTTCTAAAAAATTCTGTAGAGACTTAAAACGGTCTTTATTTTATGGTGTTCAAGATATTGCTACAGAGTTAGTAGGTGGAAATAGAAAAAGTGATACTCTCCGTTCCAAAGAGTTTTGGGCGTTGCAAGATGTCAGCTTTCAATTGCGGCGAGGAGAAGCGTTAGGCCTAGTAGGGTCAAACGGTGCAGGAAAAAGTACGCTGTTACGGATTATTAGTGGTTTGATTAAGCCGGATACTGGCAGTGTAAAAGTGAAGGGTAGGCTAGCTCCATTAATTGCACTGGGAGCAGGTTTTAATCCGATCTTAACAGGGCGAGAAAATATCTACGCCAATATGTCAATTTTGGGTTTATCAACTAAAGAAATAGAAGAAAAATTCGCAGATGTTATAGATTTTGCTGGAATTGGGGATGCCATAGATTCACCTGTACAGACTTATAGTTCTGGTATGGCGGCTAGACTGGGGTTTGCATGTGCAGTCCACATAGAACCAGATATTTTGTTGATTGATGAAGTGCTGGCTGTTGGTGATATCAAATTTAAAATGAAGTGCCATCATCGCCTAGCATCTCTGCGAGAAAAAGGTACGGCTTTTGTGCTAGTTTCTCATAACCAATATAATATATTAAATGTCTGTGAGTCTTCCCTTTATTTATCAAAAGGAAAATTAATTTTAGCTGGCGAAACTGAAACAGTAATCCGTAAATATGAAGAAGACCTTTGCTTGAGTGGAACGGAAAAAGCCGAAGGTTTAATGACTCTACCAGAAAAACCAGAAAGCGAAAGTTTGGGCTTAGATATTGTTTCTGTATGTTTTAAAGATGCACAGGGAAACTTGCTGCCAAAGCTGACAACTGGTGAGCCTGCTTATCTATCTGTAGAATGCAAAGCTTATAAGCACATTGAAAATGTTAATTTGGGATTTTTACTTTCCATTCTGAGTGAAGGTGAATCTCGGATGTTGACTATCACTTCAGCTAGTGACAATGAATTTCTGGAAGTCTTTCCAGGAAAAGTAGAAATTCAAATGCAGATGTCTAGCTGTGGCTTAGTTCCTGGTGTGTATAGCGCCAATATATACCTTAAACAAGGTGTACGCTCTTTTGATAAAATCGAATCTTTTCGATTTACTGTGAAATCAAGCAGGAATACAAGTCGGTGTTTATTTTATCAACCCCGAACCTGGAAAGTCATCAATAACTAAATTTTGCTGACATTTAAAAATGAGCAACTCTTTACTCAGTATCATTATTCCTACTTATAACCGCCCTCATTTATTACCACGGGCTGTTAATACTGCTTTAGCGCAAACTGTAGAAGATGTGGAGGTAATTGTTGTTGATGATGCTTCCAATCAGCCAGTGAATCTGTCGGAACACCCCCGACTCAAAATTATTCGCTTGCCAAAAAACGGCGGAACTGCGGCAGCTCGTAATGTTGGAGCAAAGGCAGCAAGCGGAAGATGGATTACTTACCTTGACGATGATGACGAACTGTTACCTCACATGGCTGAAGTTTCTCTAAAAGCTCTTGCCAACACAACTTTGCCAGAACCTGTGGCTGTGCTATCGGCTCTAGAGGTTGTGAATCAAGATGGTAAATTTCTCAGTCAGCGCATACCGCCAACTTTACCTCGTGGCTCGCATTTTTTCCTGGAAGAAATTGCATCTGGGTTGTCGTTTTTTTCTAAACAGACATTGGTTGTAGAGCGGGAAGTATTCCTAGAAATAGGTGGTTATGATGAATCTTTCACCTCGCGTGTACATACAGAAATGTTTTTGCGCCTGAATCCTGTTTGCTCAATTCTGGGTTTACCAACTGTGACTTACCGCCTGTATGTGCACGATGGCCCAAGAATTTCCCGAGATCCCTCGCTGCGTCAGGTGAATTTTGACCGCCTCATCCAAAAGCATAAATCACTGCTGCTACAGCACCCACAGGCTTTTGCTAAATTCTTGTATGAACATGCCGTCAGGTCATCTGAACTTGGCCAAAAGAATGCAGCTTTATCCACATTGTTGTGGGCAATGCAACTAGCTCCAAAAGAAACTTTGAGGCGTGTGACAAGGCCATACAAAAACAAATTACTTAAATATGCTAACTTCAAAAAATAATTAGTCCGATTTTTCGTTACCAAACTGCTAGTATTTTTGGCTGTTAAATGTAGCTGATTTATAGATATAAATTTGGAGGCAAGTACTATTTTTACAACTGTGTCAGCACATTTTTATACACTGAAGGAAAATTCAGATGACAAAAAAACTAGTTTCAGTAATTATACCATGCTTTAATGCAGAGAAATGGTTGGCAGAAGCAATTGATAGCTGTTTAAAACAAACTTATTCCTCTATAGAAATTATTGTAATTGATGATGGTTCTACAGACAATTCTTTAGACATTCTCAGACGTTATGGAGATAAAATTATCTGGCAAAGTTTGCCTCATCAAGGCGGCAATTATGCTAGAAATATGGGCTTTGAGTTAGCAAAAGGAGAGTATATCCAGTACTTAGATGCTGATGACTATATTTTACCTGAAAAAATAGAAAGACAAGTCCGATTCCTAGAGGAAACAGGTGCAGATGTTGTTTATGGTGATTGGAGACATCAGCGCCATTTACCTGATGGATCTAATTTATTAGAAAAGATTGAAATTTCTGAAGCACAAACAGATATTCTGGCTGCTCTACTAGCAAATTGGTGGGTTGCTTTGGCTGCTTTACTCTATAAAAGAAGCGTAGTAGAAAATAGCGGAGGTTGGGATGAAACCTTGACAGCGGCACAGGATAGAGATTTTTTTATATCGGTAGTAATGAATAAAGCTAAAGTTGTCTATCAACCTGGCTGTTATTCAATCTATAGGCGCTACGGTTTTGTGACAGTTTCTACTTCCTCCAAAAGCCGTTGGTTAAAAAACCACTATCTAGTATTAGGTAAAGTTGAGAAGAAACTTTTGCAGATGAACCAACTGTCAATGAAGTATCGTCATGCTTTAGCTAAATCATATTTTGAACTGGCTAGAGAGGCGTTATTTTTTGACTATTCACAGTATTTGATTTTCTTAGAAGAAGCTTTAATGATCTTTCCCGATTTTCAAGCAAATAGTAAAAAAACCATTTATAAGATTGTGCAAAATATTTTAGGATTCCGCCAAACTGAACGCATTGCCTGTTGTGTCTTATTTATGAAAAAGTTTGTTACTTCTGGCTTTGTTGATTCAAAAGAAAAATCTGGGATGACATCATAGTGTAGTGTCCAGTTAAAAATTATCCCCAATCGAATTGACATTTCCAGGTTATTTTTGAGTGTTCAAGGTTGATCTGCCCGTGAAAAGTGCAAGATAGAAGATATACACGGGATAATTATTGACAGGGAGTACTCATGAACCGCTCGAAAATAGTTGCTATTATCACAGGTGCGATTTCTGTCCTTTTAGCGATCGCCTACCTGATCATAGTTCAATTACTGGACTACCGAGACATGAAACCAGCCCCCATTAGTCAATTGATGCCACAACAGATTGTAGTAACCCTATGGAGTGATGGGGAATAGGGAATAGGGAAAACCGCCGCTTCCACATCCTATCCGGGTGAAGCGGCTGTAAGCAAAGTTTTCTCATACTAAATCACTATATCTTCAGACCTTAGCTTTCAAAACCCAAGCTAAAAAACGCTCAGTGTGGTACAGTGCTAACTGATTACTCGGCCCATTGAAAATGTAGTCAAAAGCATGTTCTGCCCAAGGAATTTCTAGTAAGATTGCTTGATTACCAGATGTTTGCAAAGCTTGGAACATCTGCCTAGCAAAGAATATTTGCACGATATGATCACGATTGCCATGAATTAATAAAGTTGGTGGCAGTGGGCGATTAGCATAACTGATGGGTGAAGCTTTGGTATATTGCTCTGGAAGTTGATCTGGTGTACCACCTAAAAAATCTTCGAGTACAGATCGGACATTCAAAGGATCGGGAGTGGGTGGTTCTCGGTATCCTTGGGTGAGGTTGAATGGTCCGTAGTAACTAATGACAGCGCGGATGGGTAGGATATCTTGCTGATAAGCTGCTAACATTGCCAAATGCCCACCAGCAGAACGACCGAGTAAGACAATCCGGTCAATATCTGTTTCATACTCGGCGGCGTGTTCCTGGATAAAACTTAGGGCGCTGTAAATATCATCAAGTTGGGCGGGAAATTTGTTAGCAGGTGCATAGCGATAAGCGATCGCTAAAACAGTATAACCTCTGGCAGCCAGATAACGGCTGAATTTGGCGTTATTTGCCGGACTACCACTTTGCCAACCGCCACCATGGATGACAACAACTCCTGGGTATTTTCCGACTTGGGGAGGACGGTAGATGTTGAGGCGCAACGGTACACCATCAGGAGAAGCAAATTCAATGTTAGGAGTGTAGCGGATTTCATCAGTATGAATGCCTTGAAACGCATCTAATAAACTAAAAGGATGCGATCGCCCCAATTTTTGTTCTAAACTTGATACGAGGTAGTCTTTACCTAATTCATTCTGCATTGCCGATTGCATCTGTTGTTGCACATAAGATATTTGCAGCAATGGCAGCATACTTAAAGAAATTCCCACTGCACTCATACCCAAAGCTACATATTGTAGCCAATTACCACGCATTCCCAAAAACGATACTGCCAAAGCTACAGCATTTAACAAAAGTAGCCAATGACAGACTTCTGGTGCTCCCACGCCCAAAGGTAACAAAGAGTAAATGGGCGCGGGAATCACAATCCAGATAGTCAAGAAAAGACCAACAACACTTAAAAATATTCCTAGCCAGATGAAAACTTCTTTAATCAGCAGGAGCATCGCCTGAACTCATAATTGAACAAATTGTGCGGACTTGTTGATAATTGGCTACACACCCCAAAAGTATAGTGCTTTTTCCTGATTCAGGAAGGAAGCGTTTTTTGGTGATTATCCATATCATCTATGATTGGTATGTACTCCCAGCAATTTAAAATTGGGTGACACTGAGCATAGAACTATGGATCAAAAACCGATACAAGTAATTGGAGGTGGACTAGCTGGGACAGAAGCAGCTTGGCAAATAGCCCAGGCTGGAGTACCGGTAATTCTGCATGAAATGCGTCCACAACGCTTTAGTCCTGCTCATCATACAGAACATGTGGCGGAATTAGTATGTAGTAATTCCTTTGGAGCAATGGCAAGCGATCGCGCTACAGGATTGTTGCATGAAGAATTACGTCAACTTGGTTCGATTGTCATCGCTAAAGCTGATGAACATGCTGTTCCCGCCGGTGGGGCTTTAGCTGTAGATAGAGGGCAATTTAGCCAAGATTTGACGGCAACTTTATCTAATCATCCTTTAATTGAATTCCGGCGAGGCGAAGTATCGGCTATACCTGAAGGAATCGTGGTTTTGGCAACCGGGCCTTTAACTAGTCCAGACTTAGCCGCAGATTTACACCGCTTTACGGGGATGGAATACCTCAGCTTTTTTGATGCCGCTAGTCCCATTGTCGTGGGAGAATCGATTAACTATGATGTTGCTTTTCTGGCATCGCGCTATGACAAAGGTGAAGCCGCTTACCTTAACTGTCCGATGAATAAAGAGCAATATCTGCGGTTTTGGGAAGAACTCCGTCAAGCTGAACAAACAGAACTTAAGGATTTTGAACGAGAAACGGCGAAATTTTTTGAAGCTTGTTTGCCCATCGAAGAACAAGCACACCGGGGAGAAGACACAATGCGCTATGGACCCCTCAAGCCTGTGGGATTGTCTGATAGTCGCACAGGAGAACGTCCCTATGCTGTAGTGCAGCTCAGACAAGAAGATAAAGCCGGTCAACTATGGAACATGGTAGGATTCCAAACTAACCTGCGCTGGGGTGAGCAAAAACGAGTCTTCCGGCTGATTCCCGGCTTAGAAAATGCTGAATTTGTGCGTTTGGGAGTGATGCACCGCAATACTTTTATCAATGCACCCCAATTAATGTACCCTACTTTGCAATTCAAGCAACGTCCCACTTTGTTAGCAGCTGGACAGTTGATTGGTACTGAGGGTTACACAGCAGCCGCCGCCGATGGATGGTTAGCAGGAACAAATGCAGCGCGGCTGGCTTTGGGTAAAGCACCATTGACAGCACCACCAACCACCATGATGGGGGCGCTATTAGAATTTATTAGTTCTGCTTCGCCTAAGCATTTCCAACCGATGCCGCCTAATTTCGGCATTTTGCCAGATTTAGGCGTAAAAATCAAAAGCAAGCCAGAGCGTTATGGACGTTACCGCGATCGCTCTTTAGCTGATTTAGCAAATTGGAAAAATCAGTTTCTCAGTGCTGAGTCCTAAATGAAGAGTGCTAAGTTAAAAGTGCTGAGTGCTGAGTTAACGTGAGTTCGACGGAATTTAGAGGCTAAAAGCCTTATAAATAAACGATTGTTGAAGCTGAGGCTGAAATAAACTCTCAAGCATTAGTTGAGAATAACGTCAATAATTGACCAATTCCGAGTTACTGATTTTATTCTCAATAAGAAATAGCCTTTTTAAGAACAGCTATTTCACAGACAATAGGCTGGGCAATGATTTCAGAGTTTTAAGTTCATCGAACTCACGTTGAGTTAAAAAACCGCCCACACTTCGGCAAGGCTCAGTGACCACAAGGGACGGGGCTTGTACCGAGTGCGAAAGTCCTTCCTTCTTCTTCTTTTGACTCAGCACTCAGCACTCAGCACTCAGCACTGATCTTTCAGCGATCGCCTAGCTAATTTGGTGTAAGTTTTAACTGTTGAAACAGGCATTTCTAAATCTTGGGCGATTGCTTGTAATGATTCGCCCATTTCTCGCCGTGCCAAGATTGTTGCCCAGGTTGAGGCAATTTTATCAGTGCGATCGCCTCCTGTACGTTTGCGTTGTGCAGTGAAGATTGCCGTTAATTCCTCAATCCGTTCTCCCAGCATATTTGTCAGTATCTGCGTCGATGTGCTGGCTTCTGGTTGCACCCAATCTAAACGAGTTTGTCCTAGTCCAAAAGTGGTTTTGTGTCCTGTGCCACAATAGGGTGCAAGTTTTACCAAGGCATAAAACAACTGGGTAAACTCGGTATTAGCTAAAGCCGCTTTACTCAAACCACAAGCAATCGCCCCGGTGAAACCAGTTACAGAACCCCGTTTACCAGCCGCCACCTTGACTGATTCCAAGCGGTGTTGATGAATAATCACACCTTCGTCTATCCAGTCGAGAAAAGATTCTTGTGGTACGGGAATTGCGGAAAAGTCATTCCAGCGACGCAGGTAGCTATGAAAGAGATTCACTGGTACGGGGAGGGGAAAATGATGACCTTTTCGGCGAAAGCTAGTAGGTGAGACGAAGCTGAGATTGACGTTAGAGTATTTTTCTGGTGGCTGTAATAATTGCGCGTAAGTAGTGGGTGAATGAGCAATTTTCACCTGTTTTATCTGTAGGGTTGCACCTCTTAACTCTAGGGTTTGTGGCAGTTGAGTTAACCATTGTTGGAGAAACTGTGCCACTTTTGCAGATAAAGCATTGACGTGCCAACGATAAATTTGGTTTGCTTCCAGTTGTAATTGTCTGCCAGTGGGAAGCAGTTGACCTTCAAGTGCTGAGATATTGAAGGGTTTTTCTGACTCGCCATCATGGAGATAAGCAGAAAGTTCTGGGTCAAATTGCCGCACTTGGTCAAGAAACCAAGCATGGAGCGCAATGGTATATTGTGCGTAAAGAGAACTAGATGTAAGTGGTTCAAAGTCAAATACTAATCCTACCAATTCCGTTTCATCTGCCCATGAGGGCAAAGATGAGGAAGGCTGTAACTTAGACTTTGGTTTACGAGTAATCAGCCTAGCTGCCATTCTTGGGTGCTATGAAAGGGGTATTAAATATTGTAATCAACTTCCGTCCCCAAAGGGGGAAATTTTACTCACAGACTAAATTTATTATTACCTTGCACTTAGCTGTAGGTAAGCTGAATCATGTGAGTCTCCAAGGAAGGAGCACCTGCGGGAAGGGCGAAAGAAACAGAATCCTCCGGACTTTTTATTCCTTTGTACTTTTTACTCGTAACTCAGCACTCAGCACTCAGCACTATTTCTTAGGAGTTCGCCAGTGCTGCACCACCGTCTGTAACTCCCCAGATAACCAATGATCAAGATGCGGATATACGGGTAATCGTGGTACTAAATCCCAGCCCGCAGGTTGTAAAATTTCTCTCAATGTCTGCTCTTGAAGATGAGGATAATCAGGGTTTACTTCATCTTTGGGGCTAATTCCCCCTAAATCTCTTGCACCAGCTTTTATACAAGCGAGTAACCATCGCTCATCTTTAACTAAATTGGGGGGAATTTGAATCGTAATATCTAACGGTAAAATCTGACGTGCTTTAGCAATAACGTCTGGTAGTTGATAAGGATCAAATGGTGGTGCATTAAAGGTTTGCTGATTCCCCGGACTGTGGGGTTGCAGAATTACTTCTTGGATATGATGGTAACGCTGATGTAAGTCAGATATGGCAGCTAAAGTTTCCCACCAATCATGCTCAGTTTCCCCAATTCCTAAGAGTAAACCCGTTGTAAAGGGAATCTGCAACTCTCCGGCCCATTGTAATTGTTGCAACCTGACTTGAGGTAATTTACTCGGTGCGTGGCGATGTACAGTGTTCAACAATGCTGGGGTTAGCTGTTCCAGCATCAAACCCATGGAAACATTAACATTCTTCAGCTTTTGCATTTCCTCAAAACTCAATAGACCCGCATTTGTATGTGGTAAAAATCCCATTGCTAGTGCTAATGCACACAAATCATAAATTCGCTCAAACCACGTCTGACGCTTTGATGAATGGGGATGTACTTCACCACTGAGGATGAGGATTTCACAGGTTTTCTGGTTTTGCAGTTGTAGCAAAATACTTTCTGCTGCTGATACAGTCATCCAGGGACTTTGACCGGGTTCGGTGCGAAAGTTGCAGTAGGTGCAGCGATTAAAGCACTCATAAGTGGGAACGATTGTATGAGCAGGGCTATATGTAACGGTGCGAGTATGAGAGATGAGCATAAGACACCTTAAATAGGGGTACTACATTGTTAATATCCCAGAGGTGCTTTCTCCTAGCACGTATCATATATATGATTGTTACGCCACGCGATCGCGATCGCACTTGATAAATTTTATCTCTTCAGGCTTCACTTACCTTAAAGCAAGGGCGTTTCAGGGTTTTCTACAGGGTTATTCAAAAATTTTTTCTCAAATTACTTTACAAAACGCAATAAACTTCGTAACATAAGTTCACAGGCAAAAACAAAACCGCCTGATTTATACACAAGCAACCGCAATCATAAAAACATGACCGCAACCTTACAACAGCGCACCAGCGCCAACGTATGGGATCGCTTCTGCGAGTGGATCACCAGCACCAACAACCGCCTATACATCGGCTGGTTCGGCGTATTAATGATCCCCACCCTCCTAGCAGCAACCACCTGCTTCATCATCGCCTTCATCGCCGCACCCCCAGTAGACATCGACGGTATCCGCGAACCAGTAGCAGGTTCCTTACTCTACGGAAACAACATCATCTCCGGTGCAGTAGTACCTTCCTCCAACGCTATCGGCTTACACTTCTACCCCATCTGGGAAGCAGCATCCTTAGATGAGTGGCTGTACAACGGTGGTCCTTACCAACTAGTCATCTTCCACTTCTTAACTGGCGTATTCTGCTACTTAGGACGTGAATGGGAACTATCCTACCGCTTAGGTATGCGTCCTTGGATTTGCCTAGCATTCTCCGCACCAGTAGCAGCAGCTACCGCAGTCTTCTTGGTATACCCCATCGGACAAGGTTCATTCTCTGATGGTATGCCCTTGGGTATCTCCGGTACCTTCAACTTCATGATCGTCTTCCAAGCAGAACACAACATCTTAATGCACCCCTTCCACATGTTAGGTGTGGCTGGTGTCTTCGGTGGTAGCTTGTTCTCTGCAATGCACGGTTCACTAGTTACTTCTTCCTTAGTTCGTGAAACCACAGAAAACGAATCACAGAACTACGGTTACAAGTTCGGTCAAGAAGAAGAAACCTACAACATTGTTGCTGCACATGGTTACTTCGGTCGGTTAATCTTCCAATACGCTTCTTTCAACAACAGCCGTTCCTTGCACTTCTTCCTAGCTGCATGGCCTGTCATCGGTATCTGGTTTACCGCACTGGGTGTCAGCACCATGGCGTTCAACTTGAACGGTTTCAACTTCAACCAGTCTGTGATTGATTCTCAAGGTCGCGTCATCGCTACTTGGGCAGACGTAATCAACCGCGCTAACCTGGGTATGGAAGTGATGCACGAGCGTAATGCTCACAACTTCCCCTTGGATTTGGCTGCTGGTGATAGCGCTCCTGTTGCAATCAGCGCTCCTGCTATCAATGGCTAATCGTAAAGCTTAATTCAATAAAAAACGCCCCTCAGAAAATGAGAGGCGTTTTTTATTTTGAAAGATTTAAACCAATGCTTTGAGCAAAGCTTGAAGCTTAAGTTGTACCTCTGCAAATTCTTTATCAGGATCAGAACCAGCAACGATACCAGCACCAGCATACAACCTGGCGCGATCGCCATCTATTAAAGCTGAACGAATGCCGACAATAAACTCACAATTCCCTTGAGAGTTTATCCAACCTAGAGGGGCAGCATATAAACCCCTCTCAAAGCTTTCATAACGACGAATTTCTGCACAGGCAAAATCTCTCGCTGCACCGGCTACGGCTGGTGTAGGATGCAGTTGAGAGACAATCTTTAAAGGGTGTATGTGAGCCGGAACTATGGCGCTGATTGGTGTCCATAGATGCTGGATGTTAGATAATTGTCTGAGGCGCGGTGCTAATACTTGGGGTAACAAATTTAACTGAGATAGGCGTTGAGTAATGAAATCAATCACTAGGGAATGTTCGTGTCTTTCTTTTTCACTATTTAATAGGCGATTGGCATTAGCTGCATCTTCAGCAGGTGTTTTTCCTCTAGGTGCAGAACCAGCTAAAGCATCAGTAATTAATTGTTTATTATTAATACTAATTAATCGTTCTGGACTTGCTCCTATAAAATGTTGTCCCTTGCCATTGCTGGTGGAAAAAATATAACAATTAGGATGTATTTGTCGGAGATTATTTAATGATTTAAATAAATTAAAATAATTATTTGATTTCACATCTAAGGCATTTGCTAGCACAATTTTACTTAAATGACTAGACCGAATTTTTTCTAAAGCAGACACTATTGAGCGTTTAAAATCTGTGGAATTAGTGACGGACTTTTTGCTAATTTTTGTGGGAAAAACATCTAGATTTGGAGAAGAAGATTCTAAAGATTGAATCAGTGCGATTTTGCTCTGTAAATTCTGCAATATCTTTTCTACATTGACGCTGGCGTTGATAACTATATTCTTTACTAATGTGCAGCGCTGGTTTTTTACAGCTATTTGCCAACTGGGTAGAAAAATGGTAGCAGAAGGAAATGGATAATCTGCTTGAGTATTTTGGTCAAAAAAACTAAAGTAGCAAAAAAAGTGCGCACCAGCAAAAGGTTGGTTATTACTACCAAAATTAATTATATTTTTTAGACAAGATTTGATAAAATACTCAGCTTGAGTAAAACGCTCTTTGCCATCAATTTGTAGTTTTGCTACAGTATCAATGGCCGCGATCGCTTCTCCTTTGCCTTTATTCTCAAAGTAAAAATTTATTTCATTTGCTTGCGTAAGTTTATCTAATACAACTAAGGGATCTACCCAGTCAAGATCCAGCGAAATACTCACAATTTGCCTACAATTGTTTTGGAGACAATTTTCCTGCACGGTTAACAGAAATTGATATAGGTCTTTGTTTTTGACCAAGAAGTTGCTGCGACATGGTGAAACTGTCATGGATATAGCAATAGTAAACTTTTTTTAAGTTAACTTCCTAAAGTGTAATTAAACGTGGTCGTATTTCTACAGGTAACATATTCAGTTGCCACTTCACCAGAGTATGGTTTGCTTTATTTATGGTGTTCCTCAACGCTGATCAGCCATACCCAGTTTTGGGTTGCAGCCAAAAAGTGAGTGTTACTAAGAGGAGATTAACCAACCACGGCAAAAGCTATAGATTTTGGCACATAAGCAGCATCTGGTGTCTCGAAAAACCATAAAATTTCACATATGAGTAAGGTTCTAGTAATCTAATTAATCACGGCTGATGACTAGAAAGCAGGTTTCAAATCCTCAAATTAAATTATGGATGGCGGCAATTAAACCGCCGATGTACAGCGTTGCTATTATGCCTATTTGGGTAGGGACAGCAATCGCTTTTGCGGAAACTAAAATTTTAAATTTAGTAATATTTTCTACTTTTGTAGCTGCGGCAATTTTAATTTTGGCCTGGGAAAATATTAGTAATGATGTCTTTGATTCAGAAACAGGAATTGATCAAAATAAACACCATTCTTTAGTTAACATAACTGGCAATAAGCTATTAATATTCTGGCTAGGAAACTTGTGTTTAGTTTCAGGTTTGTTGGGAATACTAGCGATCGCAACTTGGCAAAAAGACCTAACTATCATCGGCATAATTCTGCTATGCTGTGCCTTGGGCTATACTTACCAAGGGCCTCCCTTTCGCTTAGGATACCAGGGTTTAGGTGAAATTCTTTGCTTTTTTGCTTTTGGGCCTTTAGCCGTCGCAGCAGCATACTATAGCCAAACACAAACTTGGTCAATCACCAGTTTAGCAGCCTCGGTGATTGTGGGAATTGTCACCAGCTTAATTTTGTTTTGCTCACACTTTCACCAAGTTAAAGATGACATAGCCGCAGGCAAGCGATCGCCTGTGGTGCGTCTGGGCACGGCAAAAGCTGCCCAATTACTATGTTGGTTTACAGGCAGTATTTATCCCCTGACTTTGCTATTTGTCATGTGGGGAATGTTCCCAGTGTGGACGCTGTTGAGTTGGTTAAGTTTACCCTATGCCTGGAAGTTATGCCGCCACGTCCAGCAAAATCATCACCTACCAGAAAAAGTCAGTAACTGTAAATTCATCGCCGTCAACATGCACTTTTGGTGTTGCTTGCTGTTCGGTATAGGATTCATGCTGGCAGGCCGTTAATGGTTTATCAGTGGGGATTTAGTCCTTATCGGCAAAGATTTTTGCAACCGCTAGCTACCAGTCACGGTATCTGGGAAATCCGCGAGGGTATTATTCTCCGTTTGCATAATGAAACAGGTATCGGCTGGGGGGAAATTGCCCCCATTAGCTGGTTTGGTTCCGAAACCCTAGAACAAGCTTTAGATTTTTGTCGCCAACTACCACAAGAAATTACAGCAGAGATAATTTACTCTATCCCAGATGAATTACCTGCTTGTCAATTTGGTTTTGAATCAGCGTTAGAGGGAGTGGGGGATAAGGGGACAAGGGGACAAGGGGATGGGGGAATAACCAATGCCCAATTTCTCACTTATAGTGGTTTACTAGCGGCTGGGGAAGTGGCATTAAGTCAATGGGAAACACTGTGGCGGCAGGGGTTTCGCACGTTTAAATGGAAAATTGGTGTGGATGCGATCGCTCAGGAATTGGCAATTTTTGACTTACTCATCCATTCCTTACCAGCTTCGACTAAATTACGATTAGATGCCAATGGTGGACTGAGCTATGAGGAAGCTAATCTATGGCTGCAAACTTGTGAAAATTTCCAGACAAATATTGAATTTCTCGAACAACCGTTACCTGTTGAGCAATTTCCGCAAATGTTAGCACTGAGTACCCGCTATGAAACTGCGATCGCTTTAGATGAATCAGTGGCCACACTCCACCAACTTAACTACTGTTTCCAACAAGGTTGGCGGGATATTTTTGTGATTAAACCAGCAATAGCGGGTTCACCTTCTCGTCTACGGCAGTTTTGCCAACAGCATGAAATTGATGCTGTATTCTCATCAGTATTTGAAACTGCAATTGGTAGACTAGCCGCACTCCAACTAGCAGCAGAACTATCCCGCAACAATAGAGCAGTTGGTTTTGGTACTAACCATTTTTTTTGCGTTCCCTAGAAATTGCAGAGGCAAATAAAAGTTTTACATCTTCCCGTGCTGCATCACTTCTTGCAGATGGTGGCGAATCTCTTGTGCTTGCTCGATTTCAGATTGCCGCAATTTTTGAAATAATTCTACACATGGTTGGGAGTTAACTTCCTGTGCATCTTTGATGTAAGATTCATACGCCTTTACTGCTTCAGCCTTGTTGTGCAACACGGTGATAAAGTCATACTCTAGGTTGCTAATTGGTTGTTGAGAATGTCCGTTACCTGTGGTCATAAATTTACTCTCCTGGAAATTTCTAATTAATTTCTACTCATCCTGAAAAAATTATTCATCTCCCCAAAAGCGTAGAAAAAGATACGCCTAATAGAACTTTAATACGGTGTTTTAAACCTGATGGTTTTTGGTGAAGATATACCATCTAGCAGATGTATGAAAGCCCTTTGAGAGGTAAATTTTGGCTATAGGTATGTAATTAGACAGAATTAATTACAAACATTGTTTTCCTGTTCGCAGTTCCCTATTTCTGCTTGATGCGAATACTAGAATCCATGCTCATTTTGCCTTTCTCTATCTCCTTGATGGTTAATAGGGCAAAACTTTGTGTTAGCACTCATACAATCCATATGTGGTGTTTTGGCACAGACAAGCAGTAGACCACCCAAAACAAACAGCAAACCACAAATGGCTGCTGTCTTCACCCAAGAAATTTCCAGCGCTCCGTGAACTACTACTTCTCGCAGTAGAGATACAATTGTCACCTCAACGGCTACTCCCACAGAAATACTATGTTCTTGCAAGTAGACCATTAATAGTCGAAATAACTCGACCATAATCAACACAAATAGTACTTTTGCAGTCACAAGTTTATAGTCTAGTGAGCGTGTGATGGCGATAAATATGCCCCACAACTGTATCAGCATGATGGCAAACAAACCAAAACACAAAATAATCACAATCAAGTCCTGGAAAGCTTCCATGTTGCGAACAATTGTGTGTCGATCAAGCCAGCGATCGCAAAATAAAAATCGACTCTTGAAGCGCTTGTACATTTATTTTTCCATTCCCATCTGGTCAAGTTCAGACCACACCAGCTAGTCCACCATTAATTTAATATTATGTAAAGTTAAGCGATCGCGCCTCAGCGAGGTTGGTAATTTAAATTTTGTACTTGTTGTAACAATTTTTCGGTATTTGCTACCCATTGGGGATTACCTTGAGCACTGTATAAATCTCTGGCATATTGCAAAACTTGCGTTGCTTCTGCATACTGCTTTTGCTGCATAAAAACTAACCCTGCACCATAATAGGCGTGGGGATAGTTGGAGTTAGCTTCGGCTGATTTTCTAAAGGACTCTAATGCTTCTTTTAAATTGCCTTGATTAAACCAAATTGTGCCGAGATTATAGTGAGCTTCTGGGTATTGAGGATTAATTTTGATTGCTTGGCGAAAAGCATTCCTGGCTTGATTCATTTTACCTTGCTGGAGATAACAGATTCCTAGATGGTAAGCAGGCTCAGGTGCATTCTTGCTATATTCCATCGCTTTTTTAAAGGATGCGATCGCTCTCTCCCAATCTCGTTGCTGCTGTCGTACTAAACCCAAGTTATAGTGAGCGAAACCCAATTTAGGATCTAGTTCTAAAGCTCGTTGTAAGTAATCATTCGCCTGCTGGAAATTATTACCTTCTAACAACGCTCCGCCTAAATTGGCAAAGGCTAGAGCAAATTTGGGATCAGCTTGGGTTGCTCGATAAAATGCATCAGCAGCCGACTTTAATTGTCCTGTTTGTCGTAGTGCTAGCCCCAAATTGTAGTGTGCTGGAGCTAAATTTGGATCTAGCTGAGTTGCTTGTTGAAAAGCCGCGATCGCATCTTGTACCCTTCCCAACTGAATTGCTTGTAACCCTTGATTTAACAAAGTTGTCGCCGTGGGAACACTATATTGCGCCAGTAAGGGGGGAGAGAAGGAGAGAATACTCCCACCTACTAATATCAAACTCACGATTCTGGCTAGGCGATATTTATAGAATGATAATCCCATTGATCCTCTGACTCGCAACAGTGTTAGCTACGTTTACTTCATCCAACGTTTTGTGATTCAGAAGGTTTTTACAAAAATTTTAGATTTGGCATTAAAGTTTGTTTTACTTAATGTTTCTTAAGCTAAATCTTACGACAGGATACAATTTTTTTCACGGGTGATTAAAGGAAGGATAATGACAAGTTAAGGAAGGAATGATTCTTCCTTCGGAGAACTATTTTTTATCCCTGAAAAGTACAGAATCACGCGGGTAAGAGTGACTTACCGCAAGGGAGGTTTTATGAACGAAAAAGTAAAATCGGGTTCGCGGAACGTTGCAATTGTCGGTCCTTATTTGAGTGGAAAAACCACATTACTAGAAAGCTTGTTATTTGTCAGTGGGGCAATTTCCCGAAAAGGCAATGTTAAGGATGGTAACACAGTAGGAGATAGTGCAGCAGAATCGCGCGATCGCCACATGAGTGTAGAGGTCAGCACGGCTAGCACTGAGTTTAACGACACACGTTTCACCTTTATTGACTGTCCAGGAAGCGTAGAATTTGCCCAAGAAACATACAATGCTTTAATAGGAGTCGATGCCGCAATTGTAGTTTGTGAACCCATACGCGAGCGCGTCCTCACCTTGGCTCCTCTATTTAAATTCCTCGACGATTGGGAAATTCCCCATCTCGTCTTTGTCAATAAAATGGATCGAGCAAATATTCACGTTTTAGAAACATTACACGCCCTCAAAGCAGTTTCTAGCAGGCCACTGGTGGCGCACCAATACCCTATTATGCAAGGGGAACAGCTAACGGGCTTTATTGACATGGTGAGCGAACAAGCATATCAATATCATGCCGGCGCACCAGCTGACTCCATCCCCTTCCCCGAAAGTTTAAAAGCAGAAGAACACATTGCCCGGGCAGAAATGCTCGAAGCTTTAGCAAATTTTGATGATCACTTACTCGAAGAACTATTAGAAGACATTGAACCACCCCAAGAAGAAATCCTCAAGGATTTGAAACTAGAATTAGGGGCAGATTTGGTAGTCCCCGTCTTCTTTGGTGTAGCAGAACAAGATTATGGTGTCAGACCTTTATTAGAAGCCCTGGAACGAGAAGCACCTGAACCAGAAACCACAGCAGCACGCCGTTTAAAAAACATCAAAGGCGATACTCCTCTAGCACAAGTACTAAAAACTTACTATACTCCCCAAGGTGGCAAACTTTCCTTAGTGCGTGTTTGGCGAGGCAAATTAACTGATGGCATTGTCCTTAACGGCGTTCGGACTGGTGGAATTTACCGCCTCATGGGACAACAACAGCAGTTAGCAAATGAAGTTGGTGCTGGCGAAATTGTCGCTTTGAGCCGTTTGGAGGGTGTCAAGACAGGCGAGACAATTTCCAGTGAGCCACAGGTGCAGGAATTACCCAAAGCTGAACAGTTGGAACCAGTTTATGCTTTGGCTATTACACCAGAAAAACGCAACGATGAAGTAAAACTCAGCAGTGCTATCACCAAGTTGTTAGAAGAAGATCCTTCCTTAGCTTGGGAACAACATGGCGACACCCACGAAGTGATCCTTTGGGGTCAAGGTGAGATTCATTTGCAAGTCGCCCTAGACAGACTGCGCCGCAAGTATAACTTGCCCATGACAACCCACCTACCGCAAGTGCCATATAAAGAAACCATCCGTAAATCAGTTGCATCAGTTCATGGGCGCTATAAGCATCAAAGCGGTGGTCACGGTCAGTTTGGGGATGTTTTTCTGGATATTCAGCCCTTACCACGGGGAGAAGGCTTTAACTTCAAAGAAACCATTGTCGGTGGCGTAGTTCCTAGACAGTATATCCCTGGTGTAGAAATGGGCGTGCGGGAGTTTCTGACACATGGGCCTTTGGGTTTCCCCATAGTGGATGTCGCAGTAACTTTGACCAATGGTTCTTACCACAGTGTTGATAGTTCTGAACAAGCATTTAAGCAAGCTGCCAGATTGGCAATGCAAACAGGTATACCCAAAGGTCAGCCTATCCTCTTAGAACCGATTTTGCGGGTGGAAGTGACGACACCTAGCGAATTTACCTCCAAGGTGCTGCAACTACTAAGTGGTAGACGCGGGCAGATTTTAGGCTATGAGGGCAGAAATGATTGGCAAGGTTGGGATAATGTAGCGGCATACTTGCCCCAAGCAGAGATGCAAAACTTTATTGTCGAGCTGCGATCGCTCACTCTTGGCGTTGGTTCTTTCCATTGGGAATATGACCATCTCCAGGAAGTACCAGAGAAACTGGCTGAACGTGTCCTTGCTAGCAATGGTAATGGTAGTAACGGCAACGGTAAGTAGTTAAGGTATAATGCATTCTTCTTAGTGTCTTAGTGGTAAAAAATAACTTTTAAACTACAAAGACACAAAGACTGTTGCCAAGATGCCCAGACTCATAGAGAATCAATGAATATTTGTTTTCCCATTGCTCAAAGCAACTGTGAAGTAAGAATGTTCAATCTTATAGACGTGTTCTGGGCTTATATTGTTATCGCTATTTTAATTTTGCTGGGGCGATTAATTAGACAACGCCTTTGGGTATTGCGATCGCTCTACATTCCTAGTTCTATTGTGGCTGGGATCATTGCTTTACTGCTAAGTAAGAGTGCTTTGGGTGCAATTATCCAAGCCATAGATCCCGAATCACCCTTAGTTACAGGGATATTTTCTGAAAATATTCAGGCAGTATGGTCACAGTCTCCCAGTATTTTTATTAACATTGTTTTTGCCACTTTGTTTCTCGGACAATACGTACCCGGATTACAAGAATTTTGGCGAAAAGCTGCGCCCCAAGTGGCTTTAGGTCAGGCGATCGCTTGGGGACAATATGTGGTAGGTTTGCTACTAGCTATTACAGTATTAACACCAATTTTTGGTTTACCTCCCATAGTCGGCTGTTTAATTGAGGTCGCCTTTGAAGGAGGACACGGCACATCAGCAGGGATGGCGCAAACTTTTACAGACTTGGGATTTGCTGCTGGCGCTGATTTATCTTTAGCTTTAGCAACAGTAGGACTTGTTTCGGGAGTGGTTGCCGGCACAATTTTAATCAATTGGGGACGACGCACCGGACGCGTCCAAGTCAGCCGTGAACCAATGGTTAATTTGGAAAATGTAGAGAGAGAAAGTCAAATCAAAGATGAACATCCCAGTGTGATCACGGCCAGAGAAAATTTATTTCGTGACTTACTAATTGATCCTTTGTCACTCAATTTTGGTTTTGTGGGACTCGCAGTAGCATTTGGCTGGCTAATTTTAGCAGCAGCGCGCTGGCTAGAATCAGTTACATGGGGACAAACTGGACTACTCTTAATGCCCTATGTACCCCTATTTCCCATCGCCCTCATTGGTGGCATCATCGTGCAATATATACTTGTACGTACCAGACGCACTTATTTGATTAGCCGTGTCCTCATGGAGCGGATTGGTGGACTGGCATTAGATATTACTATTGTCACAGCTTTAGCGAGTATTTCCCTGGCGGTACTAGGAGATAATTTAGCTCCCTTCATGATTTTGTCAGTTGCTGGTATTGCGTGGAATATCTGCGCTTTCGTCTTTTTAGGCCCTCGTTTACTACCTTTTTATTGGTTTGAACGGGGTGTTGGCGACATGGGACAATCAATGGGTGTCACTTCTACTGGATTATTGTTATTGCGAATGGTAGATCCAGATAATCGTTCCGGTGCTTTTGAAAGTTTTGCTTATAAACAATTGCTGTTTGAACCTATTGTGGGTGGAGGCTTATTTACTGCTGCTGCACCGCCTTTGGTTGTCCAGTTTGGCCCCATGCCGATTTTGCTATTAACAGCAACGATCCTGGCGTTCTGGCTGATATTTGGTTTCTATAACTGTAAGCAGCTACGAAAGTTGGACTTACCAGGAAAAATTTAACATATACATAATTTCCCACACCTCAATCATCTGTTGGTTCTTGCTAAGTAGGACGGCGTAAATAATTAAAAGTTTGTAGTAAGGGCTTCAGCCCTTATTTGAGGACTAAAGTCTTCACTACAAACTGAATTTCAATTATTTTACATTGCTTAACGTAGTTTGATTTTTCTCGCCGACTTACTTACTGGGAAGGGTAAAAAACAAGATTTATATTTTTAGCATGAGCGATACACAAAAATATTTTGTTGTCAAGCATATTACTGGCAACTGCGAAATTGTCCCTAGTGAACTCGTGGGAGAGGGTAATTCTGAGATTATAGAGCAGTGGAGGCCTTTCACTTCCCCAGAAGAAGCGATCGCCCATCGTGTTGGATTGATTAGGGCTGGCAAGTGTCAACCTCACTAGATATACTTGTAGCAGCAGTGTAAATCTAGACATTACTAGTTAATTTTACTAATAGTTCTCATGACTCAATTACCAAGGATATTTGTATAATAAAATACTTTGCTTTTCTAGCTTATCTGTTGTAATATTGCTGACTCAACCATAATTGGCATAAATAAAAATTTACCTACAAATGTTAGTGCAACTGCTGCAACGGGAAAACTTAATATGCAGCTACAGCTGGTGTTTGCAGCCAGCTTCAGTGCTGTACATAATATTGGATATTTCTCGCCGGAGGTTCAGGAAGATTTGGCAAGCCAGAATCAACTCTGTAACACCATAATTACTCAAGCAAATTGCGCTGCACTAGAGCAATTGGCAATCGGCACAAGCCATTGAGGCAAATTACTGTGAGTAAATATTCTTACACTCAGCAGTCATGTAGCCAAATAGCCTTATTGGTCGAAATGCTCTGCTCTTACCTGACTCAGAAACATTCCCACCTGATCAGACTATTCTTTATCCGACTGCCGTTGCAGCAGGAAAGCGGTGCATGAAATCCCAAGTAAACAGTAAGCCCACAATTTTGGTTGTTGATGATGAACCAGACAACCTTGACTTGCTTTACCGCACCTTCTATCGTGAATATAAGGTGCTGAGGGCAACCTCTGGCCCTGCGGCACTAGATCTGCTGGCGCAAGAAGGAGAAGTCTCGGTGATCATCTCCGATCAGCGAATGCCGATCATGAGCGGTACGGAATTTTTGAGCCTGACAGCAACTCAATATCCAGATATTATCCGCATTATTTTAACTGGTTACACTGATGTCGAAGACCTAGTGGAAGCAATCAATGCTGGTAAGGTCTTTAAATATGTTACTAAACCCTGGGAAGGAGAGGAACTTAAAGCGGTAGTACGCCAAGCCCTCGATACCCACAATGTCCTCAAAGCCCGTACCCGGGAACTGACGCGCACTCTCCGACAAGAATCACTGCTAAATACCGTTACCAATACAATTCGCAGCGCCCTAGATTATCGGCAAATTTTGCAGGCAATTGTCGATACAGTGGGTCATATGTTGGAGGTGGATGTTTGCCTATTACGTCCCTTTCAAGATGGGCAGTTGGTGGATGAAGGATTTATTTACCAGAAGCTTCCTGATGAGCAAAAAAGAGATCATGTTGATGCAAATACCTCCCTGCCTCTTTTTGCACAAACAGTTTGGGAAACCCGCGAAGTTGAGGTAATTTACGATGTATCAGGCGATGAGCGCATCCAGGGGGAAAGTCCCAAACTGGATCAACGGGCAGCAGTTTTTGCTACCGCTAACATTTGCTCTAGCTTAATTGTGCCCCTGATTTGCCAACAAGAACTAATGGCAGTGCTAGCATTACACCAGTGTTCTCAGCCGCGCTTTTGGGGTAATGAAGAGGTACAGTTGGTATCGATGGTAGCAGACCAGGCTGCTTTAGCTTTGTCTCAAGCTTACGCCTACGAGCAGGTACGTGCCCTTGCTAAACGAGAAGTTTTAATTAATACAATCACAACTGCGATTCGTTCCAGCTTAGATCCTGAAGATATCTTTGCGGCAATTACCCAACAACTGGGACAAGCTTTACAAGTGGATGGTTGTATGTTGTCTCTATGGACAGAGGAAGATGAGTTTGTCCATTGTGTGGGCTTGTATGACAGTTCTCAACATCCTGAAAATTCTCCACTGTTAAATCCAGACAAAATATTCACACAGGAATTACCAAACTCCCAAGTAGCTATTCAGGAAAATCCCATCCTACAAGAAATTTTACGAACACAAGAGCCTGTAGTAATTACTGATAGTAGCTTCTGTGATTTAGAAATCAAGGGTTTTGATTTGCCTTTAAAAATGCCAGTGCGATCGCTCATGGTTGTGCCTCTACTGGCTGATGGCAAATGTATTGGTAGTATTACTTTACATGAAGGTAACAAATCACGACAGTGGTTATCATATGATATCGAACTGGCTAAAGCAGTAGCCGTGCAAGCCGCGATCGCTGTGCAGCAGTCAAGGTTATATCAAAAAACTCGTGAGCAAGCCGAGCGCCTATTGCAACTAGATAAACAAAAAACCGAATTTTTTCAAAATATCTCCCATGAATTTCGCACTCCCATCACCTTAATTCAAGGGCCTTTAGAATCTGCTGTAAGTGCTGGTGAAGGATTATCCCATGAACAAAGTGCGATCGCTCTGCGTAATTCCCGCCGCCTCCTAAGACTGGTAAACCAATTACTGGATCTACAACGCTTGGATGCAGGACGAATGCAACCTAGTTTCCGTCCCTGTGATTTAGTGGAATTTGTCAACCAAATTGTTGAGTCATTTCGCCCCTATTGCGAAAAAAAAGGACTACAGTTGGTTACCGAAATGGGTGAATGTCCCACAGTTTACCTAGATATGGAAAAATTTGACAAGGTGGTTTATAACCTCCTGTCAAATGCGATGAAGTTTACTCCTGAAGGGGGCACAATCAGCGTTAAACTGCAATCTGAAGAAAACCATTGCCGATTGCAAGTCCAAGACACGGGAATTGGCATTGTTCAAGAACAGATTCCCCAATTATTTGAACGCTTTCGCCAAGCTGAAGGCTCAGAGAACCGCTCCTATGAAGGCAGTGGTTTAGGTTTAGCTTTAGTCAAAGAATTAGTAGAACTGCACGGTGGCAAAGTCACTGTAGACTCAATTTACGGACAAGGTACCACCTTTACCTTATGGCTAGTTACGGGAAATTCTCACTTACCTATAGAGCAAGTCCTGGAAACTTCTATTGAACTGAATACGAGTCGCGCTACGGTAGAATTAGCTGACTTAGAACTAGTAGAACCAAATACAGACAATATTGAAGACATTATAAAAAATTCTGGCACTCAGCACTCAGGCAACACTCAGCACGGGCTAAACGCCCCGCTACCGCTAACAGCACTCAGCACTCAGCACTCTATCTTAGTCGTAGACGACAACCCGGATTTGCGAACTTATGTGTCTGATATCCTCCGCCGCAACGGCTATCAAGTCCACACAGCTCGTAACGGTTATGAAGGGTTTGGTAAAGCTCAGGACATTGCACCCAGCTTGATAGTTACAGACTTGATGATGCCATTGGTCACAGGACTAGAAATGATTCAGATGATCCGCAATGAGGAGAAATTGCAAGGAACACCAATCGTTCTGCTCACAGCGAAAGTTGATGAGGAAACCCGCATCGAAAGTACAGAACATGGCGCGGATGCTTATTTAGCGAAACCATTTAATGACAGGGAACTTCTGGCAGAAGTCAGGAATCTCCTAGCATTGAAGGCAAATGAACGGCGGGTTGTGGAGCTAAATACTTATCTGACAGAATCAGTGCTTAAACGCTTCTTACCAACTGTATTGGTGCAAAAAGCGGCAGCTGGAACATTAACTCTAGATTTGCGACCAGAACCGCGTTTGATCACAGTTTTATTTAGTGACATCGTAGGATTTACCCAGTTAGCAAACACCCTAAGATCCCGACGAGTGGCAGAATTGCTGAATGAATATTTAGAAGCCATGACTAAAGTTGTATTTGATAATGGCGGCACCGTGGATAAATTTATGGGAGATGCTATTTTAGCTTTATACGGAGCGCCAGAAGAACTCACGCCCAATGAACAAGTGCGTCGTGCTATCAGTACAGCAAGAGCAATGCAACGATCACTAGCTCAGTTGAACCAGCGCTGGCAAGACCAAGGTATATTTGAAAGTCACGGACATTCAGGCGTACAGTTTCGCTGTGGTATTCACCAAGGTACGGCGGTTGTAGGTATGTTTGGTAGCGCTAAACGTGCCGACTATACAGCTATCGGGCCGAGCGTGAATATTGCGGCCAGGTTACAATCTGCTGCTGTTCCCGGTACGATTCTTGTTTCTGCTGCTGTGGCAGATTATTTGCAGGATGAAGAAATTACTAAAGGTAGTCCACTAAAACTTAAAGGGGTCGATGAAACAGTTCTGACCTTTGCAGTTACACCAGAGCTAATGGCTAATCGCTAAAATGAAAACTGGATTTTGCCTAATCATATCTGGGTTCAAATATGACAACATCGGTTACGGACAAAACTCCAATTCCAACCAAGGTCTGGAGACGGCACACTGATCCACCAAGTTTATGGATTGCTGTAGCTGTAAGTTCACTTTCCTTGCATTTGCTAGTTTTCTGGTTAATGCGATCGTCTAATGTTTTTACACCGTGGTTTCCGCAGCAAAGTCAAGCCATTGTTCCCATTGAGTTTATAGAAATTTCTCCTGAGGCAGAATCAACTAAGAAATCTAACTTACCAACTCAAGCAGTCTCCCCACAACCACCAATCCCTGAGAAATCTAATTTACAAACTCAAGCAGTCTCCCCACAACCACAAATCTCACCTCAACAGTCTGCACCAGAGTTATCATCAGAAACTGCGCCAACTAGACCTAACAATCAGAATACTGATGCGACAAATTCTGATGCCAGTCTCCCTAATGAAAGTAAAACCGAAGCTTCTCAACCTAATACCCAAATCTTTCGTGAGAAAATAGCTTCAGAACCGGGATTTACACCGACACCGACACCGACACCAACACCAACAATTCCAGTTGGTGAGCTTCCTTGGAACCGTCGCCAGGAAGTCTTACTAGGAAAGGGACAACCACTACCGACAGATATTCCATCTATTCCATCAGAACAACCGGAAGTTGCACAAGCTAAACCAGGGGAAACTGCAAATATACCGAGTGAAGAAACAGCACCTACACCTACTGGAGAAACTGCAAATATACTGAGTGAAGAAACAGCACCTACACCTACTGGGGAAACTGCAAATATACCGAGTGAAGAAACAGCACCTACACCTACCGGGGAAACTGCAAGCACTCCTACCGATGGAGGAGCGATCGCAAAAGTTGCTCCTTTAGCTGACAACGAAGTGCGACAATTGATACAAGAGGGTCGATTAAGTCCAGATGGTCTACCCGATGTTCTAGCTGTATATGAGGGAAGCAACATAAAACAATTGGATTTAAGTTATCTTGCCAGTGATTCTGCACTTCAGCCTGCACAGTTTCTAGCCAGCCTAGTAATTGATAAAAATGGCAACTTTCAACAAGCTAAAGTTTTAGAAATAGAACCCGTGAGACTACAAAGTGCAAAAAACTTGTATGAGGAAGTTGTCAACGATATTTTTAGAAATGACAATTTCTTGCCAGCCCACAATAACGATGGCACGAAACCAGATTTGAGTAATGTGTTTGTACGCATCACAATTCAGCCTGCTAGACTCAATTAGATGCTTGAAATTTCGCAAAAAGAGTGTTATATTTGTAAAGTTGGAAAGTTGCGGGCGTAGTTTAGTGGTAAAACTATAGCCTTCCAAGCTATTAATGCGGGTTCGATTCCCGCCGCCCGCTTAAGTTTTTTGCCCAATTTAGCTGTTAGACTTAGCTGCAATCAATCCCATAATCGTATTGTGTATTCCTCAAACTTCGATTCTTCTTCGCAATGCGTTTGTAGTGCAAAATTACATGGTAATTCTTGGCTATTGGCGCTCCAATGTCTGATTGCTCCACTGCGTCCCAATGTATATTTTGTCGTTCTTCTGCCATCCGGTGATACTCATCGGCTAGTTGTTCTAAGGCGATCGCGTGTTCCTTTGTTTGACCGTAGCATTGCAGGTTATTTCTGGGAAAATTGCTCAGAGATGGTGAAAAATGTTTAATTTCTAGGAATAATTGTTTGAATTGATGTGGTTTTCAGATGTCCTTTTTGTTGTGAATTTGAAAACTTCAATGTTTGACCAGAAAGCAGATGATTAGCTGTCTCAGATTACGAATTGAATTAGTATCACCACTTCAGAAATGAAGCTTCAATTCCCTGCTCTCGTTTAACTTTGGCATCTTTTTCAAACCAGGCAATCAGTTGCTGTGTTGTTAAATCTTCCATAGCCACACCATACTCTTGAGCAATATATTTCAAGAGCTTGAGGGACGAAATAGTTAATCTTGTTAAAAACTTTTCTGAGGACGATAACAAAGCAGCATCTACTTTTGCTGATTCTTCCAAGGTGAGAAATTGTGTTGCAGGTTGCTGTGGTTGTGTATCCATAAATTTAGTTCTCAAACTTAGTTAAATGCCAAGTCATGGACAATGAGTAATTTTCAATTGGTAAACCCTTTTACCACTGAGCTACTACCCATGATCTAAACTGAATGTGAAAACAAAATTTATTCATGAGATTGGTCTTTTCGAGCTTGCACCAAATAACCGCAACGATGTTCACCATTAATAATCCAATGGGTACGCTCTACCTGACAATCTGGTAGAACAGCAGCAAACATTTCTAATTCATGACCGCAAATGCTGGGGAAAGATTCGGCAACATTGGAAATTGCGCAGTTATGCTCCATAAAGATAAAACTATCCTGTGGGGAAGAGTCATCTGATTCTACAGAATGATACTCTGCCATGAAACCTTCCGATTTCCTCAGTTCCACTAAGTTAGCGACACGCTCTTGCAGTGAACCGTTACCTAGGATCTCGCGGTATTCTTGAGCTTTACGTTCCCATTGTTTTTGTAAAATTGTGCTGACTTGTTCGCGTCCTACGGTTTCCGCTAGCGTGTCCAGCAGCGATACTGCAAATTCGCCGTAGCGATCGCTTTGAATATTGTTAATTTTTCTTTGCAGGCGATCGCGTCCCCGACGGCTTAATTGATAAACGTGCTGCGGTCGCCCCATTCCCGCCTGCACTGACGAATATATAATCAGCTCTTCCGCCTCCAAATCTTTGAGATGACGACGAATCGCTTGTTTACTCACATCTAAAACTTCGGCTAGCTCAAAAGCAGTTGCTTGTGAGCGTTTGAGCAGATACTCCAGAATATCTTGCTTGGTGGAGGACTGGTGGATAGTCGCCATCTTAGTCCCAAAAATTTTTTTCAGAAAATTTGACTTTAACAACAACATTGTTGTTAATTTAGCGTAAAATGAAGATACATTAAACAACATAGTTGTTGTTTAACTCTCCTCCTCCCATCTTAACAGCCGTTTAACCACTCGGTCACGCAAGATGAGAATCAGCTAGATACCAGACCGTCTCCGATCCTTAAAGAGAGTTCAGATAACAAGATTCCAGTTCCGAACACGAGAGACTAATACCGATGAGTGCCACTGTCAAAACCTTAGTCAACCAACCCTACAAGTACGGCTTTGTCACCGATATTGAGGCCGACACTATTCCGCGTGGACTAAATGAGGATGTCATCCGCTTGATCTCCGCGAAGAAGAACGAGCCGCAGTTCATGTTGGATTTCCGCCTCAGATGTTATCGCCAGTGGCAAAAAATGACGGAACCAACTTGGCCTAGTGTCAAGTATCCGCCCATAGATTATCAGAATATTATCTACTATTCCGCGCCCAAGAAAAAGAAAGCCAAACTCAATAGTTTGGATGAAGTAGATCCCACTCTCCTGGAAACTTTCGAGAAGCTAGGCATTTCGCTGTCCGAACAAAAGCGACTAGCTAACGTTGCTGTTGATGCGATTTTCGATAGCGTTTCCGTGGCTACGACATTTAAAGAAAAGTTAGCCGAAGATGGAGTAATCTTCTGCTCGATTTCCGAAGCATTGCAAGAACATCCCGAACTGGTACAAAAGTACCTGGGTAGCGTCGTTCCCGCAGCAGATAATTACTTTGCGGCTTTGAATGGTGCTGTATTCAGTGATGGTTCTTTCGTATATATTCCTAAAGGTGTAAAATGCCCAATGGAACTTTCTACCTACTTCCGCATTAACTCAGGTGACACAGGACAATTTGAACGGACTTTGATTGTTGCTGAAGAAGGTAGCTATGTTTCTTATCTAGAAGGTTGCACCGCGCCGATGTATGACAGCAACCAACTCCACGCGGCCGTGGTGGAACTTGTAGCGCTGGATAATGCCGAAATTAAATATTCCACTGTGCAAAACTGGTACGCCGGCGATGAAAAAGGCAAAGGCGGAATTTATAACTTTGTCACCAAGCGTGGTTTGTGTCAGGGTGTGAATTCCAAGATTTCCTGGACTCAAGTAGAAACCGGTTCAGCGATTACCTGGAAGTATCCTAGCTGTGTATTGGTGGGTGATAACTCTGTGGGTGAATTTTACTCGGTGGCGCTGACAAACAATATGCAGCAAGCTGATACGGGTACGAAGATGATTCACGTAGGTAATAATACTCGTAGTACAATTATTTCTAAGGGAATCTCGGCGGGTAATTCTAGTAATAGCTATCGCGGTTTGGTGAAGGTGCATCCCAAGGCGAAAGGCGCGAGAAATTATTCTCAATGTGACTCGATGTTGATTGGGGATAATGCCCATGCTAATACTTTCCCTTATATTCAGGTGCAAAATAATACTGCCAAAGTAGAGCATGAGGCTTCTACTTCTAAGATTGGAGAAGATCAGCTCTTCTTCTTTGCTCAACGGGGGATTTCGTCGGAGGACGCTATTTCCATGATGATTAGCGGTTTCTGCAAGGATGTGTTTAATCAGCTACCGATGGAATTTGCGGTAGAAGCTGATAAATTATTGAGTCTGAAGTTAGAAGGTAGCGTTGGGTAATGCTTGTAGTAAGCACTTCAGTGCTTTAAAAAAGGCGCTTCAGCGCCTACTACAAACCAAATAGAGAAGAGAAGAGAGAACATGATTATTGAAAATAGTGAAGTTGTGCTGTCAGTAAAGGATTTGACGGCTACTGTTAATGGGACTCCGATTCTGAAGGGTTTGAATTTGGAGGTACGCGCTGGTGAAGTTCATGCCATTATGGGGCCAAATGGTTCTGGTAAGAGTACTTTTTCTAAGGTGTTAACAGGACATCCCGCCTATGAAGTGACTGGTGGTGAAGTAATTTTCCAAGGACAGAATCTGCTGGAAATGGAGCCAGAGGAACGCGCGAGGTTAGGCGTGTTTTTGGCTTTTCAATATCCGCTAGAAATTCCGGGTGTGAGTAATTTGGATTTCTTGCGGGTGGCTTACAATTCTCGCCGCAAAGCCCAGGGTTTAGAAGAATTAGACGCGTTTGATTTTGATGATTTAATTGAAGAAAAGTTGGATGTGGTAAAAATGAATCCGGCTTTTCTGAATAGAAGTTTGAATGAAGGTTTTTCTGGTGGTGAGAAGAAGCGGAATGAAATTCTGCAAATGGCTTTGTTAGAGCCTAAGTTGGCAATTCTGGATGAAACTGATTCAGGATTAGATATTGATGCGCTGAAGATTGTGGCTCATGGTGTCAATCAATTAACTAGTCCGGAAAATGCCACAATTATGATTACTCACTACCAACGGTTACTTAATTATATTGTGCCGGATTTTGTGCATGTGATGGCTAATGGTCGCATTCTCACCAGTGGCGGTAAGGAGTTGGCGCTGGAGTTGGAATCTCGCGGTTATGATTGGGTGCTGGAAGCTGCTGAGGTGGGTGTGTAATGACGATGCAAGTTTCTCCTACAGTTTCTAGTTTGGTGGATAGAGATGCTTTTTTGACTGGGTTGTTACAGGAAGTAACTCCAGTTGAAGGCGAGGATTGGTTGCAGGATTTACGCCAAAATGCGGCTCATTGGGTGCGTCATACGGTGATTCCCAATACTCGTGATGAGGAATGGCGATTTACTGATTTGTCGGCGTTGCGTCAGGTGCAGTTTCGGGTAGATAGGGAATTAACTGCTGTTGATATTGCAGGGTTGATTTTACCGGAAGCTGTTAATAGTCGTTTGGTATTTGTTAATGGTGTTTATGCACCGGAGTTATCGGCTGTTGCAGATTTACCTGCTGGGGTGACGGTTAGTAATTTGGCTGGGTTGTCTGAGTCTGAAGATGTTAGGAAGTATTTGGCTCAGTCTGAGAATTCTCAGGAAGTTTTTACTGCACTGAATACTGCTGGGATGACTGATGTGGCGGTGGTGTTGGTGGCGAAAAATGTCGTTGTTGAGTCACCAATTCATTTGCTGTTTGTGGCGGTGGTGGGTGAGGATGCTGTGATTTCCCAGCCCCGGTGTTTGGTGGTGGCGGAAACTGGTAGCAGTGTGAGTTTAATTGAAGAATTTACGAACCGCCCGCGCGCAGCGATACCCGTAAGGGCTGTAGGCGCAGAGAGCGCGGAGAAGGTTTATTTTACTAATACGGTGACTGAGGTTTGGGTGGGTGAAAATGCCGAAGTAACTCACACTAGGGTTGAGCGTGATGGTTTAGAGGCTTTTCATGTGGGGAAGACGGCTGTGACTCAAGGTCGTGATAGTCGTTATACTTGTCATGCTTTTACTTATGGTGGGAAGTTATCACGCCATAATTTAGAGATTTTCCAGGCTGGTGAGCAAACCCAAACTACTCTTAATGGGTTGACGATGATTTCTGGTAAGCAGTTGGCTGATACTCACAGTACGATCGCACTCAATCATCCCTATAGTACCAGCAGACAATTGCATAAATGTATCGTAGGCGATCGCGCTCATGCGGTGTTCAATGGTAAGGTTTTTGTGCCGAAACCAGCACAGTTAACTGATGCAGGTCAGTTAAATCGCAATTTGCTGCTGTCATCGAAGGCGCGGGTTGATACTAAACCCCAATTGGAAATTACCGCCGATAACGTGAAATGCTCTCATGGCGCGACTGTTAGCCAATTAGAAGATGATGAAATATTCTATCTCCAAAGTCGGGGAATTAACGAAACCGACGCGCGGAAGTTATTAATTAATGCTTTTGCTGCGGAAATTATCAACCAAATTCCAGTCAAGTCTCTGCAAGACACTCTATTAAACACAGTCAACAGTCTCAAGTTTTTATCTAGTGACTCATAACTAATTACCGATGACTTTCACCACTACCAAAACCCTAGCTGATCAGGTACGTGCTGACTTCCCGATATTGCATCAGGAAGTTAACTCTAAACCTTTGGTTTATCTGGATAATGCAGCTACTTCCCAAAAACCTTTGTTCGTATTAAACATCCTGCGGGATTATTACGAACAATATAATGCAAATGTGCATCGGGGCGCTCATACCCTAAGTGCTAAAGCTACTGATGCTTATGAAGCAGCGCGAGACAAAGTTGCTAAATTTATCAATGCTGCATCACGTCAGGAAATCGTCTACACCCGCAATGCTAGTGAAGCCATTAACTTAGTAGCTTACAGCTGGGGAATGAACAATTTACAGCCGGGAGATGAAATTATTCTGTCGGTGATGGAACACCACAGTAATATTGTTCCTTGGCAATTTGTGGCGCAAAAAACGGGTGCGGTATTAAAGTTTGTCGAATTGACACCAGAAGGTAGTTTTGATTTATCACAGTTTCAGCAACTGATTTCTGACAAAACAAAACTGGTGTCAACTTGTCATGTTTCTAATACTTTGGGTTGTATTAATCCAGTAGCAGAAATTGCCGCGATCGCTCACAGATACGATGCGAAATTCTTAATTGATGCTTGTCAAAGTTTACCTCACATGCCTGTCGATGTACAGCAAATAGATTGTGATTGGTTGGTAGCATCCGGTCACAAAATGTGTGCCCCAACTGGGATAGGCTTTTTGTATGGCAAATTAGAACTATTGGCATCAATGCCGCCATTTTTTGGTGGTGGTGAAATGATTGCCGATGTATACTTAGACCATTCTACCTATGCAGAATTACCCCATAAATTTGAAGCCGGTACCCCAGCCATTGCAGAAGCGATCGCTTTAGGTGCGGCGGTAGATTACCTTAGTAATATTGGCATGGAGAGAATCCACGCCTATGAAGCAGAGTTAACCGCTTATTTGTTCCAACAATTAGAGCAAATTCCCCAAATTCAAATTTACGGGCCCAAACCTAACGCTCAAGGAGAAGGTAGAGCTGCTTTAGCTGCATTCACAGCTGGTGATGTCCACCCCAACGACTTATCTACATTATTAGATCAAGAAGGTGTCGCCATTCGTTCTGGTCATCATTGCACTCAACCATTACACCGTTACTTAGGTTTACCAGGAACCGCAAGGGCTAGTTTATCTTTTTACAACACCCGCGAGGAAATTGATATTTTTATCAAAGCGCTGAAAGAAACTCTGGACTTTTTTGCTGGGTTCCTTGATTAAAGACGGGGTGGGTGATCCCACCTTTTGGAATAAAAACCACAAAAAAGCAATTCGCTTTATCAGCAATGTATTTTGCTCCTAGTTGTTGGCATAATTTAGTTATCAGGGCAACTCAGGGAGCAACCAAAATGTCATATAGTGATTTTACATTAGATAAAGTTAGAAAAACATTTAACTTAACTATTTCTGATAAAATCGACATATTTGCAGATATACCAGAAATCGAAACTCCGCCCTTACTTGCCGAAAATTTACGAGATAATGTACCTTTAGCTCTAGCGAGTAATACAGACAAATCTCGTTCAGAGATGATTATTGCCCCTATTTTAGTTGCACTAAGAAAATATTTAAATAATCAAATTAGTTTATTTTCTGGTATTGATTTTACTGTAGAACCAGCACAAGGATTAAATGGCAATTGTGATTTTCTTATTAGCCGTTCACCAGAATTACTAATTGTGAATGCACCAATTATCACAATTGTAGAAGCTAAAAAAGAAAACATTAATGCTGGATTAGGTCAATGTGTAGCAGAAATGTTCGCAGCTAAATTATTTAACGAACGCGAAGGAAATAATATTCAGACAATTTATGGTACTGTTACCACTGGAACTAACTGGAAATTCTTAAAGCTGCTGGGACAAGTAGTTGAGATTGATTTGAGTGAATATTATATTAGTGACATCGGTAAAATTTTAGGAATTTTATCTCATATCGTCATGGAATAGGTATTTTAATATGCTTGTCCAGTCAACGCCTGCTGAACAAAGAACAGTTTTACATAACGTTAGTTGGGAAACCTTTGAAGCCTTGCTGCGAGATACAGGTGAGGATAGAGGCTCTCGGTTTGCATATGACTGCGGTACTTTAGAAATCATGACCCCGCTTTTTGCACATGAAAACCCCAAAAGTAATTTGGGCAATTTTATTATTGCTTTAGCTGAAGAACTAGATATTGAAATTAGAAGTGCTGGTTCTACAACACTCAAGCGGCGTTTGGCAAATCGGGGTATAGAACCAGATAATTGCTACTATATTCAAAATGAACCCGCTATTAGAGGTCAGCAAATATTAAATTTAGAAATAGATCCACCTCCTGATTTAGCAATTGAAATTGACATTACTAGCAGTTCTGTGAATAAATTTGGAATTTATGCAGCGTTGGGTGTGTCTGAACTTTGGCGATATAACGGGCAAGATTTAAACTTTTATCAATTGCTAGAAGGACAATATATTGAATGTAAGTTTAGTATTGCCTTTCCTTTAGTTGCGGTGAGTGATATTAGTAGGTTTATTCAGCAGAGTAAAAGCATGGGTGAAATTGCTTTGTTGAAATCATTTCGTGCTTGGTTAAGAAATAAGATGGGGTAATTTTTGATACGCATCAGTAAGCTGCCGATGCTGGTATTAGAGGTGGTAAAGCTAGTTTAATTGTAGGTAGAGACCTTTGTGATGCTTGTGGTTTAAGAGGGGGGGAGTAAATTCTATGGCTTGGCACTTACGTATAGAAGAATTAGAAATTATTACTTCTAGTGGAATGAAAACAATTACTACCCAACCCCCAAAGAGAAGGAGGCAATATTGTATTTCTTAACTGTAGAAAAATGGGTTGTAACGATGTTTTTGTCTAAGTCTTATTAGCATCAATTAATATAGACAAAGCATTTCTAGCGTATTGCGCTCCAATTGGATTTCCCTCAATCGTTGCCATTAAACTAGCTCCTCCAATTAAAAGCAAATACTGCTGTGAAAATGAAGCAGGGTCGCGCACACCTGCTTCAAATGCTAGCTGCATGATGTAAGTGCGGATAGCTTCTCTCAACTTAACTGAGACTTGATGAGCTGGATGAGAAGCATCAGCAATTTCTAAGACCGCATTAATAAATGGACAACCCCGGAAGTCAGGTTCAGCGTACCATCCCTGGAGAACATCAAAGGTTGCTAGTAACCGCTCTCTAGGAGTGTTATCTTTGTCTGCAACCGTATCTTCAAACCAACGTAACCATTGAGTAGCACGATATTTCATCACTTCTTCAATCAGTTGGTCTTTTGAAGAAAACCATCGATACAGTGTTCGCTTTGCCACACCAGACGCGGCAATAACTTCATTGATTCCCACATATTGAATTCCCTTCTGATAAAACAGTTCAGAAGCAGTTTCTAAAATTTGTTGACGTGCAGCACTTGATTCAGTAGTCATAAATTTAGGTAGACAACTTTGTCTCCATAGGGCTATACTAGCACCTATTAATAGTAGACAAGTTTGTCTACTTGGGAATTCATTGGAGAAGTAAAGCAATGGAATTTACAATTCACACGATTGAAACTGCGCCAGAAGCCTCCAAGGAAGCTCTTATCCATGCAAAGGCGACATTTGGATTGATTCCAAATTTAGAGGGTATTCTTGCCGAAGCTCCCGCCGCCTTGAAGGGAGGTATGGCATTGTGGGATTTATTTGAAACGACCAGTTTTACGCCTATAGAACAACAGGTGATCTATCTTACTGCTAATTACGAACATGACTGTCGCTACTGCATGGCGGCTCATTCAGGTTTAGCAGAAATGATTGGGATGATTCATGAAGACCTTGAGGCTCTACGTCAAGGTCAACCCCTGGCAGATCAGAAGTTACAAGCGTTGCGGCTGTTTACTAAGCGGATGATTGAGACGCGAGGTTGGGTAAATGATCAAGAAATCACAGAGTTTTTAGCAGCAGGTTACACAAAGCAGCAGGTTTTGGAAGTCATTCTAGGAATTGCTGTAAAAATTATTCACAACTATACTAACCATATTGCTAAAACTCCTTTAGATAAAGCTTTTCAACCTTATGTTTGGTCAAAACCTGGGGTAGATATGTAAACACCTACTCGTCTAGCCTGATTATCCACGTTAACTATTTGGAGATTTTTGCTGATATTGCATGGCTTTGGCATAATCACCCAAGGCGTAGCAAGTAACTCTTAAACTACTAAGTGCTTGTTCTTCAATACGGCGGTCTTTAATATTTCTAGCTAACAGCAAACGTTCTTCATAATATTTAATTGCTTTTTTATAATCACCCAAGGCTTCACAAGCAACTCCTAAACTAGTGAGAGACTGTTCTTCATTACGTATATCTTTTAGTTCTCTGGCTAATTGTAAACGCTCCTCATAAGAAAAAATAGCTTTGTGATAATTGCCGATAGCATAGCAAGCATTCCCTAAATTCTTCAGTACCTGAGAAGCACTGCGAAGATGGTTAAGTGTGCGTGCTATTTTTACACACTTTTCATAGTAGGCGATCGCTTGAGGATAATCATCCAAAGCATAATAAGCATTACCTATATTTTTAAGCACCTGTTCCATACCCCAGTGGTCTTGGAGTTCTTGGACAATTTCTAAACTTTGTTTTTGATACTCAATTGCTTGGATAAAATTTCCCGCAGTTTTATATACTAATCCTAGGTTATTTAATGCTGCAACCTGACTCCGCTTATTTGGTAGTTGGCGGGTGATTTTTAAACATCCTTGCAAATATTTAATTGCCTGATTATGGTTATTCAAGTGACGATAAGCATTACCCAAATGAGAAAGTGCTTGCATCTGTGTGACTAAATCTTGGTTGGCCTTTTTTAAGCCTAAACACTGCTGGGAATAAGAAATTGTGCTTTGGTAATCCCCAGAAGCGTAAGTTACGAGTGCTAAAAAAGAAAGCGCCTGTTCTTGTTTTTCTGTATCACCAACAGCCTGAAACATCTCTAGAGACTGCTGTAACGACTTTAACGCAACTAGTAATTCACCAGCTTGCTGTTGTTTAACTCCTTGACGTAGTAACTGGGATGCTTCCGATAACTGATCATCACTTTCCTGTGGAAGTACCATTTCCTCTGACGAACTTTGGTCAAGTTCATGAGTAATGGTATTGCGCTTGATTTGTTTCAAGTATTTTGCAGGTACTTCCGTGGGTAATGTATTTTTTATACTGTGGTTAGATTCACCGTTCGACATCGACCAATTCCTGTTAAGTTTGGTGATAAACTTAGTGTTCCCAAAACCGTAGTTCTACTTTCATGGGTGAAATAACAAGGGAAATTAGCAATGCAAAGACTGTTAGAAGCAGAAGTGATGGATACCTGGGAAGAAGCCGTTGCATATGATGCAATGGACTTTACTGAGGTAAATACGGCTTTTGCTGAAGAAGCCATCGCCTTGGGGCCAAAAGAACAGGGTTTAGTATTAGATGCTGGAACTGGCCCTGGTAGAATTCCCGTATTAATCTGTCAAATGCGTCCCCAATGGCAAATTACTGCGATTGATTTGGCTGAAAATATGCTGCAAATTGCCTCACAACATGTGCAGCAAGCTGGTCTGCAACAGCAAATCTGCTTAGAATTAGTTGATGCTAAAAACTTACCTTATGAGGATCAGGTGTTTGATCTGGTGATTTCAAATAGCCTTGTCCACCATTTACCTGATCCGTTACCGTTTTTTCAAGAACTCAAGCGTGTTACCAAACCCCATGTCGGTATTTTCATCCGCGATTTATTGCGACCAGTTGATGAGATGACTATGAATGCTTTGGTGGACAGTATCGGTAATGAATACGATGCACACCAGAAAAAATTATTTCGTGATTCTCTCCACGCCGCACTCACAATAGATGAAGTGAATCAGTTAATTTCTACTGTGGGTATGGCTGGGGTGCAGGTTTATCAATCAAGCTATCGCCATTGGACGGCTAAACGAGGTTGGACTAGTCAATGAAGAGAAATAATTGGGTGCGTTTTTACTGAGCTTTCCGCTTAACGCACCTTGCTATTCTGCTATGGAATTTTATATTAGCCAACTTCATCGATTCATTGGTGTTTTTGTACTCCAAACCTCTTCAAATTCGGCTTTGGTAATGCCAAATTCTTGGATATCTTCTTCACCTAAAGGTTTATCGCATAACATACCATGATTATCTGCAAAGTGGCTGTCATCATAGAATAAGACGTTGCCATTTTCGTAAACCTCTATTTGTCTAACAGCACATAAATCATGGCCAACTTCCATAAAATAGGTACTAGTACCCCAAGTATCGTACTCACCGCCAAGGGATTCATCCCAGAACCATTTGCAATATTTCTTTATCTTGGTAGATAGAGACATAATTTCTTTACTCCTATAAGGGATTGCTACTTTCAAGTTACTTTACAAGAATATGCTTTTCGTATGTCTACGCTAGTTTGCCTTGAAAGGTTAAATGCAGCAACATGCTCTTGCAAGGTAAGGCACTACAGAAGTGGGTGGCTATCATATTAGTTTCACGTCTATAAATTGCCCCTAAATACTTATTTTAGACGTTTGCAAGAGTAAGCATTAACAGCAACAATATTATCTTACCGCACTCTTACCAATCCTTGGTCTATGAGTTTAGCGCAGTATCTCTCGCACTTCCATTAATATTATTCCTAACATATTTTTTCCACTACCATCAGATCCACAACCCCAGTAAAAATCTATAGGTGAATTTTCCACGATTTCTTCATTATCTGTGGAAAGTAGGATATCTCTAATATCCTTATGGGTTTCAAACTTACGCAGTACTGCTTTTCGCATAATATCATCCACATTGTTCGCGATCGCTGTAGAAGTAGATTGTCATCAAATTTATACTTAGGAAGATATTTATAGGACTTACGCATTGACAAAGTGGCAAAAGAGTGGATTGATAAAAAGTATCATCCAATGAATAGGTATCGGACAATCAGAAAAATCAGCAAACCGTCCACAGCACAATGCAATCTGGAACATT
>JAESGC010000063.1_pt1 | contig 50380 bp, 32 predicted proteins | sample 9266221 | NCBI WGS metagenome assembly JAESGC01 (sample SAMN14515568, study PRJNA621660) | algae metagenome | isolation source: Trichormus sp. ATA11-4-KO1 and co-occurring heterotrophs from soil, at the... | place: Chile: Atacama Desert, Tarapaca Region | collected 2009-05-22 | reverse complement strand
TTTCTCCCACCAATCCAACATTGCTTGTCACCTTTAGCACAGAATTTCAATTAGTGTACCGTGTATGCTGTGCTTTTTCTACAATCCCTTCTGAGCAAGCTTTTTGAGACTTAACGGGAAAAGTCAGTTGCAAGACGAGTGGGAAAGCTTTCAGCAGAGTCTGAGCCGAGTAGGCGATCGCGTCAAGAAAGCCTTCGATGCGGCTGGGAAACATCTCACTGGTAAAAAATCATAAAATTTATTGGGGCGGGAAGTAGCTGTTTTGCGTTCACCTTAGCGCCCCTCTGCATTTAAACTCCCCTTCTTCCCACTCAACTGTTGCCACCGTAACACCCCACGCTGTAACGCCTCCAAATTGCCATCTCCCACAAAACAGATCCGCCCCAACCGTTCACAAGCCACCAAAACTTCCCCATGCCCCATAAAAGGAGCAATCACAAAATTATTCTGATTCGTATACAAATTAATTAAATAATTAACAATCCCTTCCACACCCTCAATATTGATAGGAGCCTGCGGCCGAGATATCAATTGATGAGAAAAAATACCCACATAAACATTACCCAGCAGCAACTCATATTGAAAAGGCATTTGGCAACGGCGATAAAATTCATAAATCTGACCCTCAGAACGCAACACTGCCACCACCCGCGCCTCATTCACCAAATAATCATGCTCCCAGGTAGAAGAAAGAGTAGCGATCGCCAGAGCCGCATCCGAAGGTAACAAGTTGGTAAAATCTGCACTAGTCGTATCGCCGCAATACACCAAATGCCGACCTAGCAGCCATTCATCTCCCACCTTCACCTGAGTATCGGCTGGTTCCTTCACCGATTTTGGCTGACGTTGACCCTGTTTCTGTGCCAACTTAGCAGCCCTTTGGGACATAGCACTTTTATGTGCCAAAATCTGTAACTCTTTTTGCTGATTTCTCGCCTCCACTATCAATTGAGCCAACCGCGCCGCCTCTGCTTCATCTCCCCTCGCCTGGGCTAACTCCCAAGCCTGTTGCGCCGCTTCCGCCGCCGCTCGTTCCTGACTACCAGCCCTAGCTATCTTGAGTAACACCGTCGGACTATCAGCAATAGGCGATCGCTTAATTATCTGTTTCACCTCTGGATGAATACTTTTAGCAATTTGCTTACCATGCTGAAAAGTGCGTTCCGAGTAGCCCACCTCCTTTGCCAACTCCACCGTGCGTTTTAAAGGTGGTGAAATCATTTCACCACCTTTAGTAGTATGTTGATTATCTCCAGCCTTTGCCCTCAGCCCCATCCGTGCGAGAATCTGGTCACGCTCATACCAAAGTTCCGAACGTTCCAACGGTTCCAACTCATTACGAATCAAATTTTCGTCAATTTCCGCCAACCGCGCCTGATCCGCGTCTTGATAATTGACAATATTACACTCAATCGCCTCCAACCCCAATAGCTGACAAGCAGTCAACCGATGCAGACCAGCAATCAAAGTCAACTTTTGGTCTACCGTAATTGGGTTTAATAGACCATTAGCCCTAATCGACTCCTTCAATTCATCAACCTTCTCACCCTTAATCGGTCGGCGGTTCTGACCAATGCGAATTTGGTCTATAGGCACTATGGGCATAATTACAGCTTTTTGGTGCAATCAGTCAAAGAACCAGTATACATAATTTGGGGAGTAGGGAGGGAGAGAGCAAATAATGACCAATGACAATATCGTATTTTACGATACTGGATGCGATGTCAAATTAGGATAAAACTAAGAAAGATTAGAAGTAACGCCACCATCGATGTTAGTAAATTAAAGTGGCATACAGGCATACCAAAATTCATAAAACCCACAAATATGTAAAGCCAAACTCATCTTTGCACCTTTGCGCCTTTGCGCCTTTGCGTGAGCTTTTCATATCCTAAATCCAGCAACACAAGTCATATTGCTTAACCTGCGGACTTTAACATAATGGAAATAAAAATATGGCAGCAAACAAACAAAGCCAGTTAATCATCAAACCCTTAAATCGGTGGCGGATAATCTTAGCAGGTTCCATCACTTTATTAGCCGGAATCATTGCTTTCCATAGTTTTTCACCAAATCGGACTTCCTCTCAAGTTCAGACTCCACCAACAAAAACCACAACAGAAACTACCCCCGTCAAACTTGCAGTCACAGCCTTGGGACGGTTACAACCTCAAGGAGAAGTCACTAATTTATCTGCACCCAATTCAGTCAACGGTGCGCGGGTAGAAAGACTGTTAGTCAGGGAAGGAGAAGAGGTTAAAGCTGGACAAGTATTGGCTTATTTAGAAAATTATGCTCGCTCTACAGCCGCCCTGCAACAGTCTTTAGACCAACTAGAAGTCGCCAAAGCCAGACTAGCACAGGTAAAAGCTGGGGCGAGAACCGGGGATATTGAAGCACAAAAAGCGGCGATCGCCCGTTTAGAGTCACAATTAAAAGGAGACGTTGCAGCAGGACAAGCAACAATCAGCCGCATCCAAGCTGAGGTAGACAACGCGCAAACAGAGAACGAACGATATCAGCAATTATATAAACAAGGTGCGATCGCGGCTTCTGTCGCAGATAGTAAAGCATTACAACTTAAGACGGCACAACAGCAGCTTACAGAAGCCAAAGCCAGCCTCAACCGCACTCAAAACACTCTCCAAGATCAACTAAAAGAAGCTAAAGCTAGACTTAACAGTATTAGCGAAGTTCGTCCTGTCGATATTGAATTGGCACAAACTGAAGTGAATAGTGCGGTAACTGCTATCAAACAGGCAAAAGCCGACCAAGAATTAACTTACCTCAAAGCTCCGGTAGATGGCAAAATTTTAAAAATTCACGCCAAAACAGGCGAAGTAATTAGTAATACAGGCTTTGCTGAGATAGGTAAGATATCTCAAATGTACGTGGTCGCAGAAGTGTATCAAACTGACATTCAAAAAGTCAGGGTAGGTCAAAAAGCCACCATTACTAGCACAGCATTTCCTGGCAAAATTTCCGGAACTGTCAACGAAATTGGTTGGCAAATCGAGAGACAAAGCATCTTTAGTGTTAATCCCACAGCAGACACAGACCGCCGCATAGTTGAGGTCAAAATCAGTATTGATGACCCCGCAGATAGTGAAAGATTAGCTCGTTTAACTAACTTACAAGTAGATGTTGCCATTCAGATATAGTCAACATAATTCGTAATTGATAATAGAGCCTACGGATGCCGCCAGGCTGTACGTAGTTACAATCAGTGGTAGTTCTGTACCCTCTTTAATTACGAATTACGAATTACGAATTAGTAATTATTTGGTCATTGGGTATGGGGTCTTGGAGTTAACGCCCCATCATCATCAATAAATTAATCATAAATTCAGGTGCTTGTACCACGAATTACGAATTACAAATAGTGAATCCATGAAATTTAAAATTCCTTTGGCGTGGCTACAGCTAGCTCAACAAAAAGCACGTTTTTTGGTAGCTGTAGGTGGAATTGCTTTTATTGTGCTGCTAACATTTATCCAACTAGGTTTTCAAGATGCACTATATTCTAGTGCTACCGCTTTACATCAAAATCTTCAAGGTGATTTATTTTTAGTTAGTTCACAATATAAAGCTTTAACCGCAACTCAAAGCTTTTCTCGGAGTCGTTTGCAACAAACCTTAGGATTTGATGGGGTAGAGTCAGTTAGTCCCATATACTTGCAATTTGCAAAATTAAAAAATCCCGTGACCGGAGAGAAATATTCAATCTATGTGATTGGCTTAGATCCAGGTCGCTCTGTAATGAATTTACCTGAAGTATCTCAAAATTTAGACCTACTGAAAATCCCTGACATTGTACTTTTTGACAAAATTTCCAGACCAGAGTTTGGTCCCATTGCTGCCAATTTTGAGAAAGGAAATAATGAGCAAATAATTGAAATATTTCCTTTTGATGCTCGGATTGGTTTCAGAATGAGAGTAGGTGGTTTATTCACTTTAGGTCCTTCTTTTGGTGTAGATGGTAATTTAATTGTTAGCGACTCATCTTTCCTGAAAATAAATGCTAATTTGCGTACAGCAGAAATGATTGATATAGGTGTCATTACCCTCAATCCTGGTGCAGACGCAGATACAGTTTTGCAAAATTTGGCAGCAAGTTTACCTAATGACGTCCAAATTTTCACTCGTCAAGGTTTTATTGAATTTGAAAAACAATATTGGTCTGTGAGAACACCAATCGGTTTTATCCTTAACCTGATGCTAACTATGGCTGCGGTTGTTGGTGTTGTCATTGTCTATCAAATTCTCTACAGCAATATTGCTACTCAATTTGTGGCTTACGCAACTTTAAAAGCTATTGGATATGCCAATTTATATCTCCTAAATGTAGTCTTTCAACAAGCATTAATCTTGGCTCTATTAGGTTATATACCAGGATTTATCTTGTCTATCATCTTATATAATTTCGCGATGGAAGCTACTAAATTGCCAATTATGATGACAACTAATAATGCAGTGATTGTCTTAGTTTCGGCAGTTTTAATGTGTATCACCTCTGGGTCACTCGCTATTAATAAACTTCGTTCCGCAGACCCGGCAGATATTTTTTAGTTAGTTAATCAGGACTAAAGTCCTGACTACAAACTATGCTTTCCATTAATTTACCCATAACCCCTACCTCTATGAACCTCCAAGACAAAACTCTCTTGATTACCGGAATTGATGAATTTATCGGTTTGCGTGCAGCCGAATTAGCCATAGCGCAAGGAATGAAGGTTCGGGGACTACAAAGTTCTACCGATGAAAATAAAACAGCGCAAAATTTGGGCGCTGAGATAATAGTTGGTAATGTTACCGATGCGATAACTGCACAAAAAGCTTGTCAGGGTGTAGATATTGTTTTACATACGGCTCAAATTGCCCAAGAAGCTGGCTCAATCAAAGATTTCCGTGCAGTCAATGTTGGCGGTACAGTCAATATAGCTCAGGCTGCCAAAAAAGCTGGTGTCAAAACTTTTGTCCATCTCTCTAGTGTGATGGTATATGGCTTTAATTATCCAGATGGTATTACGGAGTCTGGCCCGCTTTCTGGTGAAAATAATCCCTATTGCCAAACAAAAATCGAAGCCGAAACAGAACTTTTACCTTTGAATTCTCCTCCAGATTTTGGTGTCATCATTATTCGCGCCGGAGATGTTTATGGGCCTGGGAGTACTTCTTGGGTAGTCAGACCAATTTTGATGATGCGTCAGAAATTATTTGCTTATGCTAATGATGGCAAAGGGGTGATTAATCATGTATATATAGACAACTTGATTGATGCCATATTCCTAGCAGTAGAAAAAGAAACATACGGTGAAATATTTAATATTACCGACGGACAGAATACCTCTTGGAAAGAGTATTTTATGCGCCTAGCGGCAATGGAAGGTTTAGCTGCACCAATGTCTTTACCAAAAGATGAAATGAAGTTATTTCTGAAATTGCGTGCCCAAGGACAAAAACTTTTTCGGAAAAAAGCTGACATCTTGCCAGAGTCTGTAGATTTTATGAGTCGTCCTCATGCTTATTCTATTACCAAAGCACAAAACTTGTTAGATTACAAACCAAAAATTGACTTAGAAAATGGATTACAGCTAACAAAAGCATGGATGCAAAAAACTAATATCTAAAAATTAGTTAAATCATCTGGAAATTTTTATTAACATTGTTTTATATGAGCAAAAATCAGCCGAAATTGAGCATCGGATTGCCTGTATACAATGGCGACAAATTTATCCAAGAAGCCATAGATTCATTGTTAGCTCAGACTTTTGCAGATTTTGAATTAATCATCTCAGATAATGCCTCGACAGATAAAACTGAAGAAATTTGTCGAGCATATGCGGCTCAAGATAAACGTATCCGATATTACCGCAACGATAAGAATTTAGGTTGTTCTCGTAACTTTAATCGAGTCTTTGAATTGTCTGTAGGCAAATACTTTAAGTGGGCAGCTTATGATGATTTACACGCTCCAGATTTTCTCGTGAAATGTGTTGAGGTACTTGACTATAACCCTAGAGTAGTTTTGTGCCATTCTCAGGTATATTTTATTGACGAAAACGGCAATTTTTTGCAAAACTACAATATCAAACTCAACACCAATTCACCAAAACCCCACGAGCGTTTTCACGAGTTACTTACCAAACATCTCTGTTATCAATGTTACGGTGTAATCCGCACCAGCGCCCTCAAAATAGTACCACCTATGGGTAGTTACGGTACTGCGGATGGCATTTTATTGTTAAGACTGGGTTTATTGGGTCAATTTTATGAAATTCCCGAATACCTGTTCTTTGCTAGAGTTCATCCGCAACAATCATTGAGTATGTTCTTCCCTAGTTATCGGTCATTTACGAATAACCAAGCTGAATATTCGCTCTGCATGTTACCAGATTTTTATGGATACACAGTGTGGTTTGATTCAGCTAAAAAAGGAAAACTTTTATTTCCGCATTGGAGAATATTATGGGAGTATATGCTTTCTATTTGGCTATTTCAACTGAGTTTGTCTGAGCGGATATATTGCCACATTAGTATTTATCAGCAGTTGAAAGGTACAGAATCTCTTTTACTACAAGATTTAGTGAAAGCAATTCAAACAATTTGGCAACGTTGGCAAAATACTTCACTTAAAACTAGTAAATCACCTCTGGAAGAAATTGTGGTCAACGACCAAAGTCTACTTTCTTAGTTTGTTGAAAAATCAAAAATCACTTGTTGATATAACCCAATCATGCTGAAATTAACTCATTTCCCTTATCTTCTGTTAGCTAGTTTGTTGAGCATTAATTTTGTTAGCCCAGTTAATGCCGAATCTACTGGCACACTTACAGTGGTAGTAAATGGAATTAGTAACCAAAAAGGCGAAATTTGCATGGGAGTTTACTCCAGTGCCAAAGGATTCCCCATGAATACTAATCAAGTATTAAAAAGTGCTTGTGTCAAGCCTAAAAGCGATACTGTAACTCATGATTTTACTGGTTTAAAACCAGGCAATTATGCAGTAGCAGTAGTAGATGATCAAAATGGCGATCGCCAGCTCAATAAAGACTTTTTTGGTATTCCTAAAGAAGGTTTTGGAGTCTCCAGAAATCCTACTGTTTCAATACTAACGGGTACACCAAAGTTTCATGATGCCAGTTTTATCATGAACCAAAACACAACAATTGACATTTTCTTGAAATATTCACTCGATCCATAAGATTAGGGAGTAGAGAGTAGGGAGTGAGGAGTAGGAAAAGCCTTCTTAACAATTAATCTCCTCATCTCCCTCACAATCCTTGATCGCGACTCGCTGTTACACAAAGCCAACTTTGCCGGAGACAATATATTTCATGAAAGAGTTGACGATATTTTTCTCTAAGTCTTTGCTGAGTTGGCTAGCTATTCAAATGTGTTTAGCGCTGGTTTTCCTGTTCTACATACTACGCTCACACCGAAAAAATTTATTACCCGATGAGCAATTACCCAAAACGGCGGTGATTCTTTGCTTACGCGGTGCTGATCCGTTTTTACCCGACTGCTTGCAGGCGCTATTAAATCAGAATTACCCAGAATATGATTTAAAGTTGATCGTTGATAGTCAAAATGATCCTGCTTGGCAAATTGCCAGCGATACTATCAATGAACAAAAAGCTACCAACGTCCAAATCAGCCCACTGAGGATTATACGTCACAACTGTAGTCTTAAATGCAGTTCTCTAGTGCAAGCTGTTTCTGAGTTGGACAATTCCTATCAGGTAGTTGCTTTAGTTGATGCCGATACAATAGTCCATGCTAATTGGCTGCGTGAATTAGTAAGTCCCCTAGCTAATCCGAAAATTGGGGCGACGACGGGTAACCGTTGGTATGTGCCTACAAGTAATTATTGGGGTTCTTTAGTACGTTACATCGGTAACGTCTCCACAGTTGTGCAGATGTACCTGTTCCAAATTCCTTGGGGTGGGACTTTGGCTATAAAAACAGATGTACTACGCCAAACAGGACTGCTAGATAAGTGGGGACAGGCTTTCGGAGAAGATTTGATGATGCACAATATCCTCAAAAAACATGGAATGCAAGTCAAATTTGTGCCTTCTTTAATTATGCTCAATCGCGAAGAGTGCGATTTACTGGGTTTAATAGACTCTCTCAAACGCCTAATCTTCTATTCTCGACTTTATCATCCTCGCTGGTTGGCTTTAATTGGTGATGCTATTTCTAGTATCCTGTTTCCTTCTCTAGTCATAGTCTTGTTTGTGTTGTCGTTGTTAGATACACAATGGGATTTAGCAGCTTTATTATTTGCCTCTTATAGCATCTATACCGTAGGATTACTCTTGCTGACGCTTATATTAGAGTTAGGAGTACAACAAGTAACTCGCTCTCATGGTCAGCCAATCACACAACTATCGCTTGCCACAATAGGAAAAATCTTGATTGCTATCCCCTTAACACAGTGGGTGTATGGGTTAGCGATGTTATCTTCACTGTGGATGTCAACAGTTAAATGGCGGGGTATTGTCTATCGGGTGCAAAACCCTTGGAATATCCGACTAGTTGAATACCATCCTTATGATTTGTTGGATCAACCTACTGATAGCAAAATTTCTCTTTGACCACAATCAACAATCACGAATTACGAATTGTTATTAGGTTCTGGTTCATCTCTCAAGGTCAATCGCATACAAGGAATTAAAGATGAACGACTTAGTAACATTCCTATGTAGATGTTTATCGGTTGGCCTGGCTATTCAAGTTTATTTCATGCTGGTCTTTTTATGGCGTTTATGCTCATACAAAAAAAACCTCTTACCAGATGAACAATTACCCAAAACGGCAGTGATTCTTTGCCTACGCGGTGCTGATCCGTTTTTGCCAGATTGTTTGAAAGCGCTATTGAATCAGAACTACCCACAGTATGATTTAAAACTGGTTATTGATCGAATGGAAGATCCAGCATGGTCAATTGCTACTGATACTATTGAGGAACAAGGCACAACTAATGTTCAAATTAGCCCTTTAAGAATAATACGCAAAAATTGCAGTCTCAAATGTAGTTCCTTAATACAAGCTGTTACAGAGTTGGACGATTCTTATCAGGTAGTTGCTTTAGTAGATGCCGATACAATCGTCCATGCCAATTGGCTGCAAGAATTAGTCAGTCCTCTAGCTGAACCACAAGTCGGAGCGACAACGGGTAACCGTTGGTATGCGCCTACAGGTGATTATTGGGGGACTCTGGTGCGATACATCTGGAATGTTTCGGCAGTGGTGCAGATGTACATATATGAAATTCCTTGGGGTGGGACTTTGGCTGTAAAAACAGAAGTACTTTACCAAACAGGATTGCTAGACAAGTGGGGGAAGGCTTTCTGTGAGGACACCATGATGCGGAGCATTTTGAATAAACATAACATGCAGGTTAGGTTTGTGCCTTCTCTGATGATGCTCAATCAGGAAGAATGCGATTTACCAGGCTTAAGATACTGGATGCAGCGCCAGCTACTTTTTTGCCGACTTTATTACCCCAATTGGTTGGCTGTGATTGGCAACACGATTTTAACAATACTTTTTCCCATGTTGTTGAGTGTATTGTTTGTGGCAGCTTTGTTCACTGGACAATGGTATGCTGCGGCATTATCTTTTAGCTGCTATAGCAGCTATGTGGTGGCACTACTCTTAATCGTACTTTTCTTAGAGCAAGGAGTACAGCTAGTCATTTGCTCTCACAGTCAACCAAACACACATTTCTCAATTGCCACAATTGTCAAAATGTTAATCGGGATTCCCTTGACACAGTGGGTATATGGGTTAGCAATGCTATCTTCCTTGTGGATGCAAAAAGTGAAGTGGCGCGGCATCACCTATCGATTCAAAGGCCCTTGGAGAATTCGGTTAGTCCAATACCGTCCTTATCAGTTGTTAGATCAACCTGTTTCACCAAATGTTTCTTTAAATTGACCAGGCGGTAAATCCTTAATCTAACTTGAAAAGTACGAACAGGTATTCAAGTTTAAAGATACTAATTTTTTGCTGAATCCAAATACACAAATTCACTAAATTTATGCACAAGCAACCACTTCGCATTGCGCTATTTACAGGATTGTATGCTCCTTTTTTGACGGGAGTTTCAGTTGCAGTACACCAACGAGTTCGCTGGTTACTACAACAGGGACATGAAGTCTTTCTGGTTCATCCAGAAATCAACGACCAGTACCCTAAAAATGTTGGCAATCGTCCTATGCCAGGATTGGAAGAATTACAGCCTTTCCCCAACTTTACTTCTTATGCATTCCCCACACAGCCACTGATTTTTTACAAATCTCTACCGCAACCATTGAACCATCGACATTGGAATGATACCAAGTTACTGGAAAGTTTTCAACCAGATATTGTGGTAGTTGAAGAAGCGCCACAAATGAGAGGCTTTTACTCACTTTTCTTGCAAGGTTATGGTCGTCCAATTGGAGTTGAATATGCCAAGCGAACTGGCACGCCAATTATTTCTATTTTTCACACAGATATTGTTGCTTATATTCAATATTACTTGGGAAATCAGTTTTTCAATTTGATGCGGCCAATTATTCCTCTTTTAGTCAAGCAGTCTACTAAGGTTTATGATGCCAATTTATTTCCTTCTCAAGCACAGCTACAAAAGTACGAAAAGCTGAAATGTCAACGCGGTGAATACGTTCCTTATCAAGGAATTGATTGCGACAAATTTCACCCTCGAAATATCATCCATAACCCGATTCCTAATGACCACCGACCAACCATTATTTTTGTCGGACGCATTACTGCTGAAAAAAATGTCATGCAGTTGATAGATGCTTTTCCTCTAATTGCTGCCAAAATTCCTGATGTCCATTTAGTGATCATCGGTAGCGGGCCTTTAGATGAAGAACTCCGTCGGCGTGCCCAAAAGTTTGCATCTGGGATTACAGTATGGGGCGAGTCTCATGGTACAGAACTTTTAGGTTGGTTTGCTCGTGCAGACGTATTTGTTAATCCCTCTGCTACCGAAAATTTCTGCACTACAAATAACGAAGCGCTGGCTTCTGGGACTCCTGTGGTTGCTGTGGTTGCACCCTCAACATCCGAGCAAGTTTTCCCTGGTCATAACGGCTTTTTAGCTAAACCCAACAACCCCAAAGATTTTGCTCAAAAAGTTGTGGCAATTCTAGAAAATTCTCAACTGAAAGCAGAAATGACTCAACAAGCTCGTCCCTCTATAATCCAATATGATTGGTCGGCATGTACAGAAAAGTTTGAAAGTAAACTTTATCAGCTAGTTCAAGCATCGAAGAAACTAGAATCAACACTTGTTTGATTACTGTCCGTTTGCTCATTTTGCTTTTGTGAGGAGCTATTACAGCATATTTTGTGTCAGTGAGGTACACAATGGTGGGCTGTCCGGCCTACCCTACAAGATTTATAGGCGTTGGTGAATCATGGGATGAAATTTGATGTATTAAAATCTTAAACTCTTGATTCTCTCTGCGCCTTTGCGCCTCTGCGTGAGATAAATCATCCCGCAATTATGCAACGCCGCATTTTTTGTTCAGTCAGAAAAACATCAACTTGCAGTCAAAAATTATGTTTTAGAGCATCCAAACATTCAGTGGATAATTCTGTCATCGGTGTTTGATGAAACTGTGACATGGATGAGGCTCAGGGTATCGATACAAGCCTCTATTGAAATTGGTCAATAAGCAATCATGCTTAACACTTCGCGTATCGCACTTGTGTTGGGAGTAGTATTTGTGAATATTGTTCAACCAGTTGTTTGGCTTCGGGTAGTTTGCCGATGCGGTATTTGGTGGCAATTTCCCAAGCGGAAGCACTGCTAACAATGATGCGATTTACTGGGTTGCGAATGATTTCTCGGCAGTCAGTGTGGAGCTTTGGATCGTCAAAGAGCCACCATAGAAAGATATGGGTGTCGAGAAGGTAGCTCATTCCCATTGCTGGAGTTCCTCTTCTGGGAGTGGTTCAAAGAAAGCATCACCAAGTTGCCCTTTCAATAAACCAGGGGTGCGGGGTTGTGTGCGTTCCTGACTTAAACCTAGTCGAAAATAATGAATTAGGTTATAAAGTTCTGCTAGTTTATCTTCAGGTATATCTTGCAGTTCTTGAACAATCTTTTGAATTAGCATAAGTCAAGTATTTTTCAGCTTAGTGATATTATACCCCCTCTTCATGCCTAAATAATATAATAATACGATACCATTGTTTAACTTAAGAAGTATTAACGAGGTATTTGTATAGGTCATCAATAAGATTGTAAATCAAGGTTGGCTCAGATGATTTAGAGTTAATGCCGACTATCTGACAAATTAGTGATTTGCCAAAATTGCAAGTAGTTAAGCAAGCGATTAAAAGTTCAAATACTGTTGAGGAATTGCGGACATTCTTGTAGGTTTATTATTATGACAACTATGATTTTTATCAGTTAGTTTTGTTGGGTTTTACTAGGTTTTACGCATTCTACAAGATTGACGGCACTGCTTCTTCAGATGAACGGTGGCAGGATTTGCAGATGAATAATGTATGTTTAGGCATAAGAATTAAGGGGTGTTGACGAGGTATTTATAAAGGTCATCAATTACAGCATCCGCAGCCAGAGGATTTCGACCACGCCAAATTGTTGGGTCTACACGATATACATGATTTTGTTTAACTGCTTTTAGCAGCTGCCAAAGTTGGTTTTGCTGAAACAGTCCAAGATTATGTTCGATTGAGTCATTACTGCCATGAAACATCACAAACATCACATCACTGTCGATGAGATTGAAGGTTTCATGGGAAAGTTCAATAACTCCTTTCGCATCGGATTTTTGGATTTTGGGAAGTTGTAATCCCAACTCATAAAAGATAGAACCAGCAAATGAATTTCCTGCCTCAGCAAATATTCTATTACCCCACAAGACAACGAAAGATACTGTTTTGTTCTGATAGCGATCGCCAAGTTTGCATATCTTTTCTCACACTGTTTTGACTCACAGACTTATTGCAGATAGTTATTAATTGCAATGAAATATTAGTGTAGAGAGATACTCGTGGGTGAGTCTAGTGCAAAACGGTATTTCAGCTGCAAAACGGCATCACGAAGTGAAAATATTTCTCTTTCCTGACAAACATTATCTAAGTGTAATACCAAAATTTCTTTTGAAGACAGTAGCAAAAGTGTCCTTGCTAGGAATAAGAATTGGACAATTTTGTCGAGATAGAGTATTAATGATATATTAAATATACCTTTTTAGATAAAAGACCATAATGTCTTTGCTTTAATGGAATTTGAATTCGATGAGGAAAAAAATAAATCCAATCAAGTAAAACACGGTATCGATTTCGTCGAGGCGCAAAAGCTATGGCTCGATATCAACAGAGTAGAAATTGCTGCACGCCGAGCCAGAGATGAAGAGATAAAACTATATGAAGGCTGAAGAGTTTGATCAAAAATTTGATGCAGGTGAGGATATGACTACGTATCTGGATATGAACACGATTCGTCGTCCAGGTTATGAGCAACGACGTGTAAACGTTGATTTTCCCACCTGGATGATTGAAGCACTTGACCGAGAAGCTGCGCGAATAGGGGTAACTCGACAATCAATAATAAAAGTATGGATTGCCGAGCGACTTGAGCAGCACATCTGAACCTGATATTATGCTTGTAATATTCGTGATATTCACAATCCCAAATCGACAGCCACAGATGAGGATGCACCTCAATATGTCTTTTATAGCCTTTACCTAATCGCTTGGGCATCTCACGGAGGTTTTCAAATGGCTCTTTTTGGGGTTGTGGGGTGCTATTGTAGTTAGCTTCCGCCCACAGTTCCCAATCCTCTTTCATAGTCAGGGTGATGGTCATGACTGGATAGATGCTTGCTAATTAATGATATTTATTATCAATAATCTTACCGTGAATGCTTGATACTAAAGCCAATTAAGTATAGATTTCCTGATTTGCAGATTCACCTGTCATCATCAAATTTGTTTTTCACGCCATTAAAACTGCCCACCTACAGAAGCCCCCAGTAAATTGGGGGCGAGAGTTATGCGGCTATGGCAACTTAGTTATTGCATCAAAATCTGACGGACTAAAATACTCATCACCTCACCTGAGTTAGCAGTTGGTAAGAGTAGACTCCATTCTCCCACACTGGCATAACCGATCACCTGCAAGTAGTGAATCGTACTTGTAACAGCTTTGGGAGAACCAATCAGTAAATGTTTAATTGGTTCTCTGGTGGGAGATAGGCTTGGGGAAAGTTGATTCAGGGTGAGTTGATCTTCACCGCGCAAGAACTGTTGTAAATCTGATTGAGCTTGTTGTGTGACGTAGTTGTGTAATTGTGTCATCATTGTGTTGTTTCCTTAAGTGGAGGCTACAGGAAGGCGATCGCAAACTCTTGGTGGAGGGCGATCGCCTTTCCCATACTGTTAATATTACGGTATAAAATTATACTTGTCAATCATGATTGACAACTTTTTTATTAATAATTCACGAGTTTTCAGGAGAGCAAATTAGGCTAAAATTAAGCTGCTATTAGCAGCACAAATTGACAAAACTTTTCCGACAAATCTGGAATTATTTAATTACACAGTTACTCATAAGTAGGACAGCGTAAATAATTAAAGGTTTGTAGTGAGGACTTTAGTCCTCAAATAAGGGCTGTTCGCGTAGCGTTCCAACGCCGTTAAATTTAGATAAAACCTAGATGCAAATCGAGGTAATAAGTAGTCGTAATTACGAATTACGAATTACGAATTATCTTGTGTCCACCTCTTCAGACATCTGCATCCACAACATACACATGATTTTGTTGAACGGCTCTAATGGGTAATGGAGAGTAGGAAAGAGTTGTTTTCACAATTCGTTACTATCCTAGTTTCTAATCTTTGATTCCCAGTCCCCAATTCAATTATTAAAAATCAGGTTTCGCTACTTTTTCAATCTGCTGATTAAAATATGATTCCTCATGTTTGAGTTGTTTTGCTAGTTCTAAGCCGTTTTGAAAAGCTGTTAATGCCTGAGGATATTCTTTGCGTTCCAGATATAATTGCCCTATTTGATCATAAGCTTGCATCATTCCGTAAAAATTGGCGGCTTGCTCTTGTGCTGCTATAAGAATTTGGCTAGCTTGCAAAGCTTCGTCTATTTGTCCTTGAGAACGATATAAGGAAATTAATTTCTGTAAAGCTTCACCAGCACGAACATACTGCTGCGATCGCCAAGCAGTAATATAAGCTTCTTGATAGTTTTGAAATGCATCCTGGAGTAGACTGGGGTTTTGCTGTGCTAATGATTCATAATTGGTACCAATCGCTAGTTTTAATTCTGGTATTTTAGTAATATTATTTTCTTGTAGATAAATTTCTGCTAGCCTATCTAGGATATTAATTGCCTGCTGGGGTTGTTTTGCCTGCTGATAAATATAAGCTAGCTGTTGTAAATACGCTAACTGATTTAGGCTTTCTCCCTGAGAAGACGCTAAATTTAACAATTCCTCGTAGGTGGCGGCGGCTTGGGGATAATCAAACCAGATTAGATGCAGTTCTCCAATAGTGTTGAGGGTTTGCACTATTGCTGCTGTATCTTGTTGCTGCCGGACTACTGTTAAAATTTGCTGATAAACTCCTAGAGCAGATTGCAGCGATCGCACTTTTTGATAAGCTTCACCTAGCGATCGCATTAAATTTAAATCTAAATTCTTTTGGCTGCGTGCTTGCTTTTGAATAACTTGCAATCGCTGAGTAATATATTGTACCTGCTGATTATTGTTTTGATTCCAGGCGATCGCACCTACCCGCGACAATGCTTGTACTTCTACTAACGAACCTAAATAACGCCGCAAGCGTAGTTCCCGATTCCAAATATCAAATGCTGCTTCCTGATCCCCGGCTTGCAATTTCGCTGCTGCTTGTTGATTTAAGTCATCCAAAGCCGCCTCCAAGTTTTGCAGTTCTTGAAAAGTTAACTGCTGCTTATCCAGCAAAGGCGGTAGCAGTGGATCAGGTGTAATAATTTCTAGCGGACTGGGGGGAAATTTATCTGGTTGTTTGGGCTTTTTGCTCTCTGCCAGTGCCAACGAACTGTTAAGCTGCCAGAGGATAGCGAAAATGATTGCAACACATAAACGCCGTAACATAGGTACTTTACCTTGGATGGGAATAGGGTATTAGGCATTGGGCATTATCCCCATGCCCAACAATTTTAACTGCCAATTTGTTGGACGTATAAAGAATTGATAATTATCCCGCTCCTGATTCCCTATTGCTCACTCCTTACGCTCAAGCCTTACAATACTTCCAGATAATTTTAATTAAATCAATTGACCATCTCAAATGACTAATTCTACTGATATTACTACCTTAGCTCGCTGGATGGCAGCTGACTTTAGCAATCAAGCACAAGCTTTTGAAAACCCACCTTTTTTTGCCCATATTCGCGTGTGTATGCGTCCTTTACCCTGGGAGATATTATCAGGGGTGAGTTTGTTTGTCGAACAAGCTTACGACTATATGTTGAATGACCCCTATCGTGTGCGAGTATTGAAACTGCTAACCACAGGCGATCGCATTCAAATTGAAAACTACACTGTTAAACAAGAAGAAAATTTTTACGGTGCATCCCGTGACCTCCAACGCCTCAAAACTTTAAATGGCAATGACTTAGAAAAGTTATCAGGCTGTAACATGATTGTAGAGTGGACTGGTAACAGCTTTAAAGGCAAGGTAGAGTCAGGAAAAGGTTGCATCGTGTTTCGCAAAGGGCAAAAAACCTATTTAGATAGTGAATTTGAAATTAGCGAAGAAAAATTCATCAGCCTTGACAGAGGACGCGACTTAGACACCGATGCGCATATCTGGGGATCTGTCGCCGGCCCATTTCACTTTGTGCGTAAAAATAGTTTTGCTGATGAGGTCGGTTGAAAAGGTGATGAGAAACTAGGGACTAGTATTTTTTACTCAGCACTCCCCTTCGACTTCGCTCAGAGCAAGCGCACTCAGCACTCAGCACTTGGAACAGCACTTGGAACTCGTTCAACCGTAGTTTCCCACATACCATTGGGGTATAATTTTAACAACCGAAATCCTGGGAATTGTTGGTCGATTACAAAAGTTGGGCTTTTTGATTGGAACTGAATGCAAGTTGACGGGGTACTCAGGTACTCAACCGCATGACGCTGGTGCTGAAATTCTTGATGAATATGACCAAATAAAACTAACTTGACTTGCGGGTGGCTATCAAGAACCGCAAAAAATTCTTGAGGATTTTGCAAGGTGCTGGTATCTAGCCACGCAGAATTTACTGGAAAAGGCGGATGATGTAGCGCTACCACTGTAGGGTTGTTACCCAATATTTTTAACTCAGAGTCTAACCAATCTAATGTCTTACCTGGAAGATAACCATGCACACATTCCGGGACAGAAGAATTGAGCAAAATAAAATTCCAACCACCACGCTGAAAAGACTTGCGCCGGGAAATCATCCCCATATTTAAGATATCATCCATGGCGATCGCGCAGTCATGATTCCCTGGTAGCCAGTAAGTTGGTATTTGTAGGGGATTTAGTAGATTTTGCAGGTTTTCATAGGATTCAGGTGTGCCATCGCCAGATAAATCTCCCGTTAGCAGTAGTAAATCAAGTTCAGTCCGTAGTTCTTTTAATCTCTCTATAATTGTCTGGAAAGATTGCGTAGTAGGCATTTCCAGCATTTTGTGATGTTCTGAAGCAAACAGATGGGTATCTGTCACCTGAGCAATTGATAGGGGAGACACTTGATTCATTATTTACTGATTGCCGTGTGTGTGTCTTAACATCTGATTCTTTTTTCGGGAATGTAGCTGATCTAGGTCTGAATGATTTTCATGTAATCATAGAACTAAAAACCATATATAGACATCTAATTTCTTAAAAAAACTCATTTTTCATCCATCTTAGGAGTGATATTGTGTTTTTTTGGTATTTTACGTCACTCATCTTTGGCAAAAATTCATCAATTCCTCATGCTATCTCCACAAATGTCTACTCAGCTATACCATTACCTTTGATGTCAAAATACAAGTGACTACTGAATTTCCCGAAATCCAGCAATATTTTCTCCTTGGGAGGTGCAAATTTAGATAAAATGTTGGTATGATAATGAACTGTGAGTGCGGCGACATAGCCAAGTGGTAAGGCAGAGGTCTGCAAAACCTCCATCCCCCGGTTCAAATCCGGGTGTCGCCTTGAAGAAATCTAAGCATTACAGGGCTTGAAAACCCTTTTTTAATGAGAGTTCCAGGGTTTACTTCTAGAGCCTTCAGAGATTTTTGGGGTAAAACTGGGGTAAAGTGAAAGGGTCAAGGTGTTTACCTCATCGAAAATATCGCAATCACATTGCTAGCTTACCAACTAAAAACTTAGATGATGCGATAATTCTTTGGCAACTTGTTTGACTTCTTGTTCTTCTTGCTTAGTGAGTTTAATTTCTGGTTTAGTCAGTAAGTCAAAAATTGCTAATTCTTCTTCCGTGAGATTTTGAAAGAAACAAGAATTAAACGAGCAACAAAAATCAGAAAATAAAGTTTTATCTAGCAAGCGTATATTTGTAGAGCATTTAATACGTGTTGTGAAAATTTTCCCAGTAGCATCACAAAGATTTAGACTAAATGCTGATGTTTATAATGAAATAGTTTTATTAGTTTGTGGTCTGGTAAGGCTGCGAATTGGAACCTTTGTCTTACCCAGATAATTCATATTAATTAAAAATTGTGTTGGCGTCGGACAAGATTATGTATTTTTTGGCTCTAAACTATCAGTAACTATATCAAACCCTGATTTCTACGTTGAAACAGAATCTGCAAGGACTGGTTTCGAAGCCTTGTCGATATTGGCTTGCGAGTTTTAGGACGGGTCTAATACTAATCTCAGAAGCTAAATCATTACTATGCACTACTACCAAAAATCAGAGCCATACCAGCATAGGTATTGACTCTGATTACTATTTATGCAGTGAACCGTAAATTAGGCAACAGTTAAATTAACTCGGACAATCATGTCGTTGTAATCTTTGTCACCAATCCTTTGCATATCTTCAAAGCCAAAGACGTTATTTCCTAACAGGGTAATGTTATCTGCTCCCCTGGGATTAGCGCCTAAGAATGAGAAGTAAACAGGTCTGTCGTTCACGTTTTCTGGTCTACCATTAGTAATAATGAATGGTGCAAACAGCGAACCTGGTTCTAAAGTAGCTGTGAAAGTTGTTGTCCGGCGGTTGTCGGTGGTTAGGTTAACACCAGGAACACGCGCACTTACCGCAGCTTGGGTATAACCTGCTTCTCCGGGAAGAATATCTGCGTTGCCATCACCGTTGATATCAACGCCGCCATTTTCATCGGTGACTCGGTAGAAGCTGACGTAGTTATTGAAAGCCGCATCTCTGTTAACTACAAATTCGGCTTGTACTGATTGTGTGATATTGCGTAAATCAATCAGTTCAGATTGTGAGCCGCCTTGCAAACCTGTACCTAAGGGTAATGGTTGCTCAGTAGCCTGAATTCTCACCTCTAAATCTTGGAAGGAAGCACTTCGTAATGGTCTTACCTTCCAAGCTAGGGAAAATTCATCGTTGCCTAAATCGGTGATTCTTTGGGTTGAAGCATCGGCAAATAGCACATCATCAAGTGAAATAACTCCTGCTCGGACTTCATCGGTTGTACCATTGGGCACTATGTAGAATCTCAAGTTATCGCCTGAGTTAAATTCTAGTAGGCGGGTGATGTTATCTCTGCTAAAGCCAGTAGGTAATCTATGTACAGCCGAGAAAATTGCTTGCGCCCGTTCTAATGCGGCTTCAGCGTAACCTGCTTCCCCTGGAGCGATTCCGTCGATTGTACCTGCAGCATCATCAACTGTAAATACACCCAGTTCATTCACCTGATTCGGTCTAGTTCTAGTGAGAGTAACTTGGAGTTGTACTGTGTCACCGCTACCACGAATTGTAAAGGTATCGTTGCCAGAATTATTCACCAGTGGCACGTCGTTGTCGGCAATGGTGACAGAGGCCGTGTTAGATACACCTAGTACGTAGCCGGCTTCATCAACTAGGTTGAGGATTACTGTTTCATCACCCTCTACCAAATCATCATTTACTGGGATGACTGTGACATCCACAAAGGTTTGACCGGCGGTGATAGTAGCAACACCTGTGAGGTTGTTGTAATCAATACCATTGGTAGCAGTGCCTTCAACGGTGTAGTTAACTGTGAGGGATTTACTGGTGTTACCAACGCGGGAGATGCGGAATACTCCTGGTTGATTGCCTGCTTCTGCGGCATCGGGAACCGTAGCCACAATGCTAACTACGGGAGTAGCCAAGTTAAGCGGCTTGTCTAAACCCAAGAGAATGATTTCATTGTTGTCTATTAGAGGTGGTCTGCCTACTGAGAAGGGATAATTGTTATCGTTAGCTAGTAGGAGGGTGTTTTCATCTATTACCACCACAGCTTCGATGGTGACGAAGGGAAAGGTAAACTTGGTGTCACCGTCTCCATTTAAGTCGTTGGGGTCACTGATATTTAGCAGGTCAACGATTTCTTCTTTGGCAACAAAGCCATTGGCATCTGTTTGCGATAAATCAATCTTGAATATCTTCTTGAACTGGGCATTTGCTCCTTGACCATTGTCCCGTTCAATCACGAGAAATTCCGTTTCATTGACCACCGTTAATGCCCCGATCGCATGATTGGGTTGTTCCATTCGGTAGTAGCCAGCTATACCCTGAAACTGCTGGGATTCTGCGTCAAATTCGTAGATACGTAAGGAATTTGGCGGATCACCCAAAACAGTACCTTCCAGCATGGGATAGATGGTTTTCTTATCCAAGCTGATGGCCATGCCTTCAAATCCGCGAGAACGCGCCAAGTTCGAGAAAACTGGGTCACCGATGATTTGTTGCAGAACTGAACTATTAGTACCAGGGAAATCGCTGAAGAAACCATCAACACCTAACTCGATGAACTGTTGATATTCTAGTCTGGGGTCGCCGTTGTAGTCTGGGGCGAGGAAGATATCTTCGTTACGGAAGGTGTAGGGGTGTAAGAGTAAGCCGACTGCATGGGCATCTTCTACTAGTGTCGTGGGTGCTTGGAGTTGACCATTTGCACCAGTAGGTACAATCAAGCGTTTGTTAGGGCCAATACCTGCTGCATAGGTGGCGATCGCTGCTAGTTCTGTAGGACTGGTAAGGTCGCCGTATGTGCGGGAATCACCGCTAACAATAAAGTCGTATGGTCTGCCGTTTGCACCACCAAATAGTTGAATTAGGGGGATGTCAATGTCGGCGGCTGGCATGATGAACTGTTTCAGTTCTTGCAGATTGCCTACTTCAAAGGACTGAATAAATATCCGTTCCGGGTCAGTGAAGTCATTGGCAACTAAGGTGTCAACCAGTACTTGACCTAAGTTAATGTTGATGGGTGAACCATCTAAAAGTCTACCTTCACTGGCAAAGAAAGTCGGGTGCTTGGTTTCGGGATAAATGCCGATTTTGCGCCCGGTTTCGGCTTCGACTTGCTTCACCAAATCAATAATTTCTTCCAAGCTGGGAACTTTCAGCCCATCATTATCAAAGTTGGTTCCCCGTAAGTCTGGTAGACGTTCGATGGAATTGAGGGTTTTGATTTCTGCTAGGGTGAAGTCTTCGCTAAACCAACCCCTGATGGTGCGACCATCAATAACTTTGGTGGTGAAACGGTCAGCAAATTCTGGACGTTCGTTGACATCGGTACTGGTGTCGGTTCTGTTCACCGAACCATCAGCATTGAGGATGGCTAAGGCATTTTCATGGCGGGCGATGAGATAGCCATCTTTGGTAGCTACTAAATCTGGTTCAATGAAATCTGCTCCATCGGCGATCGCGAGTTTATATGCTTCTAAGGTATGTTCTGGACGTAAACCACTCGCTCCCCGGTGTCCAATGACCAAGGGTGCAGTTCCATCTAAGGTGGCAAACTCAGGGGTTGCTAAAACTGCGGGGTTGTCAGGAGAAAGGACAAACTCGCCGGTTAATTGGTCGCGGACTTGGTCGCCTGTACCAGGGAAGTCTGTAAAGTAACCATCAACACCTAAATTGATGAAATCGATGAATTCTGCTTGGGGGCTACCGTTGTAGTCTGCCGCCAGAAAACGCCCTTCGTTGCGGAAGGTATAAGGATGTATTAGCAAGCCTGCATCATGGGCATCTTGCACCAGGGTTGTAGGTGGGGTGAGGGTTCTATCGGCATCGTTAACAACGCCATCACCATTGACATCATCGGCTTGACCGTCGCCATTTGCATCCACGCCTTGCACTGATCTAATCATCCGTTTCCAAGGGCCAACACCAGCCGCGTAGGTGGCAATTTCTTGTAAACCTGCTGGTGTCCGCAAGTCTGCGTAGGTGCGGGGGTCGCCACTGACTACGAAATCGTAGGGTTGAGTTTCAATTAGTGAACCATCAAGATTGACATCAATAGCATTGAATAACTGAATCAAAGGTATGTTGGTTTGCTGACTCAGTTCTTTGAGGTTGGCAACTTCAAAGGATTGGATATAAATCCGACTGGGGTCTGTGAATCCGGTTCTGGCTAAAGTATCTAGTAACGGTTCTTCCAACGATAAACCCAGGTCATCGTGAAAAGTGGGATGCTTGGTTTCTGGGTAAATGCCAATTTTTTTACCTGTGTCAGCTTCTACTTGCTGAACTAGGGCAATGATTTCCTCCAAGGTGGGGATTTCATAGACACCGTTAAACACTTGGGTACGGAAATCTTGCGGCATAACTGCCCGGAGGGTTTTGATTTCCGCTAAGGTAAAGTCAGAAACAAAGAAACCCTCTTCAGCTACGCCATCGACAATTTTGGTGGTGAAGCGATCGCTAAATTCTGGACGCGAAGCGACATCGGTGGTATTGATAATGTTAGGTTCGTGACGGGCAATTAATACACCATCTTTGGTAGCCACCAAATCAGGTTCGATAAAATCAGCACCGCGTTCAATAGCCAGTTTGTAAGCGCCTAAAGTATGCTCCGGTAGTTCCCCACTAGCTCCCCGGTGACCAATGACAATGGGTGCTTGACCATCTAAGGTATTTAAGGTGACAAAATTGGGTGTATCAATGGGGGCTTCTAGCAGCTTACCAGTGGCATCAAAATGTAACAGGTAAGGGCCAAATTCCTCGCCAATCCAGAAAGTACCATCTTCGGCAACTACCAAAGATTCAACATCGAAGTCTGAACCGGTGAGTAGGCGATCGCTTGTGTTTTCGTTAACAATCTGGAAGGGAATTTTATTGTCAGGGTCGGATAGTTGCACAAAATCCAACACATTGACGCTACCATTACCGCCAACTTCTGCACCCCGGAAACTGGGGTCAACGCGATAAATCCGCAATAAATAATCAGGACTATTAGCTTTGCTACCAAACCCATTGTCAGACAAGAACCAGAAGGAGTTATCATCGGCTACCTGAACAGAGCTAAATCCTTGAATTGGTTGTTTGGCAAAGGGGACATTGCGTCCGTTGGTATTACCTGTAATGGCTGTACCTGATGGTGGCCCTTCAGCGAAGGTGTCAGCCGGAAGGGAGGCAAAACCGACGAGGGTGACTTGGGGGGTAACTGGTAGGTTATCAGGTAGTTCAATGATGCCGAGTTTTGCCGGAATCGGCATCGGAGAAAAATCAACGCTAATTGAGCCGTCAGGATTGTTGGTACTGCCTAAGAGGTTAAAGTCATTATCGTTAAGCAAAGCCAAGACGTTAGGCGCAACTAATGCCAGTCCTTCTGGTTTATCAACTCCTGTGTAACCCAGGTCAGAAGCATTAGCAATTAAACTCTTGCTCACAGGTACGATATTGGCAGCAGCTAAATCTTCAGTGGTCAGCTGTTCGATAGTCTTACCTGCTGGCAATGCAGTTAAGTTTGCCGGGTTGTTGATGTTGGTCGCCCCTGCCAAATCAATTGTAAATAGCAGTTTGTTAGAATCAACATCGCTACTACTGTCTCGTTCAATTACCGCAAATTTGCCATTACCTAGTGCAACTGCATCGCCAATTTTGTCAGTTCCCGGTAGTCCTGAGAGAACATACAAATACTCCCCTGTCACTTGCTTGGTAACGGTGTCAAACTCCAGAATTCGCAGGTTTTGAGCGCTGCGGGAAACTGTATTTGCTTCGTCATCCGGGTTATCAATAGGACTTTGAATAAAGGCATAAAGTTTGCTGCCTTCCAAAGCAATACCTTCAAAGCCGCGATTAGCCCGCCGTTGAGCGTAAACCTCTGGTAAAACAGGTGTACCAAAAAAGATACCGCCATTTTGGGTAGCATCTGTGGCATCGCCTACAGGGATAAACCGATCAAGCAGCTTGCCGTTGCTGTCAAAGTGGTAAATTGCTGGACGGTACTCATCCGCCAGCCAAAAATCGCCATTGGCAGTAACTACGATACCTTCTAAATCAGCGCCTAAAGGATCGAGAGCTTGCACATGATCATTGAGATCAACTGCAACTTCATCGGTATAGGCAGTACCTTGCGCCCCTGCTTGGAGGTTGGGTAGTCCAGTTAACGGCGTTGTCCCATCCTGGCGAAATAAGCCAGTTCTCTTGGTAATGCTAATCTCGCCTGTGGACTGATTAAGTTCAAAGCTGATGATTTCTGGCTGAAAATCAGGTAAGGGAAAGACTTTGCCACCAGACACACTATTGTCGCCATTGGGGCCGCGGTCTGTGTGGGTAACAAACTTGAGATTACCATTAGGTGCAATTCCTTGGAAGTACAACCCAGAAAATCCTCCCAAGAAAATATCTTGATCAGTGGAGGTTGTTCCTAATACTGGTAGGTTGTCAAATTCGTAGATGGTTAATTTGGGTTGTGTCATGGGATTACGGGGATTGTAAGTACTGGTGTCAATATTTAGTGGATTGGGGAAAGCATGAGCAATGTTTTCCCAAGGCACAAATTTAAAGTTGGTGTTGACGTTTTCTAGTTCGCCGTCATCTTCTACAAGTTTGGCTGGGTCGTTATTACCATCTTGGGTGACAAATAGACCATAGGGGAAGTTGGGGCCTAACGGCACGTTAATTACATCTGCACCGTCGGATTCTTGTACACTGTCAATTGCTCCATTGCTACCAACAGCAAAGCGTCCTAAGAATTCGTTATTACCTTGGCGATTGTAGACGGCAAAGGTGTTGTCGCCTTGACTGGATGCGAGTAAATAGCCTGTACCGTTGGCACCGTAGTAGATGGTTAGTCCTTCTACGTCGGCGGTAAGATTGCTGCCACCTAGGTCTGTAATTTGATCGATGAGTGTGCCGGTTGTGCCGCCATTCGGTTCTGCCTGAAACTTCCAGATGCCGACATTTTCCTGACCGATGTAGAGGAAGCCTGTTTCTTGGTCTGCAACCATACCTTCGGTTTGGGGGTCGAATCCTGCTGTGGTGGGTACGGTAAATTCCCGGACTCGTTCTACCCCAATGGTGCCATTACCTGTATCGATCAGTCTGTATTGGGCGACATCTCCGGTTTCGCGGCGATTGACAAATACGTAGTAATCGTTGGTGATGGGGCTACGGTACATTGCTAAACCGTAAGCACTGCGTTCGTCTACCAAGAAAGGTGGGTTAAAAGGTGCTGCTTGGAAAAGAGTACCAACGCTGCTGTCGGTGATCACTTCTAAGTATTCACCGTTAGCGTTAGCATCGGGGTTTATTTTGAAGAATACTAGTGTATCGTTTTCGCGATCGCTGGCTACGGCAATATCTACAGATTCTCCGCCCAATTGAAAACCGTATTGCAAGTCAATGTTGTTGTAACGCACGCCACCGGGGTTTACTGTCTGCAATAAATTGCCAGACAAGTCATAAACCCGCAATCCCGCATTTTTCACTGCTGTTAGTACCAAGCTGTCAGCCGAGTTGGTAGCGTTGACATAAATTGCTGGATCATCAGCATCAGCGTTTTGATCAACAACAGATTGTGCTGGATCTTCATCATCAAACAAATCAGGACGGGTTTCGACTCTGGGTGCAACCGTGGGAATGAGGTCTGTACTCAAGGTCAAGATTTGGGTGAATTGATTGGGATTAAAGTTGTTATCACTCACCAAGACAATGGACTGACGACCATCTGCAAGTGTGGGGCCAAAGGCTAGACCTTCGACGTTATCTAGTCCAGTTGCTAGATTTAAATCATCGAGATTTAACAGCAAGCGCTTTTGTGCAGGTTGAATAGCTGCTAATTTCTCAGGACTTAAATCGTTGAGGGAATCGAAGAAGCTAATATCAGTTGCACCTTGGAGGCTGACTTCGTAGATTTTGATGGTGTTACCCACCCCCACAGCAAAAGAACGTTCTAATGCTAGTAAAGTGCCACGGTTATCAATGGCTAGTAAATCTACTAAACCATTGTCGCTGAAGCCTGTTTCTGGTACTGGTGGTACAGCTACCGGGTCAGTAATATAAAGATATTCCTTTTCTGGCTGTCCCGAAAACAGGTTGTATTGTAGAATCCGGGAAGGACTACTACTGGTAACCGAAGCCCGATCACCATCCTGTAACAGAGCGTTTTCTGTGGCGGTGTACAGAGTTCTTTGGTCGGGTGTGATAGTCAGACTTTCAAAAGCTAAGTTATTTCGCACCCCGGAAATTTGTGTATCTCCAGCATCGATTATGCCATTACCGTTGGTATCTTCGATGACTGGTAAAAACTTACTGGGTACAGGTAGCGATCGCAATTCTTCTCCCGTTAAGGAAAACTCTTTAATAAAGGGGTCACTAACACGACCGGCATTTATATTAGCTTCACCTTCTGAGGAAACAAAAATAGTTCCATTTTGAGTTAAGGCAATACCTTCAGGGTCAATAGTTAAGGCAGCAAAGAAGTTACCGTCAGCATCTTTGAGGGGAGTGACATTAGTAAAATTCACCCCAGATGTAGCCGGATCGAGAGTGAAAGTATAGAAACGGGCTGGGCCAAATTGCGAGCGATCGTCTGAAATAGAGTAATAAAGATTGTTCGCTCCATCGTAAGCAACACCAGATAAACCGCCTAGGGGTGTGGCTACACCGTTGACTGTTCCGGCTTCACCAGGAGGAATAAAGCCTGTGGTCAAGGTTGTTTGTCCCTCAAACCTGACTTCCCGGAGAGTATTACCTGCTGCTGTGGGGCCAGCTTGCACATCCACCCACACTAAACGATGGTCGGAACTGGGGAAGGGAAAAGTCCCTACCAAGGAAAAATTTGGGTCTGTATTCAGAGGCCAGAAAATTTCTGAGTTCACAACTTGCAAATCAGAGGAAGGTAGCACATAATCTGCCCGCAAATTACCGGGGTTGCCATCGGCAAAGTCTGCTGTGTCAAAAGCCGGGTTACCTGTGTGGTTGAGGTTAGCATTACCTTGTAAAGCCGACTGCTGGATACCACCAAGACTACTGGGGATGGCATTGGTATTGATGCCGGGATTTTGTAATAGTTGGAGGATGGCATTATCAAAACTGTCCCCATCAAAAGGATCGGCGTTTTGGTCACCCATAATCACAAACCGGGAACCAGGATTTAAACCACCCAGTTGACCTTGATCATCATAAATGTAATCACCTTGTCCTGGGGTGACATAATCTGCCCAGAGGCGGATCTCATCATGGTTGCGCTTACCGTTGCGGTCTTCTGGCCCATCAAATACAGGCGGTGTAGGATGACTGGCGAGGACATGAATAATCTCTCCATTCACTTGAATGGGTACATCCCAATGACTTTTGGAAGAAAGACGGAATATTTCTTGTTCTTCGGCTGAATACCAAGGAGTATCAGCACCAGGAAGGGCAATAGTAGGTAGTAAGGAATCCGGCATATCCTGCCACAGAAAGTTTTGGAAGGTGCGGATATTAGCTGTGTCAATGGGATATTTGGATAACAGCAACATCCCAAATTGACCAGGGAAATTGCCAAAGCCAAAAGCGTCATTACCATATCCGGGTGTGCCTGGGGTGGTAACTGCTGTGCCGTTATTGTCTAAATCAAACCCAGAAGCAATACCTGTATTCGAGGGTGCAATGTAAAAGTAGGGATAATCAACTGGGTCTGCACCGTTTTGGCTAACTGCAAGGTAATTTTGCAGAAATAGTTCAACAGCTTGTGTAGGATTTCCTTCAAAGTAATCAAATTCGTTGATTAACAGCACATCTGGGTTATTGCGCTGAATTATTTCTGCAACAGCTTGGGCTTGAGGATTATTAGGTGTAGATAAATCGCTGACTAATTGACCATCAGCGTTGCGGTTCAGCGAAGTATTAAACTGAGAAAAGCGAACCGTACTGGTAGTTACCATTATGTTAGTCCTGAAGTAAATCGTTGCTGGTAATTACTAATTCGTAATAGCAGCCCAAGGCAAGCCACGTTAACGTAATGAGTAAATCAGAAAGTCGATTATATTGGTGTTTCTAGGTTTGCTTCTAGCACATTCTTTTTTAACGTTGCTGAATTAATATATGAATTTAATTCACACAAAAGTGCGCTTTTGTGTCGGACTGTTTTCCTGATTTGTAGCACCTTGTGTTGCCAAGACGCAGAGAATAAAAGTGGAAGATTCTCGATTTTTAAATTACATATTTCAGTTCAGCAATGCTGAGTGCTGTAAAGCCCTGCGGTTATGGCTGCGCTTAAAGCCCTTACTGAGTGCTGAGTTAGAAGAATAATAATCAACACTTTCGCATTTAATAAATGCCCCCTTGTGGGTGGAATCTTCTGACTGCGAGAAGGTTGATACTCCACTAGCACTCTTCATTAAGCCAGGACTTAGTGAGAATGTGATTAAGCCTTGACAAACCCCACCTGAATATTGAAAACTCTGGTTTTTCCTTTGCTACTATTTCTCCTGCAAGGCTACTGTTTCGACGCAAACTTGACAACAAGGAGAAGGTTAAGGTGTGGTAAAAATTAGCCTTAACCTTTTTAGGCGTTGTTAAATCAGCAACGCCATAGGTCTAATATCAATTTGATATCTGCGTTTTCTTACGGGATTTATACAACATTCCCACGCCATAACCTAGTATTAGGAATGAACCCAAAAGAGTTACAGGTTCATTAACAGGTCGGGTAGTGATTGCACTGACAATCAATTGCGATTTACCGAAATCATCTTCTACATCAACGATGCCAATACCAAGATTGAAAGTCCCCGCAGTTAAAAAGGTGTGACTAAAAGGTGCATTGACTAGAGGGATAACAGAATCGTCAATTGTCACGAAAGCGCTATCAATAGGGTCTTGGATGGCAAAATTCCAGTTAAAACTAAAAACATCACCAACCTGCACATTTGTAAATGTTTGCCTGATTGCAGAACCAAAGGTGGAAAAAGCGAAATTATCAGGGTCAGGATCTAAACTACCAGCAGGTATGCTCAGAAATTCTTCTAAACTACCGGCACCGCCGCCAGTCACAACTGTATCATTAGTACCTGAATTAAGTGTTGCCTGAGCTGATGTCGTAGTCACATCGCCGATTCTTTCCCAAGTATTGAAGTCAAGGTTGAGGACTGCTGCATAGCTTGGGTTAGCTAAAGCCAAACTACTCAAACTTAAAAAGCTGACAATGCTGGCGGTGAGGACTGAATGTTTGATTTTTGTCAACATAAGATGGGGAATGGGGAATGGGGAGTGGGAAATAAATCACTCCCCATGAGTGCAATAAAACTACTTAATTGATTGTCTTTTTTTTACGCCTTGGCGGTATGCGCTACGCGGACGTAAAAAAAGACTAATTTACCAAGCCAAGTCACTAGAACACAAAGTTGTGAATGCTATTCAATGAATCTGCGGTGATGTTGTCGAAATTAATAAATGGTCGGAAAATTGCATCACCACTGGGGCCGTCGCGGTCAAGTTCTAGCACAGCATTGTTGGGTGTACTACCTTGGACTAAGCGAATGTAACCATCGGCGATCGCATCACTGCCGATATACCCACCAGGAACTAAGCTATCGAGTAACTCGGTTAAGATAACTTTGTCGTTGCCTGGTGTAAAGTCAACAATGGTATGACCAACATCTCTAATGCTGTTGTAGATAAACTGATTGTTACCGCCACCACCGGCAAGGGCTTTTCTGCCAGAACCACCTACAATCGCATCGTTGCCGGAAGTACCTGTAATATCGGCGCGACTAGGATATCCGCCAATGACATTTTCGACGCTGTATAAATTCAGCCCGATAATTAGGGGGTCGTGGTCGGAGGAACGGAAAGCATCAGGACTGTACAAACTTTCTACTTGTCCTGGTGATTTGAAGTTGGTGTTGTAGTCCAGGACATTGGGTTCATCGGCGTTGATGTGCCACTCGGCTGCACCTGTAACTTGGGCTGCTAAATTACCGTTGGCGAGGACGTAATCCAAGGAACCCCACTGTCCACTAAAGACAAAAGAGTAACCAGTGTTGGATGTCTGGTTTTGATACCCTGCAATTTCCAAAGCTCTAACTGGATCTTCTTGAGCATAGGCGTTGAGGTCACCCACAATCAAGTAATCAGGGTCATCGATTCCTGTGGGATTGGTCTCTAACCAAGCTGCTAAATCTTGGGAAGCGCGAGTCCGGGTACCATTAGATAAACCTTGACCATCGCCAATATCCTCGTCACCTTCATTACCAGAGCTGGAACCCTTGGACTTGAAGTGATTAACCACTGCGGTAAATTGTTCACCGCTGGAGTTTTCTTGGAAAGTCTGGGCTAAAGGTTTACGGTTATCGTCGTCAAATGCCCCTTGACCAAAACCGTCGGGGACTGTGGCTGCTATTCCCACAGGGGTAACATTACCGGGTCTGTAAATAAAGCCGACGGCGATCGCATCAGTACCTAATTGAGGCAAACCGGGGTCGATGATGGCATAGGTTCCAGGGCCAGCAACATCATTTAAGCCGTTGACTAAATCTTGAATGGCACTATTAGGCCCATAGCCATCGTTTTCTAACTCGATTAATCCGACAACATCTGCATCCATACCCAGGATGGCTTGAATAATTTTGTCGCGTTGTCGATTGAATTCAAATGAACTTTCAGCACCTCTGGGGGTGGGGAAGCCACCGCCGAGACCATCGCCGTTAAAGTAGTTGAGGACGTTAAAACTGGCAACTTTGAGTGTACCACCGACATCGGGCGCTGTTTCTGGACGGGGATTTGTGGGTAAAAAGTCTATGGATTCTACGGGTTGGATGCGATAGTCGCCGAAACGGGCATCCAAAATGCCTGATAATCCGATAACTGTGTCACCACCCCGCAGTGTATTTTCGGCGCTTAAAGGTTGACCGTTGCGACCATGAATGATGGGGTCGGGGTTTTGAATGCCTTGGCCATCGTCTAAGAAAATTCGGCGTAGGGCAACTTCTTGTTGATAAGCGGTGTTACCACTGATACTAGGCGCGTTGAATTGAGTGAATTGTTCTAATCTGTCGTCGGTTTCTGATTGGTTGGTGTCACCCTCAGAAGATAAAACAATTTGTCCAAATCGCCCTAATTGGAAATGTTCAGTTACTGTTAGTGTTTGAGGAACAGTGATCCGCATTCCCTCAACGGTTTCCAGGTCATTAATATCTACCAAGGGGAAAGTGAGAACTGTGGCTGTGGGTAAGGGATTATTCTCGCTGACTATAGTCACATCGGTGAGGTTTCGCAGTTGAGTCAGGCTGCTACCTGTACTACCAAATTCGCTGACTTCACCGGTAATTTGTACCTTGTCACCAACGTTGACATCTACTCCGAAGTTGTCATCAAAGACAAAAATTCCTTCTGAAGTTAAAGCGTTAGCATCTGCATCGGCGTCTTCTTCTTGGACGTAGAAGCCACGCAGATTTTGGACACCGTTAGCGGCTTGGAAGTCACCAACAACGATACCTTCAATGGTTCTGAAACTATCCAGGAAATTAGCGATCGCTCCACTACCTTGAATTTCATGAATTCTGGTAATTGTGGTAACTAGGTCGTTATCTGTAATGGTGGCAATGATGCTGGGGATGTTCTGCCCATTATAATCAACGTCTTGGCTGGTAACTGTATGACTAATGGTACTAGAATGTGTACCTTCAACTAGATCATCATCAACGGCAATCACTGTGACTGTTTGCGGTACATCCCAATTATCTGGTGTGAAGACGACTGTGGTTGGTGTAGTCGTACTTTGGTCGTCGGGAGAAACATTGATGGAGACGTCGGCTGTGGGTTGTGTATTCAGAACTAAGGTGTAAGTGTCTGTGTCACCTGCCTCTGTAACGTTGGTACTACCAGCAGATTCAATTAAGGTGATTCCAGGTAATGCAGTGGTGGAAATCTGTAAATCATCAATTGCTAATCCATGGTCTGTTCCAGCATTGTTGACATCTTCCCAACGCAACCATATTTCTTCTCCTGGTGCTAAGGATAACCCTGTTAGGGTGTCAAAAATACTTACTCTGTTAGTATTAGCATTGCCATCTAAAGCACCGGATGAACTGGTGGCGATGGGGCCTGTGAAGTCTAGGGAATCAAAATCAACCCAAGTACCAGATGTTAAGTCAGTGGCACCAATTTGATAAGCAAAGTCTAGTTGATGCTGAGTTGTATTGCCACCATTGCGCCATTGTTCGCCGATGTAATTCACTCCCAGAGTGGTAATTACGGCGTTGGTATCGTTAAAGAAGCGCGCCCCATAGAAAATTGTCCCAGTTGTGTTGGAGGCAACTGAACCCAAGGCTCTATCACTGTCTCCTGTTGCGCCAAAACTGTAGAGACTGCCAGTGTTACTACTGCCAGTCCCAGCATTAATTGTCGTACGAGTAGCGTACCAACCAGGAATAGTGACGGTATCTTCCCAAGGTTGACCAGTACCGGAACTAATTAGACTGTTGAAGTCTTGGAAGTATGGATTACTTAGGGAAATAACACCCGGAGGTAAGGTTGTTATTGCTGGTACTGAAACCTGTAAATCATCAATTGCTAATCCGTGGTCTGTTCCAGCATTGTTGACATCTTCCCAACGCAACCATATTTCTTCTCCTGGTGCTAAAGAGAAGTCTGTAATGGTATCTGCCAGGCTAACTTGGTTAGTCCCCGCATTGCCATCTAAAGCCCCAGATGAACTGGTGGCGATGGGGCCTGTGAAGTCCAGAGAATTAACGTCAATCCATGTACCAGATGTTAAGTCAGTGGCACCAATTTGGTAGGCAAAGTCTAGTTTATGTGGGGTGGTGTTACCGCCGTTACGCCATTGTTCGCCGATGTAATTTACCGAAAGAGCCGAGATGGTAGCATCGGTATCGTTAAAGAAGCGCGCTCCGTAGAAAATTGTCCCAGTTGCATTGGAGGCGACTGAACCCAAGGCTCTATCACTGTCTCCTGTTGCGCCAAAACTGTAGAGACTACCAGTGTTATTACTGCCGGTACCTGCACTGATTGTCGTACGAGTAGCGTACCAACCGGGGATAGTTACGGTATCTTCCCAAGGTTGGCCGGTACCGGAACTAATTAGACTGTTGAAGTCTTGGAGGTAGAGATTGTTCAGGGAAATTACCCCTGGTGGTAAAGTTGTCGCCATAAAGTTTTATGAGTATTTAGAAAGGTAGAAAATGCTAATTTCGGGGGACTTCCCCGGCTGAAAAATCCCTAAATTCCGGGAACGCTCAAGTCAACGCGAACAATTACGTCGTTGTAATCTAAGTCACCACCACCGGGGAGGTCTTCAAAACCAAAGGTGTTGTCACCTAGTAAGCGAATATGATCAACCCCACCAGGATTTGCTCCTAGGTAAGGGAAGTAAACTTCACTGGTTTGACCGTTGAGAACTTGCTCTACGGTACCGTTGCTAATAATGAAGGGAGCAAATATGTTTCCTCTAATAAAGGTGTGGTAGCTCCCACAATGCCAATTACTTGGTCATCGTCAGTATCCAAAATCCCATCATTACCAGGCAATGTAATGACTGTACTTCTGGCAATTTGTCTGGGAATAGTGCTGGCTTCTGCTGTATCTTGATTTGCTGCTAAATCTTGAGTTCCCAAGCCCCCATCAGGATTTGTGGAGCTGGCTATCTCTGGAGTACAGTCTATGTTGGCACTTAAGTAAGGAAAATTGGTTTCCGGATTTCCACCACCCGCGCGGAGAATATCTCGGACTTGTCTGACACCCAGGTCAAATTCATGGTTTCCCAAAACAGAAGCCTGAATCCCCAGGGCATTCATAATACCAATATCACCACGTCCAATCACTGGGGCTGAAGAACCTCCTAAACCTCCTACACCATTGAGACTGGTATCGCTAGAGGCATTTAAAAATACTCCAGGAATAAAGTTATCCCCAGAAGACAGGGTTAAAGTATTTGCTAATACATTATCTGTGACCCCAAAAGTTGTTGTATCTGTATTCGTCCGTAGGCGATTGAGAACTGCCGAAAAACGCACAGCATCAGAGGTTTGAGGAGTAGTCCCCGCAGCATCGATGCCGCCTTCAAAATCGGAAGCGTGAAGAATTTGGAGTGTAAATGTCATTTTTCTGGGAAGTAAAATGACTGCAACTGCATAGATGCACTTAGCAGCCGGAGCGCATGATAGATCCAGGTATGTACCAGAAAATGGTTACATACCTTATTAATCAGTATTAATTCGGTTATGGTGCTCCCAAAATATCCCAGTTAGATTAAGAAACAGCTAGCAGAAGGTTAAAACAACAAATTATTACAGGTACAGAACAGCCGAATATCAGAAGACGGTTTTTGCGAATAGGGATAAACAACGAATTATGTTATAATATATTGACAAGAGCATTGTGTTAAGCAAAACATTACTTAACATGAACCCACCAAGTATTGAACAATTGAGAGGAAAACCTTATCGTAATCCAAAAGCAACTAATTAACTCACAAATCAAGTCACCCCAAGTTTTCTTGATTGATCACGAAAATAGTAATCGTGGTTTGATAGATACTGATGAAGCTCTACAGTTAGCCGAGAGCTTAGAGCTTGACTTAGTTGTAGTCTCTGAAGGCAAAGACGCTCCAATAGCGAAGATTCTCAACTATGGTAAGCTTCAGTATCAAAAGAAAAAGCGTCAGGGACAGAGTGCTAGACCTACGGTAAAGGAAGTTCGGCTGCGTCCCAATATTGGTGTAGCTGATTACAACCTACGTATCGAGCAAGCTGTTGGGTGGTTGAGTAAGGGTGATTCAGTCAAGTTTGCCATTCGGTTACGAGGTCGAGAAAATCAATATCGCGAACAGGCCGGAGAATTGTTAGAACAGGTTGCAACTGCCTTAAGCCAAGTAGGTAAAATTCAATCATTAGATAAACGTTCACTAGTTGCTCAAATCATTCCTGCTTAAATTAATTTCCCAGCAATTTTTTACAGCCAGAGTAATGCCTAGATGTCACGCACTGGCTTCTAAAATATTGTTATGTGCTATACTCAGATGCTAAAGGGCACGGAAGTCTTGAGGGAAGGCGTTCACAGAGTCCGGCCATTGGTGTCAAGTTAAGAAAAAGAGAAACTTGTCAAGTGGTGAAGGCTCAATAGTTAAACTCAACACAAGGGTGTTGAGAATAGCCATGAGTAAACCACAGAAAAACAAGGAAATTCAGACTTTTGATATCGGGTAACTTGTCCAGCATCGATAAGTGAAGAGATAGAATCACACTTGAATATGAGTGTTACATTTTACAAACCGATGATTCAGTGGCGATCGCAAAACTAGAATGGAAGATGCAAAATAATAAAATTAGTGATTTCTCAACGATCACACACGTTTGTTGCGAATATGAGTTGATGCATATCTTGGACATTCCATAGTAGTAATGGTCACACTAATTCATCTGTCTATCCTGCACCGCTCTATTTTCTATACTTTCAATCTCCTAATTTAAAAATTATCTAGGATGAATGTGTCGTCTAGTTCCCCATCCTGGATTAAAAATAGCTGCTATCTCTTCGTTCGATAGTTTGCTGATTTCATCTTCCAGTTCCTCGATTGTAAAGTCATAGCCAGACTCTTTAGCAATCTTGATGAAAGTTTCTGGATTATCGGTTGCTTTGAGTCTTGATTGTAATGCTTGATCTTCTTTAACAGATTTTAAAAGTTGGGCAGCATTTTGCTGTGTCATAGTAGTTTATTTCCTGTTTTAAACATTAAATTCAAAGCTAGAGAGGATGGGCTTGAGAGTAACAAGGCGGTTGCCAGCATCTATATTTAGATTGCTCTATCCTTAAATTGCACCATTTTTATTCATTTGTCTTGTACCGTTAGAAAGAAAAAATATAAAGTATGCGGACAAATCTTCACAAAATTACTGATTTCTACATATTCCTTATTTCTCATCTTCGTTTGAACTTCTCCTATCAACCTCGGTACTTAACGCCGGGGTTTTTTGCTGAGAAGGAGCAGGTGATTATCATTCTTATTGCAACTATTTTGAGTATTTTAACTGATTGACAAAATGTGTTTTATCTTAATTTTTTACGAATGGTCACCACCTAACAAGTCGCTGCACCGGAACGCCGCAATATGGTTGGTTGAGTTGCAAAAGTTATCTGCGGCGTTTGTAGTATTTTGTAGTACCATGGCATAGTTTACAGATCCTTGTTGCTATTGCCTGTGATTCAGCAGCTTTATCTAAAAGTGTCTTTTATTTGGGAAGAGCCTAAATCGTTGATTGAAGTTCCACTGTGGTTAACTTTTAAGTCTTTCAATGCAATGCACCACAGTCTACTGATCTTAATACACTGGAGTTCACCATGATTCGACCGACTATGCCCGACGATACGACCGCGCTAATCGCCATAGCCGATGAGATCGGCCTGTTCCAGCCGAACCAACTCAAGGAGCTCAGCGAAATGCTGGTCGATTACTTCGGCGGTAACAGCAACAGCGATCACTTCTGGATCACAGACGACGATGATGGTCCAGTGGGGGTCGCCTACTGCGAGCCAGAACCGATGACCAATCAGACATGGAACCTGCAATTGATCGCCATCCGACCTGACCGCCAGGGACAAGGACGCGGTGCGACACTACTGCGCTACGTTGAACAAACGTTGAAGGTGCGCGGTGGGCGCATGCTGCTGGTGGAAACGTCCGGTCTGCCGGGCTTAGAGCGCACGCGGGCATTCTACGCGAAGTGCGGCTATGAGGAGGAGGCACGCATCCGCGACTTCTACGCGGCGGGCGATGATAAGGTCGTGTTCCGCAAAGTTTTGAACGCAGACTAGACTACAATCTGGGGCAATGGGTAACAGGCGGCGGGACGTAGCCCATGTTGGCAGTTGCGCCGCACATTATGAGTACGTACAGAGTTAGGGTTGAGTTTTCGTCTATTTTACAACATTGCGGCTTGAGGCAGTGGCAAAGTTTTTGGCGTTATTCCGGAGAAACCGCTACGCGATCGCACCAGCACCTTCCTGTGACAGTATCGTGTCATGTTGCTGGTTGAATATAGTCTATCGTGTGCAATTGCCAACAATTTCAGCACGAGACGAAGCAAGACAAAACAATTTAATATTTGGTTTTGGCTCTATGCTTCGCCAAAGTGTCGTTACGCCGCGAGTCCTCGGTGGGGGCCTAACCTCAATGTTTGAGTATCGCCTAATCCCAGTGAAATCTTTTAAGTGAATCAACTGTGGTTGTTAAGTTATTTACACAATAAGCTGTATGGTACACTCCTCTGCTCTCTAACCAGAAACTGAGGTGAGGAAGCCAATACATCCATACAAATAATCATGAGCTTATCATTTACGAGTGCTAAGAATTTTACAGTCGGCACATCTCCCTCCTTTGTCAAAGTAGAAGACTTCGACGGTGATGGCAAACTTGATTTGGTGGTAGTGAATTCTGATTCCAACGATGTCTCAGTACTATTAAACGATGGGAATGACGGGTTTGGTACTGCGACTAACTTCACAGTTGGCACCAATCCCTCCTTCGTCAAAGTAGAAGACTTTGATGGAGATGGCAAACTTGACTTAGCAGTGGTGAATTCTGCGTCGAATAATGTCTCGGTGTTATTGAATGATGGTAGTGGTGGCTTTGGTACTGCCACTGATTTCGCCGTCGGCACATCTCCTGCCTTCGTCAAAGTAGAAGACTTTGATGGAGATGGCAAACTTGACTTAGCAGTGGTGAATTCTGCGTCGAATAATGTCTCGGTGTTGTTGAATGATGGCAGTGGTGGCTTTGGCGCTGCCACTGATTTCGCCGTCGGCACATCTCCTGCCTTCGTCAAAGTAGAAGACTTTGATGGAGATGGCAAACTTGACTTAGCAGTAGTGAATTCTGCGTCGAATAATGTCTCGGTGTTGTTGAATGATGGCAGTGGTGGCTTTGGCGCTGCCACTGATTTCGCCGTCGGCACCAATCCCACTTCTTTAGTCATGGCCGACCTCAATCGTGATGGCAAACTTGACTTAGCAGTGGTGAATTCTGCGTCGAATAATGTCTCGGTGTTATTGAATGATGGTAGTGGTGGCTTTGGCGCTGCCACTGATTTCGCCGTCGGCACCAATCCCACTTCTTTAGTCATGGCTGACCTCAATCGTGATGGCAAACTTGACTTAGCAGTGGTGAATTCTGCGTCGAATAATGTCTCGGTGTTATTGAATGATGGTAGTGGTGGCTTTGGCGCTGCCACTGATTTCGCAGTTGGCACCAATCCCACTTCTTTAGTCATAGCCGACCTCAACCATGATGGCAAACTTGACTTGGTAGCGACTAACTCTGATTCCCACAATGTCTCGGTGTTATTGAATGATGGTAGTGGTGGCTTTGGCACTGCCACTGATTTCGCAGTTGGCACAAATCCCACTTCTGTGGTTGTCGCAGACTTCAACCATGATGGCAAATCTGAGTTGGTGGTGCTGAACTCTGATGCTGGTAATATCTCATTGCTGTTGCGTAACTCTGCACCTACAGATTTAATATTTAGCGCTATCAGCGATGACGATGACGATGATGATGGCAACGGTGATGGTGATGACGATGATGATGATGATAACGAAAAAGCCATCGGTATCTTCAGCACCACTGACTCAGACAAAAACGACACGCACACTTATAGTTTAGTGGCTGGTACTGGTGATACTGATAATGACGTATTCGTCATCGAGGGGAATAGCCTTAAGATAAAATCTTCCCTGACTAAATCTACTCATAACATCCGCGTCCGCACGACTGACCAAGGTGGACTCTTTTTAGAAAAGGAGTTGGCTGTCAATGTTAACAGCTTTAGTGAGTCTATTACCCAGGCGACAACGATTGTTCAGTTAGTCAATATTACGGAGAATATCTTTAACGTTAAAAGTAAGATTAAAGGTAATAAAGCAAAAATTTCCATCAAAATTAAAGGTGGGCAATCTAAAGTAGTCAATGAAATAGGTGTATTCGTCGTTGACGATGCCCAAGGTACGATTGAGGGTATTGCTCCTGGTGCAGCAGGTTATGCAGAAGTAGCACTGAAAAGAGCTAAGGTAGTTTTATCTGCTATTGCCAATGCTCCTCAAGGTTTTGATCCTGCTGATTTGTCAAACTTGCTGGAATTTGACTCAGATGCTCAATTGAGATTCTACATGGTACGTAATAGTACTACTAACGCTGTACTAACAAGGCAAACCTCATTTTCTCAGGTAGTCTTTTCCTCACAAACCAACGTTACAGTAGAAAGCTTAGTTGATGAAAGCTTCTCTCTGACTTGGAAAGGTGCGTCTAGTGATGGCAGTGATTTGGTATTGAACATTAAGGAAACTAATCAAGCCATACCTTTGGGTATTGGATTACAAGGTAAACACCAAGGCGAAGTCATTGATTTGCGGCAGGTGACAACTCAGGTGAATGCTGAGTTTATCGTCAATCGAGAAGCTGCTTTCAATAACTTTGTAGGCTTCTATTTGGTTGCTGATGAGGATGGTGGCATTGATATTAACGGTGATGGAATTGTGGATGTACGTCCAGGCGAAGCTGGTTATATTAAAGCAGCCATTAGCACTCGTGTAGAAGGCATTGATTTAAAGGTGAATAATCAAGGTAAAGCGAATTTCAATGGAGTGTTTAAAACTGGCTCGATCTTTGCACCATTTATTATTGCTAATACTACTGTAGAGGCTGTTTTAAATAGTAGTTCTGAGAATCTGCCAGTATTTTTCCCTTACTTAGGTGCTAACTCTGGCGGAGTGAATCACATTCGTCTTTTAGGCAATAACGTCTTTGGCTTTGAAGATCAAGCAGGTGGTGGTGATAGAGACTACAATGATATGATTGTCCAAGTTAATCTGACGATCGCCTGATTTTTCATCTCCTGGATCACAATATATGAAAATACCTGCAACTCATCACTGTGAGTTGCAGGTATTTTTGGTATTTATGGCAAGTGGTAACTAGTTTAATTCCATCTCTTGCTAATTGCTATCTTGGCAAAAATTAAGTATTTTTCGGGAAAATTTGTTGATAGCTAGTAAATAAATTCAGTGTATTCACTCTGGTTAATTATAAAAGCTAAACATAGAATCAATGGAAATTACTCTATTGTCTGAACTTTTTTGTAAAATTAATACCATACTTGTAAGTATTTGTGTAAAAATCCGCACTAATGAAAAAATGCCAACCAAGTAAAATACAGCATTTTTTCGACTCATGATTCAGTCATAAAAACATTCAAAGTAAAAAAAGTTTGAGATATTTCTCAATGTGTCAAACAAACAACAAGTTAGTATGTGATATTGAATGCACAAAATGAAATAAAATTCAATCCTCTAAATTTAACCAATTCATAATTTTTTCTCAAAGTATTTCCACTATCTTCTTGAGAGAATTAACTGTCGTGGCAACACAAATTAAAAATAATATGATGCCAGTTCTGCAAGTCGGCGATCGCAAGCTGACTGCTACAGAAGTTTTGCCATTGCTGGCAAAATACCAAATGCTGCCGTTGTTAATCAAAGAGGTGGTGCTTGACCAAGCGATCGCGCCAATTCAATGTACGCCACAAGAAGAGAAATTGGCCTGTGAACAATTAGCTCAACAATATCAAATCACCTCTGATGACGTGTATCAGCGTTGGCTTGAGCAGAATAATATGAGCGCCGAACAGTTTGCCGCGATCGCTATCCGCCAATTCAAAATAGAAAAATACAAGCAACTCACTTGGGGAGGCGATTTAGATGCTTACTTTTTCCAGCGCAAACCCCAATTAGATCGAGTCGTCTATTCTCTAATTAGAACTGCTGACATTGGCATTGCTCAAGAAATTTATTTTCGCCTGCAAGCAGGGGAACAATCCTTTGCTGAATTGGCACGAGAATATTCTCAAGGACCGGAAGCACAGACAAATGGTTTAGTCGGCCCGGTGGAATTGCAAGCTATCCATCCTGTTTTAGCGAGAATACTGACTACTAGCCAGCCACAACAACTGTTACCACCAACTCAATTAGAAAACTGGATAGTTATCGTCCGCCTTGAGAAGTTGCTTTTAGTACAGTTGGATCATACACTGCGTCAGCGACTACTGAATGAACGTTTTAATAGTTGGCTGCAAGCAGAAATAGCGGCGCAGAACTGTCAAATTCGCCAACTAGAACATATAACGATTTAGGCATCACAGTGAAAATATCAACTGACTTTTATATTTTGGTTATGAACAAATTCAAAAAAATAAAAGTTAAAAAAACACTGTTAAGTTTCCTAAATAGACCTCTATATATTGTCCTAGAATGACTTATATTACAAGTTCATTTCAAGAATTTATTTCTCACCTAGAAGGGTTTGAGCAATTACCTCCTGAAGAGATAACTCATCTCTCAAAACAGCTACAAGCTTGGCGTTACCGTATAGGTCAAAAAATAATTGGTAAAGAAAAACCCCCTGAACAAATTACGATTCTTTACGAAGGAAAAGTGCGGTTGTTGGGATATGATCCCCAAACACAAATACCAACTACATTAAAGTTGCTGCACCCAGGGGAAATTTTAGGTGAGATTAGTGTATTACGTGATGTTGCATGTGAAACAGCGATCGCTTCGACTGAAGTCATATGTTTAAGCTTAAGTAAAACCGAATATTTACGCCTGCTTGCTTCCTACCCAGGATTTGCCAATACACGCCTCCACCAGAGTCATTTGGTAGAGGTTTTTGATATCTTGAGTTCACAAATTGCACAGCAAGCCAATGCAGTAACTAATCTTAAAGAACTTGCTGAACAAGCTTTATCAAGAGTTAGAATACATTATCTGGCTCCCGGAATAACTCCATATAACCAACTAGATAGTGAAAGTATTTGGTTTGTTAGTGGCGGTGGTCAAGTAACGAATTTCTCGCCGGGTTCTCGCTTAGAATTGAGTGACGCACTGGAAGTTAAAGGAACAATTCCGGCGCGTTTGATTGGTTTATCTGCCACAGATTTATTATTTTTAGAAAATCGTAATCATCAAGAACAGGCTTCTGTAAACCAGATTCAACCAACTATCACAGATAGTCCAGAGATTCCCTACGCCTCTGACGAAGAAGTTTCCCAGTCAGAACCACATCCGCCAAAGGATAGAAAAACACGTCAAAATTACCCATTTTTTCGTGGTAATGGGGAATTAAACACAGTTTTTGCCTGTTTTCAAATGCTCTCGAAACACCTGCAAATCCCTTTTCGTCGGGAGGTGGTGCGTCGCCTGTTAACTGAACAAATCAAACGCCAAGGTAATATTTCGTTTCAAGTTTGTGCTTACCTAGCAGAATTAATTGGACTCAAAGCGCAGTTAGTAGACTTACCGGCGGCGGCGATCGCACGTATTCCCACACCAGCACTAATTCGCTATGGCGATAGTTATGCTGTTTTATATGAAACAGATGTTAATACTATTGTTGCAGGTGTGCCATCTCAAGGAATTGTTCGTTGCAAACCTGCTGAATTTATAGCTCAATTAGAAGTTAATGAAACTAATTTGCCTCCCCAGGTGAAAGTTTTGTTGCTGGCTGCTACTAAAGAAACACCTCAAGAACGCTTTGGTATCCAATGGTTCATTCCTTATTTATCAAAGCATCGGCGAGTTCTCATAGAAGTTTTTATTGCTTCCTTTTTTGTCCAGTTAGCTCAGTTAGCTAATCCCCTTGTCATTCAACTAATTATCGACAAAGTTATCGTCCAAAATAGTATTAGTACCTTGAATGTTTTAGGTCTTTTACTATTAGTGGTAGGCATATTTGAGGCATTGCTGACCACATTGCGGACTTACTTGTTTGTGGATACAACCAACCGCATTGATATGAGTTTGGGGTCGCAAATTATCGACCACTTACTACGTCTGCCACTGCGCTATTTTGAACGGCGACCGGTGGGTGAACTGGCTACGCGCATCAACGAATTAGAAAATATCCGTCAGTTTCTCACCGGTACTGCCTTAACAGTGGTATTAGATGCAGTATTTTCGGTGATTTATATTATCGTCATGCTGTTCTATAGTTGGCAGCTAACTGTAGTAGGTTTAGGAACGATTCCTGTCTTCATCATTATTACCTTAATTGCTTCTCCCACTATTAGTAAACAATTACGTACCAAAGCCGAACGCAACGCTCACACTCAATCTTATTTGGTTGAAGTAATGTCGGGTATTCAAACAGTAAAGGCGCAAAATATTGAATTGCAATCGCGTTTTTCCTGGCAAGAGCGTTATGCTCGGTATGTAGCGGCTGGTTTTAAAACTGTGATCACCTCGACCTTGGCTAATTCTACTAGCAACTTTTTAAATAAACTTAGTAGTTTGCTAGTTTTGTGGGTAGGTTCTTATTTAGTCTTGCAAGGAGAACTCACATTAGGTGAATTAATCGCTTTTAGAATTATCTCAGGTTACGTTACTAGTCCTATATTACGTTTAGCTCAACTCTGGCAAAGCTTCCAAGAAACAGCTTTATCACTAGAACGTTTAAGTGATATTGTCGATACCCCACAAGAAGCCGAAATCGACCGCCAAAATATTCCTTTACCTGCGATCGCAGGCTCAGTAAAATTTGATAATGTTTCCTTCCGATTTGCGCCTAGTGGCCCTTTACAGCTTTCTAACGTCAATCTCGATTTTACCGCCGGGAAATTTATTGGTATTGTCGGCCAAAGCGGATCGGGTAAAAGTACGATGATGAAATTACTACTGAGACTTTACGAAGTAGAGTCAGGCAGAATTTTAATTGATGGTTACGATATTGCCAAAGTAGAGCTTTATTCGCTGCGGCGACAGGTGGGTGTAGTTCCCCAAGAAACCTTATTGTTTGACGGTACTGTTCAGGAAAATATTGCCCTGACAAATCCTGATGCGACAACTGACGAAATTATTGAAGCTGCGCGTATTGCGGCTGCTCACGAATTTATCATGACCTTACCCAACGGTTACAACACACGGGTAGGAGAACGCGGTGCGGGACTTTCAGGTGGACAAAGACAAAGAATTGCGATCGCCCGTTCTATTTTACAACGGCCAAAATTATTAGTTTTAGACGAAGCCACGAGCGCCCTAGATTATCCCACCGAGCGACAAGTTTGTCTGAATTTAGCTAAGGCCTTTCAAGGTAACACAGTATTCTTTATTACTCATCGGCTCAACACGGTCAGCCATGCAGATATGATTGTCGTGATGGATAGTGGCAGGGTAATAGAACAAGGAAGCCATCAAGAATTAATGGTTGCCAAAGGTCATTATTATTACCTGTATCAACAACAAGAAGTGAATTTATAACTAGTCGTGCATCAACCAAACAAATAAAATCACTATGACTCAAATTAATGAAAGTAGGCTCAACGGCCATAATGGCAACGGGAAGCATGAAAACGGCATTAAGGCAGATTCACCAGTACCCACATCTTTGGCAAAAGCTTCTCAGGAGCCTTTAAGCAATGCCAACTACAGTAGTTTTGAGCAATCAGTTGTGCTACGCCAATCGCCAATTTGGTCACGCACAATTATGCTCACCTTAGTGGGTTTAGCATGTTTTGGAATTACTTGGGCTTGTTTTGCCAAAATCGAACAAGTAGTACCTGCTACAGGTCAACTCAAGCCAGAAGGAACAATCAAAGAAGTACAAGCTCCCGTTAGTGGAGTCGTGAAATCGGTTCACGTCAAAGATGGACAACAAGTCAATCCGGGAGATTTGCTGCTAACTTTTGAGACTGTGGCCAGCATTGCTCAATTAAATTCTTTAGATAAGATTCGCACAACTCTAATTAAAGAAAACCAGATTTATCGTCGGTTAATGGAAGCTAGTTCTGCCACAGCATCTGAACTAGAATTTTTGCGTAGTGAATTGCCAGCAGATACCGCCTTTCTTTTGAAAAATAGGATAGCGTTAGTTACAGAAAATGAATTGTTGCGTGCTGAATTGAGAAACTCTGATTTAGGAGTAAGACTAGGATCTGACGAACAAAAACGTCTGCAAATTGCCAAAAGAGAATTAGATTCCCGGTCTGCGGCAGCGCAGTTGGAAGTAGAGAAAACTAAAAAACAACTTGCGCAAACGCAAGTAAGAATAAATGATACTAAATCTAGTCTAGCTATTCAGCAGCATATATTAGATAAACTGCAAATATTAGCAGAAGAAGGTGGTATTTCTCAGCTTCAGTATCTAAATCAGCAACAACAAGTGCAAAATCTCACAGCTGAAATCGCACAATTAGATGAAGAACGACAACGCTTGAATTTTGATATTGAAAAGGGACGACAAGATTTAAAAAATACTGTAGCTGTTTCTAGTAAAAACGTCTTAGAAAAAATAGCTGATAATAAAAGACGCATTGCCGAAATTGATAGCCAATTTATGAAAGTTGTGCTAAACAATGAGCAAACCTTGGCAGATATAAATAGTAAAATATCCCAAGCCCAGTTGAACTTTCAATATCAAGAACTACGCGCACCTGTGGCAGGAACAGTTTTTGATTTACAAGCTAAAAACCCTGGTTTTGTGGCAAATTCTAGTCAAAAGCTTCTACAAATTGTCCCTAATGATAAATATATTGCTGAAGTTTTCATCACCAATAAAGATATTGGTTTTGTGCAAGCAGGAATGAATACTGATGTAAGAATTGACTCTTTTCCCTTCAGCGAATTTGGCGATATTAAAGGAAAAGTAATGAGCATAGGATCTGACGCATTACCACCAGATGAAACACATAAGTTTTATCGATTTCCAGCAACAATTAGTTTGGATAAACAATCTTTAGATATTCAAGGTAGAAACATTAACTTGCAGTCAGGGATGTCAATTGTCGCTAATATTAAAGTACGTGAGGAACGTACAGTTATGAGTCTGTTTACTGAGTTATTTACTAAGCAAGTTGACAGTTTGAAAGAGGTACGTTAGTCAAAGTAAGTAAGTCGGTGCTAACATCTCGAACTATTTAATGTAGTGGATTGACACAGCCAAAGTAACGTGAATTTGATGAATCTCACCCCAACCCCTCTCCGACACCTATCCATTTAGTCAAATCTTTCTTTAGATTACCTATTTGCTAAATATTGATACATCTGCCAACGTGCATCGACTTCAGTTTGCGCTTGTTGCAATAGTTGTTTAGCTAACTCTGGCTTACTCTTAGTCAGCATTTTGAAACGATTTTCTTGATACATGGATTGCTCTACTGATTGAGAAGGCGATAGCGCCAGCGCTGACTTGTCAGTTCGCATATCCAATTGTAGGGGATTTTTACCTTGTTGCTGCAACTCTGGATTATACCGATATAGTAACCAACGACCTGATTCTACCAATGATTTTTGATGGTTCATGCCTGTGGTCATGTTGATACCGTGGGCGATACAATGGCTATAAGCAATAATCAATGATGGGCCATCATAAGCCTCTGCTTCTAGAAATGCTTTCAGGGTGTGTTCATCTTTTGCACCCAAAGCTACACTCGCTACGTAGACGTTACCGTAGGTCATGGCCATTAACCCTAAATCTTTTTTCGGTGCAGGTTTACCACTAGCGGCAAATTTTGCTACTGCTGCTTTGGGTGTGGCTTTGGATGATTGACCGCCAGTATTAGAATATACTTCTGTATCCATCACCAAGATATTCACATTGCGACCACTGGCTAATACATGGTCGATACCGCCAAAATCAATATCATAAGCCCAGCCGTCACCACCAACAATCCAGACGCTTTTTCTTACCAAGTAGTCTGCAAGGGATTGAAGATTTTGAACCGCCGATAAACGCTGTAGACCGAAGGGCTTCCCGCAGGGTTGAACGCCGATTTTTGTTTTTTCTCTGGTTGTGTATTTGGTTGGATTGGTTGTTAATATTTTATCTAATGTTTGTTTGAGCAATGTTACTCTTTCTCGTTGTTCCCAGATATCAACTTCGGTTTTTTGTTCAGCAGTCAGGATAGAGTTGACGAGTTTTTCATCTAGTTCACTTCCTAATTGTTGCAATAATTCCGCCGCAAACTCGGCTTGTTTATCTAGCGATAACCTAAAGCCAAAACCAAACTCGGCATTATCTTCAAATAAACTATTTGACCATGCGGGACCGCGTCCTTCGGCGTTGGTTGTCCAAGGGGTTGTCGGGAGATTTCCACCGTAAATTGAGGAACAACCCGTAGCATTGGCAATCACCGCGCGATCGCCAAACAATTGGGTTAATAATTTTAAATAAGGTGTCTCTCCACAACCTGCACAAGCACCGGAAAATTCAAATAATGGTTCTTGCAGTTGTTGTTGGCGAATTTGGTTAAGTTTTAGCTGTCGGCGGTCAGGATTAGGTAAATTCAAGAAGAAATCCCAGTTTTTGCGTTCTTGTTCCCGCAAAGATAACTGCTGCGCCATATTAATGGCTTTCTGCAACGGTTCAGCTTTATTTTTGGCAGGGCAAATATCTACACAAATAGCGCATCCTGTACAATCTTCTGGGGCAACTTGAATCGTGAATTTTTGATTGTGAAAACTCTTATCTTTGGCATCAACTGATTTAAAGCTAGTCGGTGCATTAATTAATTCATCAGGTTGATAAGCTTTGGCGCGGATAGCACTATGAGGACAAACCATCACACATTTACCACATTGTACGCAGATATCAGGTTCCCATACAGGTATCTCCTCAGCTACGTTGCGTTTTTCCCATTTCGCCGTCCCTGTAGGAAATGTCCCATCAGCTGGTAATGCACTCACAGGTAATTCATCACCATGCCATACCATGATTTCACCCAGGACATCTCGCACAAATTCCGGCGCACTGTTTAAGAGGGGAGTGGGGAGTTGGGAGTTGGGAGTGGGGGAAAAAGAATGGGGTATATCAACTTTGTGTAAATTGGTGAGGGTGTTGTCTACTGCTTGCAAGTTTTTTTTAACAATTTCTACACCTTTTTTACCGTAAGTCTTTTCAATGGCTTTTTTAATTTTAGTAATTGCTTCTGCTTGGGGTAAAACTCCTGCTAATGCAAAAAAGCATACCTGCATAATTGTATTGATTCGACCACCCATACTGCTTTCACGGGCGACTTGGTTGGCGTTGATGACGTAAACTTTTAGTTGTTTGTCTCTAATTTGTTGCTGTACTTTTTCGGGTAGATGTTCCCAGACGTTATCGGCATTGTATGGACTATTCAGTAGTAAAGTTGCGCCATTGACAGCAGATTTTAATACATCGATGCGTTCCAAAAAGCCCCAGTGATGACAACCAATAAAGTTGGCTTTGTCAATTAAGTAAGTTGAACGAATTGGTTGGGGGCCGAAACGCAAATGTGAAACGGTGATGGAACCAGATTTTTTCGAGTCATAGACAAAGTAGCCTTGAGCATAATTTTCGGTTTCTTCACCAATAATTTTGATGGAGTTCTTGTTTGCGCCTACTGTACCATCAGAACCTAAACCATAGAACATTGCCCGGACAACGTTATCGGGTTCGGTGGAAAAATTAGCGTCAAAGTTGAGGGAAGTGTGACTTACGTCATCATTAATACCGACAGTAAAGTGATTTTTCGGTTGTGGTTGGGCAAGATGATCAAAAATTGCCTTCACCATCGCCGGGGTGAACTCTTTTGATGACAAACCATAACGACCACCGATTATTTTGGGGGATGAAGAGGATGTTTGCCAAGCTTCATGGATAGCTGTGACGACATCTAAATACAACGGTTCACCGGCGCTACCTGGTTCTTTGGTGCGGTCGAGGACTGCAATCGCCTGTACAGTTTTAGGTAAGACTGCGACAAATCTCTGTACGTCGAAGGGGCGATAAAGTCGCACTTTTACTACTCCGACTTTTTCCGCTTGGGTGTTGAGGTAATCTACTGTTTCATGGACTGTCTCACAACCGGAACCCATGAGTACAATCACGCGATCGGCATCACTCGCGCCGTGGTATTCGTAGATTTGGTAATGTCTACCTGTCAATTCGCCAAACTCATCCATGAGGCGTTGGACAATGGCGGGAGTAGCGCTGTAATAAGGGTTAGCACCTTCACGGGACTGGAAGTAAACATCAGGGTTTTGGGCTGTACCCCGCAATATGGGGCGGTCTGGGGTGAGGGCGCGGGCGCGATGGGCTAAGATTAAATCTTCGTTGATCAGCGATCGCAATTGATTATCTGATAATAATTTGACTTTTTGCACTTCATGTGATGTACGGAAGCCGTCAAAGAAGTGCATAAACGAGACACGGGTTTCTAAGGTAGCAGCTTGGGCAATTAAAGCAAAATCTTGGCTTTCTTGGACTGAGGCGGAACACAGCAAAGCAAACCCAGTGGCGCGAGAGGCCATGACATCGCTATGGTCGCCGAAAATTGATAAAGCATGAGTAGCTAGGGAACGGGCTGCAACATGCACCACAGCACTAGTTAATTCCCCGGCGATTTTGTAGAGGTTGGGAATCATCAACAATAGTCCCTGGGAAGCCGTGAAAGTCGTACTCAGGGAACCAGTTTGTAATGCCCCATGTACCGCACCAGCTGCGCCGCCTTCACTTTGCATCTGTACAACGCTGGGAATAGTATTCCAAAGATTGGGACGATTTTCGGCTGACCAAGCATCTGCCCATTCACCCATTGCTGAAGAGGGGGTAATAGGATAAATGGCAATGACTTCATTTAATTTGTAAGCAACACGGGCAACAGCTTCATTCCCGTCAATGGTGGCAAAGGTTTTGTTCATGATCTTTCTCTGTTTGTAGCGGTAAGCGGAGCTATGCCGCAGGCTTATCGCTTGGTTTTCTATACTGAATGCAGAGGATTTATGAGAAATTGCCAGCGTTATTAAGTTAGCTGTGAAAATTAATATTTAATTAGGAGTTACGCATTGACAAAAAATTCCATTCATGTGTATTAAGCAGCACAAGTATTGGTAAGATTTTCTACAATGTAATCACGCACAACCAAAGTGAATAAGTTCCTTTGCAATTCATACCAA
>JAESGC010000062.1_pt1 | contig 52877 bp, 47 predicted proteins | sample 9266221 | NCBI WGS metagenome assembly JAESGC01 (sample SAMN14515568, study PRJNA621660) | algae metagenome | isolation source: Trichormus sp. ATA11-4-KO1 and co-occurring heterotrophs from soil, at the... | place: Chile: Atacama Desert, Tarapaca Region | collected 2009-05-22 | reverse complement strand
GGACGGCTAGTTCGTAAAACATTGTCATTCTCTAAAATGCTCGACAACCATATTGGTGCAATTTGGTATTTTGTTCATCACTACAATGCTAATTTAAGAAGCTAAATCATTACTATGCACTACTACCTCATTCATGGTGATGAAATTTTTTCATTGGGACTGCCCTCTGCCGAATGCCTCCTGCCTTCTTCAATGTGTATGCCTCAAAATGTCATGATCGGCGGTAGACCTTAGGTTAAGGGTGCAAGATGAAAAGATATTGGAAAGTATTAGGGCTATTTTGGAGTACGGCGATCGCCGCAGAGATGGAATATCGCCTCAATTTTTTCATAGCTACCCTCAGCAGTTTGGGCAATCTGGCGGGTAGTTTGTTTGGATTATTCTTGTTTTACCGTACAGGCTACACCTTTACTGGCTGGTCATGGGAAGCAGCTTTGGTGGTTCTGGGCGTTTTTACCTTACTACAAGGCTTTGCTGCTACCTTTCTCGCTCCTAACCTGAATCGCATTGTCCGTCATGTCCAGGAAGGAACATTAGATTTTGTCTTACTCAAGCCTATCCGCAGCCAGTTTTGGCTTTCTACTCATACCCTTTCACCTTGGGGAATACCAGATTTAATTTTCGGCAGTATGATCATTGGCTATGCAGGTAGACGCCTGGGTTTGGAAATTCATAATTACCTTTTGAGTGCAGTGCCATTGTTATTTGGCTTAATAATTCTTTACAGCCTGTGGTTTATGCTGGGAGCCACTAGCATTTGGTTTGTCAAAATATACAATGTTACGGAAGTGTTACGGGGTTTACTGGAAGCTGGCAGATATCCCATGGTAGCTTATCCCACAGCTTACCGATTTTTCTTCACCTTTGTTGTACCAGTGGCATTTTTAACCACTGTACCAGCAGAAGCAATGCTGGGTCGTGGTCAAATTAATTGGTCGCTAGGTGCAGCTGTATTAGCAATAGTACTGTTTTGGGTTTCTAGCTGGTTTTGGCGGTTTGCATTGCGCTTTTATACTAGTGCTTCGAGTTAAGGGAAAATTCCCACAAAATATGCTCAATTTTCCCCCAACTGGCTTAATTTAGCCTCTAGTAGCGTGTCAATGAGGGATAAAGGAACGAACCACAAAGGGCACAAAGAGCGCTAAGAAAGAGGAAAAGACAAGAATCAAAAATTGATTTATCCACCAAAATTACTTTGACAGACTACTAGCCCTAAAAAAATAATTGTCCTGAAACTACGCAAAAGCTGATAGCGTCAAACAATAGAAAATATTTTTGTGGAAGTTATAGCTTGAAAACCCGTTCTAATTATTGGCAATTATTACCTTATCTCCGACCCCAGTGGCAAAATATTACCAAGGGTTTTGTGGGTATCTGCGGTTATGTACTGGCGACATTAACACTGATTAATCTTGCGGGGAAATTGGCAACTCCTTTTGGAGAAGGTAATGTAGTAGCGATCGCTCAATTGGTGGGGATTTTATCCTTGGTATTTCTTGTGCGTGGCTTTTTTCAGTCTGTGCAAGATAGTTACATGGCGAAAGCTGCTCTCAGGGTGGCTTTTGACCTGCGTAAACAGGTTTACTCTCACCTGCAAAAACTCGATCTCAGCTATTTTGAAACCGCAAAAGCAGGTGATTTATCTTACCGCCTCACGGAAGATATCGACCGCGTTGGGGAAGTGATCAATAAACTATTTCACGATTTTATTCCCTGTATTTTGCAATTGCTGGCCATACCCATCTACATGATTTACCTCAACTGGCAACTGACACTAGCGATAGTGATTGTTGCACCACTGATGGGTGTTTTAATTGGTTGGTTTGGTGAAAGGTTACGTAAATATTCCCTCAAAAGTCAAAATCGAGTTTCGGGTTTATCAGCAATCCTCACAGAAGTATTTAGCGGTATCCGTCTAGTACAAGCTTTTGCCGCCGAAAACTATGAAATTGCTCGGTTTGGAAATCAAGCAGAAAGCAGCTTTCAAGCAAAATACTCCGCCGAACGCCTCAAAGCAATTCAAATACCCATAGTGGGCTTTTTAGAAGCCTTAAGCGCCTTATCTTTATTGATGGTGGGGGCTTGGCAAATTTCGCAACGCAATTTAACAGTAGGTGAGTTTTTCAGCTACCTGGCGGCGGCGGCATTGTTAATTGACCCCATCGGTCATACTACTAATAATTACAACGAATTTAAACAAGGTGAGGCATCCGTTGACCGCGTGTTTGAATTAATGGCAATTCAACCAACGGTATTAGAAAAACCCCATGCGATCGCCTTACCTCCAGTTAATGGCAAAGTAGAATATCGTCATATTTCTTTTGCCTACAAACCCGGCGAACCTGTATTAAAAGATATCAATTTAGTGGCATTACCAGGAGAAGCGATCGCCCTTGTGGGTGCTTCCGGTGCTGGTAAAACTACCTTTGTTAATCTCCTTCCCCGCTTTTATGACCCGAAAGCTGGTCAAATCTTGATTGACGGTATTGATATTCGCGATGTGAAGCTGCATAGTTTACGGCGACAAATTGGCATTGTTCCCCAAGAAACCGTCATGTTTTCTGGGACGATTGCGCAAAATATTGCTTTTGGTCAAGACTTTTTTGATATGGAAGCAATTGCTGAAGCAGCTAAAATTGCCAACGCCCATCAGTTTATTACCCAGCTACCAGAAGGTTACTACACTTGGGTAGGTGAACGTGGGGTGAATTTATCTGGTGGACAACGCCAAAGAATTGCGATCGCTCGTGCTGTATTTCTCAACCCGCAAATCCTGATTTTGGATGAGGCGACATCTGCATTAGATTCCGAGTCAGAAGCACTAGTACAGGAAGCACTGGAAAGATTGATGCAGAACCGTACTGTATTTATTATTGCTCACCGTTTAAGTACTGTGCGCCGATGTGATCGGATTTTAGTTCTGGAACGAGGACAACTGGTAGAGTCGGGAACCCATGAAGAATTATTAGCACTGGAGCGACGCTATGCCAGTTTTTATGCTCAACAGTTTAGTTAGTTGGTCAGGCGATCGCTTGTAGGTTGACAATCACAAAAGCTGTGATTGTACTCAATTCTTCATCACAATAGAAAATTATTACCTCCGGCAATGCTATCTCTAAATTAGCAAATACAAATTACAATCAAGTTAGGAATTAATGTAAGGAAATTGAGTAATGGCTAGTGTAACCATCACCCCCAAAGGACAAGTAACTATTCCTAAAGAAATTAGAGATTATCTTCACCTTGATACAGGTAGTAAAGTTGATTTCGTCATTGATGAAAATGGAACAGTGAAACTGATTCCCTTAACTGTTCCTATTCACAGCTTATCTGGCATTTTACATCGCCCTGGCATGAAAAGCGTAACTTTAGAAGAAATGGAAACAGCAATTAGAGAAGGCGCAAGTGATTGGAGTTGATACCAACATCTTAGTACGCTACTTAACAAAAGATGATGAAAAGCAGTGGCAGCAAGCTGCTGAAATTATCGAAGGAGGAGAGCAATGTTTTGTTGCTAATATAGTTCTCTGTGAATTAGTTTGGGTACTAAGAGGAAAACCTTATCAATTTACTAGGGAACAAATTAGCAACACTATAGAATTAATGCTGCAATGTTCAGTATTTGATTTAGAAAACCGCTCTATAATTTATCAAGCATTACAGCGATTTAAACAAGGTAGTGCAGATTTTTCTGATTATTTAATTGGTGCAATTTCTCAGCATTCTGGTTGTAGTACAACAGCAACTTTTGACAGAAAATTGAGAAGCGAAAAGGGATTTGATTTATTAGAGTGATGGTTGTAACGAATTCAGGCGATCGCTTGTGGTTTGATCATCTAAAAATTCTCACTTTCGTTAAGCATCCCCTGTTCCCCACTAAGGCTGTGTTTCCGATTGTTGAACATTTTCCACAGGACTAGCAAAAGCAATAGCGTCAAGGGACTGGGTGGGTGAATTTAACTGCGGGTGTTCGAGCGAGGCTTCAATAGTTCTATCACTCAAATAAGAGCCAATAATCTTGTCATAGTTAGAAGCCACAGCTAAAAATGCGCCACCCAAAATATATATAGGCAAAGGCAGACTGAATGCTTTTAACCAGTCAAACAATTCTGCCAAGGCAAACAATAATAAAAAACAGGCAAGCCAAACTTTCATTTTTTCATTCCCCGCGTGCAAGCAACTCTACTAATAGGGTAAACAGCTTGCATGATACTTGATGTTCAAGTTAACCACAATTGCCAACAAATTCTGACATTTCATTTGATTTATTGTGGTGTGGGCAAGAACACCCACCCGCATATACAAGTTAAATATAGGACATCTAATTTTAAGCCGGCTTATGAGCAATGAAATACTTACTCATAAAGTGAACTTGCACCTCAATATTGATAAAACCCGCTTTCTCTAGCCGTTCTACCAAGTCATCATGGGTGTAATCCCGATAGTAGGGTTCATGAAAAATTTCTGGGAAAGATTCCATTGTCACAGCTAATTCAGGTGAATCATGCAATTGAATTGAATCACAAATCACAAAGACTCCTCCGGGTTTTGTTACTCGGAAGCATTGTTCTATGACCGTTTGACGCACTTTTGCTGGTAACTCATGGAACAGGAACACAGAAGTTACAGCATGAAAATAGTCGTTTAAGTAAGGTAATTCTTCGGCATTTGCTTGTACCAGTTGCGGTAACTCTCCCTTAATTTGGGATAGTTGTTGATTTGCCTTACGCAAATAAGCTGGCGACAAATCCGTACCATATAGGGATGCTTGAGGTAAAGTTGCTCGAAGCATCCTCAGTGTCCGTCCAGTACCACAAGCTACATCTAAAACCCGAATTTGCTTTGGTGGGACAGATTCAAAAGCTTTCAGTCCTTGCTTCAGAGGTGCAAGAATCCGCCGCCGCATCGGGTCAGCTGTCCCACTAAAAAGAATTTCTACCTGTAAATCATATAAATTAGCTGACTCGTCGCTCAAATAGCCATTACTTTGGTGATGGAAGTTTTGCACATAGTAGCTGGGATAACCATCTGTCTCTATTTCCGGCGAAAATTCTTGATACTTCTTTTGTTCAGCTCGCTCCCAGATTTGAGGTATGTCTAGGCATACCAGTGGATAGTAGCGGAAAAAATCTGACCAGGGATTATCAAACAGTAAGCTTGTGGGATATAGTCCTTTTTCAGCATCCTGCCAGTCTGTTTCTAGTAACAGACTTAATCTTTGGTGAATTTTGAGCAAAACTTCGTTAGGAATGGGTTTGGTCTTTTGCCCTAAAGTTGGATGAATCAGGTTCATTAACTGTGAACTTAGTGTTTTGTGAGCTAGACCAAAGTAATTTTTACCTTGTTGGAAGGTCTGATAAGTTAGCTTGCTTAAAGTGTCCGACATGAGAGTAATTTAAGAATTTATGACTTTTAGTAATTATTTGTAAAATATTGTAACAAAAATACCATCTATCTGCGGAAAGTTGTATTTCCCAAAATTAGACCAGTCTGAATCAGAATATCAATTTCAAAAATCTTTGCAATAGACAATAAATCGTCTGCATGGTAGAGCCAATAATTGTTTAACCCTATCTTAACCCCAGGCTAAGGTAAATTTTTTCATGGCTTTCAACCAGAAAATAGTTACTACAAGTCCTTAAATATAAATTTTTGTAACAAAGACTCAATTTTGTAACTTTGGCTACAGAATTCTGTGTTACTGTAAGAAAGTAAGGGATAACTAGCTAATCATATATAACTAAAACGATAAGGAGGACTGTGGCTATGTCTATTCAAGATAGATCTCGTGCGCTAACAATGCTGCAATATAAGCAAGTCAAGAATCGGCAACAATCAATGCTGATGCGGGCAGCACAAGAACTCGGTCTTCCTGAAGAAATATCTGAATATTGGAATCCTATTCAGGGGAAGATTGATCCGACAACTCGGTTGATTTATGAAAGCAGCCACGTTGCTATGAGCTAGGTTTTGCGCCTTCCCCAGAAATCTGCTCAAACCAATGTCTAGACGGACAATCTAGCTTGTTGGTTGCAAAATTGCAGTTAACCTAGGTTCTTACAGTGCAACAAAAGGTGAAAAAAAAGCCACCCTACTTAGGGTGGCAATAAATTCACTAATTTTGGCAATTAGCAATCGTAATAGAGATAAAATTCATAAGGATGAGGACGTAACTGCAACTGCTTAACTTCGTTAGCCAGCTTGTAGTCAATCCAGTTTTCGATGAAATCTTCTGAGAAAACGCCTGTTTCTGTTAAGAAAGCATGATCATTTTCTAATGCTTCCAATGCCAATTCCAGAGAACCCGGAGTTGAAGGAACTTTTGCCAGTTCTTCTGGAGAAAGTTCATAAATATTTTTATCTAAGGGTTCACCAGGATGGATTTTGTTCTTGATGCCATCGATACCCGCACAAAGCATGGCAGCAAATGCCAAGTAAGGGTTAGAAGTAGCATCTGGACAACGGAACTCCAAGCGCTTGGCTTTGGGGTTATCGCCAGATAGGGGAATCCGCACGGAAGCAGAACGGTTACCTTGAGAATAAGCCAAGTTCACTGGTGCTTCGTAACCAGGTACTAAGCGTTTGTAGGAGTTAGTTGTAGGGTTGGTGATGGCCAACAGAGCTGGTGCGTGCTTTAGGATACCACCAATGTAGTACAATCCCATTTCACTCAAACCAGCATACTTATCACCTGCAAATAGAGGTTGACCATCTTTCCAGATGGACTGGTGACAGTGCATCCCGGAACCGTTGTCGCCAAAAATAGGTTTTGGCATGAAGGTGACAGTTTTACCATATTTCTTAGCAACGTTCTTGATGACATACTTGTAAGTCATCAGCCAGTCAGCAGCTTCAATCAACTTACCAAAGCGGAAACCCAGTTCGCACTGACCGCCAGTAGCAACCTCGTGGTGTTGTTTTTCAATGGGTACGCCACAAGATGCCATTGTTAGCAGCATTTCTGTACGGATATCTTGGAAGCTATCCGTTGGCGATACGGGGAAATAACCTTCTTTGAAGCGTGGTTTATAACCCAAGTTGGGACTTTCTTTTCTACCAGAATTCCAACGACCTTCTACCGAATCTACGTGGTAGTAACCTTCGTGAGCATTCTGGTCAAAACGGACATCATCAAAGATAAAGAATTCAGCTTCAGGGCCAAAGAAAGCTGTATCACCAATGCCAGTAGAAACTAGGTAGTCTATTGCTTTTTGGGCAATAACACGCGGGCAACGATTGTACCATTCAGCCGTGCGTGGTTCTCTTATACTACAAACTATACTTAACGTTGGCTCTTTCATGAAGGGGTCGATCCAAGCAGTATTGGGATCGAGTACCATCATCATGTCCGATTCGTTGATGCTTTTCCAACCCCGAATGCTGGAACCGTCGAAAGGCACACCATCAGAGAAGGAACTTTCATCGATTTGGTTATGGTACACCGTTAGATGCTGCCACGTTCCTGGTGTATCGATGAATTTCAGATCAATCATCTGAATTTTTTGGTCTTGAATCATCTTCAAGACTTCTTGTGGGGTTGTCATTGTTACTCCTTCTCTACCAATTTCCTAAAGTAAAACCAGAATCTTCCAAAGCATCCTAACCCAGATGATCTGAACCAAGTTGTTGATGACACACCTGAAATATCATAAATCCTAGACATTAAAGAATTTTGTAGTTTTTGTTACAGCTTATCTGGATTACAGGTTATATTAACCTTTGGCCAAACATCTGCACAAAACTGGAAAGTTCATCGCATAGGGGTCAACTTTGGCATAGAATCCTTAAATAGCGGATGGATTATTTTTGTGCCGCATCTATTTTAAATGGCACAAAACTTTACTGGTGCATAATTGCAACCAAATTAATATCAAACCATAGATAGTAACGATTGGGAGAAGAAGGAATGCGCGATGCAGTTACAAGCTTAATTAAGAATTATGACGTTGCCGGACGATATTTTGACCGGAATGCGATCGACAGCCTTAAATCTTATTTTGAAAGTGGTACAGCACGAGTACAAGCGGCGGCAGCAATCAACGCGAATGCAGCTGCACTTGTGAAGCAGGCAGGGTCTAAATTATTTGAAGAACAGCCAGAGTTGATTCGTCCTGGCGGCAATGCCTACACAACTCGTCGTTATGCTGCTTGTCTACGGGATATGGACTACTACCTGCGCTATGCTACCTATGCGTTGGTTGCTGGCAACATGAATGTGTTGGATGAGCGAGTACTACAAGGGCTAAGAGAAACTTACAATTCTTTAAGTGTACCCATTGGCCCTACTGTTTTTGGTATCCAGATTCTCAAGGATCTTGTCAAGGAGCAAGTAGCAGCAGCAGGTGTTGCCAATACTGCCTTTGTGGATGAACCGTTTGATTATATGACTCGTGAATTAAGCGAGAAGGATATTTAGAGAATTCAGGCAGTTGAGATTTCTGCTTGCTCAAAGAAAATACACCTACTTATCGCACTTTGACTGTAGAGACAAAGTGCGTTTACTTTTTTTTACAAACTGCATAGATACGTTTGACGCGATCGCTTATATCATAACGGTTCAGTTAAGGATAATCGTAGGTTATTGAGTCCTTCTGTGCCAGTCAGTATTAACTCTGAGAAAATTGGCGAAGGGATAAAATACTTAACATAATTATGACTATTACTTGACTAAATATAAATTTATGTTCATGATAATGTTATTTGCTTGATGTTACTACTAGCTTGTTACTGTCTGCCCTCAATATCAGCTAAGACATACAACCTAGTCAATTGCATACGAGCTAGTCCATTTCAAGCCGCACTCTGCCGCATGAAGGAAACCTCGTACATTCACCAGACATGAGAGTTTGGGTGTATAGCCTGGATAAGGGTGACTTTTGCTTATGGACGGAAAGCCGTTAATTTTAGTTGTAGAACAAAATTTTCATAATTTAGAACTGCTGGATGCTCATCTAAAAACATTAAATTACTCATGTATTTGTGCCATGCAAGGAGTAAGAGCTGTGATACTAGCACAAACGCATAAGCCTGATTTAATCCTTTTAGATATGATGTTATCTGATTTAAGCGGCAGCCAAATAATAGATTACTTAAAACAAAACCAAAAAACCGCAACAATTCCAATTATTGCGATAATACCTTTTAATTTGGTACAAAAATATAATCGTCTTTTTTTAACAGGTGCTGATGATCATATTACCAAACCTTATAATTTTAGGAGATTAGAAACTGTTATTGGTCGTTATCTCAGTCAGTTAAATACTACAAACTTGCCTTGGGAATAGATTCAGGATTGCGAACCTCAGGTAACTGGTCTAAAACAATAATTATGCCAGTACGACCTGTTGCTAAATTTGTGTTAGTCATCAAATCAAGCACAGTTTTACCAATAACTTCTTCAATTAAACTTTGGAGTTTTGGTTTAATTATTTTATCTAAAGATATTCGCACTTGTTCTGCTAAATTTGCATAACCTTCATACATTAAAGTGCGCTCAGATTGAGTAACAGTATTTTCCAGAGAAACGGCTAACTCTCTATCAAAAAAATGACAAACTATTTGGCTAGGACGCTGCCCCAATTTTTCAGTATATAAAGTACTGATACGTTGGGAAAGTTCTCTTTCAATTTGTCCAATAGTTGGGGGCTTCATGAGTTAGTAATAATTGGGAAATTATTTCTTGAATGTAGTAATTATAGGCTACAGAGTTTAATTTATTTACGCCTAGTTACTTATGTTTAATTTAGGCATATAAAAATGATAAGTAGGTGGGTGGGAAAATTTATCGCTAGGATAAGGCAGAAGGGAAGAGGGTTTTAAGCTGATTCATTTTTCTTTACATAGTGATTTTATTTGTGCCTACCTACTTAGATAAAACAACTTAGTTATTTCTCCTTCAATAGACATATTGCATACTAGTAATAAATTAGGGAACTTATTTTGTACCAAACAAGCGATCGCCTGCATCTCCCAATCCGGGAATAATATAGCCATGTTCATCTAGATAATCATCAATAGCTGCCGTATATATAGGCACATCAGGATGTACAGTACAGAAATGCTGAATACCTTCTGGTGCGGCAAGTAAACAAACAAACTTCACTGATAAAGGATTAGTTGATTTTAGTCGTTCTATAGCTGCGATCGCTGAATTGCCAGTTGCCAGCATAGGATCGACAACAATCATATCTCGCTGGTCAACATCATGGGGAACCTTAAAATAGTACTCAACAGGAATCAAAGTTTTCGGATCACGATATAAACCAATATGTCCCACTCGTGCCGATGGCATCAATTCCAGCATTCCATCTAAAATACCCTGTCCCGCCCGCATAATCGAAACTAACACTAGCTTTTTATCAGGTGCGAGTATCGGCGCATTCATAGGAGCTAATGGTGTTTTAATCTGTTCATGTTTTAGTGGTAAATCTCGCGTTACTTCATACGCCAACAATAAGCTAACTTCTTTTAAAAGGTTACGAAATTTTGTCGTACTGGTTTCAGCTTTACGCATCAGCGTTAGTTTGTGCTGAATTAAGGGATGCTCAATAACTGTTACTTGATTTTCCATATTTTAGTCATTAATTATTAATCAAAATACAGTACCATCACTGTCAATTTGTATAGGAGGTTTACCACCCGTTCTCAGTTCAGCAGCAATTTTGCGTCCTGCTGTCCAGGTTCCTCCTTGCAGGATTTTCACAAGTGGTAATTCTTCAGAAGTCATATCCAACTTTTCGCGCACTTTGGCAGCAATGTGGTCTAAGAGAATTACAGTTAAGGCACGCCACTCAACTATAACTTCCGAGTCTACTGAATGCGATGAGTGAAAAATCTCCGGGTTTTTGGCACTAATTAACCCCATGTCAAGACATAGCCCGCCATTGCGATATTCTGGTAATCCAGCAAGGGCATCTAGACCAGTGATGACCAAACCCAGTTCTTGTAATGGTTCCAATAGAGAATACGTCAGCCACTGAGATAGTTTGTGAAATGGTACTAAACCATCATCTGCAACCCCCGAATGTTGCCAAACATCACCGAGATTCACCCCAGCCACTTCTAATCTTCCCGGCCAAATATCACCTAATCCTGCCAAAACAGTATTTAACACCGTTGCAGCAGCCAACTGCCCATTTTCAGATTTGCTCAACAAATAATTTACCAAATTCCCTGGACGGGGATTTTCATCTCCAAATAGAAGAGGTGAAGAAACTAAAACTTGACCCAACTTTTGTAATAAACGCCATCGCCCGGAAATCCCCACCAGTGGATTTTCTGCATTTACCTGAAACCCAGTCACCAGTTCTGTTTCTGTGAAAGCTTGCAATCTTTGGGCATCGACTTGTGGCAAAGCATCACGAGAAAAACTTCCTTGAGAAAACATGTGCAAACTAGCGACAGCCAAACCTTCGGAACGTCCCCAAGTCAAATTAGTTGACTGCTCATCATAACGCCAAACATGCCCAGCCCCAGCATCCAACAACACACTAACAACTGCCAAATCAAACTTAGCCGCAGCCTTTTCCAGAGAAGTGAGTCCTGCCAATTGAGTATCCAACCAAGCTAAACGCGGCACACCCCCCACCTCAAAATGCCGCCAACGACTGTGAAACGGAACTTGCAGATTCGGGTACTCACAGCGCATCACCGAAATCACATAATCTGCTACCCGTCCCAACTGCCTCAAATCGACAGCAAAATGATGCGATTTCCCCTCACATACCAACGCAAACACCTGGTGACAACGTTCCCGAATAGCAATTGGAGAACGAAGGTATGCCACCTTCGCCTCCTCTCTTCGCGTTCTTTGCGTCTTCGTGGTTCGTTTTTCCACCTGCAACTCCTATTTAAATTGTGGGGGATGGGGGAGTGAGGGAGTATTTTTGTTCTTGTCCCCTTGTCCCCTAATCCCTATTCCAAAGACCGCCCCTTGACATCAGCTAAACCACCAATATCTAAAACATCGCCTGTGGTGTAATAACCAGCAGCCTTCTTCGCCTCAATTTCTACCCGTGCATCTTGGGGAATTAAATCTTCTGGAATCGCTACTCTTTCCCTAATCTCAATTCCCGCTTCAGTAATAGCGTTGTACTTCATATTACTCATCGACACCATCCGGTCAATCCGGGTAATACCTAACCAATGCAACACATCAGGCATCAGTTCTTGAAAACGCATATCTTGCACTCCCGCCACACATTCCGTCCGTGTAAAATAGGCATCAGCGCGATCGCCTCCTGCTTGACGCTTGCGAGCATTGTAAACTAAGAACTTAGTCACTTCTCCCAAAGCGCGGCCTTCTTTGCGGAAATAGACAATTATTCCCACACCGCCTGACTGTGCCGTTTGTACACACACCTCAATCCCGTGTACTAGATAAGGACGACAGGTGCAAATATCCGAGCCAAACACATCAGAACCGTTACATTCATCATGTACCCGCACAGCTACTGGTTTATCAGGATCAGTAATTGCCGCTAGATCACCGACAATATACACCGTCAAACCCCCAATGGGCGGTAAAAACACCTCCAAATCAGAACGTGTCACTAGTTCAGGGAACATCCCCCCAGTTTGTTCAAATAAAGCCCGACGCAAATCACCTTCTGAGATGCCAAAGCGTTTGGCGACTCCTGGTAAATACCACACAGGTTCAATGGCAGCTTTGGTAACGACCAAATCACCATTTGGTTTCATAATCTGGCCATCCACCTGCAAGCGTCCTTTGGCTACTGCATCTTGCAGTTCCGGCATATTAATGTGAGCTGTAGTAATGGCGATAGTCGGGCGGATATCATAGCCCTGTTCATAATAAGATGCAAACACCTCAGGAGCGATCGCGCCAAATGGATCAAGAGAGACAATCTTATCAGGATCAGCCCAACTAGGATGAGGCCCAATACGCTCAATGGGCGATGTATTAGTTAAATCAGCTCGATGGTCTGACTGTAAAGCACCACTAGCCACCGCTAAAGCGCGATAAATTGCATAACTGCCGGAGTGCGTACCAATCACGTTGCGATGTGCTTGCTGCGTCAAAGTAGCAATAATCGGGCCGCGTTGCATGGCATCTGCGGCTCCCCAATGAATGGGAATCGGCTTAGGCCCAAAGCGACTGGGATGGGAAGTGAGAACAATATGCCTGGAAACGCTGTTTGGCTTTGGCATAGTCATTTGTTGTTTTGTGATGTTTTTATGAACTATTAGTCACCAGGGATTTGTCAACTGCTAATAGTCAGTTGTGGTTTTAAAAGTTTGGTATCCTAATGACCAATCACTGATAACTTTACATGTATAGTTTGAGATTAATAGTATTACTTAATACAATAAATAACATAGGAATTGCTTAATTTCCCGTTATTATCTCAAAAATTTCAACAGGACTTTAAAAAAGACTTAGTAGATTTTCGGCGAAAGTTGATACCTTAATACTAAAGATACAACGTTACAATTACCAACTTCAAATTCATGGATTCTTTATCTATCAATTCCTTACTTGAAGACTTGAAAAATCCCGACTCCACAGTGCGAGAGCAAGCCACCAAGAAACTCTGGCGGATCTGGTTTCAGCAAAAGGGAATTTATGGGCTAGAAAGAATTGACCAGAGTCAAAAGTTACTGGATGCGGGGGAAATGGCTGAAGCTGAAGCCATGTTGACAGAATTAATTAAAGACCAACCAGATTTTGCCGAAGCCTGGAATCGACGTGCTTTTCTCTACTACAGTATGGGCGAGTATAAACAATCTCTGGCAGACTGTCAGATGGTGATCCAGATTAATCCAGTTCATTTTGGGGCACTTCATGGCATGGGCTTGTGTTACGCCGCCTTGGGGAAGTATGGTCAAGCTATTAAAGCTTTTAAACGCGCTTTAGAGATTCAACCTTATTCGCTAGTAAATCAAAAATTAATTTTAGAATGTACACTCAGACTTAGCTAAAACAGCAGTCATCCCCATTGTGGATTTTAGATTTGGGATTATAAAGTCTTTATACCATTTTCTGGAAACATGAAAACTACAGTTTAAAAACGCAGAGGGACACAGAGTTAAAACATCCTCCACGTTTCTTTGTGTTCCTCTGCGTTAAAAAACAGGATATAAACTATGACGAAAACATTAGATACCCTGATTAACTCTCTAAAAGACATAGAAACAATTACAGATACCACCCAAGTAGCAAAATTATCCCAGGATTACCACACCTTTAGCCCCGTGCTAGTGCCGAAACTAGAGGGCAAAGTTGGGGATATAGTGGTACGTCCTGCAAACGAGAAAGAAGTATTACAAATTGCCGCCACCTGTGCCAAACACCGCGTACCTGTGACTGTGCGGGGTGCGGGAACCGGAAATTATGGACAATGCGTGCCTTTACATGGCGGCGTAATTGTCGATATGACCAAGATGCAGGGGATACCATGGGTGAAACCAGGGGTAGCGCGAGTAGAAGCTGGCGTTAAGCTAGCAGCCTTAGATAAAAAAGCGCGAGAAATTGGCTGGGAAATGCGAATGACACCCTCTACATACCGCACAGCCACAATTGGCGGATTTATTGCTGGTGGGAGTGGGGGTATTGGTTCAATCCAATATGGGTTACTAGGCGATCGCGGTAATCTTTTGGCACTGCAAGTGGTAACTTTAGAAGATCAACCCCGTGTGATTGAATTGCGTGGTGATGATGTGCAAAAGGTAAATCATGCCTGGGGAATTAATGGCATCATCACCGAAGTAGAAATTCCCTTAGGGCCAGCTTATCCTTGGGCAGAAGTTATAGTCACATTTGATGACTTTATGACCGCAGCAAAATTCGGACAAGCCCTGGGTAATGCTGATGGCATAATTAAAAAATTGATTGCTGTTTTTGCAACGCCAATTCCTCAATACTTTCATGCTTTACAACAGTACATTCCTGAAGGTACTCACCCAGCATTATTGCTAATTGCCGAGCCTAATTTAGAATTTTTGCCTGGTTTAGTACAGCAATATAACGGCCAGATTACTTATCAAAAACCAGCCCACGAAGCGGGTAAAGGTTTAAATTTGGGAGAATTTACTTGGAACCACACGACCTTACACGCCCGCACTGTAGATACTTCCATCACCTACTTGCAAAGTATGTTTCCTGCTGATGCCAACTTAGAACTGGTGGAGCAGTTGTCTGATTATTTCGGTGATGAAGTGATGATGCATTTAGAATTTATTCGGGTAAATGGCAAGGTAATTCCTGCTGCTTTACAACTTGTGCGTTACACCACAGAAGCACGCCTCAACGAAATCATTCGCTATCACGAAGCCCAGGGTATATTTATTGCCAATCCTCACACATATATTATTGAAGACGGTGGCAGAAAAGTTATTGACCCTGAACAGTTAAAATTTAAAGAAATGGTTGACCCCTATGGATTAATGAATCCTGGGAAAAGCAAAGTACTAGAATTCAAACTTCCTAATTAGGGAATCACAAGTTTATTAGTGGTGTGTTTCCCAGAACCGTGGTGACAATCCCAAAATCCCACATCAACATCACCCATGATTGAAATTGACGGTTCCTATGGAGAAGGAGGCGGACAGGTTCTCCGCACATCCTTAAGTCTAGCCGCCATCACTGGCGAACCAATTCGCATTGCTGGAATTCGCGCCGGACGCAAAAAGCCAGGATTAGCACCGCAACACTTAACAGCAGTTCGCGCTGCTGCGAGAATTTGTCATGCCCAAATGCGTGGTGATGCTTTGGGTTCAATGATGCTGGAATTTATTCCCGGTAGTTCTGTGCAAGCGGCAACTTACACTTTTGATGTCAGTGAAGTGCAACAAGGTGGTTCTGCTGGTGCGATTACTTTGGTTCTACAGACTATACTTTTGCCTTTGTCTTTGGCATCTGGTGATTCCTTGGTAACGCTGCGGGGTGGAACTCATGTCAACTTTAGCCCGACAATTACATATATTGAGCAAGTTTATCTCCCAATCCTTAACCGTATGGGGATAGATGCAGAAGTTAAATTAGGCGCTTGGGGGTGGTATCCCCAAGGTAGAGGAGAAATTCAGCTGCGGGTGAGTGGTGGTAGCCAACTCGGCGGTATCAACTTGTTAGAACGTGGAGATTTGCAACAGGTAAAGGGGTTGGCAGTGGTAACAGAATTACCTGCCCATATTCCCCAACGTATGGCAAATCGTGCCGAAAATTTGTTGCGGGAAGCAGGATTAAAAGCCACTGTCAAAGCTGTACGAGAAAAGGGTGTAGCACCAGGGGCAGGTATTTTTCTGACGGCTGAGTATGAGAACAGCTTAACTGGGTTTGGTGGGCTGGGACGTTTGCGGTTGTCATCTGAAAAAGTGGCAGAAATTGCCTGCGAACAACTACTGAAGTTTCATCAAACCGGCGCACCTGTAGATGAACATTTAGCTGATCAATTATTATTACCAGCAGTTTTAGCGTCACAGCAAAGTCAGTATAGAGTAGCTGAAGTAAGTTCACATTTGACGACAAATGCAGCCATCATTGAACAGTTTGGGCTGGTACGGATCACAGTAGATGAAGCTGCGAAAATTGTCAAAATTGCCGCTAGTTGAGGATAAGCGATCGCCTATTTAATTGCAAGTCCCTCATGTACTGAACTATCACTACAAATTAAGAATAAGTTTTTCTCGAGCCAATCTTGCGTGTTAAAAGTAATATCACTAGCATGATTAAGACAATCTAAAAGTAGTTTATTCGCATCCCAATATTGCTGTAAATACTGCCAATCCTGTTGATTGAACTGCCAATCATAACCAATTTGGCGAGTCTCAATCATCAGAGTTCGCAATTTCTCAGTCCAAGTTTTACCATTAGCCTGCCACCATATTCTGAGTGCTTCTTTACCTTGAATTGGTGATGGTAGCTGGTTATTGATGTCTTGCAGCGCTGTTTGTAAAGATGGTTCACCTACTAACAAATGTCTTAGGTCAAGGGCTAAACTTAAAGCAGAGAACCTGAGAAAGAACATATCAGCATTTATTGACTGACTCACAGTAAGTGCATGAGTCAGAGCTAGATCCAATGCTAAATCAATTGCCAGATTACCAGCCAGTTGATGATCCAAGGATATTGGCAAATCTTGGTTACAAGCCAGAGGATGTGCGGCGGGAAGGGCAATAGTAAAATAAAAGGCACGCACACTGGCCAAATTATAAGATGTATTAACTGTAGAAGATTTTTGACATACCCATTTGCAAAAATTATGCAGTTTGATATTTGTAGTTGTTAAATTATCAATTTTTTGCTTCATTAGCAATAACAAATCATCTGCGGGTTTCCACATTTCCGCAATTAATAAAAATATTTGCCGCCAACGTTGTTCATTGAGATGATTTACAACTTCTGGCAGTATTTGGAAATTGCGAGTTATCACAATTTCCCTGACAGCAAAATACTCTTGAAAGATTAAATGGGAAAAAGCATAAATTCCTCGTGCCTTTTCAATTAATAAGCCATGTTGAACTGCAATTGCTTTTAACAGCGCTGCACTTTCTAATTCTAAAGCATCGGCATCTGTTGTCCCATTGGGAAGCTGGCATAGATAGTCAGCAATGAGTTGTCGCATTTTAGTTTTAGGTACAAAATAATCCCCTGAAAATAAGGAAATTGCTGCTATATGACTAAGTAACTTAATTGTATGCAGCAATGACAAATCACTATCAACGCGATCTCGTTTAATCCCTTTTATTTCATCCCATCGTACCAACAACAAATCCAATCCTTGTTTATAAAATTCCGAGCGATTAACTGGGAAATTTTCCACAGATTTAAAAACTAAGCAGACAAGATTCAGTAAAATTGGCAGACTAGCTAATTCCAAAATTCGCAAGTTTTCTGTTAGCTCTAGCTTTTGTATCAACTTCTGTGCCAAAATCGGTGCTTCTGTGAGAGCATTTTTGGCAACTGCTAAAAACCACTTTTCAGCAAAAGCGGCAATTTGTGGTTTAGTAAAATCAGCAATTTCAATTTCAGTGAATCCCTGAAGCTTATAGTGATGGGAATCCAGGCGACAAGTAACAATAATTTGATTTTTATAATATTTATCAGCGAATTTACGAATTTCCTGGAAAATGTTTTCTGAATCTTCTCCACTAATTTCATCTAATCCATCTAATAAAATTAAAGCTCTGCCATGAAACAATACTGTGGTCAGTTCTTGTTCAGCAATCCCAAAATTTATAAAATATTCATACAGGTAGTTTAATAAATTGATGGAATTACGTCCTCGCATATCTTCAGCAAGGTTTTTTAACCTGATAAATACTGGTAGATAATCTGGTTGAAAATCTCCTTGATTACAACTAAGAGCAATCGATTGCAAAAATGTAGTTTTACCCGAACCTGGTTTACCCAATACTATTAATTTAGAATATTTTGTAACTGCCTCTATACCCTTAATTCGTTGTTGAGATGAATAATTTAAGTTAATTTTGTTAAATTCATTTGTGTTCAATTGTTGCAAATCGCTAAGTTCTAGCCATCGCTTGCTCGTGATTTCTTCAAAAATATTAACATCAATATAAAGATGATTTAATTCGATGGGTCGAGCAATATCTAAAAGCTGCAAAGTAGCGCATTGAGCTTGAATTTTGTCATGATTGGCAGATCGCAATTTTTGCACCAAGGCATTAATATCTAGTGTGATATCTGCGGGAGTACATAAAAAAGTAGATTCATCAAAAATTAACTTTTGAGCAATTTCCGAGGGTTCTAGTTCCAGCACAAAGCAAATATCATTAAAAACATGGCGGTCAATAGGCTTACCAGTAAAAAACTTCCAAATAGGCTGGCGAGTTTCCAAACTGACTTCGGCCGCTAAATATTCTTGTGTCCAGCCTTTGCGCTTAAAAGCCTGTTTAGCCTTTCTAATGCCTTCAGCCGATGCTTGGAGCGATCGCTTTGCCATTGCCTTACACCACTATATACAGATCTGCTGATTTGAATACAATTTATACAACTCATACAAGTTATACGCTAACTTTAACGAAAACCCCAACATCAAATCAAACATCAGCCATACATAATAGTATTCGAGTCAGCCAAATCTACATACCCAACTAGCTTATGGCATTACCAAGATAGCTATTGCACCTTGAGTAATGCCTAAGCTTTTATTCAACTAAACTGCCTCCCGGATAAATATACTAAAATAGACTTTAAAGGCTTGTATTTAAATAGATACAGCCTTATTCATGAACACCGTATCCGACTAATGGGAATACACATCGGTGTCCCAGCAACAGGATCAGTAACAATTTTAGAATCCAAACCAAATACTTCTTGCACATTCCTTTGATTCATCACTTCTTCTGGCGTGCCATGAGTATAGACGTTACCTTGTTTCACTGCCACCAAATAATCTGCATAACGACAAGCTTGATTTAAATCATGCAGCACCATGACTAAAGTTCTTCCCTGGGTTTGGTTTAATTCCCACAGCAAATCTAAAACTTCAATTTGATGTGCTAAGTCTAAAAAAGTTGTTGGTTCATCTAACAGCAAAATATCTGTATTCTGAGCCAGTGCCATGGCAATCCACGCACGCTGTCGCTGTCCACCAGAAAGGGTGTCTAACTCGCGTTCAGCCAGTTCTTTCATTCTGGTAATTTCTAATGCTATCTCGACAAATCGCTCATCTTCTTTAGACCACTGCTGCATCCAATTTTGATAAGGAAATCGTCCACAAGCGACTAAATCTCTGACTGTTAAGCCTTCGGGTGCAACTGGCCCTTGGGCAAGAATTCCTAATTTTTTAGCGACATCTTTTGTTGATAACTTAAATAAATCTGCTGCATCTAAATAAACTGTACCCCCACGCGGTTTTAGCAACCTTGCTAATCCCCGTAGTAGTGTAGACTTACCACAACCATTAGCACCAACTAAGGCACTAATTTTGCCTCTGGGTATAGTCAAGTTTAGATTTTTAACTATTGTTACACCATCGTATCCTAAAGACAAGTTATTAGCAGATAGTTGGTAGTCTAAATGAGTTTGTAATTTCATTTCTTTCGAGTTTGTACTAATAGATATATAAAGTAAGGAGCGCCAATTACAGCAGTAACAATTCCACAAGGAAGTTCCACAGGAGCAAAGATAATTCTTCCCAGTAAATCAGCAATTACGACAATCATTGCCCCAAATATCGCCGATACAGGAATTAATCCCTCATAATTGCTACCTACTAACTGACGTGCAATGTGGGGAGCAATTAATCCGACAAAACCAATCGTGCCAGCTGTGGCAACTGCTGCACCAGCAAGCGCTGCACTAATTAATAGTAAAAAACTGCGTTGCCACTCTACCCGACTACCTAAACTCTTTGCTGTTTCATCGCCCAAAGCTAAAGCGTTTAATTGTGGTGCGCTGGCTAAAGCTAAAGGAATAAATACTATCAACCAAGGTAATAAAGCTACAAGCTGTTCCCATGTGCGTCCATAAACGCTACCAGCTAACCAAACTAAAGCTTCACTAACATTGTTAATCTCGCCAAATGTCACCAATAAGCTAGTAAAAGCACCAGTAACAGCAGAAATTCCCACACCAACTAAAATCAAGCGGATGGGATGAGTACCTCTATCGTAAGCCAGCAGGTAAATTAGTACAGAAGCAGCTAAAGCACCACTAAAAGCAGCCACAGGCAAAGTTCCCACAGGCAAACTGGGAAACAGTACAATCAAAGCCACAGCCGCTAAACCAGCACCAGCATTAATGCCAATAATACCTGGATCAGCTAAAGGATTTCGGGTTAAGCCTTGCATAATTGCCCCAGAAACTGCTAATGCCATTCCCACAAGTCCAGCCGTTAAAGTTCTTGGTAACCGCAGGGTATTGATGACAAAAGTATATTCAGGATTACCAGTTTCTATTCCCAACACAGTTTGAATTACAGCTAGAGGTGGTGTAGGATATTCGCCGATAGAAGTGCTAATTACCATTGTTACCAAAGTAATGATTACTAGGATGAGTAAAACAATGGGAACGCGTTTCTGGAGGCGGAAGGAAATCGGAAACGTTTTAGAACGGAAAATTAAGCTATTATTCCTCATTTTTTGATCTTATTTTTGGCTAAATAAATGAAGAATGGCGCACCCACTAAAGCAGTCATAATCCCAACGGGGACTTCTTGGGGTCGAATTACCAATCTGGCAAAGATATCTGAACATAGCAGGAGAATTGAGCCAAAAAGGGCGCTATAAGGTAGAATCCAACGGTAATCTACTCCTACTAAGAAGCGAACCATATGGGGAACAACTAAACCAATAAAACCAATGCCGCCAGCAACTGCAACTGCACTACCTTGCAGAAGAAAAATGCTCATAGCAGCTGCAATTTTTATCCATAAGGTTTGTTGACCTAACCCTTTGGCAATATCCTCTCCTAGGCTGAGAATGGTGATTTGTCTTGCTAGGAGGAATGCCAAGATTAAGCCAATACAAATGTAAGGCAACACTTGACCAATAATATTTGTATCAGCACCTGCCAAAGAACCCGCTAACCAAAAGCGAATTTCTTCTAATGTGCGTTGACTAACGATTAAGACAGTAGTAATAAGTGAAGCAAGTAAGGCGCTAATAGCTGCACCGGCGATAGTGAGATTTAAAGGAGTGATACCACTGCGTCCAAGAGAAGCTAAAAAATAAACACTAATAGCAGTAATTCCCGCACCTGCAAAGGCATACCAAACATAAACACTTGGTGTAGATGCACCAAAGATAAAGATAGAAATTACCACAGCCAAGGATGCACCTGCGTTAATTCCCAAGATCCCTGGGTCAGCCAATGGGTTACGAGTTATACCTTGCATTAACGCCCCAGATACGGAGATAGCTGCACCCACCATCACCGCCAGTAGCGATCGCGGTAATCTAACTGTACGAATAATTAAATGCTCTTTAGAACCATCAAACTCCATCAATGCTGTATAGATAGTTTCTACAGGGATATCTGCCGCACCGAGAGTAACGCTGAAGATTAAGCATGTTAGGAGAATTATTAATCCCAAAACTAAACCCCCAAAGGGTAAAGTTAGCGCTGACAAAAATCCTCTGGTTAAAGAGGAAGTTGATTTACTCATTACCCATCTAATATTTCTGCTCAACAAACTATAAATTGATTGATAATTTATTTCAAGTGCATATAAAATTAAATAACATAAATTCTTATTTATTGAAATAGTTTAATTGGCAAAATCATTTAAATCGCACTTTTTAGCTGATGATAAAGTTACAAATTCTCTAGATTGCAGTTAGCTTATGTTTGCCATGTGCTATTTTTAGGCTAAAAAGCAAGTGAGAAGTAATAGCAATAAATTTAAGTTATATGCTATTGTGCTAGAGCAGAGTTGAGGCAAATGAATTCCCAGGAATATGCACAGCCCTGGTGCGCTGTGGATTAAAGAATCGGATTGCTATATCTGCAATGCTTTGCCATCAGTTTATCTAAAAATGATGGCAGTTCAGGTAATTCGCCTCAAGATACTCTGCGATCGCCCAAGAAAAGGTTTCTTGATAACGCATATTTAATTTCTGGATGCAGCTTTGAGTCGTTTGAGAGAACCACCTACTTTATGTAGATTTTCAACGAGATGAAACCAATCTAAGAGGGTGTTTGAAAAATTTTACCCCTCAAAACTTTTCAAACACCCTCTAAGGCTCATTATCGTGGCTTTCGATATGTTCATGAAGTCTTAAAAATGCTTCCAGAAATTCCTGAGCCTATTTTATTAAACCAGATTTTTGCCAAGCTTACTTCTTTAGGACGTATTTATAACGTTTCTACAAGCGTTGAACCCTCGTAAATTGGCAAAGGTATTGCTCTTTAATTACGAATTACGAATTACGAATTACGAATTAGTAATTATTTGGTCAAAGCCACCATCCACCCAAATAGTTGTCAAACGAGATACCTGCTCATGAGACTGTTTCACGCGTTGAAGAACCTGTTTTCCCTCTTCTCGCTCACCCACTTAAAGGCGGTATGACCATATACCGCCCTTGATATTAACTTTGTCAAGCTACTGCTTCTTTTTCTAGATTTTCGTCTAACCAAACAAACATATCGGCAATTGATTGAATCATATCTTGAACTCCATCCGAAAAAAGTTCAACATCTTTTTCTGATTTGACATACATTTGAGCCACTTGAATCAACTCGTTTGTATGCTCAGGATCTAAATAGCAGTGAATGTGAAAATATTCAATAGTATGGTCATCAATACCTTTAAATATTTTGCGAAGACCCTCAATATAATTAATAAACACACCGGGGAGAATTTGCTCAATTGCCGCAAACCTTCCTAATGAACGTACAATAGGTTCATCATCACAGAACTCAAATTTCTTAAAGCGTAATGCTGGAATACGAAATGCCCCATCATCCGCATTGATATCAATTTTGGCACAACCAATACCTTTCATAAAGCGCATAAACAATGCTACATGAGCCTTGTCTGGGTTCAGTTCTCCATGCTCAGTAAAAGCATTTTCTAGCATAATTGTTCTGGCAAGGTAGCTATCCATTTTTGATGCAACTTTGAGGAAGGCCATATTAAATCTATTTGAGCCAGGTAGCATTTTAATAGCAAACTGGCGAATTGCATTTTGTGAAAATTCTCCTCTGGCAAAACGTTGTACAAAAGGATGTTGAGATAAATCTTGTCTATTTGTCACCTCTAACAGAACTTGGCTGAGTTGACTTTGAAAATTGGCATCCAAAGAAATAAGTGTAGTCATAATCCCTGAGTTGGCTAGTAGTTTATTGTTAATATTTGACATGACAAACTGCCATGATTAGTAAATAATCATGTAGCATATGTAGCTATCGATACGTATTGCATAATCTGCCTTAGAAATTACTGGCAATCAATAAAGCTATGCCGTAGATATAGGACTCATAATTTGATTCCTGCAAAAACTCACTATAACTAAGAAAGCTTCTTGACCGTTGCCTATTGCCTATTGCCTCTCTACGCACATCAGTTCAGAAATCAAAGCGGATTCCTATATTAAATCTATCTATGTATTAATAACTAGTTCTATCAAAAAGGTTACTCAAAATTAGAGCTTAACTACTTTGTAGCAAGTTTTATACTTAGATATTGATTAAAAATATAGTCTTTATTTTTTTTATACGCAGAAGCAAAAAATATTCTTTAATAAATTTTCATTTTTTATTGATTTTATGAAGATAGTATAAGTAATGAACACTAGCAAAAACTCAGACAAATACTAAATGTATTAATACTGCTTTAATTAAAGGAATACGGCAAAATACTGAGTCTACAAACACTTATACAATGATTGAGGGGATATTTGAAAATTGTTAAGGAGTCAAATTTTATGCTAGGCATCGCACCACAATACGAATCATAGCAAGGTACATAAACGTCTCCGATGTCTTTGGCAATAACTCATAGTCTGTGACCAATCGCCGACACCTCATCAGCTAACCGAAAGTGTGCTCCACTAACCAAGGTTTTTTGAGCAAGATAAACCCTTGAGTTTTTTCCGGTTGCAGCACTACCCGTACAATCCAACAGCAAAAGTCCATCACCCGATGATTGCTTCCATAGCTTGCTTCCTGAAGAGTTAGATTCGGATGGTGTTCCTGTTCACTTCTCATTCATCTAGCACCCCCAGGAAACTCCCAACACAGCGTTAGCTTGGCGGTGAGAAGATGTCAAACTTGTAGATTATCCCTCTCTTGTGGATATACAACCACATCCCGTCTTGGCAACAGTTTCGGAAATATGTATACACTGTCTGTTAAGAGGGAAAGTTTCCAGATCCCCCCGCCATCTAACTCCTTCTAGCAAGACATGGATAAAGTTAATCTGAGGATATAACGAGAAATCATTAAAATTCTAATCTCTGGGATTTTTCTTTATCCAGAAATAAAAAATTTGTATAATAAGCTAATATTTGAAGTTAGGCAGGTTAAAAATGAATAACAATGAGTATAGTCTGCTGTCTCTTGACTTGCCAAATATAGAAAATTTTATTGACAAAGATCCGTTGATAGTTCCACCAGATGCTTCTGTACAGGATGTTCTGACTTTAATTAATCAGGTACATAGTAAAGCTAATTTACCATCTTACCCAATTTTTACTCCAGACTCAACTAAAGTGACTCAAGAACAGTTCAGTTGTGTCTTAATAGTGCAAGATTTGCATTTACTCGGCATATTTTCGATGTGGGATGTTATGAAGTTGAGTATTGCTGATATAGATTTATCCCAACTAAAAGTTGTTGATGTAATGACACAGCCAGTTATTACTATTACGCAATCTCAGAACCATGATATGTTAATGGTAATGTCATTATTATGTCAATACAGAGTTAATTATTTACCTGTTGTTGATGATGAGGGTCAATTAGTCGGTCTAATTACGCTTAAAAGTGTTTATGAGTTTTTGCAATGGAATCATTTAAGGAGAATCAATCAAAAATTAGAACATAATGTTTTGCAATACCAAGAAATGCAAAAATTCTTAACCCAAGTTCAGGAGAATTTAACAATACAAGAAAAGCAACATATAGTAACTGAAATTGATCGCACTAACGTGCTTTTACAAAAAGAAATGTCTGAACGCCAACGTGTCACAGAAGCATTCCAACAGAGTGAAACCCTTTATCGTCAACTAGTTGAGAGTCAAACCGACGTAATTGTCCGAACTGATTTACAGGGTCAGCTGACATTTGCAAACACAGCTGCTTGTCAAACATTCGGTAGGTCACTTGATGAATTACTTGGCCAGCCACTATTTGAATTTTTCCATCCTGATGATTTACCGCTAACGATGGAGAATATGAAAACCCTAATATCCCCTCCTTATCACTTAACCGTTAGTGAGCAACGGGTGTTGACGGTTCAGGGCATTAGGTGGTTACAGTGGAATGTTACTGCTGTTACTGATGAAATGGGAGAAGTTATTGAAACTCAAGGGGTAGGAAGAGATATTACCGAACGCAAGCAGGCGGAACAAAAAATCCGTGAGCAAGCATCTCTACTTGACATTACTACCGACGCAATTTTAGTTAGAGATTTAAAAGGCCAAATCTTATTTTGGAATAAAGGTGCAGAACAACTTTACGGTTGGCAGGCTGATGAAGCTGTAGGTAAGAACTATAAAGAACTTTTTTTAAAAGAAATTTCATCACAATTAGAAACAGCTTACAGGCAAGTGATTGAATGTGGTTCGTGGCAGGGAGAATTACAAACAATTACACAATCAGGTAAAAAAATTACTGTAGAAACTCGTTGGACATTAATGCTGGATGAAGCGGGACAAATTAAATCTGTTCTTAGTGTTGATACTGATATTACTGAAAAAAAACAACTTCAAAACCAATTTATCCGCTCTCAACGGTTAGATAGTCTGGGAACTCTTGCAAGCGGTATCGCCCATGATCTTAACAATATCCTAACACCTATTTTGTCATCATCTCAAATGTTAAATTTAAATTTTCCTCATTTTGATGACAAACATAAACATATGCTCAATATTATTGAAAATAATGCTAAACGAGCATCTGATATGGTCAGGCAAATTTTGACATTTGCTCGTGGTGACAATGGTAGAAGTATTGCCTTACAAGTAGAACAATTGTTATTAGAAATTGAACAAACTCTTAACAATACATTTCCCAAAAATATTAAAATTAATCATAAATTATCACAAAATGTCTGGACTATCTTGGCAGATCCTACCCAAATACATCAGGTGTTAATGAACCTCTGTGTTAATGCTCGTGATGCCATGCCCAGAGGCGGAACTCTATCTATTTCTGCGGAAAATTTATTCATTGATGAAAACTTTGTCAGAAGGAATTTAGAGGCGCAAGTAGGTCCTTATGTAGTGATAACTGTCTCTGATACAGGAACTGGTATTCCCTCAGTCATTTTGGAGCGAATTTTTGAACCTTTTTTTACAACTAAGGATTTAGGTAAAGGTACAGGATTAGGTCTTTCAACCGTAATTGGTCTTGTAAAAAATCATGGCGGTTTTGTAAATGTTTTAAGTGAAGTAGGATATGGTACTCAATTTCAAGTCTATTTACCTGCTGTAAACGATAAGATAATACAGCAGAGTAAGAAATTAGAATTACCCAATGGTAACAGCGAATTAATTTTAATTGTAGATGATGAGACTGCTATTTTAGAGATTACTAAAACCTCGTTAGAGGATTACAACTATAGAACGCTGACAGCTAGTAACGGCATTGAGGCAATATCTTTATATGCTGATAACAAAGCTCAAATTAGTGTAGTTGTGATGGATATGATGATGCCATCAATGGATGGTTTAACAGCCATACGGATTTTACAACAACTAAGTCCCCAAGTTAAAATTATTGGTACTAGTGGTGTTGCCGCCGACAGCCAGATTGCCAAAACTACTGATATGAATATCCACACATTTTTGCGGAAGCCTCATACTATTGATGAGCTAATACACGCTATTCATAAGGCTTTAAATTAGATATTAGTGGTAAGGCGATCGCTTCCCTCCCCAATGCCCAGGCAGAGGCGAAGTTGATTACGTTATGGTTAGATGGAAAAGCCCCTTCAACTGTCCAGTCCTATCAGCGCTACATTAAACGGTTCTTAGAATTTCTGGACAAACCCCTTAAAAAAGTAACTTATGAAGACTTGGTAGAATACAGTACACAATTTCAAACGACGGCAGACAGTACCCGACGAATCTACATTGCTGCTGTCAAGAGCCTGACCAGTTTCGCGCATAAAATCGGATATATCCCTTTTAATGTGGGCATGGCAATAAAACTGGGTGAACTACCGGATGTCATCAACGAACGCTATTTAGACGAAGCAGATATTAAATTAATGGTGCGGGCTGCACAAAAACATCTAGAACTTGCCAAAACTCCTAAACGACAATACACAGCATTTAACAGTCTTTGCCTACAAGGGAGTTACTGACCAATTCGGCAAGTTAACATGGCAAGAGCAATTTTTTGATGGCGCATCTCACAAAGTTGAGGTCGAAGCAACTCCTAGCCCTGGATCTAAGCGTCAATTTCCACTGGTAAAGTCCCACAAGAAGTTGAAGTTGAAGGAATTGCACCGCCAATGTACATCCGGTTGATTGGTTTATTCTACTTTACTGCCATTGTCGGCATTGGTATGGCGATGGGATTGCTAATACAGCACCAACGAAAACCACAAGCTGGGGCAAATTAAAAGCATCAACGCTTGACACTACGCCGTATCAATATTCCTAAAATGCCTAGTCCTAAGAATACAGCACTAGCGATCGCCGGAATATTCCACTCTTGTTTAGTCGTTGAGCAGCGTATTCAATTCTCATCTGTTGATGAACAGACAAGTTGCTTTCGTTCTCCTGTCAAGGGTAAATAAACGATGAAGGTGCTACCTTTACCAAGTTGGCTTTGCACCTGTATACTACCTCCATGAGCCTGAACAATTGCTTGCGCGATCGCTAATCCCAATCCAGATCCACCAGTACGACGCGAGCGATCGCTATTCACTCGATAAAAACGGTCAAAAATCCGCTTTTGCTCGTGCGATGCAATACCAATACCTGTGTCTTGAACTTCAATTACAGCATTACCGTTGCTACGTTTGAGGATAACAGTTACACAACCACCAGCAGGGGTGTATTGAATAGCATTGGCAATGAGATTAGAAAGCACACGCAACAGTTGATCTTCATCTCCCATCACGTATAAAAGCTCTTGGCATAACACCAAAGATGTTAGCTGCAAAGAAGCCGCAGCCGCTAACGCTGAAAATTCTTCTATCAGGTCATTAATCAAAACATTCAGACAGCAATGTATTTGTTGTGTCGCTAACATTTGCTGTTCCAATCGAGACAGTAACAGCATATCCTGAACTAGTTCAGCTAGTCGATGATTCTGACGTTGAATAGATGCTAAAACATCTCGCGCCTCCTCAGACAGATACTCCATATCAAATAAAGTTTCTACCGTTGCATTAATCGCTGCAAGAGGAGTACGCAACTCATGAGAGGCATCAGACGTAAACTGTTGCATTTGTTTATACGACCGATCAATTGGTCGCATTGCTAACCCTGCCAGCCACCAACTAGAACCACCAACTAACAATACCGTAATTGGCAATCCCACCGCCAAAATTAACTTCAAAGCAGCGAGACGACTATCCAGGTCATTGAGACTGCGTCCTACCTGAATATAGCCCCAATCTTGATTATCTTGAGTGTGCAGCAGTAGAGACTTTTGACTGTAACGATTGCCTTGTAAGTCTTTGACTACTTGCCACACTTGAGTTTCCACAGTCGGTGGCAATTCATCAGGTTGGAAACCTGCCACTGCAATTAACCGTCCTGAACCATCGACAAAACGGATGTAATATTGTTTATCTTTATATACAGGACTAAAAATGCCATGTTCATTATGGGTGCTTTGACTGTGACTCAGGATCTTTTGGGTAGGACAACTGGACTCAGCTAAACAAATATTTGGTAAAACCTGCTGGAAAACTAGCTCTGTAATACCAGGTTGTTTCAAATTTGGTTCAATTACATCATGTAGTGTACCCGCTACCGATTCTAGTTCTCGGTTGATAGAAGCCACATAAGCATCAATGATTACCTTGTAAACCACAAAACCGCATAAGGATAGAATCAGAGCCATAACTACCGCATACCAGGTAGCCAATTGCCAGCGAGTCTTACGAAATAGTCGAATCTGCATTGCCAGGATTGAAACGATAGCCCATACTAGGGACAGTTTCGATTAGCCCATCACAACCATATTCCGATAATTTGCGTCGCAAAAGTCGGATTTGAGCTGCTACTACATTACTAACGCGTTCCGCACTAAAGGCATACAGATGATTCAAAATTTGGTCGCGTGTAATAACTGTATTAGGACGTTTCATCAAGTATTCTAATAATTGAAATTCTTTTTTTGTTAAATAAATTAGCTGATTTTCCCCATTAGGATACTGTCGAGAAACTGTACAATTACCGCAGTCTAGGATAAGACCACCAACTTGCAATTGTAAAGGCTGGATCTGAGACGTAAGCGATGCACCTCCTAAAGCAGATCGCCGTTGCAATGCACGCAATCGTGCCAATAGTTCTGCCATGCCAAACGGCTTGATTAGATAATCATCTGCCCCTGCATCGAGACCAGCTACCTTATCTGCCATGCTATCTTTAGCAGTTAGCATCAGCACTGGTAAAGCATTACCCCGATTCCTTAAACGTTTACACAATTCCAAACCTGACATTCCCGGTAACAACCAATCAAAAATTGCCAGTGTATATTGAGTCCAATTATGTTCTAGATAAATCCAGGCTTCATTTCCATCCAAAACCCAGTCAACAATATATCTTTCTTTACTCAACTTTCGCTGAATTGACGCACCTAGATCCGGCTCATCTTCAACTAACAGAACTTTCATAAGCAGTAGATTTACTCTAGAAATTTGTTCATTAAATTACACGCAATTGAACAATTCCAATGGGTAACTCTACATTCATACCAGCGAGAATAGTAGATATTTTGTAGAACTTATCACCAGTAGTCACTGCTGTTTTTTTAACATTATTCATTTCTACAATGATAGTAGTTCCAGGAGCGACTGATTTGGCAAACTCTAGCGTAGCTTTTTTGCCTTGAATAGAAACTTTTGCCGCAATTTGTTTACCAGATTGCTCGGAAACATCAATATTTTCTCTGAGAACAATGTTAGCTGGAGCTGCGATAATTAGCTGAGAAATAGCCTTGCTGTTTTCGGGAACTGCTATTTTTAAATTATGCCTGAGAATTCTCCAGTGGCGAATACCCTGGGGAAATTCCACTAAGCTAATAACGTGAGGAAAGTTACTAGATTGTGGTGTAGGATTTGCATAAGTAGCTGGAACTAAAACTGCCATAGTCAAGACAAAAATAGCAGTAGGTGTCAATTTTCTATTCATTGCGTTCTTATAATTACCTCACTATATTCATCAATTATTAGAATCATCTTCAGTGAAAGATGTTACCTCTTAATAGCTTGACAAAGCGAGATGAAATTTGGGTGAAATTTTTGCTAGTTACACGGATTTATTAAAAGAACACAAATAAGTGACCTTTGATGGAGCTATGACGTTTTCCTACAACGTATCTCTTTATAGTCTCAAAGCTCTCTAAACTCGTTTTAGCTTATTTCACATCTTGCACCAAGCGACTGAAGTCGCGGCTACACGAACAAAACCCGCACTTCGACAAGAGTTCGGCGAAGGCTACTTCGACAAGGCTCTGTACAAGTCACTCGAGCCGCTCAGTAACCACCTGCGCGGGTTCCAAATCCTTGATTTTACATTAGTCCGCTTTTTGAGACTTTGGTTTACTGAGGAGAAACCACCAGATTTCTAATCCGATTAACCCCAAGCCGGCTGTTGTAACTGCACCTTTTACCCACAGTGGTTGCTCAATGCGGCGGAACTGAGTTGTCTGCGATGCCTGCGGCGGGCGTAGCCATCGCTCGGTAGTTGGCATTTGATGATTCATCTGTGCAACTACTTTATCTGAGGCAACACTAAATGCCAATGCCAAGCCTGCTATACTGCTAAGAATTATTTTACTCAACATTTGCTACCTCCTTATGCTACTGCTTTAGCTTGAAATTTACGCAGACGTAGGGCATTCGTAACCACTGAAACCGAACTAAATGCCATTGCTGCACCTGCAATGATGGGGTTAAGTAACCAACCGAAGATGGGGAACAAAATACCCGCAGCAATCGGAATGCCAGCAACGTTGTAGATGAAGGCGAAGAATAGGTTTTGACGAATGTTACGAATCGTAGCGCGGCTGAGTTGAATAGCAGTGACAATGCTTCGCAAGTCACCGGAAATGAGCGTAATGTCACTAGCGGCGATCGCTACATCTGTCCCAGTGCCAATTGCCATTCCCACATCAGCTTGGGCTAGGGCTGGTGCATCATTGATACCATCACCAACCATTGCCACAATCTTTCCTTCTGATTGCAGTTTCTGCACTGTAGCGGCTTTTTGATCAGGGCGGACTTCTGCCAAAACACGCTTGATACCAACTTCATGAGCAATGGTTTCGGCGGTGCGGCGATTATCTCCTGTGAGCATCACCACCTCTAAACCCAGTTTTTGCAAAGCACGAATTGCTTGTATTGATGTAGGTTTAATAGCATCAGAAATACCCATCAATCCCTGAATTTGCCCGTCAACCGCAATCCAAATTGCAGTTTTGCCCAAATATTCCAAACGTTCTTTATCTTGTTGTAAGGCTTGGGTGTCAATCCCTAACTCTTCCATCCAGCGTTGTGTACCAATTTGCACGAGATAATTAGAAACTATACCCTGTACACCACTCCCTGTAATTGCTTCAAACTCCTTGACATCTGCTAACGTCACTTCTTGAGATTGGGCGTATCTCACAACCGCTTCTGCCAATGGATGTTCGGAATTGCGTTCCACAGATGCCGTAAGTTGCACCAACCTGATTTCGTTACCATTAGCAGTACCGTTGACGGTGACAAAATCGGTGACTGTTGGTTTACCCTGAGTGATAGTTCCAGTTTTGTCCAGCACAATTGTTTGAATTTTGTGCGCCAGTTCTAGGCTTTCGGCACCTTTAATCAAAATGCCATTTTCTGCACCTTTACCCGTTCCTACCATCACAGATGTTGGTGTGGCTAAACCCAGCGCACAAGGACAGGCGATAATTAGTACCCCGACTGTGGTGATCAGCGCTAAAGTAACGTTGCCAGTAAAATTAAACCAAATGATGAAAGTGAGCAGAGCGATCGCAATTACCGCAGGTACAAACCATCCAGTTACTTGGTCTGCTAATCTCTGAATTGGGGCTTTAGAACCCTGTGCTTGCTGTACTAATTGGACAATCTGTGCCAGTACAGTATCACTGCCGACTCGTGTCGCCCGAAACTTAAAACTCCCAGTTTTGTTAATGGTAGCTCCAATCACTTCATCGCCTGGTTGCTTTTTGACAGGCACGCTTTCCCCTGTTACCATCCCTTCATCAATTGTCGATGTCCCGTCAACTACTTCGCCATCAACGGGAATTTTCTCACCAGGACGAACCAGTATCACATCACCAATCTGTACTTCTTCAATTGGGACATCTACTTCTCGTCCATTGCGAATCAAACGCGCTGTTTTAGCTTGTAACCCAATCAGCTTACGGATAGCTTCTGAAGTTTGTCCTTTAGCGCGATTTTCAAATAATCTTCCTAGCAAAATCAGGGTAATGACGACAGCCGCAGTTTCATAATACACATCTGGCGTTAACCCCTGATTGATGAAAAAGCTGGGGAATAAAGTAGGAAATAGCGAATAAAAATACGCTGCACTTGTACCTAAAGCGATTAGGGTATCCATTGTGGCAGCATGACGTTTTAAAGCTTTCCAACCATTAATGTAGAAGGAGTAACCACACCAGAACTGTACTGGAGTAGTGAGCATCAACTGTACCCAAGGATTATGCAGCCATACTGGGATAAAGGGTAAGTGCAACCCTGTCATCATAGGCAGTGAACCTATAACTAACACAGTGCTAATGATGCCTCCTACTGCCACCTTTCGCATTAAATCGCGGGATTCTCTTAAGCGATGTCTTTTCTCTGCATCATCTTCTCCCGCCATCAGGTTTTGTTCTTGGAGTGGGTAGGCAGAGTAACCTGCTGCATCTACCGCTTCTTGAATAGCTTCTAAATCAGTTCTTCTAGGGTCATATTTAACTGTTGCCTGTTCTGCTCCAAAATTCACGATACATTCATTAACACCGGGGACAGAATTAATCGCATCTTCAATGCTGCTGGCACAAGAGGCACAACTCATGCCGCGCAGTTTGAGTGTGGTATTCTCCATCTGAATTCTCCAGTTAATAAATGGCGCTAACTAATATCTAACTGATTTCATCTTGAATGCTCCAGTTCACTGGAGAGTCAAGAGTCCAGGCTGAAGAATTTTTTTAAGCACATATTTAGATGCAGCTTTGTGAGTGCTTACACTTAGAGATTTAGATGGTGAATATGCGATAAAATTGCTATCAATACCAGCAGCGTCAGTCTGAAGTTACTGTTTGCAGTGCTAAGGTTATCTTTGCTGACTGCCGCATTTTTAAGCACAGTTGGCGGCAAATACTACACGGCAGCCAGCTAGCTTTTACGATAACTTATGCAGTTGCCATTGCCATTTGTCGGCAAGAATCCGCGCATCGACGGCACATCTGAGCGCAGGCTTTCATTTGAGCATCGTCACCCATGCGATCGCACTCATCAGCACACCGTTGACACAGTTCAGCACAAACGCCGCAGGTACGAGAATGTACGTCAGAAGCTCGAAGCATGAAATTAGCACTTGTATTGCAAATTTCAGCGCAATCAAGCATTAATCGAATATGAGTAGGTTCGGCGTGATGACCACCTTTTTGTAGGCAGTAAGTCACGGTATTTAAACAAATGCTATGGCAGTCTAAGCAGTTTTGAATACATTGTTGCATCTGCTGGTTCACTTGACTCAAGGTGAGTTCTTGTATAGCCATGTATTTACCCTCTTGAAATTTTTTAGGTTTACCAAAGGCAATAACGCCTTTAGACTCACCTTAAAGATTTGCGAGGGCGATCGCGTCATACCAATGAGGTAATAAATATTTCTAGCTACTGAGGTATAGGGATTTCATGCAGATTTCATGTTGATATGCACTCGTATATCTGTACTACTAGCACGAACCCTGATTTCATCCTAATTTCATTTTTGACTGTCAAACTATGTAGTAAGTGCAACAGTCGCTTTGTGAATAACTAGTTATCTGGGCAATTTTATTACCCAAGCCAAAGATAAATAACCCAAGGGGTTGACTCTCCAGCCAACTGGATATTTGAAAATGCAATCAGGAAATATTTAGATGAACCCTATGCAACTTTCTACTCTGAAAAATAGCTTTTTGTCATTGACTTTGGTAGCGATCGCCTCTTTTTCCAGCAGCGTGTTGACAGCCTGTTCCACACCCACTTCCCAAAGCCAAAGTCAAACACCAAACCCTACTACCACCGCTACCGATACTGGTGATAAGCAACCCATGAACCATGACGGTATGATGAATCATGGTAGCGGTATGAACCACAGCATGGCAATGGATTTAGGCCCAGCCGATGCTAACTATGATTTACGCTTTATAGATGCGATGATTCCGCACCATCAGGGGGCAACGGTAATGGCCAAGGAAGCACAGCAGAAATCGCAACGCCCTGAAATCAAAAACCTAGCAGACGAAATTATTAAAGCACAAAACCAAGAAATTACGCAGATGAAACAATGGCGTACAGCTTGGTATCCCAAAGCGGGAGATAAACCAATGGCTTATGATGCCAAAATGGGTCACATGATGGAGATGTCTTCTGAGCAAATGCAAGCCATGATGATGAACATGGACTTGGGTGCAGCTGATACAGAATTTGACCTGCGTTTTATTAACGCAATGATTCCGCACCATGAATCAGCTGTAGTTATGGCGAAAGATGCCTTGCAAAAGTCTCAGCGTCCTGAAATTAAAAACTTGGCTCAAGAAATTATCAAAGCGCAAGACACAGAGATTAACCAAATGAAACAGTGGCGCAAAGCTTGGTATAACCAGTAGTCTCAAATAACAGTCGCTGCGATGTGATCGAGGCTGAGGCTAAACTCAAAACGGCTCAATCATCTGTTGAACTAGCAAAAAAACGTGGCGATGGCAGTTTGAATGGTCAGCCAGCAATTGTGGTGATGGTCAACAAGCAGCCACAGAATGATACTTCCACGGTTACTAAAGCTGTGGAAAAGGCGATATCTATCCCTGTTCTGTCACTTTGGAAAAGCCAATGCCTGAAAGCCCTTGAAAGCTTGACTTTTCAGTTTTTGGCTAAAAATTTTATTTTCTAACAGTAACTAAAATTTTTAGCTTCAAAGTGGAAACTAAAGCACCGAAAGGCTTTCAAGGATTGGGTTCTCCCAAAGTGACAGAAAATGGCTAAGACAATGAAGGGTTTTGCCTGTATAGCCGCGACTTCTAGTTGCCTGGTGCTGCTAAAAGCGCTTTCGTAGCATAATTTATCAAAAATATGTTTAATTGTAATTAAACTTAACATTTCTTTAGTTATGTAATTTACATTAACTATTGCAGAGAAATTCTCTCAGAGTGAGTAGAATAACAAATACAACGAGATAACTAATACTTTATGGATTAGTTATCCTAGAGATATAAACTCAAATTTAAGTCCTCAGTTATTTTAAGTATTGTACTTCTGAGGCACACCAATCAAGACCAAGCCAACCAAGACCAAACCAAATTCTTAACAACTAGAGAGCTGCCACAAATCATAATGCCTGTGATTGAGAAAAAACGAACTCGCGATCTGCCCCAAATCAACGAACGCATCCGCTTCCCGAAAATTCGAGTCATCGATACTGATGGCGCGCAGTTGGGAATTATGCCTCCACATGAAGCACTACAACTAGCTGAAGAAAAAGAGCTAGATTTAGTACTGCTGAGCGACAAGGCTGATCCCCCGGTTTGTCGGATTATGGATTACGGGAAGTACAAGTTTGAGCAGGAGAAGAAGGCGCGGGAAGCCCGGAAAAAGCAGCACACGGCTGATGTTAAAGAAGTGAAGATGCGCTACAAGATAGAAGAACACGACTACAACGTGCGTGTTAAGCAAGCAGAGCGCTTCCTCAAAGATGGTGATAAAGTCAAAGCAACTGTGATGTTCCGGGGTCGGGAAATTCAACACAGTGACTTAGCGGAGCACTTGCTCAAGCGCATGGCAACAGATTTGGAGCCGTTTGGTGAAGTGCAGCAAGCGCCCAAAAAAGAAGGTAGAAACATGATGATGCTGATTTCACCTAAGAAGTAACCTTCCAAGTTTTCTCAAGACCAAGTATCGTTAAAATTTATCGAAAATTGATAGTCCTGAGCGCTGAGTGGGAAAGATAATACTCAGTTGCTTGGGACTTTTGCCATTTTTGGGACGGGATGAGAAGGAATGATACCCCTGCTCTTAATTTCGCTTGTTACTGAGCAACTTCTATTCTGTCTACTTGCGGTGCATGGAACTAAAAAATCTCTCGTTTGCGACCAATAGGAGTGTTCTGGCGCGACTGTTACAGTGGGTGAATTTGCGACCAGAAGAAGGCGAACGGACTTGGATGATGTTCGCTTTTTATACAACTGTATCTGTAGGATTGCGATGGGCAGAAGATAGTACAGTAGCACTGTTTTTGGACGAATATGGGGCTGGTCCCCTGCCTTGGATGTATATTGCTAGTGCCGTGATGGGTGTAGGACTGGTTTTTGTATATTCTTGGCTGCAAAAGATTTTCCCTTTGCGTTGGGTGATTGTGGCGATCGCACCTTGCATGGTCTTGCCCATAATCTTAATAGTCTCATTGCGTGGGGAAATACATATTTCCTACCTGACAGTGGTTTTGGTATTTCTGCTGCGGCTGTGGGTAGATGCTCTTTATGTGATCAACGACCTCAATACTTCCATCGTTGCCAACCAACTATTTAACATCCGAGAAATTAAACGCACTTATCCCTTAGTCAGCAGTGGTCTATTAGTAGCAGATGTAATTAGCGGCTTTAGTTTGCCTTGGATGCTGCAATTCATCAAATTAGAACAAGTGATCCTGATTGCCTGTGCATTCATTATCTTAGGAGCAGGTATCCTCTCCTACTTAAGTAATCATTATCGCGCAGCCTTTCCCGATGCTCCTCAAAAACTGATTCCCCACGAACAAGCCTCCCGACATCGCCGCCTGCAAGCTCCCCTGAGGCGCTACACGTGGCAATTATTCGCCTTTGTTGGCTTGTTGCAAGTCATTGGCTTGTTAGTAGATTTTCAATACCTGCGCGAGCTAAACCTCAGTTTAAACAGCCGAGACTTGGCTAGCTTCTTGGGTTTATTTGCTGGCATTGTGGGACTGTGTGAGTTAATGACTCAGTGGTTTATCTCCAGCCGACTCATAGAACGCTTTGGCGTATTTTTCACGGCTGCACTGCTACCCATAGCTGTAGGCTTTGTTTTACCAGGAGCGATCGCTTTACTCAACTTAGTCCCAGCATTACAAGCTCAAGGCTTCTTCTGGGGATTAGTCGGGCTAAAATTTTGTGATGAACTGTTACGCTACACCTTTGTTGTTAGTAGCGGGCCAGTGCTGTATCAACCAATTCCCGAACGTATTCGCAGCCGGACGCAGACATTATCTGGAGGTACAGCCGAAGCGATCGCCACAGGTTTGGCAGGTTTAATCATTATTTTGACTGTGTTTTTTTGTGGGCGTTTTGTTCCCCTACCACTACAAAAATGGGTATTAGTAGCAGAAACAGTTTTAGTAGCTGCGGCTTGTTTAAAAGTAGTTTGGGTACTGCGATCGCGTTATGTTGACTTGCTGGTATTGAGTGCTGAACGGGGAGAATTGAGTGCAGCCAATGTTGGTTTGCGTTTCTTCAAACAAGGTGTAGTCAAAGCTTTATCCGAAAAAGGCAACGCGGCAGATAAAAGCTCTTGCATTGAACTTTTAGCACAAATTGATCCCCAAGGGGCCGCACAAGTATTAGCCCCTCTGTTAGTCAAATTACCCCCAGACTTGCAGCGCCAAAGTTTGGAGGTGATGCTGATGGGAGATGCAAATCCTCTGGATGCGCTAGAAGTCCGCTCTTTGTTAGAAAAGCCCCAAGGAACAGTTGATCCCGAAGTTTTTGCCTTGGCTTTGCGTTACGTTTGGCTAGCTGAAGCCAACCCCAATTTAAGCTTATTAGAAGAGTACCTACAACCGCGACATCATTCACTAATCCGCGCCACAGCTGCTGCCCTCATTTTACGTCAGGGAACACCCCTGCAAAAGGTCGCAGCCACCAAAACTATGCGCCGGATGTTAACTCATAAGCAAGAACGAGAACGGGTGAATGGGGTGAGAGCGCTAAGGGAAGCCGTTTATTTACAAGCGTTGCGGATTCACATCCCCAATTTGTTGCAGGATGAATCTTTACGGGTACGCTGTGCTGTTTTGGAAATGATTGCAGCAACTCATTTAGAAGAATATTATTCAGCATTACTGGGGGCACTTTACTATAAATCAACCCGCAGTACCGCCATGCGGGCCTTAATCAAACTAGAGAATGAATCTCTAGAAATGCTGTTGCAGCTGGCTACCAATACTTATAAACCAGAAATAGTCCGCATGTATGCTTGGCGCACCATTGCGCAAATTTCCACTCTAGAAGCAATGGAAACTTTATGGCTGCATTTGGAGACATCTTGGGGAGCTACCAGATATTATATTCTTCGCAGCTTATTAAAAATTAATAAACAACCCGAAATCACCAGTATAGATAGGTCTCATCACAGTAGGGTAGAAAATTTAATTGACCAGGAATTAAAATTTTTAGGTGAGATTTACTCTGCTTATATAGACTTCCAACAACCAGAGATTTTAGAAAATCATCACTCAAATAGAATTTTGGTGATTGGCAACTTACTGCAACGCTCACTGCGAGAATTAGAAATAGATGTCAAAGAGCGATTGCTGTTACTACTGAGGCTACTTTACTCGCCAGAAAAAATGCAGGCAGCCGCATTCAATCTCCGATCGCAGTCGGGGGTAAACTTAGCCCAGGGGCTAGAAATTTTAGACCATACGATTAATTTGCCCACAAAATCCCTATTGTTGAATATTTTAGATAGGCGATCGCCCCAAGAAAAACTGCATTATTTGGGAGAAGCAGGGTTAGGAAAATATCAACAAATGCCAGTTAGCGATCGCATTCGCCGACTGCTGACATTGAGTCACTTTCTCTCTGATTGGTGCTTAGCTTGTTGTTTTCATTTTGCTCAAGTTAGCCGTATCCGACTGAGCATTCATGAAATTTTAGTCGCACTACGTCATCCTACAGGCTTTGTGCGGGAAGCCGCGATCGCCTATCTAAGTGTAGCTTCACATCGCGTCCTGCTAGAACTGTTACCCCAACTACAACAAGATACTCACCCCCTCGTAGCAGCTCAAGTTCAGGAGTTCATGAAAAAACAGGGGACAGGGGACAGGGTATAGGCGGGAAAGATTAGTTTATGTCCTCAGATATGTGACAGCTACTATACAATTCAAAGGGATTGGGTGTTGGAGATTAGGAGACAAGAGGACAAACCCACTCCCGGACATATAAAACTATCAGAGAACAACCATGTACGTGCTAATAGGTGGAGCCGGCTTAGTGGGGCTAAGTTTGGCGCAAAAACTCGTAGAACTTGGGCACACTGTATCCGTTATTGACAATGATCCTAATGCTTGCCACTATGCCCGTGAACAAGTGGGAGCAATGGCTTTTGAAGGCAGCGCTGTGAGTACAGAAACCTTACTGGAAGCTGGGATTCGCAAAGCCGATGCCTTAGCAGCTGTTCTCAGAAGTGATGCCTTGAACTTAGCAATGGTGACTCTGGCGAAACATTATGGTGTCTCTCACATTCTGGCACGGATGCGTCACCGTGATTTTACTGAACCACTACGTTTAGCTGGAGCTACCCATATTATCAGTACTGTCGAACTAGCGGTTTCCACAATGGTGAATGCCATTGAGTATCCGCAAGTAGAATCAATGATGCATTTTGAGCAAGGGCAGATTGAGGTTCTGAAAATGGTCATCCCCAACAATTGCTATGTTGTCGGTCGGAGTGTAGCAGAAATTGCTCAAAATCCTCTGTTTCCCAGTGGCTCTTTAATTATTGGTTATCAATCCCATCCCCATACAGATTTAATCATTCCTAACGGCAGCACAGTAGTAGAGCCTGGTTCAACGGTGTTGATTGTCACCAAACCAGGATTCTTACACCAAGTCATTGATTTTATCGAAGGATGCCAATAGTTCTGACAGCCTTTGTTAATACATTATTTAGCGTTGTTGATTGAAAGTATGAATTAGCCGGGCTACGCCCCGCTTTGCTAACACGCAAAGGCGCAAAAGATTGTTGTCTAGTTATATCGAACAATCCCAATCTCATATTCCGACTCAGCAACGCCCGTTATTTTTTCTCAACCCAGGATATAAACCTTAGAGCAATCAATATATCCTGGTTTATGTTAAGTTTAAATTTCAAGTATTATCATCCTAGAATTCCTTTTCTAGCGGCTCAAAGATAATTGCAAACACGCCTTTAGGGACAAACCGACGTAAAAAGTTAAGATGATCATCAGCATCTTGGCGGTTGAAAAAACGGGCAATTGTATGTGTTTTGGTGCTTGGTAAAACACTTACAATTATCCAAGGGCGGTGCAATGTTTCTCTCGATTCTTGAGAAAAGGTACTTTGATAATTCATGCATTCTCCTGTTGTGTTTTGTTGGTACAGTTAACAAAATTTGTTATCGAGCTAATTTCCTGGTTAATTAGCTGATAGGGTTAGAGCCGAGTGAGATTTGATTACCCTATGCCAAAAAGAGCCGCTAAAAAGGGCCCAATGGCTATTTGACAAAAGTCTAATTATGTGTATTGTGAGCCTTGACTTGGGCAACAAAGTAGATGAAAAATTTCACTTGGAATTTCTTCAAAATGCTCTAGAAGAAAATCCATCAGCGCGAGATGGTGCAAGTCACATTTGCTAGGTGAGCGATAATTTCGACCTCTTCTGAACCAACGCCTTACGGTTGAAGGGGAGCGAGAACAAATCTTACCAATCATCTCGTAATCTACATCCCACTTTGCATAAAAAGTACGGGGTGAAAATTCTAACTTGCAGTTGATGTATAAGTTGATGAGGGTAATTTCTCGCTCTGTTAATGGGCGAGGATGCCTCATGAAACTAGCTCCTCGCTCATGGGTTTTATACGATCAAGTAGAGGTGCTGTAGTGTTTTCAAAATTACTTTGCTTCACACATTGATCGCTAACAGGTTTTATCATTATGAAAGTCTCCTTGTTACTGGGGAGCCGGAAGTCAGCAGGAAGCCTCGGAAACTTATTTGCTGGCTTCTGACAAGATTTAAATAATTTTGCGATCGCCTGACTTGTTTTTCTGGTGAGTGTAGGATCACAGCATCACTGTTGGGGTAGAAATTTAGTTGCATCGCGATCATGTAGTCCTGGAACAACTAGCCATAGCCACATCCGGCACTTGAACAAGCGCAATGATCGCAGTTCTTCAGGAAATATTTGATTTCTGTGACCTTGCCAGTGTCCCAGGTGTGCAAGTTGTTGTTTGGCGCAGGTTGGGCAGAGGTCGCCTGGTTTTCCTTTGTCGATGGTGTAGTTTGAGTCTTCAGGGTTGAGGGGTTTTATGCCGGGAAAGCGCCCTGCTTGTGAATGGGGGCAGGGTTTGCCGTCGAGTTCTGCGGGGATGATGCCAGTGCAAATTAGACTGTCCGGGTATACGTTGCCGTCGGGGGAGAGGAAGAGGGCTTTTGGTTCGGTGTTTTGAATATTCATGCTTGACTACTGCCAGAAGCAAATGCTATCCTGACAATATAGTAAACAGATTACTAAAATGTCAATAAACTAATCTGAACTTTCTGGTTCTTTCTCATACCTAAATCCAGATGTTTCAGCCACCAATTCTAAATGTTTGGAGGTAGAGCGAGGTATTACATAGAGACTGTTTTCCCAATTACTGACTGTTTTCTGGCGCACCCCAAGCCTTTCTGCAAACTCTGCCTGTGTTAAACCCATGTGAAGACGCAGTGCTTTAATTAATTCGCTATTCCACAGTACAGTGTCACCTTTAACCTGAACTTGAAAGTTATTAGGAGGTTTGTAAAATTTTACTTGCTGCTTATTAAAATCAACATCTTCAACTCGATATCCTGCTTCTATCCAGGCTGAAGCTTGTAACGCACCTTTGCTGCGATTACTCCACCATGCCCGTTTACTTTTTGCTGAATTGGGTAAGGAATCTTTTATTAAACTCTCGATTTCAGCAAATGATAGAGTTATTTCATTTTGATCACTGCCACGTAAAAATTTCAGGAGTGGCTGATATTTACTGCCCTCCTTCATGTGACATCTTCCTCTGTTGAAGTTAAACCATTTACTATTTTTATGCAGAATGGCATGGAGCGATCGCTATATATGACAAATGACAGAGTAGCAAGTTAATATCCTACTCTAGGATGCCAGAAAATTAGACAGCAAAAAGCGATCGCTCATCCTCAATCACAGTTTATTGGTTCAGGCGATCGCCCTCATAGCCTGAACGCTTACACATCTTACACCTGAAACCACGCTGTCAAAGCCACCGCCAAAGCATCAGCCGCATCATCAGGCCGGGGAATCTCTGCTAAATCCAACTCCCGCGCTACTGCATCTTGCACTTCTGATTTATCTGCATTGCCATAACCAGTTAAAGCTTGTTTAATTTGAGCAGGAGTAAATTCTACATACGGTAGCTGATGCTGTGCCAAAGCTAACAACAGCACACCCCTAGCTTGTGCCACAACAATTGTATTTGCCATACGATAGAAGAACAATTTTTCAATTGCTACTAAATCTGGCTGCAATTCTTGAATCAGGGTGTGCATATCATCGAACAAAGTACACAGGCGCTGTCCCATTTCCGCATCTGCTGATGTCCGAATTACTCCAAAATCAATCATGTTTACAGTTGTATCTTGTATGCGTTGGGGATTTTGTGTGCAGGTAATTGCCCCAAATCCTAAAATCGCCAATCCTGGATCTAATCCTAAAATTCGTTTTTCCATTAAACTCACTTTTACTAGCAAGACTGGCAACTTTGACAACTTGTTGCTAGTCTAAAGTCCTTGATAAATTTAAGAATTCCACATTTGGTGTTAAAACCATGTAGTGTACATTTTCTGTTAATCATTTAGTTTGTAGCACTGCTCCGAATCAGGTATGTCAATTGGTTTTCTCAGACAAGCCCTCAACGCCCTGCAAAAGCAGTCGCGCCGCCGTACATCCCATCGGGTTAACCAGTGGTTCAAGTGGTTATCCCCTGGACTATCTGTAAAACGCTGGTTGCTCATCAGCGTTGGTGGTGTACTGCTGGCAATTTTGGGGTTGGCTATATGGGTGAAGCTAACCCCAATTTTTTGGATGATCGAGTTGCTTAGGGGGTTTCTGGGAGTAATCGCCGGCATTTTACCCAATTATGTTAGTGGCCCTTTAGTGTTACTGGGTGGTTTGCTGTTGCTGCTTTGGGGACAAACTCGCACCGTAGGCTCAATTACTAAGGTGTTAAGACCAGATGGCGGCGAAGAGGAATTAATTGATGTGCTGTTGGCACACCGACGACTGTATCGGGGACCGAAAATAGTGGTGATTGGTGGTGGTACAGGACTTTCTACCTTATTGCGAGGACTGAAAACCTATAGCGCTAATATTACTGCCATTGTGACTGTAGCTGATGATGGTGGGTCTTCGGGGCGGCTGCGTCAGGAATTTGGCGTTTTACCACCAGGGGATATTCGTAATTGTGTCGCCGCCCTGGCAGATGAGGAAAAACTATTAACAGAATTATTTCAATATCGCTTTAAGGCTGGGGATGGTTTAACAGGGCACAGTTTTGGTAATTTGTTTTTAACCGCCATGAGCGATATTACTGGGGATTTGGAACGGGCGGTTGCAGCTAGTTCCAAAGTGCTAGCAGTGCGAGGACAAGTTTTGCCAGCTACCCTCAGTGATGTTCGCCTCTGGGCAGAATTAGATGATGGTCGTCGCATTGAAGGGGAGTCTAGTATTCCCAAAGCTGGCGGAAAAATTGTCAAGATTGGCTGTATTCCGGCTAATCCTCCGGCTTTGCCAGCAGCAATTAAGGCCATTAAAGAAGCCGACTACATTATCATTGGCCCTGGTAGCCTTTACACCAGTTTAATTCCTAATTTACTAGTACCAAACATTGCCGATGCGATCGCTAAATCCCACGCTCCCCGCATTTACGTCTGTAATATCATGACCCAACCGGGAGAAACTCAGGGATATACTGTTGCTGACCACATTAAAGCCATTGATATCGCCTGCGGAGAAAGACAGCTATTTGATGCTGTCCTAGTACACAAAAAATCCCCTTCAGAACAATCACTCATTCGCTATGCCCAACAAAACTCCCATCCAGTGTTCCTAGATAGGGAAGCTGTATCCCAGTTAGGGCGGCGAATTGTTCTAGCTAATATCCTGTATGAAGATGAAATCGGTTGCGTGCGTCACAATCCCCAGAAACTAGCACGAGTTTTATTGCGGTGGTACAGTGGAGCTCATCATGGGAAATAAATTCAAAACCATGAAGATTTTGCTTGCAGATGCAGAGGCGACATTAAACTTGGGTATCACACTTGGTCAAACTCTGACTGCTGGCAGTGTGATTTTACTAGAAGGTGATTTAGGCGCTGGTAAAACTACACTAGTACAAGGGATTGGTCAAGGTTTAGGCATCACTGAATCAATCGTTAGTCCTACTTTCACTCTGATTAACGAGTATACCCAAGGACGACTCCCCCTTTACCATTTAGATTTATATCGCCTAGAACCACCTGAAGTTGTAGCTCTCAACTTAGAAACTTATTGGGAAGGTATTGAGGTAATGCCGGGAATTGTGGCAATTGAGTGGGCAGAACGAATGCCTTATAAACCAGATAGTTATCTCAACTTGGTTTTAACTTATGGGGTTGAGGGTACTCGTCAAGCCGAAATTAAGCCATTCAATTGCACTATTGATGAATTCATCAAACTTAGTGCTGAGTGAATTAAAGAATGAAGCAACTGGGTTGATACTCAGCACTCAGCACTCTTGATAGATAGTTGAGGGGGAATTTCACACTCAATTCTATCTACCGCTACCACGCTCATCAAGGAAATTCACGAAAATTGTTGTCTTCATTATCCAAAAATCAATGAAATACTGTTTGACACATGAACTGGTTATGATTGACATCTACTAGCTTTTTTTGCTGCGGTTAGCTAGGATTGGCGTATTCTCGCAGATCAGATTGCATGTAGATGAATGAAAACTTGACTCAAAGCGTCCTAGAACAATGTTTTCGCAAGTAATATCTAGCAAACTGCCAGACTTTTTTAATACCTACTCTCAGGGGAAATCACATTCACATGAGAATAAACATAAACCTGTTCTTTAGCGGATCATCTTTCTGAATAAGGCTTTTTGATGAATTTTAATTACTTAGTAAACACTGGTAATTTTTTCATCTGCTTACACCATGGTTATGCCTCTTGCTTCATTACTTTGATTATCTCGATAAATTAATGATTGAGTTTGTTTGATTGGATGCTATTTCGTAATTTCTTGTCGCAGTTTGCTGACTAATGATTAGCTTTCTAGCAAATTCATTGCCCGAAACCCTTAAGCAGTCAGAACTGTAGGAAATAGGTTTTAATACCGTACAAATTAAGTGCATATAAAATTTTTATATGTATAAAACATAGTTTTCACAGAAATTTGCTCGTTTACTTAACCCTACTAATTCTCTACAGTTATTTAGAGAAAAAATCCGGATAGTTAAATACAAAAAGATAGCGTGAAAAGTCAAATGATGAACATTTCCGTATTGATTCGTTTAACTTATCCTTGCGCTTAGTATTCCCAGAACAAGTTCAGAATCTATAATCAAAAAGTTACTAATTGTAAATTTATGAGATAATTTTATTTAAATAATTTTAATCAAAAGTTATTCTTATATCTATAATTTATCTATGTAGTTATTAATTTTATCAAAGCAATTTTAACTAGCTAACCTAACTAGAAAAAATTTTGAGTGCTGAGTGAGAAAAACAATTACGTAGTTCACAACGAAATTTTCATACTTTTCTGCTGATGCAGCACTCAGTAATTTCTTTGGTGGAACTCTGGCAAGTCAGACGATAATTTAATATTTGTAGCCGTGTATGTCGAAGAAATATTTACTACAAGAAAGTTAAAGCTTGACCGCGTACTTGCGGATTTACTTGACCTTGATTATAAACAATTTGACCTCCGACAATGGTTGTTACAGCCCATCCTGTGAGGTTCCAACCTTCAAAAGGACTCCAACGACATTTAGTTAAAAGTTCTTCGCGCCGGACTGGACGATATGTGTTCAAATCAACCAGTACTAAATCGGCATCATAACCAGGAGCGATCGCGCCTTTATGAGGAATACCATAAGCCTGAGCGACAGCTGGAGACATCCAGTTAACAACTTGGGCAACAGTACACTTTCCTGACATAGCCGCAGTTAACATTAAAGCTAAGGAGGTTTCTACACCTGGCATCCCAGAGGGAGTATTGGGATATTCTTGGGCTTTTTCTGCCAAGGTGTGGGGTGCATGATCTGTGGCGATAAAATCAATCACACCATCGCGCAAAGCTTGCCAAAGCACTTCGTTATCTTCAGGCGATCGCAACGGTGGATTCATCTGTGCCAAAGTCCCAATCTTTTCATAAGCACTAGTATTTAGTAACAAATGCTGTGGTGTTACCTCTGCTGTGACCCAACTTGGTTTATGCTGACGCAGCAAGTTTGCTTCTTCTGCCGTGGACATATGTAGAATATGCAGACGACGTTGATATTTTTGAGACAGTTGTAGTGCCCGTTGCGTGGCTAAAAGTGCTGCTTGATTATCTTGAATCTGGGAGTGAACGGCTGGGTCATGAATACCCGCAAACTCTTGGCGACGTTGGTTAATTCTAGCTTGGTCTTCGGCATGAACGGCAATTAAGCGATTACCTTGAGCAAATATCGCCTCCAAAACTGCTTCTTGGTCAACAAGTAACTGACCATGCATCGACCCCATAAAAATTTTAATTCCCGGTGTTGGCTTGGCAGTAAGTAACTCTGGCAGATTGTCTGCCGTGGCTCCAATAAAAAAGCCATAATTCACCAAACACTTCTGGGAAGCACGTTGTAGCTTGTCATCTAAAGCTTGCTGGGTAGTTGTCAGGGGGCGGGTGTTAGGCATTTCCAAAAAAGAAGTGACTCCGCCTTTGGCACAGGCACAACTAGCTGTAAATAAATCTTCCTTGTATTCTAGTCCTGGTTCGCGGAAATGCACCTGGGGGTCTATGACTCCCGGCAACAAAGTTAACCCTTGTGCGTCAATTTCTGTGGTTGATGTTGGCGGGGAAATATCCGGTGCAACTTCAATTATTTGGCGATCACGCGTCAGCACATCCCCCACCATGAATTCACCATCAGGGAGAATTATGCGAGCGCGACGAATCAGTAAACTTTGTGGAGATGACATGATGTTAACAATATTTAGACAGATAACTATGCTTTTAGGTTAGACTTGGTTGCACTCATCTTGATCAATTTTGGCAAATTGTTCAAAACAAGTATATTTTTAACTGATAAATCTCCCTATTAAGATGCTAACCTCAACCAGGAAATTAAACTTTTCTCGTTAAGATTAAAAAATATAGTCTCCCTGAACGAGTTAATTACCTGCACTTTCCTTTATTTCAGTAATTTCATGCGAAATCAAGTGTCTGATAACAACTCTAGTCAACAACCCGATAATTCCTGGCTGGCCGAGCTAGCTAGAACAGTTGTATTAAGTATTGTTCTAGCCTTAGGCATTCGTACTTTTGTAGCTGAAGCTCGTTGGATTCCTTCTGGCTCTATGGAACCCACACTGCATGGTACCCCAAACCAGTGGGAGGCAGACAAGATCATTGTCGATAAGTTGAAATATAAATTCTCTGAACCGCAGCGAGGAGATATTGTGGTCTTTTCGCCAACAAAAGCGCTACAAGCAGAACAATACAACGATGCCTTCATTAAACGTATAGTCGCCTTACCCGGAGAAAAAGTAGAACTCAGAGATGGGAAAGTTTATATTAACAATGAACCTCTCCAAGAAGTCAACTACCTTAGCTCCCAGCAGCGTACAGCAATTGATGTTTGCACCTCAGGGCAACAACAACCTTACTTAGCGAAAACCGAGACCATACCTCCCAATTCATACTTAGTTCTCGGCGACAACCGCAGTAGCAGCTACGATAGCCGATGCTGGGGTGTTGTCCCCCGCCAGAATATTATCGGTCGTGCTGTACTCCGCTTCTGGCCTCTAAATAACATTGGCGGAATTGATAAGTCGCCCTTGTATCCGCAGTGAGCAGTTATCGAGATAACTTGAGGTTGGCAATATTGAGCTAAGAAGATTGTTACAATCCGAGTATTCTAATTTTCAGGCTATCGAGTAACGGTTCATGCCATACCTAGCCAAAATTTTACTTTACCCGATAAAGTCACTTGATGGCGTTGAAGTTGAGCAAGCAAGGGTTCTTACTAGTGGCGCACTAGAGTATGACCGCGAGTTTGCCATTTTTGACGGACAGGGTAGGTTTGTCAATGGTAAGCGCAATGGCAAAATTCATTTACTAAGATCACAATTTGACATCTTAAATAGAACAATCTCATTGCAAATCCCCCAGCAGGATTCACAACGGGTGGTTGATTTGGATGAGGAACAGCCAGCACTAGCCGCAACCTTAAGTGATTTTTTGGGATTTGCTGTCACATTAGCTCGAAACCCTGTAATGGGCTTTCCCGACGATACTCACTCACCAGGGCCAACAGTAATTAGTACAGCAACTTTAGCCGAAGTTGCTTCTTGGTTTCCTGGTTTAAGTGTTGATGAAATGCGCCGCCGGATACGTGCCAACATTGAAATCGGTGGTGTACCACCGTTTTGGGAAGACCAGTTATTTAACAAACCAAGTGATCCAGTCTGCTTGCGAGTAGGAGATGTCAGCTTGTTTGGGGTTAATCCATGTCAACGTTGTGTAGTACCAACACGCAATCCTGACTCAGGAGCAACCTACCCCAACTTTCAGAAAATATTTGTGCAACAACGACGAGCAACTTTGCCAAAGTGGGTAGACTCATCTCACTTTAATCATTTTTATCGCTTGAGTGTAAACACACGATTAGCTGCATCAGAAGCTGGGAGAATTATACAAATTGGTAACGAAATTGACATATTTTCGCTAAAAATGTAATATCTATCCATATAACGCCAGAAATTTTCAAAAATCAAGATATTTTCCTGACTTTTTTGTTGACCATTGATCTGACAATTGTTCATATTTTGAGATCAGACCAGAATTCCTGAAACTAGAAAATTCAGGGTTGCGGATTTATCAAACTGTAAATTCTGGCTGTCGTGTGGTGTGCATAAAAGAGGTGTAGGGGGTAGGGTGTGGGAAAAGAGTTAAAAGACCGCCCACAATTCACATTGCATTTACTAATTGCTGACATTTTTCCTCATTCAGAACCTAGTTAGATTATATACATTAGCTGCTGACAACGTAATTACAAATACCCAATACGCCTGCAACTTTAGTACTAATAGCAACAATTGCTCTGGATTTGCATGTGTTTGTGAATGAGTGTAAATATATTTTGCAGTTCAACTAGGAGTGTATGTTGATGTATTGCCAGATAAAATAGAGCAAATTAAGGTGTTATAACAAAGTTTGAGGATTATGTATAAAAGGAAATCAGCTAGAAAAATGCGTATATACAATTGATTTATCATATAGATTTATACTAGTATCAGCTATTTGCTTGATTTTTGCTAAAATTTACAGCAGTAATAACACTGAAAAGTTAGGTAGCTTATATAGCTAAACTCCCTCAATTTTAGCGTTGGGTAAAAATCAAACTACAATGTTATCCAAACTTCAGCCCGTCAGATTTCTCAACTGCTTAATTGGCAGAATTGATGCCAAGATGCACCTCAGATCGGTTCTCATTGTGCCCTTTGTGTTGCAAATTTGTGGAATCATGGGAGTAGTGGGCTATCTTTCGTTTCAAAATGGGCAGCAAACAGTAAAAAAATATGCGACTCAATTAGAAAACGAAATCTGCGATCGCATCGAACAACACCTCAACAGCTACTTAAAAACTCCCAAACAAATTAATCAAATCAATGCAGATGCGATTCAGCTAGGCTTACTCCAGCCTTCTGACTCGAAAACAACTGCACATTACTTTTGGAAACAGATGCGGGTTTTTAAGATTGGCCATAACAACTTTACCAATCCCAACGGTGAATTTATCGGCGTTGAACGTCTAGATAATCACCTTTTAATCAACGAAATTTCCGCAGATAACGGCATCGGCAAACTTTATGTTTACACTACAGACAACCAAGGAAATCGGATTCAAATTAAGGAAATCAAAGACTATGAGCCTCGTTTAGAAGCTTGGTACACAGATGCAGTCAAACTAGGTAAACCCGTTTGGAGTCAAATTTATCACCGGGAAGACCAACCAGATATTTTATCTATATCATCCAGTTATCCCCTTTACGATCCTACTAATGAGCTGGTTGGAGTCATTAGTGTCGATGTGATGTTGTCACAAATTGACAATTTTTTAGCCAACTTAAAAATTGGACAATCAGGAAAAGCCTTTATTTTAGAGCGATCTGGACTACTCGTGGCTTCTTCTACCACAGAGCCATCATCCACAGTCACTAATGGACAGAAGCAACGCCTTTTAGCCATAAATAGCCAGGATTCCTTAATTCGACTGACAACACAGAATTTGCTCCAACACTTGAGCAGCCTAGAGTCCATTATAGATAAGCAACAATTCAACTTTACTGACACCAAAGAGCGTTATTTTGTCCAGGTTAAAAGTTGGCAAGACAAACTAGGCTTAGATTGGCTAATTGTGGTGGTAATTCCTGAAGCCGAATTTAGGGAGCAAATTAATCACAATCTTCGCATCACTGTCCTACTATGTGTAGCTGCTTTGTTATTGGCTATAGAAATCGGCATTTGGACTGATCGCTGGGTGATCAAACCAATTATGCAATTCAACATATTAGCCAAAAAAATCACCTCAGGCGAATCACAGCAAATTACCACAATTCAGCAATCCCATGAACTAGAGGAGCTAGCCAAATCATTTAACAGTATGGCCAAGCAATTACAGGCTTCCTTTGCAGCTTTGGCAACAAAAAATGCTGAAATGAAAGTTTTAAATGAGGCGTTATCGGAAAGTCAGAGCCGACTGACTCAATTACAAACCGTTCAACAAGAACTGATTCAATCTCAAAAAATTGCGGCACAGGGACAACAAATAGCGGAGAGAGCAAACCACGCTAAAAGTGAATTTCTTGCTAACATGAGCCATGAATTGCGCACCCCACTCAACGCCATTCTCGGCTTCACCCAAGTCATGAGCTATGATAATTCTCTATGCAGCGAACATCAAGAAAACTTGGCAATTATCAATCGTGCTGGTGAACATCTCCTCAATTTAATCAACGACATTTTAGAAATGTCAAAAATTGAAGCTGGTAGAACCACATTAAATCTCAGCAGTTTTGACTTGATTCGCCTTTTGCAAAGCTTAGAAGAAATGTTTCGCTTTCGCGCCGCTTCTAAAGGATTAAAACTGGTATTTGCATATGCTTCTGATCTTCCGCAATACGTGCAAACTGACGAAAGCAAACTGCGTCAAGTCTTGCTCAATCTCTTGGGAAATGCGATCAAATTTACCGAGATTGGTAGTGTGACATTACGCGTAGGACTGGGGATTAAGGACAAGGGAACAAGGGAACAAGGCGAAAATAACGCAAATACTTTCTCATCCCCCCATCTCCCCACTCCCCAATCCCTGATCTTCGAGGTAGAAGATACTGGTGCGGGTATTTCCCCCCAAGACATTGACTTATTATTTGAAGCTTTTTGGCAAACAGAAACTGGTAGAAAATCTCACCAGGGAACAGGGCTAGGTTTAGCCATTAGCCGTAAATACGTTGAACTGATGGGCGGTGATATTACCGTCAATAGTACCTTGGGTGTCGGTAGTACATTTACTTTTGATATTCAAATCAGTCCCGCTTGCGAGAGTGAAATTC
>JAESGC010000061.1_pt1 | contig 54127 bp, 39 predicted proteins | sample 9266221 | NCBI WGS metagenome assembly JAESGC01 (sample SAMN14515568, study PRJNA621660) | algae metagenome | isolation source: Trichormus sp. ATA11-4-KO1 and co-occurring heterotrophs from soil, at the... | place: Chile: Atacama Desert, Tarapaca Region | collected 2009-05-22 | reverse complement strand
CAAATCAAGAGACTTAATACTACTTATTCTCATTAAGTCTCTGGAATCTTGAATCTAACTTAGTTCTTATGTACTACTCCGTCAGCTTTTTGTTGATGTGTGACAGTTAGGGTGCGGAAGGTGGGTTTTAAAGAGAGTGTAAATTATCAAACATAATTTTGTTAACGTGCTTTACAGAACTACACAGTACAGTGTAAATAAAAATAATAATCTAACCTAAGTAAAATTTTCCTGAACACAGGCAATTGATGCTGTCATAGGGAAAAGCAGTAAGTATGAGGAGAGACAAAGCGATGAGGGATACTTATCTGTTGGCAGCAGGATTGTTAACAGGATTGGCAATACCAGCATCGGCTCTTCCACATCTGTCGGTCTTTCTGCCAGAAAATTCTCAATTTCTGTGGAATTCCCCCAAGAGTTCGCAGATAAGAATAGATGAAAAAATTAGCACCAGCTTAAACATTTCCTTACCAGAATTTCATGAACAAGTGTTAATACCACTAGAGATTGCACAGCCAACAGTAGGAGAACAAAACGTTACCAGTCTTGATATTTCCTTACCGAAATCGCAATTTAATAACCAGGAATTACCATTACCAGAGTCATTATTTAACCCCAGTTCCCCACCATCAAACCTGCCATTGACATCTGGTAATCAACTTTACTACCAAAGATTAGCGGCATTGAAAACAGGTCAGATTTATACACGTGTAGATGGTGGTAGGCAATCATCATGGGAGTCTACGAAAGAGCATCAACTAACTTATGAAGACTGGAAAGGGTTATTAGCTTTAGAAGCCAAAGCCATCAGCCAAGGTCAAGGTGTAAATCATTTAAGTATTTTAGTTGGTGATTCTTTAAGCATGTGGTTTCCTAGAGAAAAACTGCCTACTGGTAAATTGTGGCTGAATCAAGGCATATCTGGAGACACTTCCGGTGGTATTTTAAAAAGATTAGGGGCATTTTCAGCAACAAGACCTAATGTGATTTACATCATGGCTGGGATTAACGACTTGCGTAAAGGTACTAGTGATGAAGAAATTTTGCGTAATCACCGCCGGATTATCCGCAGTTTGCGGCAGACTCACCCCAAAACTCAGATAATTATGCAATCAATTTTACCTACTCGGCTGCCGACAATTTCCAATAGTCGCATTCGGCAAATTAATACACAACTAGCCCTGATTGCTCAACAAGAAAAGGCTAATTATCTAGATATTTATCATTGGTTTACAGATTTTCAAGGCAATTTACGCCTAGAGTTAACCACAGATGGGTTGCATTTGTCTCCAGATGGGTATGATGTTTGGCGTTCGGCACTACAACAGATAGAAATGAAGCGATCGCCAGCAATATTACAATAATTTAGACACCTAGGACTTGCCGATTTAAAACTTGATTTAACTTGCCACTACGATAACCTTCTAAATCGAGGGTGACATAAATAAATCCCAACTCCTGAAATGCCGCCACTACCGCTTGTAAATCCGTAGTTAAGACAAAATCTTTAATTTGTGCTGGCGGTAATTCAATCCGTGCTGTGTCGCCTTCAGAACGCACACGCAAATTCTGCCAACCCAACTTTCGTAAGTATATTTCTGCTCTACCCACCCTTTGTAACTTAGCTACAGTAATTTCTTCACCGTAGGGAAACCGAGAACTAAGACAAGGTTGCGCCGGTTTATCCCACCAAGGTAAACCGAGTTGTTGTGCAAGTTGACGGACTTCAACTTTGGTAACACCAACTTCAGCTAAAGGCGATCGCGCGCCTCTTTCCTTAGCTGCTTGAATACCTGGCCGATAATCCTGTAAATCATCAGCATTTACTCCATCCACTACATAGGGATAACCCAACTTCAAAGCTAGAGGTTTGAGAGTGTCGTGTAATTCGCTTTTGCAAAAATAACAACGATTGACAGGGTTAGAGGTGTAATTGGGATTGTCCATTTCGTGAGTGTGGACAATTTTATGCAAAAATCCGATAGTTGCGGCTTGAATTTTCGCATCTTCCAACTCTTCTGGCAACAGCGAAGGCGAAACAGCCGTCACAGCCAAAGCGCGATCGCCCAACACATCATAAGCAATCTTAGCAACCAAAGTACTATCAATGCCTCCAGAGTAGGCAATCAAAGCCTGCTCCATTTCTGTAAATAAAGCTTTTAATTGCTCAAGTTTTTCTGTTAACATGACTTCCTAATCTTGGCAGAATCCCTTACTTAGCACCCACTAAATCTATCTTAGCCATTATTTTGGAACAGTAAGTTGACTACAGAGGTATTAGCAAATGCTCTACATGGTCATTGAATACTTCAACGCAGGCGCATCTGTTGACATCTATCGTCGTGTCCGTGGTCGGGGTCGCCAATTACTACCTGGACTTGTGTATGTAGACAGTTGGGTAGACCTCAACTACTTCAGGTGCTTTCAACTCATGCGTACCGATGATCCATCTCTGTTTGACATTTGGATTCAAGCTTGGAGTGATCTTGGTCATTTTGAGATTATCCCAGTGCGTACTTCAGCAGAGGCTACCCAACACATTGCGGATAAACTTTAGCGGCACATCGCATCTGTGAGCAGGAAGTCAAGTATCTCGATATTATTGATGTAAGCAAATATTTCTGCCAACTGCTAATTTATGGATTACCACAACATCATTACAATTGAACCTGGAAAACGCAGTGGTAAGCCCTGTATCCGAGGAATGCGAATCACTGTGTACGACGTTTTAGAATATTTAGCAAGTGGTATGACAGAAGCAGAAATTTTAGCAGATTTTTCTGAACTAACCTCTGAAGACATCAAAGCCTGTCTCGCCTTTGCGGCTGATCGTGAAAAAAAATTATTTGTTGCATCTGTGTGAAACTGCTTTTGGATGAAAACCTATCTGACCGAATTATTACCAAGATTATCTGTTGCTCGACAAACGACGACTTTATAAAAACTGGTAATGAATTTTAGTAAAGGTTTGGGGCTGCCAATGCTGGGTAACTTCCTTGTTTGATCGCAGCTATCTAAATAGATTCGTGTAAGTTACTTGTGTCGCATACACACAAATAAAGAAGGTGTATAACGGTGCGGTTAAGTAAATACAAGTAACCTTTGTCACAATACTTCCTCACGAATCGATAAACAGTAAGAGCATATACCAAATGCCTTCGATGAGTCTAGGAAATTATTGCTGTCTTGCTAACATATGAGAAAAAATTATTCGTTATCTTCTTATAATTTTGATTTTGGTGATTGACTATACTTTGCAACCAGACTGGCTAACAGAGGTAAATCAATCGGTTTAGAAATATAATCGTTGACTCCAGCCGCTAAACAAGTTTCGCGATCGCCTTTCATAGCCATTGCTGTTTGGGCAATAACTGGCATCATCCGATACTGCGGATTATTTCGCAACTGCCGCACTAGCTTTAAACCGTTTCCATCTGGTAACTGAATATCCATTAATATTAGTGCCGGGTTTAGCTGTGTGAGAGCTTGCCACATTGCGGTAGCGCTCTTGACCCAAGTCACCTGATATCCCAATTTACTTAAATAAATGCGTATCAATTCGCCATTGGGTAAGTCATCTTCTACCAATAAAATATCAGGAGAAATGCTGGGTGTAATGGGTGTATTGTTTACTTCCTCATCACCCTTATCACCCTTATCTCCCCCATTTTCCTCCACTTGCCCACAAGCTTTGATGGGAAGGATGATAGTAAAACGCGAACCGTGGTCAATTTGAGATTCTACTTCCACTCGACCACAATGCATTTCAGCCAATTTGCGAGTCACAGTTAACCCTAAACCAGTACCTTCACCACGACTAGCTACAGCGTTAGTAATTTGGAAATAGGGTTGAAACAGTCGAGTTTGGTCTTCTTTGGAGATGCCAATCCCTGTATCCCAAATTATAAAATGTACAAATCCACCTTTAGCCACAACATTTAAGCCAACAGTACCTGTGCTGGTAAACTTGAGAGCGTTAAACAGCAAATTTAATAGCATTTGCTTGAGTCGGAGGGGATCAGCAACTATGGTTGTGACATCAGGATCTAATTCTAAACACAGTTTCAAGCCTTTGCTAGCGGCTTTCTCTTTCACAAGTGCCAAAACATTGCGACACATCTCTGGGACATTCACGTTTTCCCATTCCACCTCCAGCTGGTTAGCTTCAATTTTGGAGAGGTCTAAAATGTCGTTAATTAATGTTAACAAGTGCTTGCCACTAGACTGAATGATATTTAAATACTCTTGATGGCGTTCACTGGTTGTATCGTAGCCTTGGGCTAACAGCAGATGAGTAAAACCAATGATGGAACTTAAAGGTGTGCGGATTTCGTGACTGGTATTAGCCAGAAACTGATTTTTGAGTTGATTAGTGCGCTCTAGTTGTTGATTAGAGCTACCCAACTGCTGAGAACGTTGTTGTAAAGATTTGATTTTTTTCAACTGTGCTAGTGCAGTAGCACACTGCCTAATAGAGCGCGCCAGCAGTTGCGCTGTGAATCCTGTAAATGATTCACAATCAGGCTTTGGGAAAGCTTTAGTAATAATTAGCCAACCAATAACGCCATTAGCATCATCAGTTAAGCGCCAGGTAATCTGTGGTTGTTGGCTCTCAAGCTGCTGCAAATCTTCGAGTTCTATCACTTCTTGCAATTTCAATCGCAGCTTTTTTCCTTGATTCTGGAAAACTGGATGCGGTGGAAGTTGGGATGAAGAACGAGAAACATAGCAAACTTGGGCAACATTTTGTTGCGGTTGCCACAAAGCGATCGCTACCCTAATACTATTCAAAGCACGGTCGAGTTCATCTACCACTGTTTGAAAAATTTCTGCTTCCGTGGCTGCTCCTTGTGGGACAGTAGTACAAGCAGAAAGTAGACAATCATTCAGGCGAGCTTGCAACTGGTTCAAACTGCGTTCCAGCCACAACTCAGCGCGAAGTTGCTGGACTGTTGTCAAAACTGTTGGCGTTGTATCTATCTGTGAGTTTCGTTCTGGTAAGCTTGAATACTGCGGCATGGTCAACTCGACCGTTGAACAAGTTTAGCTTGGCACAAAAATGCGCACAAGATTCTATGTATATTAACTCACTATTTTTGTATATTGCTAAACAATAACCTTAAAGTGTCGATTGTAACTGCTCAACTAAACATTTTTATTAAAAATCACTCACTGACAATTTCTTTGCAGTAGCTGAATTTAGTTAAAACTATGGATACACAACTTGCTCAACTGATCGTCAACGGAATTGCCGTAGGCAGCATTATCGCTCTAGCAGCCGTAGGACTCACTCTTACCTACGGGATTTTACGGTTGTCAAATTTTGCCCACGGTGATTTTTTGACTTTGGGAGCCTACTTAACTTTGTTAGTCAATACTGTTGGGATAAATATTTGGCTATCAATCATTCTGGCGGCGGCGGGAACAGTAACGGTGATGCTGGTTGCGGAAAAATTGTTGTGGTCTAGGATGCGCTCTATTCGTGCCACTTCCACAACACTAATTATTATTTCTATTGGACTTGCTTTATTCCTCCGCAACGGCATTATTTTCCTGTGGGGCGGCCAAAACCAAAATTACAATTTACCCGTTACCCCAGCTTGGGATATTTTCGGTCTAAAAGTACCACAAAATCAATTGTTGGTACTAGGGTTAGCAGTATTGGCAATTTTAGCTTTGCACTACCTACTACAAAACACCAAAATTGGTAAAGCTATGCGAGCAGTTGCTGATGATCTAGACTTAGCTAGAGTTTCTGGCATCAATGTAGAGCAAGTAATTTTCTGGACTTGGCTAATTGCTGGCACACTTACGTCTATGGGTGGCAGTATGTACGGATTGATTACAGCTGTACGCCCAAACATGGGGTGGTTTTTAATTTTACCCTTGTTTGCCTCAGTGATTTTGGGTGGTATCGGCAACCCCTATGGAGCGATCGCCGCCGCTTTTATCATTGGTATTGCCCAAGAACTCAGCACTCTTTGGTTAGGTTCTCAATATAAACAAGGTATAGCGCTATTAATTATGATTTTGGTGCTGCTCATTCGCCCCAAAGGTTTATTCAAAGGCACGATTTGAGCAGCACCACTCCACTTCTAATTATTCAATGATGTGGAAATAATAAGCTGCAACCAAGAAATTGATAGCTAACAGTAGTATTGCCCAACCTGTGCGAAAGGCGTAGGGAGGTTTAGCACCACTATCGGCAATAGCGGAATTCTTGCTTTTAGCAGTCATAAGCGGTTCTCCAAATGTCACGACTTTCTAAGAAATACCAAACAGCTGTACCAAAAACCCAAATTCTTTAAAAATGTTTTTGTCTTTGGGAATGGAGATGGGGGATGAGGGAATAGGGAGGATGAGAAAGTATTTTGGTTATTGTCACCTGTCCCCTGTCACCTGTCCCCTATCTTCACCCGCATGGTAAGAACTACGAACCAGAGGCCCACAACGAACGTGGTTGAATCCCATTTCCCATGCTACGCTGCCCAAGGCATCAAATTCTTCTGGTGTCCAGTATTTTTGCACTGGCAAATGTTCCAAGGAAGGACGCATATATTGGCCAATAGTCAGGCGATCGCACCCTACCGCCCTTAAATCTGCCATTGTGGCAATGACTTCTTCCCTAGTTTCACCGTGTCCCAGCATCAAACCTGATTTGGTGGGGATAGTTGAGTCGATTTCTTTGACTATAGCCAGCACTCGTAGCGAGCGATCGTACTTTGCTCCCCGACGGACTGGGCCAGTTAATCGCCTCACTGTCTCTACATTGTGATTGAAACAAGCTGGCTTAACTGTGACAATTGTGCCTATTCTTTGCCGTTGTCCTGATTCCCCAGCACCTGCACCACCGCAAAAATCTGGTGTCAGCACTTCAATTTGAGTTTCTGGGTTTAACTGACGAATTGTCTCTATCGTTTTCACAAACTGCCCCGCTCCCTGGTCTGGCAAGTCATCACGGGCGACAGAAGTCAGTACCACATAACGTAATCCCAAAAGCTGCACTGCTTCTGCTACTTTGCGTGGTTCCTCTGAATCAATAGGCATCGGTGCGTGACCTTTATCTACTTGACAAAAAGCACAAGAGCGCGTGCAAACTGGGCCCATTAGTAAAAAAGTCGCCGTTTTTTGGGCATAGCACTCTCCCCGGTTGGGGCAACGGCCTTCTTCACAAATCGTGTGAATTTGGCGTTGCTTAATAATGCGTTGTACAGTAGAAAGTTCACTAGCCTTGCCAATGGGGCGACGTAACCAGCTAGGCATTGCCATAATTTCTGACTTGAGTTGGGCTGGTTGTAACGAAGTCATAGATATCCAAGCAAGATCCGAAAGTACTTTGGGGCGAATTTCCTCTGCACTGGAGCAAGGTTCAAGCCTTAAATATCACCATGACACAAATTTAAAAGAATATAAGCACTAGTTTTGTAAACTACCACTAATAATGTCATTTATACCGAAATATACTATCCCCCAATCAATAAAAAATTTGGATATAGTGGGAGCATTCTCAAGGTTAATCGGCATAGCCGCTATTTACACTTAAAATTTCTGTTAGAGCAATAAGTCGTGGCAAGTAACAAAATTTTAGTTATCGATGACACTACAGTTGTCAGGGTAAAAGTACGAGAAATGCTGCCTCCGGGCAATTTCGAGGTATTAGAAGCCAAAGATGGTTTAGAAGGATTCAATTTCATCCGTCAGGAAAAACTCAGCTTGATCATGTTGGATTTTCTCTTGCCTAAAATGAGCGGCTGGGAAGTTTTCCAGCAAGTTCAAGCGCAGCCTGAGTTAAGGAAGATTCCTTTAGTGATCATGTCTGGTCGCAAGGAGGAGGTGACGGAGAAAATCCCTGAACCTTTTGAATATTTTGAATTTCTGGGAAAGCCTTTTGACCAGAAACAACTGATTAATGCGATTAAGTCAGCGATGGCTAAGGCGAAACAGCCTCGCCCAGAGCTAGTTCCAGTAGCAGCTGTTGCAACAAATGGTACAGTAGCAACCATTGCCCTTAAAAATGGCACGGCAGCAACTTCTACTATTGCAAATACTACCGTAGTAACCTCTGAAGCTGAAGTAGCTGCTTCAGCAGAAGTAAATGCGCTGAATGAAAAAATTGTCAAAATGCAAGCAGAAATTGATGGCTTGAAGAAACAGCTAGCTCAGGTAGTGACATTTATTAAACAAAAATTCAAGTAGGATTTGCGCTTACTATGAACCCTGCTGCTCTTAATGTCTAGTTCCGAAAAAGAATACCCAATTAAATCCAGGTAACAATAGTTAGTTCAAAAAACTTAAAAATAGAAAAAATGAGTAGCATCTAAATATGCCACTTGATTTGAGAGATTGACAAACCACCTGATGTGAGAAACATCAGGCTAATAGCAAAAGTCATCTCAAAGGCATACTATTTTTTTTACAAGCAGCTATCAATCTATTCTGCCGTAAATTACCTATAAATTGGAGTTAACGGCAGTTTTTTTGTTTGGGTAAATACACCGATTCTAGTTGCATTTAAAAATGAAAATAATTCTTAAAAACAGCCTAAATATAGCTCATTTTAATTATTAAAACTAACATTTTCATTAAAGTAAAGTACATACTTAGTCAAGGGGTGAAGTTGACACTAATATATTTTTTAACTTTATATAAAATTTAAGAATAAGTTAAACAAAAGCACTAAAAAACTTGACTATTTAATGATAGCGATCGCCTGGTAATGGGAATAATGAAGCATAGAAATAAAAGTATGAGCATAGACTAGAATGTTAATAGTATTAGATACTGTATATCCTATAATTGGCTATCGCATTACTGAGCAAATTTATTCAGGTAGTAAAACCCTAGTTTATCGGGGCATCAGAGAGCAAGATCAAAAACCTGTCATTCTCAAACTGATGCGGAATGAATATCCTACCTTTGCTGAAATTTCTCAGTTCCGTAATCAATACACCATAACTCAAAACCTCGAAATCCCTGGGATAATTAAACCCCATAGCTTAGAAAATCACCGCAACGGCTATGTCCTAGTGATGGAAGATTTTGGTGGGATATCCCTCAAAGAGTGGCAACGAAAAGAGCCAGAGTTGGAGCAAAGTGCTGTTTCTTTGAGTAAGTTTTTCCACATTGCCATTGAAGTTGCCTCCACTCTTGAAGAACTGCACCGCCATCGCATCATTCACAAAGACATCAAACCCGCCAACATTCTCATTCACCCCACCACATATGAGATTAAACTTATCGACTTTAGTCTTGCTACCCTCTTACCAAAAGAAATTCAAGTTCTCTCAAATCCCAATGTTTTAGAAGGCACTTTAGCTTATATTTCTCCCGAACAAACGGGACGGATGAATCGAGGAATTGACTACCGCACTGACTTTTATTCTTTGGGTGTTACCTTCTTTGAACTTCTCACCGGACAGTTACCTTTCAATAGTACTGAACCAATGGAGTTAGTGTACTCTCATATTGCCAAAGAGCCACCAAAAGTCAATCGGGTTAATGCCAATATTCCTCCGATCTTATCTGAGATTATCAGCAAACTGATGGCAAAAAATGCCGAAGATCGCTATCAAAGTGCATACGGACTCAAGTATGACTTGGAAATGTGCCGAAACCAATGGCAAGAAAAAGGAAATATTGCACATTTTGAGTTGAAAAGTCGAGATATCTCCAATCGTTTTGTCATTCCCGAAAAACTTTATGGTCGTCAAAGTGAAGTTGAAACTCTACTCGCTACCTTTGACCGCGTGACACATGGGACAACTGAAATAATATTAGTTACGGGGTTCTCTGGAATTGGCAAAACTGCTGTGGTTAACGAAGTTCATAAACCAATTTTGCGGCAGCGTAGTTACTTTATCAAAGGGAAATTTGATCAGTTCCAACGTGATATCCCCTTATCAGGATTTGTACAAGCTTTTCGGGATTTAGTTGGGCAAATACTCTCAGAAAATGATGCCCAAATTCTCCAATGGAAAGAAAAGATTTTATTGGTATTGGGTACACAAGGTCAGATAATTACTGATGTAATTCCCGAACTTGAACGGATTATTGGTAAGCAATCTCCAGTTGTAGAACTTTCTGGTAGTGCCGCTTACAATCGTTTCAATTTATTGTTCCAAAAATTTATTCAAGTTTTTACAACTAAAGAGCATCCTCTGGTAATTTTTTTGGATGATTTACAATGGGCAGATACGGTTTCTTTGAAATTTATCCAATTATTAATGAGTGAGGCTACCTCTTCTAGTCTTACAGGTGAAATACATAAGTTAGCTGAGGATAAGGGTAGTTTACTACTGATTGGTGCATATAGAGATAATGAAGTTTCAAATGCACATCCATTGAATTTGACACTGCACGAAATTGCCAAACTGGGTGCAGCTATTCATATCATCAATCTTTTACCCTTAAATCAGTCTGATTTAAACCATTTGATTGCTGATACCCTTCATTGTCCTGAAGTAGTTGCTGTTCCTTTAACACAAATGGTGTTTGCGAAAACTAAAGGTAACCCCTTCTTTGTGACTCAATTTCTTAAGTCTTTATATGATGATGGACTAATTCTATTAAATTTTGATGTTGGTCACTGGCAATATGACATAAAAAAAATTAAAGCATTATCTCTCACAGATGATGTAGTAGAATTCATGGCAATTCAAATAGAAAAGCTGCCAAAGAATACTCACAAATTGTTGAAACTTGCAGCTTGTGTTGGTAATGAATTTGACCTAAAAACTCTTGCTATCATTAATGAAAAAAGTGCAGTAGATACAGCAGCAGACCTATGGCCAGCCTTGCTTGATGGATTAGTTTTACCTCAAAATGAGGGCTATAATTTTTTGCCAGAAGATAATAGTGAACAACAGGTCATGACCAATCGCGAAGAATCGCACAAATTATTAACGACTAATTATCAATTAATTAAGTATAAATTTGTACATGACCGTGTACAACAAGCTGCTTATACTTTGATTCCTACAGAGCAAAAAAAACCAATTCACTTAAAAATTGGGCTACTTCTATTGAAGAATATTCCTGTTGAAGAACGGGAAGAAAAGATTTTTGAACTGGTTAATCAGTTCAATATTGCAGTGGAATTCATTACTAATCAAGCTAAACGAGATGAACTAGCTGCAATGAACCTGATTGCTGGTCATAAAGCTATGACATCAACAGCTTATTCAGCTGCAATGAAATATTTAACTACTGGAATTGAACTGCTGGCAAGTAATAGTTGGGATATTAAATATGAGCTAACTCTTGCTTTGTATGAAACTGCGGCAGAAGCTGCATATCTGAATGGTGAATTTGAGCAGACAAAGCGACTTGTTCAAGTTGTGTTGGCAAAGGCTAAAACACTGCTGGAGAAAGTAAAAGTTTATGAGGTGACAATTCAAGCATACGGGGCGCAGGGCAAAGCACAAGAAGCTGTCAAGGCTGCACTAGCTTTTTTAAAGTTGTTAGGGGTGGAATTCCCAGAGCATCCTAACCAAGCTGATGTGCAAAAAGAAATGGAAATCACAGCTTCAATTCTCGCTAATCGCAGTATTGAGGAACTAATTGATTTACCAGAGATGACACAACCAGAAGCACTGGCAGTAATGCGTATTTTATCCAGTGCCATGGCTCTTGCCTGTCAAGCTGTTCCTGAAGTATTTCCGCTAATTATTGTTAAACAAATCAACTTATCGCTCAAATATGGCAATTCTCCTTTGTCGGCTTTTGTTTATGTTGCTTATGGTTTAATGCTGTGTGGGCCTTTGGAAGATATTGAACTTGGTTATCAGTTTGGCAAATTAGCTACAAGTCTATTATCACGGTTCAATGTTAAAGAAATTAAAGCTAAAGTTATCCAAACATTTAATGCCCATGTTAGGCATTGGAAGGAACCAGTCAAGGAAGTTTTCCAGCCTCTGTTAGAAGCTTATTCTGCTGGATTAGAAACAGGAGATTTAGAATTTGCTGGTTATTCTTTATATTCATACTGCTACATTTCCTACTTTAGTGGTAAGGAACTGACAGGACTTGAGCGGGAGATGGCAAACTATAGTTATGCGGCCAGCCAACTCCAACAAAATGGAGTCTTTTACTGGATTGAGATTTATCGACAGACAGTATTAAATCTCATAGGTGATGTGCAAAATCCTTGTTATTTGATTGGTGAAGCTTATGATGAGACAAAAATTCTGCCAGTTCAGATAAAAGCTAATGATGGAATTTCTATTTTATATGTTTATTTGTGTAAGCTTCATCTGTGTTATCTCTTTGCTAATTACCCTGAAGCAATTGAAAATGCTGTAAGAGCAGAACAGTATTTACTCAGTACCGCCGGACAATTCGTGGTTCCTCAATTATATTTTTACAGTTCCCTCGCATTGCTAGCAACATATGATGATGTTGATTTCTCTCAACAAGCAGAAATCTTGACTAAAGTGCTAGCTAATCAGGAAAAAATACGTAAATGGGCAGATCATATGCCGATAAATCATTTACATAAATTTTATTTAGTAAAAGCTGAAAAATATCGAGTTTTAGACCAATATCTAGAGGCAATGAAATATTATGATTATGCCATTTCTCTCGCTAAAGAACATGAGTATATCCATGAAGAAGCTCTAGCTCATGAACTTGCTAGTAAATTTTATTTAGAATGGGGCAAGCAGAAGATTGCCCAAACCTACCTCATTGATGCCTACTATGGATATGTGCGTTGGGGTGCATTAGCAAAGGTTAATGACTTGCAAAAACGCTATCCTCAATTACTTAGCTCTATTATTCAACAAGAAAAACTTAGCTTGAATTCCAGTGAGAGAAGCACTTCTGAACTTAGTTTAACTCGATCTACGCCTAGTACTCAATCCATTTTGAGTACTAATGAAACTGTGATTGGCTCTAATACCAGTATGTCAGATATGCTGGACTTAGCAGCTGTGATTAAAGCTTCTCAAGCACTTTCTGGGGAAATTGAGTTGCAGGAACTTCTTTCTACTTTGATGGAAGTTGTAATGGAGAATGTGGGAGCTTCTAAATGTGTGCTAATTTTGAGCGAAAGCGATGAATTGAACTTAAATGTTACCGCAGTTAGCGCCAGTTCAACATTTACTCCTACCTACACAGAATTTACATCAATTCGCCTAGAGTCCAGCTATGATGTTCCTATTTCCTTAATTAATTATGTCAAACGTACGCGAGAGATATTAGTTATTGATGATGCAAAAGCTCAAGCTTCCTTAGCGGCAGATATTTACATTACCCGTGAAGAACCAAAGAGTTTATTGTGTATTCCGATGATTAATCAAAGTAAGTTACTTGGCATTCTTTACCTAGAAAATAATCTGACTACGGGAGCATTTACACGCGATCGCCTAGAACTCCTCAAACTTCTAACTACTCAAGCTGCAATCTCACTAGAGAATGCTATGCTATACACTAATCTGGCACAAGCTAATAAGAAATTGGAGGAATATAACCACACATTAGAGGAAAAAGTCGTTGCAAGAACAGCAGAACTCAACGAAAAAAATCAAACTTTACAACAAGCTCTACACGAATTACAACGCACTCAAACCCAATTAATTCAAAGTGAAAAAATGTCTTCTTTGGGTCAAATGGTGGCGGGAATTGCTCATGAAATCAATAACCCTATTAACTTTATTCACGGTAATATTGCTCATACTAGTGAATATGTTAAAGATTTGCTGGAGTTGATTGCTATTTATCAACAAGAGTATCCTCTTCCTTCCCCTATAGTTAAAGAGAAAGCTGAAGAAATTGATGTAGATTTTCTAGCGACAGACTTGCCAAAAACTATAGATTCTATGAAAGTCGGAAGTTCGCGTATCCGAAACATTATTTTGGGCTTACGTAACTTCTCCCGTTTGGATGAAGCCGAAATGAAACCTGTAGATATTCATGAAGGATTAGACAACACTTTGATGATTTTGCAGCATCGACTTAAGAAAAATAGCACAGAGGCAAAACGATGTGGAGATCAAAATCGCCGTGAAATTGAAATCATCAAAGAATACGGACACGTACCGGAAGTTACTTGTTACGCTAGTCAACTCAATCAAGTATTTATGAATATCCTCAGTAATGCAATTGATGCTTTGGAGGATTTACAGGTTAGTGATCAAACAACTAACACTCCCACAATTCGCATTTGTACTGAAATAGTAGACTTAAATATACTCAGGATTCGGTTGGCTGATAACGGTCTAGGGATGACAGCATCTGTACGGCAAAAAATATTTGACCCATTTTTTACCACGAAGCCAGTAGGCAGTGGTACAGGATTGGGTTTGTCAATTAGTTATCAGATTATCGTGGACAAACACAAGGGTAAGTTAACTTGTAATTCTGAGGTAGATAAAGGTTCTGAGTTTGTGATTGAAATACCAATTCAATAGTTATGAAAATAAGCAACCGTGAAATGCGGTTGCTCAATGAGAAAGTTATAGATTAAAGAGATGAGTGTAACTGCAATCATCTCCTGCTCAATTAGTAATTTACTTTTAAACTTTTAACTGTCTCAGAATTATTTGCAGATGGAAGCCTTTTTCCTCGCAATTGTTGTCGGATGTGTTTATAGGCGGATGGATTGACTGGCATCATTACTTCTGCAACTCGCTGCCAGCCTTTCTGGTGATGCCTCACTCCCATATCTTGCATCAGTTGTTCGAGGTGATGAAAGTTAAATGGAGATATACATCCCCCACTACCTCCACCTGGCGGCAACTTAGTCTGCCGCCAGTGGAACTCCGCATCCATATCCTGGATCATTTCGGTGTGTGAGGGTAAAACCAAATTACCTTTGACATACTCTGCTAGCCACCATGCTCCCACCTCAGAGGTTAATTGGCAAAAGAAACTAGAGTTATAGCCTACAAAGCCTATTTCCGGAATATCAGGGTGAATCAGATTGCGATATAGGTGGAAATAGCCTTGGTCATCGATCAGCATTTGACGATACTTTTCTTCGAGAAAGGGGACATCCTGGCGAAATCCTGTCCCAAAAATAACTATGTCTGCGTGCAACTGCTCACCATTGTCTAGTTCTACTCCATTGGTGACAAACCGAGCGATCGCTGTTTTTTTGGCCTTGAGTTTGCCAGAGGACAAGTACTTATAAAAACTTGTGGCAGCGATCGCGCTAGAACAGTTTACCGATTTATACAGGGGTTTATCAGGCAACATCCCACAAGCATCAAGACCGAACTGTAATCGCAGGAGAATTTCATTTGTCTTCCAGAAAGCCCACACTAAGGGTTTTCCTAAAGTATGTAGTACCCACTCCATCCCTCGCAGTTGACGGTAAGGCAACCAAGCCTCTGCAAAGCGGGTTAAAAGAACATACTTCAGATTGACCAAACCCAGGAAAAATTTCGGAAATTTCCACAAGGTGTGACGAAAAACAAGAGTGCATTCTTTGACTAGAGGGACAACATAGTTAGCTATGTCAGTTGCAGACCTGCCAAAGCCTACAACAATTATCCGCTGATCTTTTAGTAGGGAACTATCATTAAACTCGGTGGAATGTAGCACCTTACCCCCAGATGCAATAAAATCCTCCTTACCAGGTAATAAAGGCGTTTTGGGGAGATTAAACAGACCATTGCACACAAGAACAAAATCAAACTCGTGTTGCTCATGTTTTGTCTTACTGTGGCAATTTTCCTGTGATTTAACGCCAACTATCCATCCTGGTTGTATCCCAGTTTTTCTTTTTAGTTGAGTAACTTCTGCTTGAAATCGAATCTTTTCGACAATGCCAAAGTGCTGTGCATAAGACTCCAAGTAATTCCGCATCTGCTCAGCTGTAGGCCACTCTGGATAAGATGCAGGCATGGGATAATCGGAGAAAGCATACGTGTCGCGAGGGTTCTGGGTGGTTAACCCTACGTAAGTCCGAGAACCTTCCCACACGCCACCGAGTCCTTTCTGTTTCTCGAACACGGTGACTTCGTAGCCTTCTTCAATAAATGTCTTAGCTGTGACTAGACCACTAATCCCCGCACCAATAATGCAAATATGCTGAATTGCCATATCTATTTAGTGGGGAGTTGATGAGGCTAATCTCGGCAGAGATACTTTGCTTGATAGCTGATTTTGCAAAAACTCCAGTAATGGCTGAATGTGGACATCTTCTACCCATTCAGCAGCTAAATCTTCAATGACATGATGTTCTGCAATCAGTGTGTTACCGGAGAAATGGCGAATGATGGGATGAATAAAAGCACTTTGCGAAGCATTGTTAGTATCATCTTTATGGACGCGGTTGATGGCAAAAGGATCTGGCATTTTCTCAACCTCATATCCAAATTCTAAAGAAACTGTGTAGTAGTGGTCAATGTCACTATTACTGTCATGTATGTAGTCTACAGGTAGTTCTTGATAGTATCGTGCTACTTGTTCGACATCTGAGATAACGATTAAGTCACAGAGAAAACCTGTTTGCTGCCATAATCCTGAACTAATATTAACCCGCTTGAAGATTGTCTCTGTTAAACTTTCAGGAGTGGGAGCAATTGACTCATAAGGTAACTCTTGATTATCGTATTTAAGCTTTAAGAAGCTGTGCAATGCTCGAATATTATAGCGAAATCCATGTATAAAACCAGATTGCTTCTTCTTATAATCCCGCATATGCATCAGGACTCCAGCAAAATATAAATCTTTAACGTTGGTTGACTCCCATTCACTGGTTTGATTAGGGAAGCGGTTATTAATAGTTAGCTCAGGTTTACAGGACTCGTCAAACATAGAATCTTCAAAACGAAATCCAGTACATAAAATTATGCGGTCATAAAGTATATCTTCTTGTTCTCCATTAGCATGTTTATAAGAGAAAGATACTAAAAATTTGCCGTTTTGTCGTTTTATATGAGTTACACTAGCGTCCAAAATTCCATTTTGTGACTTTAGCTGATAAGTATCTAGAAAATTATTATTAACTGCTCTTAGATGTCCTACATACTTAGTCTTCCATGCCATAGATATGGGAGTTTCACTAACCATATGGATCAATGCTGCTGTGCCAATTATATTATCAGCAGTTTCAAACCCAGAATTACCTTTACCGATAATTAATACCTTTTGATTTGCAAAGTCTTCTGGATTTATGGAAACATCAGTATATTTTTCTGCCAACTCTATACCAGGAATTGGGGGAATATATAGTTTAGAAAAACCTGTAGCTATGATTAAACGATCTGCCGAATAAACGTTACCATTGCTATCTATAACCATGAATTTGTCGCTTTTAGCAATCCTGGATACTTGGCAATTATATTGAATTTTCAGATTAAAGTATGTAGCAAAATCATTGAGATATCTCACGAGTTCATCTGTGCAAGGAAAATACTCTCTACTATAATTTTTAAACAACATTTCCTCACTATCACTCAGTAAAGAATTCCAATCCCATCTGAGGTTAATTTCTGGGTTATCATAACCTGTATAAACCTTATTAATTGAGATTAATTTCCTATGCCTAGGAAAATCTTTAAAGTAAGTTCCTGGCGTATTACCTGCTTCTAATATCAAGTAATTAGAATTGGATTTTTCTAGAAAATACCCTAGCTGCAATCCAGCAGGACCAGCGCCAATAATTAAATATTCAAACTCTGCTACTATGTTCATGGTTTTACCTTTTCAATTCTGTTGATTAAGTTTGAACAACTTATATGTTGTCAATCTACCTGATATTCCCAAACAACTAGAAATACAAGGATTTAAAAACTATATAGTTATGAAAATTAGCTAAATTAAGAACTTGATTTATCTAACTTTCAATACTTGACTTGCTCGATTTTGCTTTTTTTTGCATGAACCAAAAGTTCATGTGTAAATTTTGTAAAAACATCAAATACCTGCTCAACTATTTCAAACGCTTCTTGGCGAGTTTTTTCTGTTAGTTGAATTTCTTGGATAAATTCCTCTATTCCAGGTGAACCTGTTGTGTGTCCAGTTTCTACATTTAAATGAAAATTGGCAAAATACAAAAATTCTTTTTGAGTAATTGCCTTCATTTCTTTGCCAATGTCTGCTGCAACTGAAAACATAACGTTTCCAGTTGCTTCAATCACCTCAATGACTATTAATTTTTGTAGAGAATCAGCTTGTAAAATATATTTGTAAAGTTGATATACTAACCATCGAGAAATTTCTGTCTCTTCACCCCAAAGAAATCTCAATGCTTCACTAAGTTTTAATGATTGGTCAATACCCAAGTGTTTGAAATCTTCTAGAAACCACAACCAATGATGATCATCTTCATAAGAATGTTTATTAATAATTGCCTGAATAGGATCGCTGGTTGGTTCATCTCGGAAAACATATTTGTTCATTTCTCCAAAATTCATAATAAAAGGAGCAGCATAGGAAGCCCAAGATAGTCTTTGTCTGGGGTCGATGCTTTTGTCTCGCATGAACTCAAATAGCGGCAAATCAGCAAACTCTTGCTTTTTGTTTTCAATAAATTTAATAACTTGTTTCATTATTAATACCTCCTGATTCAATACTTAAAATTTGTAAAATTTGCTATCAATCTTGCTGTTTATAAAAGTTTAATTACTATTAAAATAAACAACTAAGGCAAATTAATTCAGCAATACAGATATATTCGCCCAAAAGTTTGGAAATATCCTCTGAGACTGGCTAGATATGTTCAATTTCTTCATTAGAAATTTTTTAGTTTGCAAATTATATCTGCATTACTACTGATGGCAACTTTAAATTATGATCAATATTTCCCAAACTAAACCTATGTCACCATTGTTTAATTTTTCATGAAAAATGATATCCGTAATTTTCTGTAAATTTAAGAATTTGTTTTTATGTCTAGATGTAATTTATCAAGTAGGCTATCAAGTAATTTTACGTAATTATCCCACGCTGATAAAATCTATATAAGTAAGCTATTTACCTTACTCTTACTACTAAATAAATAAAATATACTGAAAAATTTTTTACCACAATATTTTTATCTAGTAGAAATTACATACAAAGTATTTTCAATAATGAGTAGCAAATTTTATTCATATACTAGTATTACTTAAATTAGGGATGACAAACTAGAAAAATTAAAATGAGCGCGATGCTTGGAGTTCTCTGACTCAGCGAATGAACAAAGATATTCTGTAAAGCTCTGTGTCACTGCGAATTTATACAACTGCAATTCTATAGCGATAGTAAAAGTCGATACATTTTTGGGAAAACTGATGAATAAGGGGCAGCGATCGCAAAATGAATCTTAGCGTCCAAACTCCTCTATTTGAGGAATAGCAGAGGGTTTTTCCTGACTTGTCGCACTAAAACCTGAAATAAAGTGTCGATAATTATGGCTTCATACGGTATAACCCCACCTTCTAAACGAGTAAATGCTAACTTATTTGCCTTAATTATAAAATCTCTAAAAACCAAAGAATGAAAATGTCTACCATGCCAGAAAAATGCTTAATTTTAGTCGTGGATGATACTCAGACAAATTTAGGAGTCATTTATAAGCTTTTAACTGATGCAGGTTTTGAGGTTGCTACCGCTATTGATGGAGAAATGGCACTTCAGCAGGTAGAAAATAGACTGCCTGATTTGATTTTATTAGATGTAATGATGCCTAAAATAGATGGGTTTACTACTTGTGAAAAATTGAAAGAAAATGTGCAGACTCGTGATATACCTATAATTTTTATGACGGCAATTTCTGATACAAATACTAAAGTTAAAGGTTTAGGTTTAGGGGCTGTTGACTACATAATTAAACCCTTTCATGAGGAGGAAGTATTAGCGAGAATCCACACTCATTTAGAATTACGAAATTTTACAAAAAATTTAGAACAACGAGTATCAGAAAGAACAGCAGCACTTTCCCAAGCATTAAAAGACTTACAAGAATCTCAACTGCAACTTGTACAGAGGGAAAAAATGTCTGCTCTTGGTCAATTAGTAGCGGGGATTGCTCATGAAATTAATAATCCAGTTGGTTGCATTTATGGCAATCTCGGTCATGCTTCGGTATATTTTCAAGACATGATTAATTTGATTGACCTTTATCAGCAGCATTATCCTCAACCAATTACAGAAATTCAAGAAAAAATTGCAGCCATAGACCTAGATTATGTGCGTGCTGATTTACCTAACTTAATTTGCTCTATGAAAGAGGGGGTTCAGCGTATTCGCAACATCAGCACCAGTTTACGAACCTTTTCTCGAGAAGATAGTGATCGCAAAGTTTCCTGTAATATTCATGATGGCATTGATAGTACAATCCTGATTCTCAAACACCGCTTAAAATTATCAGAAGGTCGTCCTGATATTGAAGTAATCAGAGATTACGATGATTTGCCAGAAGTCAAATGCTTTAGCGGTCAAATGAATCAAGTTTTTATGAATCTTTTAGCTAATGCTATTGACGCTTTAGAGGAATCTAATCTAGGGCTTAGCTATAGCGATATTGAAGCCAATCCCAATCAAATTACTATCCAAACTAGGCTAACTGAAGATCAAAATCATGTTTTGATTCGGATTAAGGATAATGGGGTGGGAATGTCGCCAGATATTCAGCAGAAAATCTTTGAGCATTTATTCACAACTAAACCTGTAGGTCAAGGTACTGGCTTAGGATTATCAATCGTCCGTCAAATTATTATAGAAAAACACCAGGGAACTTTAGAAGTAAATTCATCACCAGGACAAGGTTCGGAGTTTGTAATCACTATTCCCATTCGTTAGCAGAATAATTTACAAATAAATATATTTATATTCCGATACACTTCAGTTAACAAGAAATGTAGTTGGGTTGAGCAACGTGTTCGCGTAGCCTGCTGTAGGTATAACCCAACACGGATAATGAGCAGGACAGTTTAGACCAGACATCCCCAGGTTTTCCCCTCAACTAGCACTGTATTTGGTTAAGATAGCTTGCGAGCAACCTGAAACGATGGCGCGATCGCAATGGAACCATTTTGTCAGCTATCAGATTATCGTTGAAAAGCATGGGGGACAACTTAGTTACTTTTCTAATTTTGGCCAAGGTGCAAAATTTGTAATAAAGATTCCTGTGAGTAGGGGTGCAATTCCTTGCACCCCTATGGCATCAGTGATGAGCTAAAAAAAGTACAATTTACAACTCTTTGGCTTGTTCTGTGGAAATTGCACTTACTTGAGTTCTATCAACAGTTGTTGCTTGAAGCATTGGGGTACGAGAGATAGAATTATTCGCCAGCGTAAACAGGGGATTTGACAAAATACCAGCTATGGAAGTGGCAATTAAAGTTACCACCAAGCCTACTTGTAAAGGTCTAAGTCCAGGCAAATCCCAACGCACTTGCGGATAATTCTTCACTACTTCGGACATTTCTTGGGGTTCCTTGACTACCATCATCTTGACTACGCGAATGTAGTAGTAGATGGAGACTACACTGGTAATTAAGCCCAGCAAAACTAACCAGTAAAGACCAGCTTGCCAACCAGCCCAGAACAAGTAAATTTTGCCAAAAAACCCAGCGAGTGGGGGAATACCACCCAAGGACAGCAAGGAGATACTCAACCCCAGTGTCAGGAGTGGGTCTTTTTGGTACAAGCCAGAGTATTCAGCAATCTGATCGGTTCCCGTTCGCAGGGAGAACAGAATTATGCAGGTAAAACCACACAAATTCATGAACAGGTAAACCATCAGGTAAAAAACCATACTGGCGTATCCGGCCTCAGTACCAGCAATCAAGCCAATCATCACAAAACCAGCTTGAGCAATGGATGAATAAGCTAGCATCCGTTTCATGCTAGTTTGGGCAAGGGCGACGACGTTACCCAATATCATACTGAGCACGGCCAGGGCAGTGAAGACAAACTTCCACTCTTCCGCAACGAGGGGGAAGGCTGTTGTTAGTAAGCGAATAGCGAGGGCAAATCCAGCTGCTTTGGAACCCACAGATAAAAAGGCAATCACTGGGGTGGGAGCGCCTTCGTAAACATCTGGTGTCCACTGGTGGAAGGGTGCAGCAGAAATTTTAAAACCGATACCTGCAATCACGAAAATGAGAGCAATGATCAAACCCAAGGATTGACCAACGTTAGCTGCGGCAATGCCATTGGCGATCGCATTTAGTTCGGTTTGTCCACCCGATAGACCGTACAGCAGCGAAACACCGTATAGAAAGATTGCCGTACTGGAGGCCCCAATCAACAGGTATTTCAGCGCTGCTTCGTTAGAGCGGGGGTCACGTTTGGTATAACCTGTGAGTAAGTAAGAGGAAATACTGAGGGTTTCTAGAGAGATGAAAATCATCACTAACTCACTAGCCCCGGATAAGAACATTCCTCCCAAGGTTGCAGTTAGCAAAATCGCGATGAATTCTGCTAAAGCAGTACCACTCTGCTCAACATAGCGAATTGACATCAATATAGTCACAACCGCAGACAAAGCCACGATCCCGCGAAAGACTATACTGAGGTCGTCACCAATAAAGCTACCGGTAAAGGAGATGGGATTGACAGCATCCCATTGAAAATACAGGGCGCCAATCGCAGCCAGTAAACCTGCGATCGCCAGATATCCAATCCAACGTGAGGATGTACGCCCCAAAATCAAATCCACAATCAAAACCCCTAAGAGGGTAACAATTACAATTCCCTCTGGCAAAATCGTTCCAGCATTTAACTGGGATGCAAGATTAGCAAAATCCATGAGATATATAGGTTTTGGCGATTAGACATTAAGGCTAGCTGAGTTCATTTTATCTATTGTTCTTCACTAAAGTTGCATTTATCTTTCTAGGGAATGGAGAATGGGGAATGGGGGAGTGAGGAAGCAACTAATGACTAATGACCAATGACTAACAAACAAGCAGTTCAGTGAAGCACTAAACTGCCGATTATGGTATATTTGTTTATCAGCAAACGCCGTTTGTGCATTTGCCTGGCTGAACCATCTCAAGACTTAATAATGTCGTGAGTATCCACCACCAGAGCGGCTACCCTTCTCCTCTCGTGGTCTAGCTTTATTAACTTTCATTACACGACCCATCCATTCAGCACCGTCTAAAGCCTCAATTGCAGCATCTTCTGCGGCTTCTGATTCCATTTCTACGAAACCAAAACCCCGTGCGCGTCCAGTTTCCCTATCTGTGGGTAATTGAACTCGCTTAACAGTGCCGTAATCGGAAAATACTTTAGTGAGGTCGTCTTCTGTGACGCTGTAGGATAGGTTCCCTACGTAAATTGACATGAAACTCTCCAGAATCCATTGATGCAGAGATGTTCATCCGGAGAGCCGCTTGCAATTATTACTAAAAACAAGATTCGTATCGCCGAACTTAACTTCTCCAAAATTATCCTAACATAACTTTTATCTAGAAAAAGCTTAAATCTTCCTATTTTTTTCATATTTATGGTATAATTCATCAAATTTGACTATATTTATTATTTTTTTAGCTTATTGTTCAATTAAATCGAGTTAGGTATATGCAGCAAATGCCACTGGTTGAAGAAGGCAGGAGGCATTCGGCAGAGGGCAGGAGGCAGAAGGAATACTGCCCTCTGCCTTTATTGGTAAAGCGGCCAAATCTTTGATTTGCCAGAACTTATTTGGGTGGAGTCGGAATCCCCACCCAAATTCATCCTTCATCCTTCTTCCTCCTAACTCCTTCCTTCGGTTTCAATTAAAGGAGTTAAGGTAAAGTATCACCATATTCAACTTCAGGGGTATTTTGAAAACTCTATTCGCCAATCATGCCCTAGATAAGTTAAAGATTGAAATAGCTGGCAATTCATGCCTAGCACTCCTCTACCCTATCCGCTAGGAAAGGCTGCGCCATAAATTTAGTGTATTGTCAACCTAGTGGGCAGTTTATGTAAGGATTAAATCACAGCCCTAAGCGTGACGTTTTATCTTGACATTTCACCGAAATTACCTCAATTTGACTGTTTAGCTTAGCAGCTACTTTTTTTCTTGAAATTTCCATGTCAACTCTCGTCATCGTCGAATCTCCGACCAAAGCTCGCACCATTCGCAACTACCTGCCAAAAGACTATCGGGTGGAAGCGTCTATGGGTCATGTCCGTGACCTACCCCAATCGGCTAGTGAAATTCCCGCCTCTGTGAAAGCGGAACGGTGGGCACAGCTGGGGGTAAATGTAGACGCCGACTTTGAACCGGTGTATGTTGTCCCCAAAGACAAAAAGAAAGTTGTCACCCAGCTCAAAGATGCCCTCAAAGAAGCAGATGAACTGATTCTGGCAACTGACGAAGACCGGGAAGGTGAAAGCATTAGTTGGCATCTGTACCAGTTGCTGAAGCCAAAAGTTCCGACTAAGCGGATGGTGTTTCACGAAATTACCCAAGACGCGATCAAAAAAGCTTTGAAGAACTGCCGCAATATTGACGAGCAGTTAGTTCGCGCCCAAGAAACACGGCGAATTTTAGATCGATTAGTTGGCTATACCCTGTCTCCCCTGCTGTGGAAAAAAATCGCCTGGGGATTATCTGCTGGGCGAGTGCAATCTGTAGCTGTGCGACTTTTAGTCAAAAAGGAACGCCAACGCCGCGCCTTCCATGAAGGTACTTACTGGGATTTGAAAGCTAGCTTGGTGCAGGAAAAAACTGCCTTTGGTGCCCAGTTGATCACCTTGGGAGGAACTAAAATAGCCACTGGTAGTGATTTTGACCCAGCGACCGGACAAATTGCCGCAGGACGTAATGTCTTATTGCTCAACGAAGCCCAAGCAGTAGACCTCAAGGAACGCCTGACAGGGAAAACCTGGAGCGTTACCGACATCGAAGAACGTCCAGTGACGCGTAAACCCGCGCCACCGTTTACCACCTCGACACTGCAACAAGAATCTAACCGCAAACTGCGTCTCTCAGCTAGAGACACAATGCGAATTGCGCAAAATTTGTACGAGCAAGGGTATATTACCTACATGCGTACAGACTCGGTACATTTATCCGATCAGGCGATCGCAGCAGCTCGTAGTTGTGTAGAACAACTTTACGGCAAAAACTACCTCAGCCCCCAACCCCGGCAATACACCACCAAATCTAAAGGCGCACAAGAAGCCCACGAAGCCATTCGTCCTGCGGGTAGCACTTTCCGCACTCCCCAAGAAACTGGTTTAAGCGGTCGGGAACTTGCTGTTTATGACTTGATTTGGAAACGTACTGTCGCTAGCCAAATGGCTGACTGTCGGCAAACCCAAATTGCGGTACAGTTACAAGTTGAAGATGCAGGCTTTCGTTCTTCTGGTAAGCGCATTGATTTCCCTGGATTTTTGCGTGCTTATGTCGAAGGTTCCGACGATCCTGAAGCAGCACTGGAAGACCAGGAAGTTATTTTGCCTAGTCTAAAAGTTGGGGATCATCCAGATTGTACCGAGCTAGAAGCAGTAGGTCACGAAACCCAACCACCAGCTAGGTACACCGAAGCAACTTTGGTGAAAACCCTAGAAAGTGAAGGCATTGGTCGTCCCAGTACCTACGCCAGCATCATCGGGACAATTATCGATAAGGGTTATGCCCAATTGGTGAGTAATGCCTTAATTCCTACCTTCACCGCCTTTGCTGTCACCAACCTTTTGGAAAAACATTTTCCTGATGTCGTAGATCCTAGTTTCACCTCCAAAATGGAGCAAACTCTAGATGACATTGCCACAGGTGAAGCTAAGTGGTTACCTTACTTGCGGGAATTTTATCTAGGAGATAAAGGTTTAGAAACCTTAGTTAAAGAGCAGGAAAATCAAATTGATGCCAGCAAAGCCAGAACTGTAGAATTAGAAAATTTACATGTCAAAGTCCGTATTGGCAAATATGGCCCTTACATCGAAGTCGAAAATGATGGTGTTGTAGTTACGGCTTCAATTCCCAAAGACTTAACACCAGCTGACCTCGATCCCAAACAAGTAGAAGTACTGCTCAGGCAAAAAACCACAGGTCCTGACCAAGTAGGTCGGCATCCGGAAACAGGGGAACCGATATATGTGAAAATTGGCACTTACGGTCCCTACGTGCAGTTAGGTGACAAAACCGAAGAAAATCCCAAACCCAAACAAGCTTCACTACCCAAAGGTGTCACACCAGAAAATGTCACCTTGGAGATGGCTGTGGGTCTTTTGGCTTTACCCCGGATATTAGGAGTGCATCCGGTCACAGGTGGTAAAATCCAAGCTAGTTTGGGACGTTTTGGCCCTTACGTGGTTCATGATCAAGGTAAAGAAGGAAAAGATTACCGCTCCCTCAAAGCTGGTGATGATGTACTCACAGTTTCCCTAGAACGGGCATTAGAGTTATTATCTGAGCCGAAAAAGGGACGTGGCTCTAGCACTAGCAAGTCCAAAGCAGCCTTACGCGAACTAGGCGCGCACCCCGAAGACGATACGCCAGTGAACATCTATGATGGCCCCTACGGCCCCTATATCAAGCACGGCAAAATTAATGTGGGTATTCCAGAAGGTCAATCTGTGGAAGATGTAACGCTATCTACAGCGCTACAATTATTAGCAACCAAAGCATCGGCTAAGAAATCTACTCGCAAAACGAGTAAATCAACAAGTTCTCGATCTAAGTCAACTGCTAAATCATCCAAGACTGTTGCTAAAAGAAATGATGCAGAAGGCTAAGGCTAGTTAACGTCAAAAATCAAAAGTCCATAGTTGTAGTAAAACTTGCTAGCTATGGACTCTTGAGTGTTGATCCTCAATACCAATCCTTAGTCAGAAGCAGTCTTGTCGGTTTGTAATGTGATACTCTAAAAAGCAAGGGAGATGACAACACCAAATTTTAGAAATAACTCACTTCCAAAATTTGGTAGTTTTTATCCAGCCCAACTACAAACCAGAGGTGCAAAAGCGCGCTGATTCTGCGTAGCTGTTAGTCAAAAAAAAATTGAGGTAGTATCTCAGGAGCGATCAGTTCAATGGACTATATAGAAAAGGTGCTAGAAAAGCTGAAAGAATTGGCACGCAAGCTTATTGAAGCCCTACTAGGGCCAGAAGCTGAACCGGAACCAGAACTGATTCCGATTCCTGTGAATGAACGATCGCGCCGTCGTTAAGAACCTAAAGGTATTGAACTTGTCATCGCCACCTCTAAGCATTTTGCTGCTGCACGGGCCAAACCTAAATTTACTAGGACAGCGAGAACCAGGAATTTATGGTTCCTCAAGTTTGGCTGAAATTAATCGCTGGCTAGCAGAAGAAGCCCTCAAGTTTCAGGCAAAGATAATTCCCGTGCAGTCGAACCATGAAGGAGTTTTGATAGATGCTATTCATGAGGCATTAGGAAAGCATCAAGGAATTTTGATTAATCCAGGGGCTTACACTCATACAAGTGTGGCTTTGCGCGATGCGATCGCTGGTGTTAACTTACCTACGGTAGAAGTACATTTAAGCAACATTTATCGCCGGGAAGACTTCCGCCACCATTCTTATATAGCACCCGTAGCCATAGGACAAATAAGCGGTTTTGGTGTCCAAAGTTATTTGCTGGGCTTACAGGCTTTAGTGCATCATTTAAAAAATTAAAAAAGTTAAAGATAAAAAGGTGCAAGAATAATTCTTTAACCCTTTCAAGTTGACTCATAAAATATCTTTAAATATCTTTTCTTCTCGGTGCTACGGACACCTTGCTCAAGTCGGGTAACCCGCCCACGCAAGTGTCCTCCTCTGTGTCTCTGTGTTTTAGAAGTAACTTATTTAACCACAAAACACGCAAATAAGGCTAAGAAAAGAGGTGAAAATTTTTTTCATCTGATTGGGAAGGGTTAAAATATTTCTTTTAAAATTTTAATTTTTTTTGATATGCGCTATTCACTGATTAATCGGTTTAGAGGTACTTTAGTCGGGGCATTATTGGGTGAAATGTTAGCTAAGGATGCTGACAAGCACGCTCAAATTGGCTCTGACGTAAATAGAATAGCAGTTTTGGGTACTAAAAGTTTAATCGATCTAGGTAAATTAGATTTAGATAACTGGTTAGAGCGTCATCAACAAAAATCTCCTCATTTAGATATAACTGAAAAAGTCTCACCAAAAGCTATTATTGCCACACTACCTGTGGCTCTTTTTTTTCATGAAAATACAATTAAACTGCGCCAAAACTTACTGCATATGTTGCAAATATGGGAGTATGACCCAATGGTCAGAGATGGCACACTAGCAGTAGGGTATGCGATCGCTCAATCCCTCACAGAACAACTTCAACCCCAAACCCTCATCCCAGAAATAATCGCTTTTATCGGAGAAACACCCACACTCCTACCACAACAATTATTAAAAGTTGATGAGTTATTAAACCAAGGCGCTGGGTTAGAAACAGCGCAAGCCGAACTAAGTAGGGAACAAGAGTCGATTTATACTGTCGCTATGGCATTTTATTGTTTTCTTAGCACCTTGGAAGACTTTCGGCTAGCGGTTTCGCGTTCTACTCACAAGAAACAAGCCTGGCGACAAGAAACTGGGTTTTTACAGATACAAACTATAAGTGCAATAACTGGGGCTTTGTCAGGAGCCTATAACAGTACCGTGGGTATTCCTGTTAAGTGGCAAGTTTTATTATCTTCAGCCAATTTAACCGTCGGGGAATTAGCAAATTTTTCCCAGATGCTAGAATTAGCTGATGCACTTGTTGCTGTGTGGTCAGGAGTGTATGATGTTGCCCTACATCCAGGGAAGTTTCCAGAGAAAGGATGCGTGATATCTGACGAACAGGCGGCTCAACTTTGCGTCTTTGCAGCTCCTCGCGTCATCCGTTCGCGTTAATAATTGTTATGTTGCTGTTCAAACTTTAGGCGCAAAACACCAACTACCAGCAAACAACTATAAAATTTAGTTGTTTTTTATTCACCAATTTTCTTATGAACACATAACCTTACTCTGTAGGTAGCTATTGTGGCCCATCGGCTTCAACCATATCCCATCACTGATGTTCTCATCGCGTCCGCCGCCACCTCTGGGACTTCTCTGAGGATTGTCTTGTTTTGAGCTATCTAGTCAGCAGCCAGAGGTAATGAAAACACAGCGATTTTTTAAATCTTTGAGCAAGCAACTCACTTACTGGCGACGACGATACCAAGCACGACGCCGTAGAAAACAGTTGCTTGGGGAAGTGAGCAATCAACACAGTACCAACCGCCAAAGTGCTATCCTCAATAATTTACTCCTGTATTTATTGAAAACCAATGACAACAGCGAATACCGAAAACGAGAAATAGCGCTCAGAACAATGACAAAATCAGTCAAAATTCAACGTGGGATTGATGTAGTATGTCTAGGCTGGGTGCATGAAAAGCGTTCCTCCGTTGTTTTGGCGATCGCAGTAGTATCCCTCACAGGAGTTATGGGGCACAAACTATATAATCAACCCCAGCTGACAGTAGGGACTCCCGCACCACAAACGATGAGAGCGCCTTATACTGCTAACATTGAGGATAAAGAAGAAACAGAAGCCCAGCGCCAAGCTGCAAGTAGAAGTTCCGTACCAGTGTTGATGGTCGATATCCAAAAGACGGAAAAAATCAACAAAAATTTACAGCAACTTCTGGATGAGGCTAATGAAATCCGCACTACTGCCGGATCTTTTCCTTTTTTTGACACGTCAGTTTTGTCGGTTGCGGTTCAGCATTATCTGCGCTCTGCTTCTGCCTCGGAATGGCAAGCGCTACTCATAACTTTAGAAAATACTAGCCAAAAGAAATCAGGATTTTTAGTTGGCAGATACAGAAATAGTCTCAAAATGAAGCTTCCAGGTAGCGTAGCCCAAAAACTTCCCACTTCAGAGTATCTGCCTTTATTGCCATCATCCACAGGTTCGCTGATTCCAGCACATCAATCGCTTTCTACTCTCCTCAACTCCAATAATCTGCCCCTTTATCTGTCTCCTTTAGAAGTAAAACCCGTTAATGTTGCCCCAACAACTTACTTTAATCAAGCAGTAGCAGAACTAAAAGCTTATCGGCTCACGACTTCAGAACAAAACTTGTCCTCACTCATTGTCCAAATCTCCCAAGTGCGCCAAGCATATTCCCAAGCCAAGTTCCAACTGTTACAGCGAGAGTCTACTAACTTAAAACAACTTTATAACGACACTACTCTACTGGAACTATCAGATAACGAGTGGGCACAAACAAAAACAGGAATTCGCCAGAGTGCAGAGAGAATTTTGGCTCAAGGAATTCCCCCAGGATTGCCGTCAAGCATTTTACAAAATGCCGTGAGCCTACAAGTGCAAACATTTGTGCCAAAAAATGCTGAATTTTTGGCAACCAAACTGTTAACCGCTTCACTACAGCCGAATCTGAAGAAAGATGAAGAACAAACTAGACAAAGAATCATCAAGGCATCAGATGGAGTATCACCTGTGATGGTGGAGGTGCGGCAAGGTGAAGTGATTGTGATCAAAGGAGAGAATATTACTCAATGGCACTTTGATGTTTTGGAGCATTATCAACTAATTCGCAGGGAGAATAACTGGTTGGGGTTGTTGCAACTCTCTGGTGTTGTGTCGGGTGCAGTGGGCATTTTTGTTTTAGTGAAAAGGCGAATGCAGTATAAATTGCGGCAACGCGATTACCTGTTAGTACTGCTGTTGACCTTAAGTACCCCGGGAATCCTCACTTTGGGTATACCTTATACGACTTGGAGTGCCGTGGGTTTATTGTTGGGTAGCTTCTACGCACCTGCTTTGGGCGTGACAGTTGTGGGACTGCTATTGCTCATTCTCCCCATGGCTATGGAAATTAGCCTAATTGCGCTTGTGGCTGGTGGGGCGGCAGGAATTTTGGGCAGCTGCATGGCGCAAAGGTTGCGATCGCGTGAAGAATTAGCATTATTGGGTGTTGCCATTGCCTTAACTCAGGGTGGTACGTACCTGATGATTAAGCTCCTCATTGGTGCAGCATTTGGAGCCGGCTGGTATAGCGTACTTCAAGGAGCTGGGTTATTTGCATTATCCGGTTTAGCTTGGAGTATTGTCGCCTTAGGCTTAAGTCCTTATTTGGAAAAATTATTTGATTTAGTTACACCTATTAGATTAGCTGAATTGGCGAATCCTAATCGCCCTTTATTAAAACGACTAGCGACGGAAACCCCGGGAACCTTTCAGCATACCCTGTTTGTTTCTACCCTGGCCGAGGCTGCTGCTAAAAAACTGGGATGTAATGTAGAACTGGTCAGGGCTGGCACTCTATATCACGATATCGGCAAAATGCACGACCCCCTCAGCTTTATTGAAAATCAAATGGGGAGGCCGAATAAACATGAAACAGAGATTGACGATCCTTGGAAGAGTGCAGAGATTATCAAAAAGCACGTCAGTGAAGGGTTAGTGATGGCGCGGAAACACCTTTTACCTACGGCTATTCAAGCTTTTATTCCTGAGCATCAAGGAACAATGCTAATTGCTTATTTCTATCACCAAGCACAGCAAATGGCTCAGGAAGATCCCAACTTGACAGTAGATGAAGCAGATTTTCGTTACGATGGCCCAATTCCCCAATCACGGGAAACAGGAATAGTCATGTTAGCAGATTCCTGTGAAGCCGCCCTGCGATCGCTCAAAGACGCTACCCCAGAACAAGCCTTAACAATGCTCAATAATATTCTCCGTGCCAGATGGCAAGATAACCAAATGGTAGATTCAGGGCTGACACGGCAAGAAATGTCACAAATTGCCCAAATCTTTGTCGATGTTTGGCAGCAATTTCACCACAAACGCATTGCTTATCCGAAATTAAAGGCCAGTAATGAGAAATTGGCTAAGGGATGAAAATAAACCCATCGCTGAGTGAGCGGGGGGATGGATGCAAAAATTGGGTAATTTAATTTTTAGAGTTTCCTCAGCCTCTTAGCATTAAACGAGCATTTTAGAGACACTAGAAGCTGAGAGTATTGATTTTACCTAATTATATGTTTCTGGTAACTGGAGCAACAGGAGGAATTGGCCGCCGAGTCGTGCGACTCCTACGCCAACAGGAGAAGTCGGTGCGGGCATTTGTCCGCCTGACTTCGCGTTACGGTGAGTTAGAACACCGAGGAGCAGATATTTTCATCGGTGATTTGCGACGGGAAAAGGATATTGAAAAAGCTTGTTGGGGTGTCGAGTATATTATTAGTGCCCACGGTTCTGATAGTGATGCCTTATCCCTAGACTACCGTGCCAATATTGAACTCATTGACCAAGCAAAAGCTCATGGAGTCAAACACTTTGTCTTCATTTCGGTACTTGGTGCTGAGCGAGGATATGAAGATGCTCCCGTATTTAAAGCCAAAAGAGCAGTAGAGCAATATCTAGAAGCTAGTGGCTTGAATTACACTATTTTACGCCCATCTGGACTAGCATCGAACTTACTGCCACTAGCAGAACGATTTCGCGAAACAGGGTTGTATCTGCTCATTGGTGATCCCAAAAACCGGAGTTCAGTTGTTAGTACAGATGATTTAGCGAGGATAGTGGTGGACTCAGTTACAGTTGCAGGCGCACATAACCAAATTTTACCAGTCGGGGGCCCGGAAATTTTACTACGTGAGGATATTCCCCGGATTTTTAGTCAGATTTTCCACAAAGAGCCAGTAGTAATTAATTCACCACTGTTTGTTGTTGATGGGTTACGAAATGCCTTTGGTTTATTTAACCCCCAATTACAAAAAGCTTTAGGAACCTATAGAACATTGCTGTCCAATGAATTTTTCTGTAGAAAAGAGGAAATAGCCAACTTAGAGAGGATTTTCAATTTTCAATTGGAAAACTTAGAAAGTTTTTTACGGCGCTATCTTGCAGTTTGAATTAGGGAGTGGGGGACAAGCGCAAAAGCACAAAAATACTCACCTTGTTCCCCCATCCCCCCATCCTCCTATCCCACTCCCCAATAAACTATGAAATATTCCCTAGTTGCCAATGCTGCTCAAGCACGTCAAACAAAACAGCAGTTTGCTAAACCAGAAGACCAACTATCTTATGAAGTGGGTAAAGCTGTACAGGAATTACCACCGCTTTATACGAGAGTTTTAGCGGGAACGATGAGCTTAGTAGTATTTGGGGCGATCGCCTGGGCAAATTTCTCTCAAATAGATGAAGTCGCGATCGCCCCAGGGGAATTAATCGCCTCGACACAAGTGCGTCCGGTAACATCCTTGGGTGGTGGCTCAATTTTGGCAGTGAATGTCCAAGAAGGCGATCACGTCACGAAGGATCAAGTCCTAATTCAACGTGATCCAGACTTGAAACAAACAGATGTTACCCGCCTAGCTCAATCTGCCAAGTTGATTCAAGAAGACTTGCAACGTTTAGAAGCAGAACGCATCGGTACGACAACGGCTGGGACAAAACTGCAAGATGAACTTTTGGCATCGCGGCTGAAAGACTACCAAGCTCGTCAAGCTGTGGCGGAAGCAGAAGCAAATCGCCAATTAGCAATTATTGAGCAGGCGAAAGTCCGCCTCAAACGGTTACAAGAAAATTTAGTCAATGCTCAAAGCAGTGTCGTTAACGCCCAAACAAATGTAGTCAACGCCGAAAACATCGTCGAAAAAGTTGAAAGCAATATGGCGATCGCTCAACAACGAGAAGAAAATCTCCGCACCCTTGTCAGTCCTGGTGCAGTACCCAGACTTGATTACCTGGAAGCCCAAGAAAGATTAAATCGAGCCAACACAGACATCACCAGGGCAAAAGATGAGGTGATTAATGCTCAAAATCGAGTAACAGAGGCTCAAGACAGAGTAGCCTCCTTAGAAAGAGATATTACTGCCCAAACCCAAGAAATCCGCCAAACTGAACAAGCCTATCAAGGTGTTCTTAAGCAAGCACAGCGTTTAACGTCTGAGCGCCAAAGTGAAATTTTGACCCAGATAAATCAGCGTAAAGAAGAATTGACTAACATTAATGGTCAATTAGAACAGGCCAGAAAGCAGCAAGCAGGGGAAACCATTAAGGCTCCAGTAGCAGGGACAATTTACAAAATTAAAGCAACCAAAGGCCCAGTCCAAGCCGGTGAAGAGTTACTGTCAATTTTGCCGGCTGGAGAAGAGATGTTGTTAGAAGTCAAAGTCCTCAACCGCGATATTGGCTTTATTCGTCAGGGTATGAAAGCAAAGGTGAAAATGGCAACTTTCCCCTTCCAGGAATTTGGCACTATTGCTGGTGAAGTTGTACAAGTTAGTCCTAATGCAGTTGTTGATCAAGAATTGGGTTTAGTTTTTCCTACCAGAATTCAGTTGAGTCAACATTCCATGAATGTGCGGGGACAAGAAGTTGCATTTACTCCCGGAATGGCAGCTAATGGTGAAATTGTCACTCGGAAGAAGTCAATTTTGACTTTCATTATTGAGCCTGTAACTCGGAGATTTAGTGAAGCATTTTCAGTCAGATAGGTTTATTTCTTGTGGGGTGAATCAGATAACTCATCTCACAAGAAAATCCTTTAATATCACTTTAGAAGATAAAAGTTTTTGATCTGAAATTGTCATCAAAAACTTTCAGATGATAGTAAATTGAACAGCATAGTAGTTTTTTGTGATTGTCGTTCTGATTTGCGATAGGCCAACCAAATCTGATTAGTCACTGCTTTAGTAGGTTTAAGTACCAACTTTAACTTACCTGCGGCAATCCATTCACGACATAGGTAATCGGGTAAAATACTGTAGCCAAGCCCATGTGCGATCGCGGTGCGAATACTCCGCAAGTCTGGAATCACAAACTGAGGACTGACATCTAAACGCCAACCAAATACAATTCTCCAAAATCTCCGAATAATGGGCAATTCGTCGCTATAAGCAATCCAAGGTTGTTGAATGAGCCACGCAGCTAGTAATGACAAGTCAACTGGAAGCAAATTTTGAGAAATGGGAATTTCACTCTCCGGCGGCCCCACTAGCCAAAAGTTTTCCTCAAAAATGAGTTGATATTCCAATTCTGATTTCGCTAATTTTTGCGTGGCAATGACGCAATCTAATTGATTATTTAAAAGTTGTTCAATTAATTCTTGAGCCAGTCCAAACTGAATTGAAAATAAAGTATCTCTAGTTTTCAGGCGTTGGATAACCTGTTCAGTAAAAAATTCTTGAGGCGTTCCCAACCGAATCAAGAGTGGTGTATTCGCTAAATCTGCGCTCACTGAAACAGATTCTAAGGTTTCCATCGCTGAAGCAATGCGAGTATATAAACGCTTTCCTGCTTCAGTTGACAGCATACGTCGTGGCATTCGTTGAAAAAGCGGAACTCCCAGGGCAGATTCTAAAGCAGCAATGTGTTGACTCACAGCTGGTTGTGTCAGATGCAACACCTGGGCTGCACCCGATACTGTTCCCACTCGATAAACCTCCATAAAGCTGCGATACCACTCGAAACTAACCATAAATTTATTTATAGGAAGACCAAATTTTTATAATTTGTATTCTAGACAAATTGCTTTTAGTATGAGGTTAAGAAATACCTAGCAATTGGGAAAGAGCTTCCGGTATGGAGCTATTTAATCCTTTTCAATTGGAGACTTAAATAATGTTTAACCTGAAAAAAAAGTTGACCACTTTAGTTGGAGCAGTTACCTTGACAGGCTGTTTTGCAGTTAATGCCCAAAAGATTATTTCTTCAAACCTAAATCGTTCAAATATAATTCTGATAGTATTAACAAATCATGATCAATTGGGAAATACAGGTAAGAAAACAGGCTTTTATCTTGATGAAGCGGCTCATCCTTACTCAGTATTTACTCAAGCAGGTTTCACAGTAGAATTTGTCAGTCCAAAAGGAGGCGAAGCCCCTATAGATCCGGAAAGTTACAAACTTAACGATCCGCTAAATCAACAGTTTGTTCAGAATCCCACAATTATGACAAAGGTGAAAAATACTTTGTCTCCTCAACAAGTCAAGCCATCTGCATACAAAGCAATTTTTTTTGCAGGTGGACATGGCACAATGTGGGATTTTCCAGAAAATCAAAAACTGGCGCAACTAACGGCTGCGATTTATGAGCAAGGCGGGGTTGTCGGGGCAGTATGTCACGGTCCGGCTGGACTTGTGAATGTTAAACTTTCCGATGGAGCATATCTTGTTGCTGGCAAGACAATTGCCGCTTTCACTAATGAAGAAGAAGCAGCAGTGGGACTTACACAAGTCATGCCATTCTTGCTAGAGTCCAAACTCATTGAACGCAAAGCCAAATATACCAAAGCCCCAAATTTTCAAGCCCATGTTGTGGTTAGCGATCGCTTAGTGACTGGACAAAATCCCGCATCAGCAATTGGTGTTGCTCAACAAATGGTTCAGCTTTTACGATAAAATACATATCAGCCTATCACAAGTAAATTGCCGATTTTTGATAGCACAAGAAAGTTAGAAGCCACCAAAATATCTCCGCAACTCATCTACCTGCTTTTGGAATTGACTCAAAATTGTTTCAATATCTGTAAAATCACCATTATTCTGGTCATCATCTTGACTAATGCTGTTGCTGAAAGCGTGATCGTAGTACTGGAATTGCTCTTGAATTCCTAGATGCATCGACGAGATTTTGCTGTCAGATGAGTAGTAGGCAGTTGCTGCATTGCTTACGGTTAGTGGTATAACTTCAAAATCAAAATTAATAGTAGTAGCTGATATCCTATTGCCTATCATCTCTGCGTAGACTGGAAACTTTGTACCAGAAAATTCTAGAGAGTTATTCCCATAAGGTAGTGCAAACCTGTTTGTCAAAGATGTTTCGTGAGAAATCGCCTGAGAAACCAGAGAACTGAGATTGAGAGAGCTAACCTGAAAGCTAGAGGTAGCAACTGGTGTACTATTTCCTGCTGTTTCGATAATGATCTGACGTACTTGAGCATCAGTTAGAGAGGGATTGGCACTCAACATCAAAGCAACTACACCAGCAACATGCGGAGTCGCCATAGATGTGCCACTGTACTGAGCATATTGATTACCTGGAACTGAAGAATAGACACCAACGCCTGGGGCTGTCACGTAGGCAAGTGAATTCGTTCCCGCTCGGTTAGAGAAGTTAGCCATGTTATTGTTTCTGTCTACTGCGCCAACTGCAAGTCCCCACTTGTTGGCATAGCTAGCAGGATAGCCAGGGAATGGAAAACCGTTATTACCTGCTGCCATAACAACGACTGCACCTTTGCTACTAGCATATTCAATTGCTGATTCCAGGGTGCTGTTAGGAAAAGCGCCACCCAGACTTAGGTTAATCACATTAGCGCCATTATTCACAGCATAGTAAATGCCATCTGCGATCGCGCTAAATGAACCCGTGCCAGAATCATCCAAGACTTTAACTGGCATAATCTTGGCATTATAAGCAATACCAGTCACACCAAAGCCATTATTCTCCCCAGCAATAGTGCCGGCGACGTGAGTACCATGACCGTTGACGTCTAGAACATTATTGCTTCTATTAACAAAATTCCAGCCTTGGGCATCATCAACATAGCCATTACCATCATCATCTATGCCATTACCCGGAATTTCTCCAGGATTCGTCCAGATATTGTTCTGCAAGTCTGCGTGGTTGTAGTCAATCCCAGTATCCAGAACAGCAACCACAACACCTTGACCTGTGTATCCTTGTGCCCAAGCTGCTGGCGCTTTAATTAAATCTCCCCCCCAATTATTGCCACCAAGATGAGGAACATTAGCAAAAGTATTTTGACCAGCAGCTCTTGCCACTGCGGCGGCGGCGTTAATCAAGCCATAGCCAGAGGTAGAATTATAGTTTGCGGTACGGGCAGAATTTGCCGTAACATCACTTTCTAAATTAAAGCTACTACGATTACTTAAACCCCAGCTATAGTCATGTTGAATTGGAAAAGTATCTACCGAGGAAATAGAAGTGAAATTTAGCCCTTTATGAGGAAAAAAATTGTGACTAAGATCATCAGTGGGCATGAATACTTTCTCCTCAAATAGAGTAGTTTTTTGGCAGCAATAACTGTTAAAACCTGCTCCCTAAGGTTTTAAAGGGTGACTTTCCCCCCTTTGCCAAAAAATACTATGAAATGAAATAGCAAAATGCAACTTTTTTGACAAAAAATCCTACTTAAAAATGGATTTCTCTAAAAATTTTATATTGTTTGTATTTACAGATATTTTTACTTTGTGTCTTAGTAAATTCGTGTTAAAAAGCATTTATTTTTCACCACAAAGACACTAAGACACAAAGAAGACTTAATCATGCAGGTTACACTGAGGGCAACTCTAAAGTTTTACTTATTCGCCTCTAGTTTCAACTAAATATTTGCTTGCTGCCGTTGATATAGTGACCAGTACAATCCTTTCTGCTGTAATAACTGTGAGTGAGTACCGCGTTCAGCAATTACACCTTGCTCTAATACTAAAATCAAATCAGCACGTTTAAGAGGTGCAAAGCGATGAGCAATGAGGAAGACAGTCCGGTTAGCAGAAATTTTTTGTAAGTTTTGCAATACTTGCTGTTCAGTTTCACTATCTAAAGCGCTGGTAGCTTCATCTAACACTAAAATTGGCGCTGGGGAAAGAAATAATCTTGCTAAGGCTATACGCTGTCTTTGTCCACCTGATAAAGCCGTCCCTCGTTCGCCAACATTGGTTTCGTAACCGTAGGGTAATTGACTAATAAAGTCATGGGCTACGGCAAGTCTGGCAGCTTCTACTACTTGTTCTGCACTAATATCGGGATTACCCAGAGTGATATTTTCCAAGATGGAACCGTTGAATAAAAAGTCTTCTTGGAGAACTACACTAATTTGTTGTCTTAGTGAAGCTAAATCTGCACTTTTAATATCAAAACCATCAATGAGGATGCGTCCTGATTCAATTTGATAGAGGCGTTGTAATAATTTAGAAAGGGTACTTTTACCAGAACCACTACGTCCGACAATGCCGATGAATTGCCCTGGTTCTATATTGAAAGAAATACCTTTGAGAACTGGTTCAATATGTGGCTGATAACGGAAAAAGACTTGCTCAAATGTGACTTGACCGTTGAGAGGTGGTAATACTAAGCCTGTACCAACTTCAGCTTCTGGGGCAACGTTAAGAATGTCACCAATGCGGTCTACAGAAAGCAAAACTTGTTGTAAATTTTGCCATAATTGTACTAGACGCAAAAGCGGCCCGGTGACTCTACCCGAAAGCATTTGAAAGGCTACAAGCTGACCAATTGTTAGTTTTTGTTCAATGACTAATTTGGCACCAAACCAAAGAATTAGTAAAGAAGAAAATTTAGTCAGAAAGTCACCTATATTACTGCTGATGTTAGAGGTAGTAGAAGCTTTAAAACCTGTACGGATAAAACGAGCAAATAAGCCTTCCCAGCGATCGCGGGCTACTGATTCGGCTGCATGAGCTTTAACTGAGTGAATTCCTGTGACTGTCTCTACCAGAAATGATTGGCTATCGGCACTGCGGTTAAAGGTTTCGTTGAGCCAGTTACGCAGAATAGGTGTGGCAATAATTGTTAAAGCAGCAAACAACGGCAGCACAGCCAAAGACACAAAGGTCAGTGGGATGTTGTAGTAAAACATCAATACCAAGTACACCACAGCAAATATGCTGTCTAGAATCACCGTTAATGCTGTACCTGTAAGAAACTGGCGGATTTGTTCGAGTTCTTGAACTCTGGCTACAGTATCTCCCACACGCCGCGACTCGAAATAAGCTAAAGGCAAACGCATCAAATGGCGAAATAGTTGTGCTGATAAGCTCAAATCTAAACGCCGAGCTGTATGAGTAAAGATAAATAGCCGCAGAATGCCGAGTAGAGACTCAAATGAAGCAATTAATAAAAGTGCGATCGCCATGACATCGAGAGTGGGCAAACTCTGTTGCACCATCACTTTGTCAATGACGACTTGGGTAATCAGTGGAGTCCCTAATCCCAACAGTTGCAACGTAAAGGACGCTAGTAACACTTCTCCTAGCAATCCCCGGTACTTCCAAACTGCTGGAGTGAACCAACCAAGGTTAAATTTTTCTTGCTGGGATACAAGTTCTACCTGCCACAAACTACCATCCCAAAAATCCTCAACTGCTGATTGGGGTAAGCTTTCACAAGTATGATCAAGGTTGAGAGGATTAGCAATAATCAGATTAGAGCCTTTCACTCCATAGGCTACTACCCACTGGGGAGTGTTGATTGAAGATGAAGTGTCTGATTGCCACTGTAATAAAACTGGAAACGATAACTGCCGCAACTCACCCCAACTGACTTGCAACCGTCGCAACACCAACCCTAACTTTTCTCCTGCTTCCACCAGATTTTTCGGGCGTTGTCCTCTCAGTTGACGTTGCACCCATTCCAATTTCACAGGATGTTCCAAGTATTGCGCCACCATGGTTAAACAAGCAGCAGCTGTGTTCCAATTAGAAACAAAGGGATAAGTGGAGGATGAGGGGATGAGGGGATGGGGAGATGGGGAGATGGGGGGATGGGGGGAAATTTCCTTGTCCCCTTGTCCCCCTATCCCCTCCTCCGCTTCTACTCCTCGCCAAAACTCTTCAATTTGCGGTGTGGAAAACTCTGCCCACAGTGCTTTATCCCAACACACTACTACTACTTCTTTGCTAGCAGCTACAGCTTTACACTCCACAGCAAGTTGATATAAGTCACCAAACCAATCCCCTGCTTGTAAGGCTGCTAAAGGCTTACCTTCACCTTCTTCCCGCAAGCGGACTTTACCAGCAACAATAAAAAATTGCTCACCTCCTGCTGCGGTTGACCAAATTTTTTCCCCTAGTCGATATTGACGGATTTCCGCTTGATTGTGTAATCGTGATTTTTCCTCGGAATTTAGCCAGCATAAGGGCGCTTGTTCCCAAGGTACAGAATCTAGGGCGTTTACTCGTAGAGATTGACTATTCAGAACTTTTAGCTCATTTGTAGTTTGACCGTCAGCTTTTGAATTTTCTCTACTAGCCATTTCTCAAATAATTCATTTTGTAGTACTTGCTTTAGTTGAACATCTTCTAAAGACGCTGGTAGAAATTGTTCTACTCGAAACAAACCATAACGTCCTTCTATTTCTATGGGACCGACCAATTTTCCAGGGTTAGCTACATCAACAGCTGCCCTCAATTTATCTGGCATTGTTCCTCGACTAACTGGCCCCATCATGCCGTTGACAATGCGATCTTCTGCCAGTGAGTACTCTTTTGCTAGTTGCTCAAAGCTACCTCCTTCATCAATTTGGGTTTGTAGTTCTTCTGCCAGTTCTTGATTGTCTACAACTATACGAGAGACAATTACTCGATCCAGAAAAATCTTACGTTCAATAAAATATTCTGGGAGTTTTGTTTCTGTAATCAGAACTTTAAGTTTTTCTAACTTAAAGCCAAAAGCAATTGATTCGTAAAAGGTAGCGTAGTCTGTAGCATTTTTCTTTAACCATTCCTGAAAAATCTGAGGGTCAGTTAGTTGATTTTTGAGGCGAAAATCAATAATTGTCTGTTCTGTGGCAGCCGGACTAATTTGGATGTCGTCTCGCGTTTGGATTTCTTGCTCAATGACATATTGCCGGAGAATATCGCCAATGAACTGTGCTAGTTTTCCATTGGCTTGCAGATATTTTACTGCTTGATTAATAGAAATTGGTTGTTCATTGACGGTCAGAAATGATGAAGATTCCATGAAATAAACTGATAAGGAACTGCTAAACCTTTATATATTACAAAATATACGTTGGCAATTTTAAAACTTAGATAATCACCGATTTCAACCGTTGTATAGCTACACAGTAACTACACTACAAAAGTAGTGTGCAAAAATACTTGTAAATTATTTAGAAAAAATTAGCCAGCAAATGAAGCATTAATAATTGCCCATAATAAGGCAATGATCATAGCAGCGATCGCGCCTATCAATGTATTGAAAATATTTACTACTTCATTAGTCATCCAATTATATTGAGATTGCAATGTTGCCCCAATTACACTTTCTAAATTAGTCGCAATAAATGCTGCTAATACACACCACACTATCCCCAATAAATCAATTAAACCAACTGCCCAACCTAAACAGGCGATCGCAATTGAAGCTACTATCCCAGCTAAAGTACCCTCTAAGCTAACTGCCCCTTCTGTACCACGGGGTACTGGTTGTAATGTGGTAATCAAAAAGGTGCGTTTACCATAGGCTTTACCCACTTCGCTAGCAGTGGTATCAGCGAGCTTGGTACTAAAACTCGCTACATAGCCTAACAAAAGTAAGGGCAAAAGACTGAGAACTAAAGACTGGGGAATAGATATAAGCAATTCTGAATTCAGCATCCCTACTCCCACGGCACACAATGCCGCAGTTAAAGCCGAACCCCAGACGTTCTCTGGGCCTCTTGCTCCAGAACGCTTTTCCGCTATTCCTTCTGTTTCTTTTTGTGCCATCCCGATACGCGTTACCCCAGAACCAACCAAAAAATAAAACATTACTACCACATATCCTTGCCAGCCTAGGGTTCCCCAAATAAGTACTCCAAGTAACCAGGCGTGGAATATTCCTGCTGGAGTGAGTAGCTTCTTGGGAGCAATCCCCACTAAACCCAATAAAATTGTGTTCAATCCTATTGCGACTAACCAGGGATTTGCAGAGTCAATTAAAGATAACATCAGCAATCAATCATGAGTAGTTTTGCCAGAATATCAACAGAATAACCAATTTTAGAACTTGGGTGCTGGATTCCTAGGAAGATGACAGGGGACAGGGAAGTCCCAATGAAACGAGTTTCACAGCCAAGTATGAAAGAGAGACTAGAAGCTAGAGACTAGAATTTTTACTCAGCACTCAGCACTCAGCACTCAGCACTTTCAAGTCAGAAGGAAACACATGTGAGTTTTTACAAAAATCAAATAGAATTCCCATCAGCTCTATTCCTTTTACAGGTGAAGGATAGAACAAACAGGGAAGACTAGGAAAAAGCGGCAGAGGTAAAAGAACTTATATGAGTTATCTCCTCTACTCCCTACTCCACGCAATATCGTCACCAGGATATAAGTTAAATTTATATAAAACTGTGTGCAAATTGACCACAACTAAAGTTTAAGGAATAAATTTGTAGATAGTATCAAATACTAGTCTCTGCAACACTAGCCATCTATGAGCCAAACTTTATTTCATCTGGCTTTTCCTGTAACTGACATTGCCCAAACGAAAGCCTATTATGTTGATGCCCTAGGTTGTATCCCTGGCCGTGAAAACCCCCAAGCGCTGATTCTCAACCTCTACGGTCATCAATTGGTGGCTCACGTCACTAAAGAACCCCTGACACGCCAACGCACTATTTATCCACGACATTTTGGACTAATTTTTATCCAGGAAGATGACTGGGAGGAATTACTAGACAAGGCACAAACAAAACAGCTACTTTTTCGCGAAGTACCCAAAAACCGCTTTGTTGGTTCTCCCTTGGAGCATCGTACTTTCTTTTTGGAAGATCCTTTTTATAACTTGATGGAATTTAAATATTACCGCCACCCAGAGGCGATTTTTGGAAATTATGAGTATACCCAAATCGGTGATAGGGCTTAATTGGCTCTGCCAAAGCTGCGGCTACTGCTGCTAAACTTCTAGAGTCTGTCAACATCCAGGAGTGTAGAGCAACTGGCACTATTACTTCTTGTCCCAGTGGCATTTGTGAACTATTTGCGGGAACGATCATCAAATCATAAGGTGTCCATATAGAAGTAAAATTTAGCTGTTCTAATATTAGAGCATCAGAATTTAAATTCTGGATAAAAGCACTGTTGGGGCGCATTTGTAAGCAACCAGGACGTTGAGAAGCATACGCAATTACAGTTCCATGATGAGGTGATGAGATAGTGATAAACCTCTGTACACGGTTAATTCCGCCTAGTCGTTGCACATAGTAGCGGCTGACAATTCCTCCCATGCTGAAACCTACCAAGTCTAATGGTTGTTCTGGAGCAAAGTTAGTGGCTACATAATCGGCTACCTGCTGTGCCAATACATCAAGACCGGCATCACAATTATTAGGAACCAAATCGAGGGTATACACAGACCAACCCAGTTTTCTTAAGTAACCCGTCATTTGACGAAAAACAGCTCCCGTGTCATCAATGCCATGTACCAATAATACGGAGTTGCGCTGCTGGTTTTTGGTGTTCATCTCCCAAGTTTACCTGCATCAAGTCTGTTGGAAATTTAACTGAGTAGCGTCACTGCCTGTAGATAAGCTATGACACTTCTACCACTGGTTGAAAATGGGGAGTTGGAGTGAAATTATTTCTGTAATTCTCACCTTGTCCTCTTGTCCCCTTTCCTACTTCTGTAATTAGTCCAGTTTTTTCATGGGAATCGATGTTTAGTAAACAAAAAAATGTTAAATTTTATTAAGTAAACTCTCAGATTATTGCTCTTAGTTACAGTAAAATTTAATAATTAATTTTCGATATCTACAGGTTGCGAGTGCTTGCAATAAAGAGTTGAGAACATTTGCTCTGTAGTGTTACTACAATGTTAATTAAGTACAAACCAATAAGGCTTGTCACTCTTAAAGCATAGCGTGGCACAAAAAATGTAATATTCTGCCGTATTTTTTCACACTACGGCCAAGTTTACAGACATCAAAGGCAGGAGCAATTCTAATGTTCGGTTTTATCAAAAAGTTAATCACCAATATTCTAGGTTTCATTACTGGGTTGTTACCAGGTAAAAAAAGTAACAGCTACTATTTGGAACTAGATGAACCTGCGGCTGAAAAATCCCCAGCAGCTAAACCTAAAGAAGTATCTCCAGCAGTAGCAGCTAAACCAGCAGCAACATCCAACGGGACAAAAGCTGCGGTAGCAGTAGCTGTAACGGAGCCAGTGGAGTCTGCATCTGCAAAGAGCAATGCGCCTATTACTGCTAAAACAGCGAAAGCTCCTAAAGCGGCCAAAGTAGAAGCATCAAAGAATGGCAAAGCGCCAGCAGCAACCACAAGCATCAAGGAACCAACTGAAACTACGTTTGCGCCCAAATATCTTGCTCCTTCGGCTACTGGCTCGAACGGTCGTCGCCGTCCAGGTGCAAATATGAGTACTTATTTGGATATGGCACGTCAGGTTAAAACCCCTGGCTAAGTATTATCAGGTATGGGGAATGAGTTATTGTCTATATTACTCATCTCCCTTTCCCGTTTTCAGGTGAAGTTGACAAATATTAAACCACTATATAAGTGAAACGCTGGGTCCCAATTAGTCTTTTCCCTACGAAACAGGTGAATGTGAGACTGGATGTTACCCAGCTTTTCTGTTTGATCTAATACTGTTTCTGCAAAGGGCGTGAAATCTGACCAAATTTTTACTTGTGGCAGATATTGCTCCATCCATTCTAGTAAACTATTCCAATTAATTCTGATTGTATTTTGGCTAACTTGGGGAGTAATCTCTATACCTTGCTGAAATTCATAACCATGATCATAAAGTCGCAAAATGCAATGTCTGTCAGGTAAGTGTAAGTCACAAAATTGGGCATAGTCTTGAGTTTGAGTTTTGCGTTCTAGTTTACCTCTGACGTTGCGATCTACAACTTCTTCAAAAATGGGTAAAAGTCCTACTACCCTGGTTGTGACCTCCGACCAGTCAAAAGTGAGGGAACCGAGTTGATTTTCTTGATTGCGACAAACAACAGTAAGTTGTGGGTTAGATTCTGAGAAGTATTTAACTTGAAAAACTTGAATTTGTTGAATAGCAGCTATTGTTGTCCAAAAGCAAGGAATTCCAGCTTGCTCTAGCTGTGTACCATAATATTTGAGTTCTCCCACTTGTCCAGTACGATATAATCGCCAGCCGCGACTTGGTAGTAACAATCTTGCGCTGTAAGGGTCTAGCTGCATAATCTGAGCAAATTTTGGTGCAGCGATGGTTTTCAGTTCTTGGCTCAAAGGTTTTAAGATTAGTACACCAAGTTCAGTATGACTGGGTTCAGATGTTGCTTTGGTAATGGCGCGTTGTCTTTCTTCTTGCTCAATTTCTTGTAGTCGCTGTAAACCTTGGCGTGCTTGCGTCACTATTTTAGTGTTGGTTGTACTCCGCAGCAGTTGCCGATAAATGTTCTCAGCTTCTTGGCGCTTTTGGGATACTTCATGCAGCCGTCCAAGATAAAATTGCACCCAAGGATTTTCTGGTGATTCTGTTAATAGCTGTTTGAGTAATTTGGCAGCTGTGTAATAGTCTTTACGCTCAAAGGCGGTGGCAACTTGCTCAATCATCGCTTACTTTCAACGCACACTGGTAAAATACCTCACGCAAAGATATAAAGCTTTAGGTGGGGATAAATCATTTATACTTCACAACCTGCGGAAACTAAGGTTAATGCCACTACTGGTGCTGTAACTGCTCGTAAGATCCGACGACCAAGGGAAACTGGTTGAAATCCAGAGGCGATCGCACTATCAATTTCTGGTTGAGTCCATCCTCCTTCTGGGCCGGTAGCAATGACAATTTCCGTGCTGTCATCTTTAATGACATTGTTTAAATGCGGATAATCGCCACGCGCTTCACAAATGTAACGGTGATTTGCCACACTAGTAGAAATCGCCGGACTAAAAGCGACAGGTTCTAAAATTGTCGGCACGAAAGCGCGCTCTGATTGTTCGGCGGCTTCTGTAGCGATACGCCGCCAACGTTCGAGTTTTTGGGGACTAGGATGCAGTAAGGTGCGATCGCTCAACACTGGAGTAATACAAGTTACACCCAATTCAGTACAACACCGGATGATTTCATCGAATCCATTGCCTTTAGGCAAGGCTACCATAAGTGTGACTGATACAGATAATTCTGTTTCTACAGTTAGTATTTCTAAAACCTGGGCTTGCTCTCCTTCTAACTGAGCTAACCACCATTTTCCTTTGCCATCCATAGCAATAAAGCGATCGCCTGCACGTAACCGCAACACTCGACTGAGATAATGTTGTTGCTCTTTTGTCAGGGAAATTTGCCCTTGTTGGAGTTGATGGGGTGCGATCGCAATTCGTTGTAGTTGCGCCATGACAAAGTGCCTTTCTGAGTGCTGAGTGCTGAGTGCTGAGTGCTGAGTGCGCTTGCCCTGAGCGAAGTCGAAGGGGAGTGCCTTTCTGAGTGCTGAGTGCTGAGTGCTGAGTAGGAATTTCCCCATTCCCTACTGCCCATAACCTACCCTATTTTAGTGAATTGGCAGCCGGGGCTGTAAATTCCTGGATGGGAATTACCCGCACATTTAAAGTTAACGGTTTTTTTAAGTTTTGTTGCACAAAATCCCGCACCATGTTCACCTGATTTTCCGAAATTGCACCGATGGGAGCTGCTACTTCTAGTTCAACAATTAGAGAATCTTCTTGTCGCTGTACTTTAATACTGCGAATATCTCTACTAGAAAATGTCAGAGTTCTGCGGTAAAGCAAATACTCAATACTGCGACGTGTGCGTTCTTTCAGAAGCAAGTTATCTAGAGAAAATCCTAAAGGTAAACCCAGAAGAATTATCGCCCCAATTGATAAAATTAAACCTTGACGCGCTCTTTCTATGGAACCGTAGCGTTGCCCTAGAAACACCAGCGCACCACTAAAAATGATACCGATTAAGTTTGCCAAAAACAGTAAAGAAGCACCAATAGCAACCGATTGGGAAGCCATGGCGATGCCAATACCCATCACACTCAAAGGTGGAACTAAAGCTACAGCGATCGCTACTCCTGGCAAAGCATCGGCAACGTGACGGCGTGATTTGGCATATGCTCCAGCTGCACCTGCTGCCAAAGCTACCGCCAAATCTAGTAAAGTCGGACTAACTCGCCCCCAAATTTCTGGGCCAAAGGTTCTGATACCTACAATTCTGGCAATGAGCATGGAAGTGACAACAGTCAGCACAACCCCAGTCAATAGCGTAAAGCTAGCGCGTTTTAACAGACGCTGATTACCCACAACCATACTGTAGGCGATCGCAATTATCGGCCCCATCAACGGCGCAACGATCATCGCCCCGATAATTGTGGCTGCACTATTAGCCAGCAGTCCCACAGTAGAGATAATCCCAGATAAAAACAGCAAGATGTAAAAGTTCTTGGAGGGTACAGCTCCCCGCCAGAGGCTACGGTTAAGTCCAGCTACTGGCATGGGTTTTTCTGATAACCAGTGCCACTCACCGCTATTGCTCTCCTTTAGCTGGGTAAATTGTGCTTTACTCCAACGACGAACTTGATTAATTAGCCACATTTGCTCATTGGGAATTAAATTTTGAATCTAAAAAAAGCTGCACCATATTACAGGTGCAGCGATCTTATTTTAAGCACATTCTTTTTCGCCCCAGCTTTTTCTTTAAAACTGATGAAATGGCGTTGCTAAATTTAGAGTATGAAATGCCAAAATTACCTTTTCTCAATCAGCAACACCGATTAAATCAGTTATCAGTTATCAGGCGTATGCTGGGGGACTTAGATCCAGGGATTTAGCTGTTCACTGTTAATTCATCTCCAAATAAGTTTTGATTGCTTCATTCACTAATTCAGTCATTGGTTTACCTTGGTTGGCGGCGGTTGCCTTTAATGTTTCGTAAACTTCATCTTGGAGGCTAATCCGATGCCGGGATCTACTGGGAGATTTAGTCGTCTTAGCCGTCGGTTGAGTTGCTTGTGGTGCAATGGTTTCAGGCTGATATTTAGCAGCAAATTCACGCAGAGCATCAAAACCCACGCGATCGCAAAAATCACCGAGGCTTTCCCCTGGTTTGCGCGATTTTTGGAAATAAATAAAAATCGGTTCTAGAAAGCTTTCTAAATCATTATGGTGTAGCCTTTCTGTATAAGCTTGCGCTAAACGTGTTTGGTCTGGTGAACCCCCCAGCCAAACTTGGTAAGATTCGGGAGCGCTACCCACAAATCCCAATTCTGCCATGTAGGGACGAGCGCAGCCATTGGGACATCCTGTCATCCTTACCACAAAATGTTCATTTTGTAAACCAAGTTTATCTAACAGGTTGCGAATCCGTTCTAAAATGCCTGGAATTGCCCGTTCTGACTCAGTAATTGCCAAACCGCAGGTGGGTAAAGCCGGGCAAGCCATCGCATACCGTACTAAAGGTTCGATAGTGTTGGGGTCAGAAACGATACCGCAACGGTTGAGAATTGCTTGAATGGCTGGTTGCTGATTTGGTGCGATGTCGTAAAAAATAATGTTGTGGTGGGGTGTCAAGCGCATGGGTAAGTTAAATTGCTCAACAATTTCCCGTAGGGCAGTTTTCAGCTGAAACGAACCTTCATCCTTGACACGACCATTATCAACGGAAATGCCTAAAAATAAATTACCATCACCTTGTTCTTGCCAACCCAGAAAATCTTGATATTTAAACTCTGGTAATGGTTTAAAGGGTGCGAGTGATTTGCCGAAATATTCTTCGACTTGGGCGCGGAACTTATCGACACCCCAATCATTGATTAAATATTTTAATCTGGCATGACGACGGTCGGTACGATCGCCATAATCTCTCTGGGTGGCAACAATCGCTTTGACTAAATCGTAAACATCATCTTTGGCTACATAGCAAATCTCATCTGCTAATCTGGCAAAGGTTTCTTCTTTATTGTGTGTTCTGCCTAAGCCACCACCAGCAAAAATATTAAATCCTTCTAGTTCTCCTTGCTGATTGGTAATGACTACCAAAGTCAAATCTTGGGTATATAAATCAACTGAATTATCACCAGGCACAGTCACACAAACCTTGAACTTGCGAGGCATATAGTGAGTGCCATAAATCGGCTCTTCACTGTCATGGATAATTGTGCCAGTACCATTACGCTGACGTGCAGCTTTTACTTCTGGGCTTTCTTCTGCACTAATTACCTTTTCGCCGTCTAACCAGATTTCGTAATAAGCGCCTGTTTGCGGTGTCAGTAAATCCGCGACATTGTTGGCGTATTCCCAAGCGTACTGGTAATCTGGGCGATTTTTAAAGGGCGCTGGTGGTGCCATAACGTTACGGTTGAGGTCACCGCAAGCACCCAAAGTCGAACCCATGTTTTTGACTATAGTAGCGATCGCTGCCTTCAGATTCTGCTTTAAAATCCCGTGCAGCTGAAACCCTTGACGGGTGGTAACTCGTAACGTGTGGTTACCATATTCATCAGCTAGCTTGTCCAAAGTTAGATACAGCTGCGGCGGCACAAACCCCCCAGGATTTCTTGTCCGCAGCATGAATTGGTAATCTTTCTCCTGTCCCTTGACGCGATTATCGCGGTTATCCTGCTGGTAGGAGCCATGAAACTTGAGAAGTTGTACCGCTTCTTCGGTAAAATGGGTTGTATCTTCTAATATCTGCGTAGCTACAGGTTCACGTAAAAAATTACTTTTTTCCTTGATACCTTCTACTTTAGAAGGCTTGTTACGGTTAGCGATTGGGGCAGGAGCAGATTTAACCATCAGAGTTGTATAGTATTCTCAATAAGGTATCGGTCAACGCCGAAGCAGATTTTCGGCTGAGTGATCCCCGGTAATTCGGTCGTAAATATGAGGAATAATCCAATTTTAACACGGCAAAAAGCCGGTTTTGTTAAGTGTTAAAACACAGACAAAACCAGCCTTTCTGAGTGCTGAGTGCTGAGTGCTGAGTGCTGAGTGCTGAGTGCTGAGTGCTGAGTGCTGAGTAAAAAAGACTAGTACTCAATCCCTATTTCCCAGTCCCTAGTTCCTACCTAAAGCGATAGCCTAAACCACCATTAATGCTAATAGCAGAAGCGGGACTGTTTTCGTAGGCACGAAGTCCAACTTTGGCATTGGTGTAAACGAGAAAGTTGTTAGCCACCTCTGATTCCACACCAGCACCTACAACTACAGAATCTCTGTTGCCAATGGGACTGGGTGAACCATCTTTATCCAAAAAAGAATAACCACCAGTTATGTAAGCGTTGGTGCGATTAGCAATTGGTACGTCTACGGAAACTTCTGGAATGATAGCACTCGTCTGATCATTCCACAGGACGTTACCACGTGCAGAAAATGGTGTATTACCTAATTTCACACGACCTGTGAGATTACCACCAAAGTTAGCAGCATCATTATCTTGTCCACCATTGGTTACACCAGCTGCAATACCAGCACCAACATAACTAGCATCAGTACCTTTTTGTGGTTGAGCAACAGCTTGACCGGCACTGAGAACAAGAGGCGCAATTACAACAGAAGATAGGGCAGAAATTGCCACGAAAGATTTGAGTAACTTTTTCATAATATTGAAAAAACTTTGTAAGTTTTGCTGTTATATTCAAGGTCGAATACCGTATAAAAAAGTTCCAGATAATTTCTACAATTTCTGCAATGATTGTTGTTATTGATGCACAAGACTTCAAGGGTTTAAGACTTAAGCACACTCTATAAATTCTTGGCATCTTGGCAGTTAGATAAATTAAGCTTTTTGGCAAATTTTGCGTAAGTTTTAGGTTTATTATGCCTAACCTATCTAAACGACAATGTTATAATTTCCTTCTTCTATCTTGCTATCCGGGAATATTATTAAAAGTAGGCACTTTAGTAACTGGCACAAGGTAAAAATTAAAAATTAGTGAAAATATAGCAAATAGAATACTTAATTAATATCTGTTTTTCTGGTTTTTCACATAGAATGAAACAACAGGCTGTAGCAGCTATAACAACAACTTATAAAGGAAATCTATAAAGTTGAATTTTGGGGTTTTTCATGGAGATTGAATAATGCTAACCGCTACAAAAACGTTATCTGGTTTGATGGGTTTATGTGTCGGTGATGCGTTGGGTGTGCCAGTTGAGTTTACTAGCCGCGCTGAACGAGTTAAATCTCCCGTGACAACGATGCTAGGTTACGGTACTTGGAATCAACCGCCGGGAACTTGGTCAGATGATAGTTCGCTGACGTTTTGCTTGGCAGAAAGTTTATGTAGAGGATATTCGTTGGATGCGATCGCCAATTCTTTTTGGCGCTGGTACAAACAAGCTTACTGGACTGCTCGTGGAGACTTGTTTGATATCGGTCAAACTACTCATGCTGCAATTATGCGTCTCAAACAGGGTATTTTACCGCATCAGGCAGGTGGCAAGGTGGAGAACAGCAATGGCAATGGTTCCTTGATGAGAATTTTGCCGATGGCTTATTGTCATAAAATTGTCACTTTCAACGAATTGATGGCGCGAGTACATGATGTTTCGGCAATTACTCATGCTCATGCGCGATCGCAAATGGCCTGCGGCATTTATATTAGTATTGCAGTCGCACTATTAGAAGGAGCTAACCCCCAAGCAGCTTATTTACAAGGGTTAGAAAAAATTCAATCTATTTACTCTGAGCGTGAATATATCTTAGAAAAGCCACATTTTGGTAGGGTCTTCAGTGGCGAAATAGCTAAGCTACCAGTTGAAGAGATTAATTCTGGTGGCTATGTGATTGATACTTTGGAATCATCTCTGTGGTGTTTACTAAATAGCTCGTCTTATTCGGAAACGGTACTGAAAGCCATTAACTTAGGTGGAGATACAGATACTACTGCTGCTGTCGTTGGCGGTTTAGCTGGAATTTACTACGGTGTGGAAAATATTCCCCAAGCATGGATCAACCAAATTGCCCGTAAACAGGACATTATTAATTTGGCTGAACGTTTTGCAGCTGCTGTTTACACTTAGCACCTATCTCTGGTGATGAGTATTAAGTGCCTTTCTAAGTGCTGAGTCAGAAATTATTATTTATCCCCATTCCCCATTCCTCATGTTTTTTTAAGAACAGGTACACTGGCGGCGTACCATCCACAACAAATATAAACTACCTAAGCGATAAGTCTGAGGACATAGCTTTGCTTACCGCGTTAGTTTGAGTGCATAGTTAAAGTAATTTAAAAAGCCAGTGTCGATGAATCACAATTTAAGTGTTGCTCCACCTCCAGAGGAAGCCAATCCTAAAAATCCTGCTGTTGCTCGACAACAGTTATCTATCAAGCAACTAATTGTCTTGAGCCTAGAAATACTACTGGCATTGCCTTTGGGTTTGGCCTTAGCAAAGTTACACATTGGCGGAATTGCCTGGATATTTGGCGGACTTGCTTCTGGTACAGTAGTTCTGCAAGGATGTCGGATTTTTTATAAATATTCACCCAAACCTAATCGAAATGCCAGAAAGGTGGGTATGGCACTAGTTGGACTGTCTGTTGGTGCTTCAAGTAGCAGTAACAATTTAACCAGTCTGGCTGCTGGTATTCCTATATTTATTTTTCTCACCTTATTTCTGCTGCTAAGTGGTAGCTGCATTGGGTACATTTACTCCCGCTTGAGTAAAACCAACCTATTAACATCGATGCTGGCTACGGTTCCTGGTGGTGTGGGAGTCATGGCATCTATTGCTGCCGATTACGATAGAAATGTTACTCTAGTAGCGCTAGTTCAGGCAATTCGCGTCACCTCTGTAGTATTACTTATTCCTTTAATTGCTCGGACATCAGTTACTAATTTCCTCAGTCCGCAAACCTTGCCGATTACAGATACATTACTGAGTTTTAATCCATCCCAACTAGGATTACTCTTATTAGCATTAGTGGTTACCGGATTAGTCGTTTATCTGGCTGCATTGTGCAAAATTCCTGCTGCCGAGTTTTTTGGTGCATTGTTGATTGGTATAGCTTTTAATCCTTTATTGCATTGGCTGCCTTTTGTGGGTGATGTTAACTTTAACCCGCCATTATGCATCAAGTTATTAGGTCAACTGCTGCTGGGAATTACCATTGGTGAGTATTGGGGAGATAAACCCAATTTAGATAAAAAAGCTATAGTTTACGCCTTTATGTCTGTAGGTATGACTCTGGCGGCTGGTGCGATCGCTGCGATGTTGGCCATGCAATTAACCTCTTGGGACTGGTTAACTTGTCTTTTAGTCACAGCACCAGGGGGAGCGCCAGAAATGATTTTGGTATCACTGGCATTGAATCATAATGTGGAAATTGTGACAACAGGTCATTTAGTGCGACTCATCGCCATTAATAGTTCCCTACCACTTTGGATATTTTTGTTTCGCCATCTTGATAGTCAACTTTCAGAACCTGATTTGAAAAAGTGCTGAGTGGAATAGCACTAGGAGTTACGCATTGACAAAAAATTCCATTCATGTGTATTAAGCAGCACAAGTATTGGTAAGATTTTCTACAATGTAATCACGCACAACCAAAGTGAATAAGTTCCTTTGCAATTCATACCAATT